>Ga0082207_1001390_pt1 | contig 11573 bp, 11 predicted proteins | sample LakMenEpi10Aug09_FD_71540 | JGI IMG/M metagenome (GOLD analysis project Ga0082207, IMG submission 71540) | reverse complement strand
CCGTCTGGAAGCCCGAGGCGTGAGCCGAGAGGATGCCCCGGCTGCGCACTTCCACGCGTTTTCCCTTCGGCTTACGCCTCGGGCTTTCGTTGGGGAAGGCTTCGGGCTCCCCGTGTCCCGAAGCCGGCGCGCCCCACGTCACTCCATCCGGGCTTCGACGCTGCGGCGGTGGGCAGTAAGGCCCTCGACGTTGGCGATCGTGGCGATGTCGGCGGCGATGTCGGCGAGGTCGCGCTGCGAGAGCTTGATCACGCTGCCGCCGCGGAGAAATGAGTTTGCAGACAGTCCTTCCGCGAACCGGGCCGTGCCGCCGGTCGGCAAGACGTGCGACGGGCCGGCCGCGTAGTCGCCCGCCGCCACCGGACTGTAAGGCCCGAGGAACGCGGCGCCGGCGTGGCGGATTGTCGCCACTGTCGCCTCGGGGTCGGCCGTGTCGATCGAGAGGTGCTCGGCGGCCAGTTCGTCGGCGAGCGCCGCCGACTCGGCGTCACTGTGGGTCACGACGATCGCCCCGAACCGCGCGAGGCTGTCGCGGGTGAGATCGCCGCGCTCGAGCGTGGCCACGCGGGCCTCGAGCGCCGCCGCCACGCGGTCGGCGAGCCCGGCGTCGGCAGTGAGCAGGATCGCAGAGCCGGGGGAGTGCTCGGCCTGGGCGAGCATGTCGGCGGCGATGCCCTCGGCGTTGCCGCGGCCGTCGGCCACGATCACGATCTCGCTGGGGCCCGCGATCGAGTCGATCGACACGTCGCCAAACACATGTTCCTTCGCGAGGGCCACGAACAGGTTGCCGGGGCCCACGATCTTGTCGACCCGCGGCAGTCCCTCGATGCCGTACGCGAGCGCCGCCACGGCCTGCGCCCCGCCGGCCCGGAGCACGGTCGTCACGCCGAGTTCGTGGCACGTGGCGAGCACGTGGGCGTTGTCGGAGCCGAACTTCGTGGGGGGTGCCACGACCACGATCTCGCGCACGCCCGCCACCTGCGCCGGCACGACGGTCATGAGGAGCGTCGATGGATATGCCGCCGCGCCGCCAGGCACGCACACGCCCACGCGGTCGAGCGGCAGATAGCGCTGCCTGAGCAAGCCGCCGCCAGGCAGTTTCACCTCCACGTCGCGAATGAGCACGGCCTGCTGAAACCGCTGAACGCGCTCGCGGATGCGCCGCACGGCGGCGAGAAACTCGGGCTCCACGGCCGCGTGGGCGGCCGTGAGGGCGGCGGCGGGCACGCGGAGCGTGTCACGCGAGACGTCGGCCCGATCGATCCGCCGCGTGTAATCGAGGAGGGCGTCGAGCCCACGGTCGCGGACGTCGGCGCAGATTTTCTCGACCACCTGTCGGGGCGTGAGCGGCTCGCCGAACACGTCGATCGTCCGCTGCCGCCCCGCAGGGCTCACCATTTCGCCCTGCGACACGAGCGTACGTCTCAAGGCGTCGAGCCGCCCGCGGCCGTCGGCGGAGGCGAGGTCGATCCTGGGGCAGAGCGTGGCGGTGGGCGGCATGATGCTCCCAAGGATACACGCCGCCGCAGAGCGGCCAAGAAGTGGGGCAACCGTCCCAGTTGCCGCGTGGCAGGCGAGACGCTCGCCCCACACGCCCTACTTCGCGGCGATCAAACGGCGGCCGTCCTGCCACTGCCGCGACCAGCGGTCGGCGATCCAGTTCGCCCCGTGGGCCTGACCGGCGTCGTCGCCGAAGATCCCGCCGATCAGGCCGGCACTGCGCTCGGCCAAGAGTGATGGCCCACCGAGTGGCCGATCGCCGAACACCGGATCGGGCGGCGGTCGATCGCCACCTGCGAGCGCCGGGGCCGGAGCCTCGGCAAGCCGCCCGTCGATCGCGATCGCCCTGTCCACCGCCGCCTTCGCGTCATCAGCCCGATCGAGGGCGGTGAGCACGATCGCCTGACGCAGAAACGTGTCGGGCTGATCGGCCGCGATCTTCTCGGCGCGGCGGTAGGCATCGAGCGCCCGTGGCAGCGTGGCGCGATCGGCGAGCGCGGCGCGGAGATGACGATCACCGGTGGCCACGAGCTTGGCGGCCCGCTCCCGCGCCGCGGGATTGCTTGGCCGCAGTGCATCGGGGGTGGCTGCGGCAAAACGTCTGACGTGCACCGCGGGGCCGCGGCCGATCTGCATGATGGTCGTGCCGCCGCGAGCGCCGAATCCCAGAAACGGATACACGCCCACCGGCCCGAAGGCCGGCACGAAGTTTCCTGGGTAGCACACGACGGGGGGCATCCACACGCGCGGCAGGAACGGATTGCAGCCCCAACCATAGGCCTGCGTGACGTAGGGATACGACCAGCCGCACCACAAGCCGGGGGTGGCATATGCGAAACTGCGATACCGACTGATGCCGAAGCCGCAGCCATCGAAGCTCCAGCCGGTGCCGCAGAACGATTGATACGAACAGGTGGCCGGCCACGCCCCGACGCACGGATTCATTGCCACTGGGCAACACACCGGCTGGGCCGCATGACAGGGGTCTGCATCGGCGTGGTGCGGAACGAGCAGCACCACGAGCGCCACGACCCCACCGACTGCCACCCGAAGACTCATGCGCGGCGACATCCGATTCCGTCTCCTGTAGAGTTGCCGTCTTCTCGTCCTCGATTGTATCCCTTGACCCGTCTTCCCTGCGAGGATTCGGCACCCATGCCCCGCCCGGCTTCCGCCACTTCCGGCCCCGGCCTGCCCGGCCTCGAACGGCGTGTGGCCGCCCGCCTCGCCGGGCTCAAAACGCCGGACAGGATCCAGGATTTCGTGAACTCGCTCCGCTGGAACGCCGAGCCAGCGGGCCCGACAGCCCGCAGCGTCGCCGAGGCGTTGCGGCACGGTGAGGCCCACTGCGTGGAGGGGGCGTTTGTGGCGGCCGCCGCCCTCTGGCTCGCCGGCGAGCCGCCGCTCGTGATGGACATGGGTGCGGCCCGGGGCGACGTCGATCACGTGGTGGCGCTCTTTCGCCGGGGCCGCTCGTGGGGCGCGATCTCCAAGAGCAACAGCCCGTTTTTACGCTACCGCGACCCGATCTACCGCTCACTCCGCGAGCTCGCGCTCTCCTTCTTCCCGCAATATGTGAAAAAGCGGCGGAAGACGCTGCGCACCTATTCCGTGGCGATCGATCTACGTCGCTACGATCCGGCCCTGTGGCTGACGCACCGCGGCTTCTGTCACGAGGTGATCGATGCCCTCACGGGTGCCCGGCACTTCACGCTCCTGCCGCCCGGCGCCGAGAAACATCTGCGGCCGATCGACGAGATCGAGGCCCGCAGCAATCTGCTCAAAGAGTATGAGTAGCCTGCGAGAGCGGGTAGGTGAGGGGGTCGGCGAACGCTCGAGGAGCCTTGGGCCGCCGCGGCCCACGCGACGAGACTTTTGCCGCCCCCGAACCGGCGCCCCCACCACGGGAGCGTGCCCTTTCCGGCTTCCGTTCGTATGAGGTGACGCTTGAACCAGGCTCCCGTCCAATTGCCGCTCCCGGTGCTCGTCGTTGGCGGCATCGCGCTTGGGCTCTTCGCCCTCACGCTGCTCCTCTTGATCTTCAACTACGGGCAGCTGTGGTTTCAGGCGTTCTGGTCGAAGGCGCCCGTCACATTCCTCGAGCTCTTGGGCATGAGCCTGCGCAAGGTGAATGCCCGCACGATCGTGCAGGCCAAGATCATGGCCACGCAGGCCGGCGTCGGCCGCGATGCCTCGGTGCGGCGGCTCGAGGCCCACTATCTCGCCGGCGGCGACGTGCCGCGGGTGATTCGAGCGCTCATCGCGGCGCACCGGGCCGATCTCGACCTCGATTTCGACCGGGCCTGCGCGATTGATCTGGCCGGCCGCGACGTGCTCGATGCGGTGCAGACGAGCGTGAACCCCAAGGTGATCGACTGCCCAGATAGCGCCAGCGGCAAGTCGACGCTCTCGGCCGTCGCCAGGAACGGCGTGGAGCTCAAGATCCGGGCGCGGGTGACTGTGCGCACGAATCTCCAGCAGCTCATCGGCGGCGCCACCGAGGAGACGATCATCGCGCGGGTCGGCGAGGGGATCATCACGTCGATCGGCTCGGCAGAGAGCCATTTCGAGGTGATGGAACACCCGGACACGATCTCGAAGGCGGTGCTGCAGCGGGGCCTCGACGCCCAGACGGCGTTTCAGATCGTGTCGATCGACATCGCCGACATCGAGGTGGGCGAGAATATCGGGGCCAGGCTCCAGGCCGATCAGGCCGAGGCCGACACCCGCGTGGCTCGGGCCAAGGCCGAGGAACGCCGGGCGTTCGCGATCGCCCGTGAGCAGGAAATGAAGGCCTCCACCGCCGAAAACCGCACCCGCGTGCTTCAGGCGGAATCACTGGTACCCAAGGCGATGGGCGAGGCTTTCCGGGCCGGCCGCATGACGACGGCCGACGGCACCGCCCGCCCGCCCGCGTAAGGCATCTCCCGGTTTACCCGGCCAGCCTGTCTTGACGGGCGCGCGCGGAATTTTCGTTACGACTCGGGAATTCGGTCAAACCTTGCCGGCTGTCGGAGCCGATGTTTCATGTGTGACTTCGCCTGCCATGGATGGCCGGCACGCCCCGCGACAAGACGGCCGATGGCCAGGGAGATACTGATGGCGCTGCGGAAACTTCGCGTGTACACCGGCCCGGATGCAGAAGCGGTCGGCTCGCCCTTCGTCCACGATGCCCACCAGCCCAACACCGTGCGCACGACCCTCGGCGACATCCTGCCGCTCTTGGCCGATGCCGTCTCGAGCAACCGCACCTGGCTGACCGACTTCGAGGCCGACGAGATCACGATCTCGTCCGACCTCCACGACGTGCTCCAGGCCTACCGGCACTTCCGCCGTCCGGTGGCCTGACGCGGCGGCCGGGGGTGGCAGTCCATGGGGGTAAATTCTCCCCTCTTGCGAGTGGATGCCGGGGATTGCATAGTTGTGCGACCCACCTCGGATGCCACGCCATGCCCTCCCCGGTCAATCTCGCCGATCTCGGCCAGCGGGTTCGTACGGCCCGCCTCGCCCGCCGGCTCACGCTCGAAGAGGTTGTCTCCCGAGCTGAATTCACCGTGAGCTGGCTTTCAAAGCTCGAGAACGGCCAGCTCACTCCGTCGCTCGACGGGCTCGTGAAACTGGCGGAAGTGCTCGAGTGCGGCGTCGACGCGCTCGTCGCCGGGCTTTCCGTGCCGCCCCGCTATGTGACGACGAAAAACGGAGCGGGGCGGACCGAGCCGCTCACCAAGGAACGTCGCAACGGCACCACCATCGAGCACCGGGCCGACCAGTGGCGCGACCGGGCGATGCATCCCGCGATCCTCCACGTGTCGGGCAACGGCACCAAGGGCATGCCCGACTGCCACCATGGAGAGCGGTTCTTATTCGTGCTCGACGGCGATCTCAAGCTCGAGTACGGCGACGAACTCCTGCTCTTGTCGGAAGGCGACAGCATCTATCTGCACGCTGCGATCCCGCACACGCTCCTACCGGCCACCCGCGGCTCGACGGCGAAGGTGCTCAGCGTGATCCACGAGCACGGGCCGGCCCCGCAGACAGGCTCGGCGAACGGGGCGAAAGCAGCGACACGGCCACGAGCACGAAAAAACCGAGCGGGATCGTGACGAGCCCCGGCTGGCTGAAGGGCACGAGCGACGCCTCGCGGCTCCAGCCGTAGACCTTCTCGAAGGTGTCGGCCGAGAGCAGGATCCAGCCCAGCGAGGCGACCATCCCGACGGTCACGGCGGCAATGATCCCCTGCTTGGTCGTCCGTGGCCAGAAGAGCAGCATCACCAGCGCCGGGAGATTGGCGCTCGCGGCGATGTTGAACGCCCAGCCGACCAAGAAGCTCACGTTGAAGCTGCGAAACACGATGCCGAGCGCCATCGCCACGATGCCGAGGCCGACGGCCGCGAGCTTGCCGCATCGCACTTTTTCGTGATCGGTCATCCGCACGCCGCACACATTTTCCACGAGATCGTGGGCCACGGCGCCACTGCCGGCCATGATCAGGCCGCTCACGGTGCCGAGCACCGTGGTGAACGCGATCGCCGAAATGATGGCGAACAGGGTCGTGCTGAACGACTTGGCCAGGAGCGGGGCGGCCATGTTCGAACTCGTGGGATCGAGGGCGCCGCTCGTCATCGCGCCCAGTCCGAGGTAGAGCGTGAGCACATAGAAGGCCCCGATCGCGGCGATTCCCACCACGGTGCTCTTGCGTGCGGCCGCGGCGTCTTTGACGGTGTAGTAGCGGATGAGGATGTGCGGCAGCGAAGCCGTGCCGCAGAAGAGCGCAAGCATGAGGCTTGCGAAATCGAGCCGGTCGGCCAGTTTTCCCGTCGTCAGCCCTTTGAAATAGCCGCCCGGCTTGAGGAGATCGATGCCTCGCCGTTCGACCGGCGTGAAGGTCGTGTGCACGCCCGCCTCGTCGACTCGTTTCGACGGCGTCCAGGTGATGATCGAAGAATCCTCGAGCACGCCGAGATATTCGAGCGGCCGCAGGGGTCCGGTGGACGTCTTGCCGGCGTAGCGTTCGGGGAGCCGCAGGATCGTGCCCACCGGCCGGAGGTCATGCTCCCACGACTGCGGCACGCCGTCGACGAGCACGGCGCCATCGGGGCGGACAGTCCGCACCTGCGGCACGAGGCGTTCCGTGCCCGGGCGGCCCGCGTTCACGGCCAGGCCGCGGTCGAGGATCAGCGCCGCGAGCACGCCGCAAAAAAACACGAGCAGCGATCCCTTGATGAACTGCACCCAGGTGGTCGACACCATGCCGGCCGTGACGACGATCAGGGTCACCGCCACGCCCACGAGCACCACGCCCGCCCAGTGGGGCAGGCCGAGGAGCGGCACGATCAAGTCGCCCGCGCCGACCATCTGCGGGATCAGATAGAAGACGCTCACCACGAGGGTCGATATGGCCACGGCGAGCTTGATGCCACGGCTGTTGAACCGGGCGTCGAGGGCATCGGCAAACGTGAAGCGGCCGAGGGCCTTGATCGGCTCGGCGATCACGAATAAGGCCACGATCCAGCCGGCCAGAAAACCGATCGAGTACAGAAACCCGTCGTAGCCGTGGAAGGCGATCATCCCGCAGATGCCGAGAAACGACGCCGCCGACAGATAGTCGCCCGCGAAGGCGATGCCGTTCACGAACCAGTGCACCTCGCCATGCGCGGCATAATAAGCCTGGGCCGACTGTCCCTTGCGGCCGAGATAGAACGAGAGCCCGATCACGCCGATGACGAACGTGGCGAAGATCGCGATGGCCAGCGGCGAAGACTCGTAAAGCATCCGCGTTGTTCCGCTACCGCCCTGGGCGGACGACCAGGGACAGAAGGGCCAGCCCAAACGCCGCTGCGATCAGCCCCATGCCCGAGGCGATCGCAAGGTTCACGCCCCCGAACGGCCGCAGCGAGAGCAGATCGGGGCGAAACAGCACGAGCCCCATGAAAGCCGCGTAGAGTGCCACGTAGATCCAAAAGAGCACGAGGCCGAGCCTGCGTCCCGGTGATTCGTCGGGAGATGCCATACGTGTCGCTCCACCCACACCCGCGTCATGACGGAGCGGCAGTGTACCGCCCGGCGGTCGAGCATCCCAGGATGCATCGCCGGTCAGCGGGCTGCGGCAGCCTTCCGGCGCTTGGGCCCGGTCCAGTCGTGTGCCCGCCACCAGTCGGGGCCCTCCGCCTCGATCTCCACCGTGTGTGCCCGGAGCCGCTCGAGCATCCCGGCCAGGCGCTGCGGCTCGCGATCCGCAAGGTCGTGCGCCTCGGCCCGGTCGGTCGCGAGGTCGTAGAGTTCAGGCTTCGTGAATGCCTCGTCCGCGACGAGTTTCCAGTCCCCCTCGCGATACGCCACCTTGCCGCCCCACCGCCAGTACAAGGGCTTAGGACGATCGATCGGTGATCCACTCAGGGCGGGCAGTAGGTTGACGCCATCGAGTGTGCGTTTGGCCGGTGGTGGGAGCCCCACCGCTGCGAGCACGGTTGGGAAGACGTCGCTACCGACGACCGTGAGATCGCTCTCCGTGCCCTGCTGGATCCTTCCCGGCCAACGGACGAGCCCAGGCACGCGGTGACCACCTTCGTACACCGACCGCTTGCGCTCGCGGAGGCCGCCGGTCAGCCCCCGGCTGGGCCCCTTCACACCGTCGCCTTCGGGTCCATTGTCACTCGTGAAGAACACGAGGGTGTCGTCGGCCGCGCCGAGTTCGTCGAGGGCCGTCATCACCATCCCGAAGGCATCGTCGAGTTGCGTCACGTTCGCCCGGTAGGTCCTCTCGACCGGATCGGCGATGGCGGCATGAAGCGTTTCGTAGCGCTCGGCGGAGGCGATGGGATAGTGCGGCTCGTGCGTCCAGACGGCGAGGAAGAACGGCTTGTGCGGATCGCGCTTCGTCTTCAGCCACGACACCGCCTCCCCGGCGATGAACGGCGCCGAATAGTCGTCGGCTTTGCCGATCGCCTCGCCGTTCCTCACGAAGTTTTCCGGGAAGGCATGGCTGGGCGCCGCGTTGTTCTGCGTGGCCAGCCACCAGGCGTAGCCGTGGTCGTTGGGCTGCGGCTGCTCCGGCGCGTTGAACCGGCCGTTCAAGTGCCACTTGCCGACGTGGCAGGTGTCGTACCCGGCGTCGCGCAAGAGCGTCGGCAGCGTGATCTCACTCGTGCGCAGGTGGATCGGGCTCCCTTCGGGAATCCAGGTGAACACGCCGTTGCGATAGGGATGGCGGCCGGTGAGGAGCGCCGACCGCGACGGTGAGCACACGGGGCAGGCGGAATGGCAGTCGGTGAGCTTCAGGCCCTCCGCTGCGAACCGGTCGAGGTTGGGCGTGATCGCCGCCTCGTTGCCATAGCAGCCGAGTTCGCCGTAGCCCAGATCGTCGGCCAAGAAGAGGACGATGTTGGGCCGCGCCTCGGCGGCGACCGCCGGAGCGGTGACACAGGCGAGCAGCGCGAAGCAGGCACAGGCAGTCGTTCTCATGGTGGGACGGACTCCGGAGGCTGGTCGGAAAACCGGAACGGGTCGTCGTGCCGCATCATCTCGGCCAGTAGGAGGGCCTCCATCTCACTCCGCTTCGCCGCATGCATCGGATCGTTGGCGAGGTTTTTCTGATGCGGAGCCGGGGGGGCCGATAGCGTGCCCGCGACGGTGGGCGCATGATGATCCGCCAGAAACTCGTGCGGGTTGTCGGCGAGGTTGAACAGCTGCGTGTGCAGCCCGCCCGACGGCGATTCGTATTTGATCAGCTTCCAATCCCCCTGACGCACGCTGCGAATCCCCGGCTTCTGGCCGCCGCAGTAGACGCCGTAGAGCACGTCGCGAACCGTCTGCTGACGCCCCTCGAGCACCGGCAGGAAGCTCGTGCCTTCATTGGTCGCCGGGGAATCGATATCGCAGATGTCGCAGAATGTGGCGAGCGTGTCGCCGAGGTAGATGTTGCCGGGCGCTCGGCTGCCCGGCTTCACACCCGGCCCCTTCACGATGAACGGCACCCGCCAAGTGTGCTCGTACAGATTTTGCTTGCCCTGCAGGCCGTGGCGGCCAATCGCCATCCCGTGGTCCGACGTGTAGAAGATCCAGGTGTTGTCGAGCTCGCCCATGGCGGCGAGCTTGTCGAGCACCCGGCCGATCTGCCGGTCGATGTTCTCGCTGCAGGCATACTCGCGGCCGCGTTCGTTGCGGATCGTCCGCTCGTCGCGGTTCTTCCACACCCCGCTCACGTCGACCTCGTCGCGGACGTCCATGTGGCCATGGTCGAAGGGATGCCGCGGCAGCCAGTTGGGAGGCAGCGGCGGCTGCCGCGGGTCGGCCGACGGGGGCGACGTCGTGTCGACGTGGTTCGTGGCGCCGTACGTCGCCAGCAGTTCCGGCGTGCCGTCCCGCGTGTCGTGAGGATGGGAGAAGCCGAAGTAGATCAGGAAGGGATCGACATCCTTGCTGCTCTCGCGCTCCTCGAGATAGGCCATCACCTGGTCGCCGTGCCAGGCACTGCCGCCTTCCGGAGTGCCCTCGCGCTTCGTCGCGTCGCGACGGATGCCAAACAGCGCATCGGCCGCCTCGTAGGCGTTGCCCTGCTTGCAGGTCCGCATCGTATCGTAGCCGGCGGCCTGGAACACCGGCGCCATCGTGAACCGCTCGAGTCCTGGCGGACAGTGCGGCGCCGCACGAGCGGTGGAGGCGTCGCCCTTCTTCCCCTTCGACGTGCCCGGCCCGATCGGCAGATGCCAGACCGACCGGCCGCTCATCACCATGTGCCGGCTCGGCGTGCAGACCGCGCCCGAAAACGAACCCATGTGGTAGGCGGCATCGAACACCATCCCCTCGGCCGCGAGCCGCTCGATCACCGGAGCCCGGAGCGTCGAGGCGGGGTCATAGAACCGGAAGTCGAACGGCGATTGGTCGTCGACGATGATGTAGAGGATGTTGGGCCGGCGGGCCGGCTGGTTCGCGGGCGCCGCGGCAACCGGCATGAAAGAGGCCAGGCACGCAAGCGCTGCACAGAGGCTGCCTCGCATCGGAGATCCTTTCCTCACGGGGACTTTGTCAGCACGTCGAGCAGGTAGTCCTCGACCTTGGGGTGCCTGACGCCAGGAGCGCCGGGATAGGCCAATTCGCACGGCACGCCCGCCGCATCAAGGCGTTCCTTGAGTTTGACGCCGAAGTTCGCAGTGTGCGTCGGGTCCTTCTGGGGCTGCCCGAGCGCCGGAGCGGACCCATACCAGAGATAGACCGGCGGATCGTCCGGCGTCACGAGCGCGTAAGGCGAGTACAGGTTGATCACGGGCAACAGCCGATCACGAGCGGCGAGGAAGTTGGCGAACTGGCTGTCGCGCTGCCCTGCACTCGACATGATGCCGAATGCATGGCCACCATAGCGGCTGTTGGGTGTCCACTCCTTCATCTGCACGGGATCGAGTGTCGTCTGCGCACCGCTCACTGCCGCTGCGAGGAGCCGCGTCGATTCGCGGGCGATCGTGTCGTCGCTCGTGGGTTCGGCCATGTCGTCGTGGAAGGCGAGCCACAGGCTCGTGCACGCGCCGGCCGAGCCTCCGCTCGCAGCGATCCGCCGGGGATCGATCTGCCATTCGGCCGCCTTGCTCCGCACCGTCTGCAGCGCCCGCGCGGCGTCGGTGAGCGGTGCCTTCACCGGCGGCTCGACGCCCTCGTCCATCGCCTCCCTGATGAAGCGATACTCGACGCTCGCGACGGACACGCCTGCGTGCAGCATCTATGGATAGTCCGGCCAATGGCACTTCCGCAACCATGTCGATAGGCATTTGAGCCGATGGGCGGCTGGTGAGGCTGGTGCCGCGTTTTCCGGCACCCGATCAGTTGCTCCCGGAACGGCTGCCCTCCCCCTGGAGTGGCATTTTTCTGCTGTCGGCGCGGAGGCTCTCCGAGTTCGGCCGCCTGGGGCTTTGGTTTTACCGCGCGTCCGGCACCGATCAGAGGCTGTGAATGTCGATAACGGGCAACTCGTCGGGCGACACCTGAACCGCTTCGCGGTCGTCATGGGCCTGCACGAGCTCGCCCCAGTCGGTGGGCGGGCCCCGGGCCGGCGAGACGGGTGGTGGCTCCAGCGGCTCGCCGAG
>Ga0082207_1001389_pt1 | contig 11574 bp, 10 predicted proteins | sample LakMenEpi10Aug09_FD_71540 | JGI IMG/M metagenome (GOLD analysis project Ga0082207, IMG submission 71540) | reverse complement strand
CGCCGAGCCGGCGGCCACGAGCAGGCTGTCGACGTGGCCGTGGTAATTGCCCGCGAACTTGATCAGCTTGTCGCGGCCGGTGAACCCGCGGGCCAGCCGCACGGCGCTCATCGCCGCCTCGGTGCCGCTGCTCACCATCCGCACCTTCTCGATGCTCGGCACTGCCGCGATGATCAACTCGGCAAGGTGGCTTTCAGCCTCGGTCGGGGCGCCGTAGCTCGTGCCCTTGCCGAGCATCTCTTGGATCGCTGCAATCACTCGCGGATGACGGTGGCCGAGGATCATCGGGCCCCACGAGCCGATGTAGTCGAGATACACGTGGCCGTCGATATCGGTGAGCCGCTGGCCGAGTGCGCTTTCGAAAAAGATCGGTTCGCCGCCGACGCCGCCAAAGGCGCGGGCGGGAGAGTTCACGCCCCCCGGGATGAGTTCCTTGGCGCGGGCGAAGGCGGTATGGCTGCGATCGCGGCTTGACATGGTGGCGGTGATTCCAAGGACGAAAAGACAGGCTGAAGCCTGTCCTACTGGGCGAGGAGTTCTTTCGCGGCGGTGACGGCGGCCGCTGCGTGGGGCCGCGTACTGTAGAGATCGACGATGCTTTCGAGGAGTGCGCGGCGGCGGGCCACGAGCGTTTCCTGCTGGCCGCCCACGGTCTTGGCGGCCTCGGAAGCGAGCGCGGCTGCCTGGCGAAAAATCTCGGCGATCTTTCGGGCGTCCTCGGTCTGCTCACGGGCCGCCAGAGGTCCGAGGCGGTCGATCTGCCGGCTGGCGAGATCGAGCCAGAGCGTCGGGTCGTCGGCGGGCCGTGCGGTGGGGATCGGTTTTCCCGCCGTCGCGTGATGCACCGCGATCAACGCCTCGAGGGCGTCGCGGCAGGCCGATGGGCTGTCGGGCTCGCGTTCCATCGCGGCGCGGTAGTCCCGCTCGAGCGGAGAGGGTGTCTTGCCGCCGAGCGGCCGTCGTCGCGACCGTTTCTCGAGGGCATCGAGGGCGAGCGATCGAGCCAGGGTGCGCACCTGCCCGGCGCGGGGGTCATCGGGAAAGCGCGTCATGAACGTCTCGATCTCCGGAAGCGCGTCGCGGAGGTCACCGCCGGCCGCCGCCGCCGTCTGGGCGGCCTCGATGCGGGCGTAGAGCTCGTCCACGGTCGGTGGCTTCAAGAGCAGATAGCCGCCCGCCGCCAGCAGCGCGAGCGTGATCAGGGCCGCGATAGCCTGCCACCGCTGTTCGGCGGCCCGGCTGCGGGCCGCCTGCTCGCTCGCCGCCCGGTCGAGCTCCGCGACCGTCGTGAAGCGGCTGCGTGGAGCCCGCTCGACGACGGTGGCCGCCGCACCGCTGCCCCCGGCGCCCGTGACGGCGTCGGCATCGATCGGTTTCGTGGTGTTGCCGGCGAGCGCGCCCGTGGCGGCATGCGTGCGGCCGTCAGCGGCGTCACCCTTCACCACCAGATCACCGCGGGCGGTGCCGGCACTCGTCGGAGCGAACAGGTCCACCTGCTTTCCGGGCACAGGCGTCGGTAGCGGTAGCTCTGTGAGCGGTCCCGGGATGGGCTCATGGTCGGTCGGATGAAGCGTCTCGATCGCAGTGAGCAGACGGCCGAGTGCCAATGCGTTGGGGGGCCGGCCCGCCGGGTCCTTGGAGAGCAGCCTGTCGATGAGCAGATCGAGTTCCGCGGGCACATCGGCCGCGAGCGTCGACACCCGCGGCGCGGGCTCCACCTGCTGCTTGCGGATCACTTCCGCCGCCTGGCTGCCGCTGAACGGCGGGCGGCCCGCCCGCATCGCGAACATCACGAGCCCGAGTGCGTAGAGATCGACGCGATGGTCGACCGGTCCTCCGGCTGCCTGCTCCGGAGCCATGTATTCGGCCGTGCCCACGACGTTGCCATGGGCCGTGTGGGCCGCGCCCCCGAAGAGCTTCGCAATCCCAAAGTCGGCGAGCTTGACCCGGGCACCGAGGTCGGCGTCGGCTCCATTGGCCACGAGCAGGTTGGCCGGCTTGAGATCGCGGTGCACGACGCCATGATCATGCGCTGCCTTGAGCGCGCGAGTGACCGCGAGCGCCACGCTCACCGTCTCACGCCACGTAAACCGGCGGCCCGCCCGCAGCAGCTGATCGAGGCTCTGCCCGGGCACGAGCTCCATCGCGAAATACGGCTGATCGTCTTCCTCGCCAAACGCGAGCAACTGCACGATGGCGGGATGCCGCAGGCTCTTGAGAGTTTCGATCTCGGCGTCGAATCGCTTGCGGAGCCCGATGTCGTCGGCCAGGTGGGCGGCGAGCACCTTGACGGCCACCCGCTGGCCCGCGGGGTCGGTCGCTTCGAAGACCGCGCCCATGCCGCCGCGGCCGAGCCTGTTCACGATCGTGTAGGGACCGAGCTGCGACGGTTGCATGCACGCAGTGTATCCTGCGGCGATGACGACACCCCACTCCCCTGCCCCGCCGGCCCGCGACACGACCGTCCTGCTCCCCCGCGACACGAATCAGGCCCAGGGCTTGGCCCGGTATTGCCGTGACTTCCTCGGGCAGCCGCAGCCGATCGGCGCGGCCACGCTCGAGCTCCTCGAGCGGTTTCACCTCGATGCCGTGGGCTGCGGCGTCTCGGCGATCGCGCAGGCGGCCAATGCTCCCACGGTGCTCCGGCGCGAGGCACTCTCCGCGCCGCCGGCCGCCGGCTCGCAGGGCGGCATCTGCTTCGGTGATCCGCGACCGTGCGCCGTCGAGAAGGCGGTGGCCGCCAATGCCTCGGCCGTGCGCGAGTGGGACTCCAACGGCACTAATTTTGGTTTCGACGCCGCCAAGGGCCGGACGGCCGGCGAATTCGGCCACAACGATTGGTATCCCGTCGCGGTGGCTGCGGCCCGCGAAGCAGGCCTCGACGGCGATACGACGCTCCGGCTGATGCTCCTGATCGACGAGATCCGCGGCCGGCTGGCCGAGGTGTTTGCGCTGCGGAAGTACTCGATCGACCACGTCCATCACGGGGCGGTCGCAAGTGCGGCGGCCTATGCCGCTGCGCTCGGCGGCACGGACGACCAGATCGAGTCGGCCATCGGGATGGCCGTGGCCCACTACGTGCCGTTTCGGGCGATCCGGGCCGGCCACCAGCTGTCCGACTCGAAGGGCGCGTCGGCCGCGCTCGCCGCGGAAGTGGCCGTGATGAGCGCACGGCGGGCGCTCGCCGGGTTCGTCGGCCCGCGCGACGTGTTTCGCAATCCGCTCGCCATCTACCGGCTCAACATGCCGTCGCCCGACGGCGAGAGCCCGTTCGATCTCGAATTCGGCACGGGTGGCGACGCGTTCGCGATCCACTCGATGCACTTCAAGCTCGGGCTCTACGAGCATCAGTCGGCCGGGGCACTCCAGGCGCTGGTGGATCTCTTTGCCGCCGCCCCCCGGCTTGCTGCCGATCTCGACGGCATTCGCGAGATCCGGGTGAAGATCTACGAGCCTGCGTATTCGATCATCGCCGACCCTGCGAAGCGCACGCCCACCACCCGTCAATCCGCCGACCACTCGCTCCCCTTCATCCTCGCGAAGACGCTCCTCAAGGCGGAGGCGGCGGTGCGGGAGGGGCAGCGGCCCGACTGGCTCGCGCTCATGCTCCTGCCCGACGACTATTCCGACGCCGCGATCCGCGCTCCCGCGCTCAAGAGGCTCATCGATCGCATGGTGATCGAGCACGGCGGCCGCGACTACGACGCGCGGTATCCCGAGGGCATTCCCACGAGCGTCGTGCTCGACCATGCCGGGCTCGGGCGGCTCGACAGCGGGCTCGTGGAGTTTCCGCTCGGCCATGCCCGGGCCGACGCGGCGGCGACGGCGGCCGTCGTCGACCTCAAGTTCGACCGGCTCGTGGCCGGGGCCGTCGACGATCCCCAGGCTCTGCGTAAGCGTATGCAGCTCGCGGGTCGCCCAGCCGCCGACATCGCCGACCTTTATGCCTTTCCGATCCGATGCATCACGACGTAAGCGGCGTGATCCCGGTCGCGAAGCCTGCAGGCGTGACCTCCCGGCGGGTCGTCGATGCCATAGCCAAGGCGCTCGGCACGAAGTCGGTCGGCCACGCCGGCACGCTCGACCCGCTCGCGACCGGTGTGGTCGTCGTCTGCGTGGGGCACGCCACGAAGCTCGTCGACTATGTGCACGCACTGCCCAAGCACTATGCAGGCTCGTTTCTGCTGGGCAGATCGAGCCCCTCTGACGATCTCGAGACGACGGTCGAGATGGAATGCGACCCGGTGCGGCCCTCGCGGGCCGAGGTCGAGGCCGCCCTGCCCGCCTTCCGCGGAGCGATTCTGCAGCGGCCGTGCGACTATTCCGCGGTGCACGTCGGCGGCCAGCGGGCCTACCGGATCGCGCGGCAGGGAAAGCCTGTCGAACTCACTGCGAAGCCTGTTCAAATCGACCGGCTGGAGATCACGGGCTACGAGTGGCCGCGGCTGGGGCTTGAGATCGAATGTTCGTCGGGCACGTTCGTGCGGGCGATTGGCCGTGACCTTGCAGCAGCGCTCGGCACGCGGGCGGTGATGGAATCGCTTGTGCGGACGGCCGTGGGGCCCTTCACGCTCGCGCGGTCGCTCGCGCTCGATGGTGTCACGCCCGAATCGGCCCACGCCGCACTCCTGCCTCCGGGAGCCGCGGTGCCCCATCTGCCGGCCCACGCGCTCGACGCGGCCACGCTTGAGGGCGCGATCCGCGGCGACCTGCTCGACCTCGACCATCCGGCGGAGGCGCTCGCCGCATTCGACACGGCCGGCGACCTCGTCGGCATCCTGCGCCGGCACGAATCGGGTCGGCACCGGCTCAAGCCAAACTTCCGTGGCCTTGGCTGACAATCGCCACAGCCGACCGATTGCCAAGAAGTGTACGAGCGTATATGTTTTGGAAACATGTGGCTGGACGACGAAGAATAATGGAGGTCCGGAGGCTCTATGACGACGACAATGGTTCGCGATCTCTTGCGTCAGCGGCCGTTCAAGCCGTTTCGTGTCGTGATGTCGAGCGGTGAGTCCTACGACGTGCGGCACCCGGAGATGGCATGGGTGACGAAGAACGATCTCTTCGTGGGGATCGATGCAGCCGATGACGGGCTGCCCGCCGATGCCCGGATCTGTCCGCTTTTCCATGTGGCGACCGTCGAGCCGCTCGCAACGGATGCCCGGGCCGGCTAGCGACGTGCGATCGCGGTTGCAATTCGCTCGGCGATTGCATTGGGGGCCTCGGCTACGTTCAGGACGAGGGCGTGTTCGTCGGGCTGAGGACGCTCGAGTGCGGCCAACTGGCTGTCGAGGAGCGTGGCCGGCATGAAGTGCCCCTGGCGGGCTGCCAGCCGCCGCGCAAGCAGATCGCGATCGCCATCGAGGTGCACGAGCGTCACACCGGTTCGGGCGACGCCGAGCCGGTCGCGATACCGCCGCGCGAGCGCCGAGCATGCGACGACGCCGCCGCGTTCTTCGGCAAGCCGTGCGCCGATCTCGGTGGCGAGCCGGTCGAGCCAGGGCCAGCGGTCGGCGTCGGCCAGAGGTGTGCCAGCCCGCATCTTGGCCACGCTCGCCGGCGGATGAAAGTCGTCGCCGTCGAGAAAGTCGCAGCCCAGCCGGGCGGCAAGCAGCCGGCCGACCTCGGTCTTCCCGCTCCCGCACACTCCCATCACCACGACGACCGGCTTCACAATCGCGTTCTCTCCATGTGGGGCAACCGTCCCGGTTGCCTTGCCTGATGTGGGGCGACCGTCCCGGTTGCCTTGCCCGATGTGGGGCGACCGTCCCGGTTGCCGTGCCTGATGTGGGGCGACCGTCCCGGTTGCCGTGCCTGATGTGGGGCGACCGTCCCGGTTGCCGGTGGCAAGCCGTGGCAAGCGAGACGCTTGCCCCACAGAGTGGTACGCTACCCGACATGAAACCTTCGCACTACATGCTCGCCGCATTCGTGGCGTTCGGCTCTGTGCCGTCCTCAGCCGAGCAGTGGCCGCAGTGGCGCGGACCGCGCAACGACGGCATTTCCGTTGAAACCGGCCTTCCGCAAGGCTGGTCGAAGACGAAGCTCGTGGCCTGGCGGACGCCGCTGCCCGGCCGGGCAGGCGCCACGCCCTGCGTGTGGGACGACCGAATCTATCTCACGAGTAACGAGGGAAGCGACCTCGTGCTGCTGTGCGTCAACGCGCGCGACGGAGCGATCCTCTGGAAAAAGACCGTCGGCAGCGGCAACCAAGACGCCCGCGCGGGCGAGGGCAACTCGGCGTCGCCCTCCCCTTGCACCGACGGCGAGCACGTGTGGGTGTTCTTCGGCACCGGCGTCCTTGCCTGCTACACGGTGGACGGCGCCGAGGTCTGGAAGACCGACGTCAACGACCGCTTCGGCAAGATCGACATCCAGTTCGGCATGACGAGCACGCCCGTCCTCGATGGCGACGCCCTTTACCTGCAGCTCATCCATGGAGCGATGAAGCTGGGCGACGACACCCGCACCGGCAAGGTGATCCGGCTCGACAAGAAGACGGGCAAGACGGTCTGGGAGGTCGATCGAGTCACGAACGCCCAGTTCGAGTGCAAGCACTCCTATGCGTCGCCGTTTCTCTACCGGCACGACGGCCGCGAGTTTCTCGTGGTGCACGGCGCCGACTGCATCACCGGCCACGCCCTCGCCGACGGCCGGGAACTGTGGCGGTTTGGCGGGCTCAACGGCCCCAGCGACGTGAATCCGAAGCCGCACGACCAGACGTTTCGGTGTGTGGCTTCGCCCTGCTGCGCCCCCGGCGTGATCATCGTGCCCACCTGCAAGGGCGGCCCCACGATCGCGCTCGCGGTCAATGACAACCTCGCCGGCGACTGCACGGGCAAGAAGGCCGTGGTGAAGTGGATCAATCCGCTCACGCCCGATGTGAGCATCCCGCTTGTGGCCGAGGGGCTCGTCTACATGCTTCACAAAGACGGCAAGCTCCAGTGCGTCGATCTCGAGACAGGGAAAGATGTGTACCTCGAGCGCACGCACACCGGTCAGCACCGCACGAGCCCGCTGCTCGCCGACGGCAGGCTGTATTACGGCTCGAACGACGGCTGGGTGACGATCGTGCGTGCGGGTCGCATGTTCGAGCAGCTTGACAGCATCGACTTCGGCGGCGAGGCGATCACGGCCTCGCTCGTCGCCTCCGACGGCGCGCTCTACGTGCGGTCGTACGACGCCCTCTACGCGATCAAGTCCAAGTAGGACAGGCGTTAGCCTGTCTGTGTCTACTTCTGACAGGCTGAAGCCTGTCCTACATCGGGGATCGTCCCACGCTCATGTCACGCCGAGCCGCGGTGTATGCCGGGGCATGTCGCAGCACGCCCGGCACGAGCGGAAGCACCGCCCTGGCCGTCCGCTCAAACCCGCGCACGGCCGGCGCGTGCCACCGCCGCGTGGGCAGCCGCAGCCGGGACCGCACCGGCTCCGGCACGTATTCGCAGGCCAGCGGCGCGACGGCCGGCGCGAGCAGCCACGCCGAGAACGGCCGGGCCGGGCTGACGATCGCGTTGGCCACCTCCGCGCAGAGCGGATGCGATCCCAGTAGCGGGCCGGCGATCATCGCCGCGTAGTATTCTGCGAAGGCCGGCCAGGTCTGCGGCCCGTGCGATGCCTCGAGCCCGAAGCAGCGGCCGAAGGTGCGCATGTCGGCGAAGAACCGCTCCAGTTCGTCGGGGGCGAGGGGCTTGGCGTAGCGCCGGTGCATCTCCGTCGACGTGACGATGAGCGTGGCCAGCACCCAGAGGAGGGCGTCGGGATCGAGCGCGGAATAGGGGGCGGGATGCGTGCCCGCGACCTGCTCGTGGATGGCCCGCACCCGCGCTTCCAGCCGCTCCACCTCCGCGCGCGTGCCGAAGGCCACCGTGTAGACGGCCTCGAGCGTGCGGTTCAACCGCCTGAAGATGTCGTCGCGAAACGAGCTGTGTTCCGCCACGCCGAACGCCACGCTGGGATGGGCCGCCTGGAGGATCGCGGCCGCGGGGCCGCCGATGAGCACGAATCGCTCGCGGTTGATCCGCCACATCGCGGAGTCGGGCGCGAATACCCCGCGGCTCATCGAGCCTCCAAGGCGGCATGGGGCCCGGCGAGCCGCGCTGCGAGGTCGGCGTAGCCCGCCACGAGCCGCCGCTCCACCTCCTGCCAGTCGGCGTCGGTCATCGTGGTGCCGCGGGCATCGCGGTAGACCATCGCGTCGACCCGCCCCGCCGCCGACGGTAGCGCCGCCTCGGTCGGAAGGCCATAGAGCATCGCCGTGAGCCGGGCGACGGTGACGGCGTAGTCGCTTGGTGGCACGTCCTCGCGCCGCTCGGACCACCAGCGAAGTTCGAGCCGGGCTGCGTCGACGGGCGCGAACCGCGCGGGGGCAGCCTGGTGCACGATGCCGTAGTAGTGCGTGAGCGCCGGCAGGCAGACCGGATCGTCCTGCCGCACGCGAAAGGCCGCGGCCGCCCGTACTGCGTCGAGGGCGAGCCGGGTGCCGTCCCACCAGGAGAATCCATACTGTTCACAGGCGGCCCCGAGCGCGCCACAGCCGAGCTGCAGCCAGCGGCCCTCGTAGTAGCGCCGCCACATCCGTGCCTCGATCCGCCCCATCGCCGTCGGGTCGAAGGCCGCCATGTCGGGCCGGGCGAGCAGGTGCTGGGCGCCGACCACGGAAGCGACCAGGCCACACGCCACGAGCGCGATCACCCGGCGCCGGCCACGGGCCGAAGCGGCCCCCGCGAACGCCGCCCGGCCCGTGCGGACCCCGCCGGCGAACGAACCGCTCGCCGCGAGGCTGGCTGTGGACACGAGAAACTCCCGTCTTGGAATCGGCATGTGTTGCCCCTGTGGAAACAACCGCTCATCAATGCTGCTCGATCGAGCAGGCGAATTCTCCGCGGCGTCCTGGCTCCGCGGTATCCGTCCGCCGCAGGATATCGCCTGAAACTATTCCCATGCGAGGGTCCCGGCGATTGGAGTTTTCTCCAATCGCCGGGCGTCCGCGACGCCGTTACGGGCGGCGAAGCACCGCAGGCGCGAAGATCGCGTCGTCCAGGTTCGGGTTGAGCGTGACATTCGTGTAGGTGAATTCCGCCGTCAACGGCGGTTCTTTGCCTGGCGCTTCCGGCCAGTCGTACACGTCGAACCGCACGGGCACGTGCAACTCGGAATCGATGGACACGCTGGCGCTGAAAAACTGCAGGCCGTCGCGGCGCCGCGGGTGGGTGATCCGCACCATCTGGCAGGGGCGGCTGTTGATCGTCGCTGTGGTGATGTGCTCGACGATCGTGTTGTCGCCGGTCGGATCGGCTGCGACATCCTGCTGCAGGGTTCGGATCGTCCGGTCGAGGAGATGTGAAAATCCGATCTCGGTCACCGGCACGAGGCTCTCCCGCTTGACACTCTGGCCAAACGGATCGATGTCGATGACGAGGTATGAAAATCGTCTGCCACCTTTGCGCACCAGCAGTTTGTTGTCGTTCTGCCCGGCGACGAACAGGGCCCTCCGTCCCTCGACGTCGGAGGGGCCGAGAAACTCGAGCAGCACGCTGAGCGGCCGAATCACCTGCGCGCCCGCAGAGGTTTGCTCACGGACGCGCATGTCGATGTAGTAGTAGTCCTGCAGTTCACCGTCGATGCGCTCGCGCTTGGTGACCCGGCATGTGAAGTCGCGCACGGTGCGCTGCAGATACGTGCGCTCTTCGTGGGCGAATTTCAACACCCACGCGAGTGGATGGTCCGACGCCGTTCGCGGGCTGGCAACAGCCGGCCGAGTGGCATCGGCCGTGGTGGCGGAAGCCGGCACGGCGGCGGGGCCGGCCTGTTGGGCATGAACGCCCTGAAGTCCCGAGACAGGCCCACTCACTATCAGCACGTGGGCCAGACACCTGCGAAGCCATGGTCGGGACATCGAATGATCCTTCGAGCGCTGCTTCTCGAACGACCGTATCGTACCAGACGGTATTTGCGTGTCTCGGTTTGGGTCGGCACCCCTTGCGCAAAAATGACCTGATCGCTCACGGAACTGCCGTTCATTCCGAGTCGCACGATGAGGCAAGCGGCGTTGACCGTGACGGCTGGGGCGTGGCAGATTGACGCAAATGTTTCGCTCTCGATGAAGTGCCACCGTGGTGACTCACTCGAGGTAGCACGATCCCCGGAGGCGCTTCCCCATGACTACCGGCCGCCGGATTCACGTGATCGCCGTCGCCCTGCTCTGCGGGCTGCGTGTCTTCCTCTGCCCGCACGCTCCTGCCGCGGAAGGCGGTCCGCCCGATCTGCTGCCCACCGTCGGGTCGATCGAGCGGCTCGATCCGCGGTTCGACGCGCTCGTGCCGCAGGGAGCGGTCATCGAGGTGCTGGCCAGCGGATTTGAATGGGCCGAGGGGCCGGTGTGGGTGAAAAAGGAGGGGCACCTCCTCTTCAGCGACATCCCGCGCAACCGTGTCAATCGCTGGAAGCCGGGCCAGGGTGTTTCGGTGCACCTCGAGCCGGCCGGCTTCACCGGCGTCGGCGCCTACGGCAGCGAGCGAGGCAGCAATGGTCTCACGCTCGACCGCCAGGGCTGTCTGATCTCCTGCGAGCATGGCGACCGCCGCGTCAGCCGGCTCACGCCCGGTGGCGGCAAGCGCACGGTCGCCGACAACTACCAAGGCAAGCGGTTCAACAGCCCCAATGACTGCGCCATCCATTCCTCTGGCGCCATCTACTTCACCGACCCGCCCTACGGCCTGCCGAAGGGGTTCGACGATCCGGCCCGCGAACTGGCTTTTTGCGGCGTCTATCGGATCGCCCCCGACGGCACGGTCGCGCTCCTGTGCGACACGATGACGAGGCCCAACGGCATCTGCTTCTCCCCCGACGAGAAGCTCTTGTATGTGGCCCAGTCGGACCCCGCGGCCCCGCTCTGGCGGGTGTTCCGCGTGCAGACCGACGGCACGCTCGATGCCGGGCGGACGTTTTTCGACGGCACGAAGCTCTTCAGGGAGCGCAAGAAAGGACTCCCCGACGGGCTCAAGGTTGACCGCGGGGGCAACGTGTTTGCCACCGGCCCCGGCGGTGTGCTCGTGTTTGCCCCAGACGGCACCCACCTGGGCACGCTGCTCACGGGCCAGGCGACGGCCAACTGTGCGTTCGGTGACGACGGCACCACGCTCTACATGACGGCCGACTCGCACCTCTGCCGGGTCAAGCTCTCGACCCCCGGGCCCCTGCCCGGGCCGTGAAGCAGACGAGCTTTACGCTGCCCGGCATCTGTCGGCTGTGACGAGGCGGACTAGGTTTGCCGAGGCCTTGGCTCGGCCAGCGGCCCTAGGCACTGGCGCCGATTTTCAGAAGTCCCAGTTCGAATCCGCGGGCCACGGCCTGGGCGCGGTCGGCGGCGTTCAGGTTTGCAAGCAGGGCGGTGACGTGGGCCCGCACGGTGCGCTCCGAGATGCCGAGCAGCCGGGCTATCTCGTCGTTGCTGAATCCCTGGCGGATGAGCCCGAGCACCTCGAGCTCGCGCTGGGAGATCAGGCCCCCCGTCGGCTTGGGCTGGGGCTGGCCGATCGCCGCCGGGACCACCTCGCCGCGGTGCACCTT
>Ga0082207_1001388_pt1 | contig 11582 bp, 8 predicted proteins | sample LakMenEpi10Aug09_FD_71540 | JGI IMG/M metagenome (GOLD analysis project Ga0082207, IMG submission 71540) | reverse complement strand
TGGAAAACCAATCGGTCGACCTCCTGAGATGGGTCAAAATCTCCCAACAGACCCCCAAACCCCATTTCTCCGGAAAGCACGTGGTCATGGGACATACCCATCACCCCGAAGGCCAAATCGTCCAACTCCCTCACCTGACCTGCATCGATACGTTCTGCTACGGCGGTAAATGGCTCACCGCTTTGGACCTCCAATCGCAACGAGTCTGGCAGTCGACCATCGAGGGAGAAGTTCGAGAATTTGCCCTCGAACCACCCACAAGCTAAACCAAAGAGGAGCTAGACCGAGGATTTCCCATCAACGACCCTACTTCGGTATAGCCTTCGCGATAGCAAAAAATTCGCACCACCAAAACCGCATCCAAAAAAGATAGTATTCACGAGATCGCACCAAGGAACGTTCGCCATGTCACCTCGCAAAGCCAAACCCAGCTCCGAGCCCCAAGCACCCCCCCGCAAGAAATCACCGACGAACAAGAAACCCACAGAGAACGAACCACCCGTTGCCGACTTGCAGAGGATCAATAAAGTCCTGGCCGCCGCCGGCTTGGGCTCACGCCGACATGTCGATGAATTGATCGAACAAGGCCGCGTCGAAATCGACGGGAAAGTCGTCACTCAAGTCGGTATCAAAGTCGACATGAGCACCGCTTCGATCAGCGTCGATGGCGAACTGCTCAAACAATATCGACCCGTCTACTTCGCTGTCCACAAACCCGAAGGTGTCCTGTGCACCAATCGAGACCCCCAGGGTCGCTTGCGCGTCATCGACTTTGTCCCCAACCAATTTCGCTTGTTCCCAGTCGGCAGACTCGATGCGTTCAGCACCGGCCTGATCATCCTGACCAACGACGGCGAATTGGCCCAGCAACTGACCCACCCCAAACACGAGATCCCCAAACGCTATTCGGTCATCGTCGCAGGCCAAGTCGAACTCGAAGCGCTCAAGCGACTCGAACGAGGAATCTACCTCGCAGAAGGCAAAGCCCAAGTCGATCATGCCAAGCTTAAAAAAGTTCGCAAATCGAGCACCGAAATCGAAATCACCCTGAGCGAAGGGAAGAACCGAGAAATCCGACGCGTTCTGGCTCGCCTCGGACACAAAGTCGTCTCCCTCAAACGAATCGCCATCGGGCCACTGAAACTCTCCGATCTGCCCGAAGGAGCCTACCGCCCTCTTTCAAACCACGAAGTCCAAGGCCTTTATCAAGCCGTCGAGGAAATCCGACGCGAACGCAAAGCCGCTCGAAAAGCCCGCAAGAAACTCGCCTCTGCTAGCCAAGAATCGGATTCGGCCGAGCAGGATTCCCCTCGCTCCAGATCCCCCATGGCGAATGCACCCCATGGCATCAAACCCAATGGCATCAAACCCCTCGGCAAGAGCCCGCAGGCCAACCTCCCGGATCGCAAATCCACAAAAGCCCCCAAAGAACGGTCCAGGGAGACTCTCCCGAGCCTTGCTCAAAACCCCTTTGCAACCGAAGAGGACTTCGATGACGACGATCGAATAGACGACCAAAGCCAACCGGACCTCGGCCAAACCGAACCTCTGATCCTCGTGCGCGATCTTGGACCAAGCCGCCCGTCGCGCAAAGACTCCGATGAAGATTTTTTCTTCATGCCACGTCGTCCCGCCGGAACCGTCATCGGCCAAGAAGAAGCAACCGAGTCCGAGGGTTTCGAATTCGAACTCAACGATCCCGACGACGACCTATCCGACGATGATTCGTTCGAGCCAGAGGATTCCCAACCTCCGGCAAGGGGCCCCAAAGGCAAACGGCCAAGCGGCAAAGCCGGGAAACCACGCGCCGGTAGTCCCCGCGCAGGTAATCCCCGCTCCGGTAATCCACGCTCCGGCAATCCACGCGCCGGCTCGCGTCGCTCCGATGGAGCAGGTCTAGCCGACTCCCAGGACACCCAAGACACACGCCAAGGGGGGCCACGCCAAGGTGGGCCGCGCCAAGGTGGGCAGCGCCAAGGTGCTCCGAATCGCGGTCGTCCGAGCCGACCTCGCTCAGAGACAGACCGAACCTCACGAGGTGGCCGAGACTCTGGCGGCCGAGACTCTGGCGGCCGAGACTCTACAGGCTCGAAATTCGCAGGGTCAAAATCTGGCGAAACGGATTTTAGGGAAACCCGACGGAGCGGGCCAAAACGAGCTGGGCCGAAATCCGGTGCCCCTAAGCGTGGTGGCCCCAGAATGGGCAGCCCGAAATCCGGGGGTCCAAAACGCGGCGGCCCTAAATCCGGCGGCCCGAAATCTGGTGGCCCAAAACGCGGCGGTGGCCCAAAACGCGGTGGTGGCCGTGGCCGTTCGAAAGGCTAGCAATACTTCTTCGCTCTGCGACTCGAACCCATCGGTAAGCTTCCCTCGTGCATCGAGGTTGGCTTGCCGATCCAAAATTGATACGCTACGGCCCGTCGGAAACCCCTGGCTCGGTGGAACAATACCCAGAGCACCACCCCAAGGACTTCCTATTTAGCAAATCATTCACTTGCGCGAACACGGATGGTACGCGGCCAATGGAATATCCCAGACCTCGAGGGCTAAGGCAGGCCAAGGATCGCCAGGAGCAACTAGCGCGTGGGGTTGCCGTCGTTGAGCATGGCGTGAGCGTTCTGATGCAACTGGCTCACATGATGGACGAGGAATTCGTCCTTGCAGCAGACAAGATCGCCACCATGCGAGGCAATCTGATCGTATGCGGGATAGGCAAAGCAGGATTGATCGGGCGAAAGATCGCCGCGACCTTTTCCTCGACCGGAACCCGAGCCCACTTCTTGCACCCTTCCGAAGCCCTTCACGGGGACCTCGGGTGCATCGGCCCGAACGATGTGGTGTTGGTCTTGTCCAACAGCGGCTCCTCACAAGAGATCGTCGATCTTTTGCCCCACCTGACTCGCCGCTCCTCGAGCATCATCGCTCTGACGAGCAAAATCCACAGTCCGCTGGCCATTGCCGCCGATATCACGTTGATCACGCCGACCTGTGCTGAGGCCTGCCATTTGAATCTCGCCCCCACGACGAGCACCCTAGCGATGCTCGCCCTCGGGGATGCTTTAGCTCTGCTTGTCAGCGAGAACAAAGGGTTTGGACAAGACGATTTCGCCGAATTGCATCCTGCCGGTGCGTTGGGACGCCGTCTTGCATCGGTCGACGAACTGATGCGCAGCCTCGAGGAATGCAGAGTCTGCCATCAGGACTGGAGCATCCGAGAAATGCTCGTCGAGACCTCTCGCCCAGGGCGTCGTACCGGTGCGGTGATGATCGAAAACGACGACCACGCTCTAGTGGGTATCTTCACCGATAGCGATCTGACTCGCTTCCTGGGCAAACACTCCCAAAGCGACTTGGACCTCCCGATGCATGCGGTCATGACTCGCGAGTTTTCCGCGATCTGTTCGGGTGCGAAATTGAGCGAGGCGATCGAAATCCTCTCGGTCCGCAAAATCAGTGAACTGCCCGTGGTCAATGCTTCCGACCAAGCGATCGGACTGATCGACATCACCGACCTGATCGGATTGGAACCCGGTGCGGGCGAATCCGATGGCCATGCATGGGGTTTGTCCGACCAATACGCTCCTCCGCCATCACTTAGGATTTTCGGCTCGTCCCTTTAACCCTCGATTCCATGGAAAGCCCCCTTCCTTGAACCACCGCGACTATGAAATTGCCAAGCCCATCAGGTTGATCCTCTCGGACGTCGACGGCGTCTTGACCGATGGAATGATCACCATCGATAACGCTGGGGTGGAGAGCAAATCCTTTAACGTCAAGGATGGACACGGGATCAAACTCTGGAAAAAAGCGGGCTTTGAGTTCGGGCTTCTAACGGCCCGGAATTCCCAAGTCGTCAAACTTCGAGCCCAAGAACTCGGCCTCCAGTGGGTGCGCCAAGGCTTCGCCGACAAGCTTCCGGCCGCCCGTGAAATGATGCAGGCCATCGGAGTCGAACCGCATGAAGTCTGCTTCATCGGGGATGATCTGCCCGACCTGCCTGTCCTGGCCCACGTCGGCCTAGCCGTCACGGTCGCCGATGCGGCTCCAGAGGTCAAACAGATCGCCCATTGGGTGACCCAAAACTCAGGCGGACGCGGCGCGGTACGTGAACTGATCGAAAGAATTTTGCAAGGCAAAGGGAGATGGGAAGACCTCGTCCCTACTGGACTCCGATGATCTTCCTGAAGTACTACCTGCAAATCCTCCTGCCGCTGCTGGCCTGCCTCGTGGGCTACGAACTGCTCGTAACGCCGAATGTCCAGCCCGCCAAATCGATCAAGCCTTCGCGCTGGGTCAACCAACACAACCCCACCGGACAAAGCGCCCAGTGGTGGCAAGCTTATTTCCCCGAAGGCTCCTGGCAACGCCAATCCCCCTTGGTCATCGAGCAGGATCAATTCATCTTGCTCTATCAAAAACGCGAGCAATTGACCGACACCCGTTGGCGATTTAGCCCTCTTACGATCGTGATCAATTCGAAAAATCATGGCGGTCCAAATTCCAGCGGGCAAAGCCTCAGCGGCCAAAAAGAAAACCAACGCGCGATCTTCATCGATAACCCCAAAGGTGCCGAGATCCAATTCAAATCCGCTTTCGATTGGACCCTCGGACACCCTCCACCGGTGGCTCAAGGCCAACTCAGCGGACAGATCGAAATCTACTCCCCACCCGACCCGAAGACCAACCAAGGCGAACTGCGGATCCTCGCCGAAGACGTTCGAATCGATAAACGCCAGGTCTGGACCGACAAGCAAATCAGCATGAAACTCGGTGGATCGAGCGTCCAAGGCCGATACCTCTCGATCTTCATGGACCAAGACCTCCTGTCCGAATCGACCGCCGGAGCGACATCCAAGAGCCAAAGCCCCTTTGCAGGACTCGATTACCTGCAACTCTTTTACGTCGATCAAGTGCAACTCGAACTCCAAAACGGCGGCCTTTGGCCAACCGACCCATCGGGACCAGACCGAGCAGCGAAAGCTTACGCCAAACTCGATTGCCGTGGTCGATTCCAATTTCAATTCCATCAATCCCAAGCCACCTTCATGGACGGCGTGCATCTTGAACATGTCGTCGAAGGCAAACCCATCGATACGTTCGACTGCAATGAACTCCGTTTCAATGTGGGCTGGAATTCAAACCAAGACCAAACAGCCTGGAAACTCGATCGCCTCGAAGCGATCGGGTTACCAGGTAGAGACCCAAATGACCAAAGCCGTTGGGTGCGACTGAATGCTCCCGGGATGCAAGCCGAAGCCCACGGTCAGCACTTGGTCATGGACCTTGTCCACGGCATGGTCAGCTTGAGCAACGTCCTGCCAGGTTCCGCACCCAAAAACTCCTCGAGAGTGCTTCTCAAACGTGGCAACATGCAGATCACATCCCCGAATATCCAGTACCAAAATCCCGAAGCCCTCTCCAACGCTCAAGAATCGAAATTCACACGACTCGGTTGGGTCATCGCCGACGGTATTGGACAAGCCCAAGTCGAATCGGAGGAAGGCGAGATCTGGAACCTCCGTTGGAGCAAACGGCTCTCGATCCGCCCCCACGAAAACCGCGATCTGATTTCGATCGACGGAGGAGCCAACATCAGCAGCTCGCTTCGAGGTAGGTTCGTCGCTGAAAAACTCCATTTGTGGGTCCTGCCTGTCGACGAATCCATCGCTGCGAAACTTGCACCCTTCTACCCAGACGGCAAACTACCAGCCTTTATCCCCGATTCGATCGCCGCCGATGGACAAGTCATCGTCAACGCCCCGGAACTCAATGCCCAAGTCGATTCGATGGCCATTCGCTTCCGACATCTCGACCCCCAAGAGGCGCTCCGCGCGGGCTATTCGATCAGCGACCCGGGAGCTAAACCCAATGCCCCCAAAGGACCCTCGCTAAGTCCTAGCAGCACTCTTTCGCCCCCGAATTTAGCCACCCCCGCACTCCAAAACCCACCTGCAAACACCCAGCTAAATTCCCCGGGGAATTCTCTGGCAAATGCATCGCCAACGATGCCGCTGGGAACTCGGCCAGCACCACCGAGCACCCCGCCAAACGCCCCGATAAGCATTACGGGCAAGACACTCCAAGCCGACATCGTGCGCATCGGCAACGAAAGCATCGTCGAGAACCTGACTCTCGAAGGAAACTTTACATTGTTGCGAGAATTCCTATCCGCCGAATCTCCTTGGCCACTGACGGCCACGGGAGATAAGCTCGTGATCCAGAGCGAGTCGAGCGATCGGTCCAATGTGTACCTTGTCGGCCAACCAGCAAAAATCTCCGTCGGATCCGGTTGGGTTGTTGCCAAGGAACTGCAGTTATCCCAAAACGATCAGTTGTTTTGGATCAATCAGCCCGGCGAACTGGTATTGCCCCATGAAGCCCTCTCGCAAGAACCCAACGATGGGAGTTGGAACTGGAGATCGGCGCCTCGAATCCAGTGGGGCGAACGAATGACCTTCGATGGCCGAAATGCTAGGTTCGGTGGTGGGGTTATCATGGACTGCAGACTGCAAACCGATGCGAGCACCCTGTGGCACCTTTTGGCCAACGCCAGGACGCTAACTCTGGACATGTCACAGCGAGTCCCATTCCAATTGCCAACCAGTTCCGGAAAAAATCCAAAGCCTGCCATACGGCCTGAGGTGCAAACCGTACGACTCGACGGCGATGTCGATATCAAAGCTGTACAAACCGATCTTGCCGGAGTCCGACGCTCTGCAGAAAACTTTATCCTGCCCCGATTGGAATTCCAAGTTCCATCGAGGACCTGGGTGGGATTTGGACCCGGCCAGTTATGGAGCCGTCGATTCGCCAACACCAGCTCCTTAGCCACCGGTATCCTACAGCCCGGTAACCTGCAGCCCGGTAACCCTGCCACACCCAGCCCCAACCCTAACCCCAGTCCAGAAACACTTCAATGCCTGCATCTGACATTCGTCGGACGCATGGAAGGTTCAGTTCCCCAGCGGATCGTTTCTCTCTACGACAAAGTCGCCGCGTTGCTCGGACCGATCGCCAGTTGGGACGACCAACTCGATGTCAGGAACTCCGAGCGATTGGCCCCCCAGCAATCCCGTCTTATATGCGACCAACTCAACCTCTTCGATGCTTCGAGTCTGAGCTACAACCAAGGTGCAGCGTTACGCCCGAAAGGTGCCTTTGAACTCGATGCCCTGGGAGCAGCGCAGTTGACCAGTCGCACCGAATCGGGCGATGTGGTCGTCGATGCAAGCCGCATCGGCTATGCGGCCGCCGACGATGCGGTCAGAATCGAGGGAACGGTTCAACGGCCAGCGACGATTCGAAGACTCACAGGCTCGAACCCTTCGGCTCCAGGCCAGTCCGATGCAGGCCAGTCGATCCAGGTAAGCTCCGCATCGATGCGCCTGCGGACCGGACAGATCAATGCCCAAATCCGCAAGATCGAAGGTGCTTTTCCGATGAACATGCAGCCCGGCAGCCCGCAGCCCGGCAGCAATCAGCCCAACAGCAACCAACCCAGCAATTCACCTCCCGGAACCTCGGCCCCGAACTCCTCCTCGACGCTCCCATCGGCCCGGGACTACAACCCTCTAAATCCCCGTGGCAATCGGCCACGCTAAGGCATCGAAGTCCACTAAAGGCGGCAAAATCCGCATAGGCCGCAGCTCTTCTCCCACGCGAAAGGCCTTCGATTCCCCTTCACTTTATGGGGTATTCCGTAGCCTACCGAGGTAGGAAACGGTTGCATATTTCCCATTTTGACGGTCGACGCTATGGACCCCTTCGACCATACTGGTTTTTCCCGGGATCTTCAAGCAAACGCCCCTCCGCTCACTCCCTTAACCCACATACTCCATGTCGATCGACATCGTGCCTGAAAAACCAACGCAAAGCGTTGCCCAAGCGCCCTCGAACCCACCGAAGGTTTTGCCGGCCGATCCGAGCCAAACGCTCCCTTGGCCCGAAACGGCCGTCGAGCCCGTCCAAGTCCGCTGGCGCTACGCGATTTCAATACCGCTGATCCACCTGCTGGCCTGCCTGGCATTTGTCCCATGGTTCTTCAGTTGGACCGGCGTGGCTTTGAGCATCCTCGGGCTCTATGTCTTCGGAACCCTGGGGATCAACATCGGCTACCATCGCCTCTTGACCCACCGAGGGATGAACGCACCGAAGTGGTTTGAACACACCCTGGCCTTGCTCGGAGTCTGCACAATGCAAGACACTCCAGCTTGTTGGGTCGCCATGCACCGGATCCATCATCAGCACTCGGACCATCAACCCGATCCGCACAGCCCCTTGGTCACGTTCCTCTGGGGACACTTCGGTTGGCTGATGTTCGAGAACCGAGATTTCACCAACGTCAAAGACTACCAACGCTTCACAAGAGACCTCTTAAAAGACCCTTTCTATCTGAAGCTCGAACGCCATTGGAATTGGCTCAAAGTCTATCTTGCCGTAGCGGCCCTCTATCCGATCGTCGGCTTTGTCCTCGGTTGGCTCATGGCTGGGAACCTCTGGGGCGGCATCCAGTTCGGATCGAGCTTGCTCGTCTGGGGAGTATTCGTCCGAACGGTTCTCAACTGGCACATCACCTGGAGCGTCAACTCCGTGACCCATATCTGGGGATACAGAAACTACGAGACCAAGGACAACAGCCGCAACAACTGGTTGATCGGTTTGATCGCCAACGGCGAAGGCTGGCACAACAACCATCATGCCGACCAACGTGCAGCCGCCCACGGCCACAAATGGTGGGAGTTCGATGTCAGTTGGCTGACGATCCGGGTCTTCGAGAAACTAGGACTGGTCTACGACGTAGTACGTCCACAGTCTTGGAAGCGATAGCACCACCGACGCCAGCATCGGTCTTCAAGCCCGGAGGGCGAAACTTCCCTGTCGGTGTGCGTAAGCCACCGGACCCAGGCGCCACACCACCTCTCATCTTTCCCGATGCGCCAGCATCGGTCTTCAAGCCCGGAGGGCGACACTTCTCTGCCGATCGAAATTCCTAACCAAAACAGCAGATATTTCCAACTCCATGGTAAAACCGAAAAGGCGGTTTATTTGGTTCGCGAAACCTTCAGAGATCTACATAGAAAATCGCACTATGGCTTCCCACCAGCAACTTCTTTATCACCTTGTTTTCAGCACCAAGGAGCGAACACCCCTGCTTAGGAATGATGGAATTAGGGAATCTGTATGGAACTACATGGCGGGTGTTGCACATAACCTTCAAGGCCATGCGCTTCGTATCGGAGGGTATTACGATCACGCCCACGTTCTAGTGCGAATACCGGCCAAGCAGGCAGTAGCCGACTTTGTAGGACAATTAAAATGCAATACCAGCAAGTATATCAACGAGAAAAAACTGATCCGATTCAAGTTCCACTGGCAGGATGGATACGGCGCTTTCACAGTTAGCCATTCCCAGAAGGAATCGGTGATCCACTACATCGATCGGCAATTGGACCACCATCGAATCCGAACCTTTAAGGAAGAGTATTTAGCTATGCTTGAAGCTTGTGAAATTGAATACGATCCAAGATACATCTGGGAATAAAGCTAACGCAACCCTCTAAGTGTCGCCCACCGGGCTAAAGAGCAGTGGGGGGCTCCCAATCCGGTGGCTTACGCACACCGGCAGTTCTTATGCCGCCCTCCGGGCTAAAACCAAACAGCCGGGAGCAGGCTTGAAGCTTGAGGCTAAAGGCTACTGATTTTTCCAAGCCCGGAGGGCGACACATCCCCCTCGGGCATAGTCCCTAGTTGCTATTCCTGCCGAATCAGCACTTCGCTGCACTCAAACACGGCTCGATAATTTCGATGCCCTCATCGGCGGGCTCATCCCAAGCTTTAATGCGTCTACCAACCATCCGAAATGGGTTGGTATGTATCCCCCCACCCCGAAAGAAACAAAATGGAAGACAGCGTAAAGAAACATGGCAACAGGCGGTACGACCGGGTAGATCGCCAATGCGACGCACTTGCTTTTTATCAAGCTCGATCTCGACGATACCATCTCCATCGACAATGTGCATTCGAGGAACTCTCGGGATGTGTCCAAGCTCAGTCGTATCATCTTCCAACTCCACGGTGCAGCTCGAAACCCGATGGACCAGTGACTCCAAAGGGCAATCGACTGCGATACGACCATTGACCATGATCAAGATCCGGTCGGCAACGCGTTCGACGTCATCGAGCAGATGACTGCTGAGCAACGCAGTGCGATCTCCCGATTGAACAAACTCGAGGATCGTCTCATTGAGGGCGCGTCGATTGACCGGATCAAGACCCAGCGCGGGATCATCGAGAATCAAAAGCTCAGGTAAACTGGACAAGGTCAAGGCTAGCGAGACCCCTGCGCGTTGACCGCGACTCAATTGACTCACCTTGGTATCAAGCGCGATCCCAAAGCGATCGATCGTGTCTCGAAACAGTCTTGAGTCCCATTTAGGAAAAGTGCCAGATTGGAATCTCTCGCAGGAGGCGACGGTCATCCAACTGTAGAGAAAGTGACCTTCGACGGCAAAGCCGATCCGAGCCCGATCGCTTGGCGATAGCTGCTGCGAATCAATTCCTAGCACAGCCGATCGGCCTCGGGTCGGGGCAAGCAACCCGATCAGCATGCGGATCGTTGTCGTCTTGCCAGTACCATTAAGCCCCAGCAATCCGGTGACCGTCCCGCGTGGGATAGCAAAGTCGATTTGTCTAACGATCGGTTTGCTGCCGTAGTAACGCGTCAAACCGGACGCTTCGATTGCAATTTCGCTCATGATAATCGAGGGCCTCCCAATGCTTAGAGGGTAAACGTTAAACGGAAACGACTCAGCTCGAATGCGATGGATTGCGAAGCGCTTTTCCAAAGAGTTCACGAACTCGGTCAAGAGCTTCGTCGGCCGAAAAATCCATCGCAATCGCTTGCGCAATCAAACCATGAATCGACTCGTCTAGACGTCGCATCCGTTCGGTTTTGGAATAGACACACCTGCGTTTAGTAACGAAAAAACCGCGTCCAGCTTGTGTCTCCACAAGCCCGGATTGGACCAACTCTGCATAAGCTTTCGCGACCGTGTTGGGATTGATCACCAGTTCTTTGGCAAGCTGCCTGACACTAGGAAGCGTTTCTCCAACCGCCAACTCACCAGTAGCGATCGTACGACTGATCGCATCGACAATCTGCTTGTAGATCGGAGCACTGCTGCCAGCGACAATTCGGATTCGCATATCAACCTCGCTAGACCAACTGTACTACACCATTTAATACAGTAAGATCACCCTCAACGGGTGTCAAGCAGATTTTTGAAAAATCTGTTCCCGGCCGAGCCATTCCCGCTGGGAGCGGTTATGTTCCGGTGACTATCGCCTTCTAGCCGCAGCATAAACTGTGCGAGGACAGACCCTGTGTGTAGCCATAGGTTTCGCTAGCAATCTTCTCGCTGTGATGCAGTACCCCTCACGATCGTGAAATCGAAAAAATTTCTTCGACCAAATCCGAGCATGTTTTTCACTTTTGTGCACAATCAGACTCGTTGCTCGCTAGGCGAAGGGCTCGCCTAGATTCGAACGCCTCTGTTCATGCTTGTTGCATTGCACGCAAAGCA
>Ga0082207_1001387_pt1 | contig 11583 bp, 8 predicted proteins | sample LakMenEpi10Aug09_FD_71540 | JGI IMG/M metagenome (GOLD analysis project Ga0082207, IMG submission 71540) | reverse complement strand
TTTTTCTGTGCAGATAAAGCTAATCCCATCGCTTCCACAGAACTAGCGATAATTTCATAATTATCGACTCTCGTATGCACTCCCGTCACGATCGTTTCTAGTTGCGCTTTTCCCCCTGGGACCGCCGTGGTTAACTTTGTCCAAGCTGTCACCGATCGATCGAGTAAAGGCAGATTAACCACATTATAGCCGCGACTGCGGGCCAACTCGTCCAAATGAGCGATCGCACTGTCCACATCCACCCCCATCACCCGTTCCCCTAGAAAAACACTATCGGGTTCCATCCCCTTTGAACTAGGCACGAGAGCGAGGCTATATTCGCCTCTAACCCAGCTAAAAACGTCTTCAGGCAAATTTAAACCTAAAGGCGACTGGAAGCGGTTTAAGACCTGTGTTATTAATTCCTGTAGGGGACTATCTGCTTCTAACCCCTCCTCTACCTGAGTCCAAAAACGATTTAAATCGCGACTAGCGGCGACTAAAAGGCTATTTTCGCTGATAAAAGATAATGCTCCCACGGGACTAGATAAAATTGGTGCTTGGTTATCCTGTCCTAAGACCCCAATTAAGGCGGTTTGAGCGACTATTCCCCTAGATTTGATGGTAAAAGCCGTGGCTAATCGTTGTTTTGCTTCGGGACTCTCCGGGACGGGTTGATTGGCGATCCAAGCCGATAACGTGGGTAAATTGCTGTAAACGATAGCTATACGCGGTTCAGTGATATTTTTTATTGCTTCTTGGTAATCGGGGCTATTTTTTAGGTTTAAATCCGGTACTTGCACGTTATTGAGTGCCTCGCGCAAAACCTTGATATTATTGGCAAAAAGCACCGTATCCCCGACCACGGCACTAGCGAGAAAACGATTATTATCTCCTGCGGTCAAGGGACGTTGATAAATAAGGTTAATTCCCTTGTAGGTTTCAAAAACTAGGTCAAATTTGCCTGAAACCGCCTGTTTTGAGTAAGAAGCTTGCAGAAATTCCTTAGCGCGTTCACCATCTTTACTTTGAATTGCCAAAAGATAACCCGGTTGGATACCATTATCGGTATTGCGATCAAAATCTAGGGAAGTAACAGCGAGGGTAATTTCCTCCCCTAACCAAGGTTTGATTTCCTTTTGATAATTCAATCCCGTTTTACAGAGGAGAGTTTTTTCTAAATCCTTAATTTCTTGGTGGGAACGTCGTCGATTAGCCGGTGTAGCGATTAATTGACCAAAAGACTCCAAACGTTCGGGATTGACCAACAAGGATACCATAACCGGGGCCTGTTTCGGCACAAAAATCGCCGCCGTCGGTTCCCGCATTACTCCACCTTTAAGCAAAGACAGAGGACTATCGGCGAGAATCCAAGCAAAACTGGCTGTAGCGACTCCTAGGAGAATGATTACCGTCGCACCTAAAAGATAGAAAAACGATCGCAATTTCACAACCTTGCCCCGAGATGAACCATTAGCTATTTTAAGCCAGCAGATGACCCAAGAATTTCGATCGCTACAATTCTTACCAGACTGACAACCGATAACTCGCCACCGATAACTAATTTTTACCAGCCTTTTTCCGCTTGAGCGAGGACATAATTAGCTACAGTTTCGATATCTTCAGCGCTGAGACGACCACCGAAAGCGGGCATTGCCCCCATACCTTTGGTAACTTGGGTAACGAGAGCTTCAACGGAATCTTTGCCGTATTTAACTAAATCCTCTTTTTTCAGGGTTTTAGCGGCATTAACCACGTTTTTACCGCCCATGTGGCAGGAAGCGCAGTTAGCACTGAAAATCGAAGCCCCATCAGCTAAAGCGGGACGAGCCATACCGAATGTAACCACAGCCAAGAGCAAGCACAGGGAAATTAATAATCTTTTCACGATAGGTTCTCCTCTATTTCTCAAGAAATTCCCCAACCATCGTCAGAAAAAAACGGTTTTCTTGTCAAAAGACAAGCTGTCAAACTTCGTGTAGAATTAATCCATGGGACAGTTAAAAGCAAACTTTTACTTTTTTGTCAAAAGACAGGCTGTCAAACTTGTCATCTTCCCTCGTGTAAAGGATTAACAAGCATGAAAAAATTAGGTTTATTGCTCGCTACCGTGGTGCTAGTCGTCTCTAGCTTCTTCTTCAACACTGCCGCCGCTGCCGCGGAAACCTTCACGGTTAAGATGGGCGGTGATGCAGGTACACTACAATTTGATCCCCCCACCCTGACTATTAAAGCAGGAGATACGGTGAAATGGGTTAATAACAAACTTTCTCCCCATAACATCGTTTTCGATAGCACCAAAGTTGCCGAAGCCCAAGCCAGCAAATTATCCCACAAAGGTCTGGCTTTTTCCGCCGGTGAGTCCTTTGAAAGCACTTTCAGCGAACCGGGTACTTACACCTACTACTGCGAACCCCATCGCGGCGCCGGTATGGTCGGAACGATTACCGTTGAGTAATTATCCGATTTTAGCCAAAAATAACTCGCGGTTAACTGCTGCGGGTTGTTTTTTGGGAAGTGGGGTGTGGGGTGTGGGGTGTGGGGAGAACAAAGATGCCTTTTGTCTTTTGTCTTTTGACTCCTGAAATATAAAGTCTCGATTACAAAACTCACTTGGGAGCAATTCTCACCCCACCATAGAAACAGAAGCCCGTAGGAAAATCAGCCATGAAAGAACACGATGTCGTTATAGTGGGCGGTGGGTTAGCAGGATGCCGCGCCGCCTTAGAAATCAAACGCCTCAACCCGACTATCGATGTTGCTGTCGTTGCCAAAACCCACCCAATTCGTTCCCACTCCGTCGCTGCCCAGGGAGGTATCGCCGCCGCCCTGCAAAACGTTGACCCCAAAGATAATCCCAAGGCTCACGCCTACGATACTGTCAAAGGTTCCGATTTTCTGGCTGACCAGGATGCGGTGGATATCCTCACCCGAGAAGCCCCCGAAGTTATCATCGAATTGGAACATCTAGGCGTTTTATTCTCCCGTCTCGAAGATGGACGCATTGCCCAAAGAGCCTTTGGCGGTCACAGCCATAACCGTGCCTGTTACGCCGCCGATAAAACCGGTCACGCCATGCTGCACGAATTAGTCAGCAATTTAGGCCGTAATCAGGTAAAAATCTACGATGAATGGTACGTTTTGCGTCTTATCCTCGAAGAAGGTACGGCTAAAGGGGTGGTTATGTACCAAATCGCCACCGGACAGTTAGAAATCCTCCGGGCAAAAGCAATTATGTTCGGGACGGGGGGCTATGGTCGCGTTTATAACACCACCTCCAACGATTTCGCCTGTACGGGAGACGGTTTAGCTTTATCGGCAAAAGCGGGTATTCCCCTAGAAGACATGGAATTTGTCCAATTTCACCCCACTGGACTCTATCCCGTCGGTGTTTTAATCTCGGAGGCGGTCCGGGGTGAAGGAGCTTATTTAATCAATAGCGAAGGTCGTCGTTTTATGGAAGATTACGCCCCCTCGCGCATGGAATTGGCCCCCCGGGACATCACTTCCCGCGCCATTACCCTAGAAATTCGCGCCGGCCGGGGGGTAAATCTGGACGGTAGCGCCGGAGGCCCCTTTGTCTATCTGGATTTACGCCATTTAGGCCGGGAAAAAATTATGAGTCGCATTCCTTTCTGTTGGGAGGAGGCCCACCGTCTCGTCGGTGTCGATGCGGTAGAGGAACCGATGCCTGTACGTCCTACAGTTCACTATTGTATGGGAGGCATTCCCGTTAATACCGATGGTCGCGTTCGCTTAAGTGCCGATACCCTCAGCGAGGGCTTTTTCTCCGCCGGGGAATGTTCCTGTGTCTCTGTTCACGGGGCCAATCGTTTGGGCAGTAATTCCCTGTTAGAATGTGTGGTCTATGGGAGAAGAACCGGCAAATCGATCGCTAAATACGTCGAAAAACGCGCTTTTCCCGTCTTTAATCCCGATATTTACCTTCAGGATGCGAAAGAGGAAATCACCGCTTTATTGACCAAAAAAGGCACGATTCGCATCGGTCAACTACGTCAGCAATTCCAAGACTGTATGACCCAACATTGCGGCGTTTTTCGCACCGAAGCGACTATGCGCGAGGGAATTAAACAAATCGGCGAGTTAAAGCGCAAATACGAGCAGATTTACCTCGATGATCCGGGTGATTGCTGGAATACGGAACTAATCGAGGCCTGGGAATTACAAAGTCTCATGGTGGTGGGGGAAATTATCCTCACCTCTGCCCTCAATCGTCAAGAAAGCCGAGGGGCCCATTCCCGCGAAGATTTTCCCCAACGGGATGACCAAAATTTCCTTCAGCATACCCTCGCCTATTATTCCCGCGACCGCATCGATATCGACTATATGCCCGTGGTGATTCAGGATTTCACCCCCGTGGAACGTAAGTATTAACCTCTGGTCGCACGGTAAATGTAAAGTAATTTTACAAACTCCTTGGCATTTACCGAGATTTAGTTCTATAGTAGATAAAGCAACGCGGGATAGAGCAGTCTGGTAGCTCGTCGGGCTCATAACCCGAAGGTCAGTGGTTCAAATCCGCTTCCCGCCATTACTAATAAAGCCAGTAGTTAAATCCGATTTCCCGTTAGGGAACATCGAACATTACCCTTTCAAGACAGCGATTGGGGTCAATGTAGGATTGGCGAGAATGGAGACAAGTATAATTATCCATGATCAGGATCTGTTCTGCTTTTAAATAGAGCGGAACGTGATAGGCTTCAAACAGTGCCAGAAATTTATCACATAAAGCCATTAAACGGGGATTTAGACCGGAAGCGACCGGTTTATTAAGAGCGGGGCTAAATTCCCGATAAACCAGCACATTATAGCTAAAGCGGATGATTTCGGCATCTCGTTGCCAAATTGGTGCAAAACAGCTTTCTTTGCCGTCTTTGGACATAAAATATTGAGGTTGAGCCGCCATAAAATGTTGTTCCTCAAGGGTAAAATGACGCAATAAGTCATCAAACTTAACCAAAGTCGTTGCACCCCCACCCCAACGATCCGGGGTTTTACAGTGCAAACAGAGGTATTTAGGAGGGATAGCTTTGTAGGACCATTCTGTATGAGGTAAAAGCCCAATTCCGGGGGATTGTGCGTCACTTTTTCCCATAGCGTCAGGATTTGCTTTGATAGGATAGATAATCTCTCCGTTAGTTTGGATAACGGGGGTTGCTTGGGTAACATCCTGTAAACATTGGAACCAGCGATCGCTGCAAGGGTTATCGAAGACAAAAAAACCGTTTTTTTTGAGGTGGTTTTTTAGGGTAGCAGTTGAGAACGTAAGCATTGAAAACATAAGATTTTCCCCACTTCAATAGGTTGATACTTGCTATGAAAAAATCTGGGGTATGTGCCAATGCAAGAGGTCTAATTAAAAAAAATTGCATAATAAAAAGCTGATTGGCTAAGGCTTTCAGCTTTGGGGGATGCTTTGGGGGAGTGGGGTATCCCAAACTTTTTTAGGAAAAAATTTGCGATTTTTGGCGGGGATGGTGTCGGATTTATCCTGTCAGCAAGTGATGGGTAAAAGAACGATGTCCTCTCAGCCTGCCGAGTCGCTAGAATAGGATCGGCTTTGCTCAAATAGACAAGAACACGCCATGTCAGAAGCTATTACGATCGCCGATATTTACAAACTGTTTGAAAGAACCGAGGCTCAATTTGCCGAGTTCCAAAAAGAAGCCGAGCGCCGCAATGTTGAAGCCGAGCGCCGTAGTGCTGAAGCTGAACAACGAAATGCCGAAGCTGATCGCCGTAGTGCTGAAGCCGATCGCCGCCGGGCTGAAGCCGATCGCACGATGGAAGAATTGAAAAAGCTGGTACGAGCCACCACCGAAGCCGTCAATAACTTAACTACCCCTTTGTGTCTTTTTATAGAAGAAATGGTAGAGCCGGCGGTTGTGCAGTTATTTCAAGGGCGGGGGATTGATGTCACCCAAACCATGAGTCGTTTAAAAAGTAAACGTCCCGGGGCAGCGATGGAAATTGATATTCTGGCGGTGAATGGCAGTGAGTTAGTGGCGGTGGAGTGTAAATCTCGACTCTCGAAGGATGATGTAGATGACTTTCTCGATCGATTACAGCGATTTAAGTTAGCCTTTCCCCAATTTCGAGACTTTCAGGTTTATGGTGCAGTAGCGGGGATTGAAATCGATCAGGGGATAGATAGTTATGCTTATCGGCGCGGTTTATTTGTGATTAAGCAATCAGGAGAAACGGTGAAAATCATCAACGATGCTCAATTTCGGCCCCTAGGTTTTCATTAGAAAACGGGTTTCTTTAAGAAACCCGTTTTCTGGGGGTGTTTTTCATCATCCCAAAAAATAGACTAAAATAAGCTATCCCTAGCCTCTACCGACCTAATCCCATGTCTAAGAAGAGTTATGGCGAAACTGTTGAAAAAAGGGTCAAACGCTTGTTTGAAGTCTTATTAGATCATGTGGCTCACTGTCAATGTGAGGATAATGATTGGGGAGTCAAGCTGGCTCTAGGGGAAGAGGGGAAGCTTTTGCAGGTTAAGACGAATGTGGCGGCTTTAGTACGCTTGGCAGAGCAGAAAGGGGAAAAATTAACCAAAGATCAAGTTAGGGACGCGATTAGCCACTATTTGGCCGATTATCTAGGCATTCTTCGGGATGAGCGTCACGAAAATGAAAAGCAGGGGTGTGAGGAATGGCGGTTCTCCCTAACTCTGTGGGCGAAATGCGGCGATAAGACAACAAATTTGACTAAATTTTCGGAGGAGTGGCATAAAAGGCGCTCTGAACCCTCTAAAAAAGCGGTAACTAAACCCGAAGCAAACGCTTTCATTCCCCACAATTTTAAAGACAGTGTTGCGATCGCTAAACCCGAAGCAAACGCTTCCATTCCCCACAATTTAAAAAACAGTGGTATTGCCAAATTTGTAGGGCGAGAAACTGTTCTCAATCAATTACATGAAAAGCTACAAAAAGCCGAAAGAATTGCCATTTCTACTCTCTCAGGAATGGGAGGAATTGGCAAAACAGAACTTGCTTTACAATATGCTTGGCAAGAATACAGAAAAACAACTTATCAAGGTGGAGTATGTTGGGTAGATGTTAAAGGGAATGATCCTAGTTTTGATATTATAAGCTTTTTTGAATATAAGCTTAAACTAGATAAGCCACAGGGAAGAACATCTATCGAACAAGTCCAAGATTGTTGGCAAAATTGGATTGATGGGGATGTTTTAATTATTTTCGATGATGTACGAAATGCTGACCGAATTTTTGAATATTTACCTCCCTATGAATTTAAAAAATTTAAAGTAATTATTACAACTCGCTGTGAATATTTATCTGATAAAATAGAAAATATTCATCTAGAAGAATTATCAGAAAATGATTCCCTTGATTTACTTCGCTCCTATATCGGTGATGACAGAATTGACACAGAAATTGAAGAATCAAAATTACTTTGTCAAGATTTAGGATATTTGCCTCTAGCCTTGGAGTTAATAGCAAGGTTATTAAAAAGACGCTCATGGACAATACAAGACACTATAAATAGATTAAGAGACAAAGGACTAAAAGATAACGGTTTGCTTGGCGAAAGACATACTGAAATGACAGCAAAAGGAGGCGTTAAAGCAGCTTTTGATCTAAGTTGGGATGAGCTAAAGGATGAACCAAAAACCCAAAAATTAGCTCTTTATTTAAGTTTATTCGCTATTGCACCAATTAAACAAACATGGATAAATGAATTATTTCCTAATGAAGATGAATATGATATAGAAAAATGGTTAATTGATAATCTAGTTGGTCTAAACTTAGTTAAGTCAAGAGGAAGTAATGAATATGAACTCCATCGTCTAATTCACCTTTATTTAGGAGAAAAGCTAGATCAATGTGAGTTCTTAACGACAGCAAAGCAACAGTATTGTAAGTTATTTTGCTTAAAGTCTGAAAAATTTACTCAACAAATACTATCACTCCAAAAAATTGAAGAGTTAAAGCCTCTAATTCCTCATATTAAACAAGTTACACAACATCATTATAATTACATTGCCGATAATTACAATGATAATATTCCTCATGATTGGAATTTGCCAATTAAAGCAGTTAATGCTTTTTATGTTAGTCAAGGTTTTTCTTCCCAAGCAATTCAAAACTTTGAAGAATACATAAAAATCACTGAGAATAAGTTTGGTAATAGTGACATTCATTTAATGGTTCTTTATAATGATTTAGCACTTATCTTGAAAGAAAATGGACAATATGATCGAGCAATGGAATTTTTAAAAAAAGCTTTATTGGTGGCTAAAAAATATTTAGGTGAAAATAACGATCAGACTTTAACTATAACAAATGCTATTGGTGACACTTATCGTGAGATGAAAGACTACGATAAAGCAGAAGAAACTTTAACCTATGTATATTACAATATACTTGGTGATGTCATAAATGATGTGATAAAGAGAAAGAGCAATAATACTTTACCAAATGAAGAAGTTGTTAAAAAGTTTTTTGTGTTTATTTTAGTTAATAATAATCTAGCATTAGTTTATCAAGGACAGAAAAGATACAATGAAGCAGAGAATTGTTATAAGCTTGCTTTGCAATCGTTGGAAAAATATAGAGAAACTATCTATTTTGCTCAGGTATCCAACAATTTAGGCGGTCTTTATCTAGAAATGGGCAAACAGGAAGAAGCTGAAAACTACTTTAAACAAGCTCGTCAGATTAACAAAGAAACTTTCGATCCTAAATACACTACCAATAGACTTAATCTTGGTCACTTTGCTTTGTTATATATTAATCAAAATCGTTTAGATGAAGCAGAAGAACTTTTATTAGAATTACTTGAAATTCAGTTTAATTTACTCGATGATTTGGAGCCAGATTCTCTAAAGTATTTACATAAAATTGCTTCTGAATACTTTAATAAAGGATTTTATGATCAAGCAGAAGAATTATCTTTAAAAATTAACCAGCTTTATAAAAAATTTCAGTTGACTAACTCGATAGAATATTGTGAATCACTAAATTTTTTGGCAACATCTTATACTCGTGTTAATAAGCTCGAAGATTCAATAAGATTATCGACAGAAGCAATTGCAATAGGAAAAAAACTTTTCTATGAATCAAAAATTGACAGAAATTCCTATACTTCCAGTAGTTTAACAATTATTGAGAGTTATACAAATTTAGGAATAGCATTATGGAATGTAGCCCAAAAATTTAACCAACCTCCTCAGCTAAATCAACGGATAAATTTTTTATTAGAGGCTGAAATATATACTAGACAATCGTTAGAACTTTGCCAACTCATTTTTGAACGAACAAATGATAAAACAGTTCAATATAGAGAATCACATATACATAACAATTTTGGTTTGATTCTGGAAGATTTAGAAAAGTATTCAGAAGCAGAAAAAAGTTATAAAATTGCTTTATACCTCAGACGAAAAGAGTTAGGAAATGAACATTATCTCGTTGGACAATCCTTATTGAATCTTGCTGCTTGTTATGATTGGCAAAAGAAAAATGATGAGCAAACTGAACAAATGTTATTAGAATGTGAGAGAATTTGGGAAAATTTATTAGAGCCTAGCCATCCTGAGATAGTACACTGCTATGCTTGTCTGGCAAATTTTTATGATCGTAAAAGACAATTTAAAAAAGCAATTGGTTATTTTCATAAAACGATTGAAAACTGTAGAATAAGACAAGATGTTAGCATTGATTTTTACCAACGGAAGCTAGAAGAATGTATAAAGCGTAGTCAAAATTTGAAACCCAAGAAATCTAGTCAATCATCTAATAAACCTCAAGGCTTTGGCTAAATCATCAAAACGTCATCTTATCCCTCTAATCGACCAAAATCCCCAATTAACTCTCATTTTCGGAGAAAGTAACCCTAGCGAAACCCTTTTATCCCTCTGTCAACAACTTAACCCGACTATTCCCATCGCATGGATTACCGAAAACCCCATTGCTAACCTACAAACCTTCTCCCCCAACCAACCCAACCTAATCGAAGTGATCTTAAACTGGAAAAATCGGTAAACACCTCTGAATTATGCCAAGAATTGGGGATTCCCTTGGTTAAAGAGTGTGAGAAACTGTTAGGGCAAATTCAGGAAAACTTAGTAGATTCAGACAATAACTTAAAGTAAACCTGAGAAAATTTCAGTTTTTATCTATAAAAAACAATGCCTGCCAAAGATATTTTCCATGACTGTGTAAAACACGCCCTAATCAAAGACGGCTGGATAGTTACCGATGATCCCTTAAGTCTTAAAATTGGCAAAAAAGACTTGTTTATTGATCTAGCGGCTGAAAAGATACTAATGGCAGAAAAAGGAACAGAAAAAATAGCCGTTGAAATTAAAAGCTTTATCGGGACATCGGAAGTCGAAGACTTAAAAAATGCGCTGGGTCAATATGTTCTTTATGAAAAAATCATCAAACGCCAACTTTTAGATAGAACTCTTTATCTTGCTATTCGAGAAAACACTTTCAACAGCTTATTTCATCAAGAAATTGGTCAAATACTCCTTGAAGAAAAAACACTAAAACTAATTATCTTTAACCCTGACAATGAGGTAATCACCCAATGGATAAACTAAACCATTACCGCAAAATTATTCATCAGATTCTTGTCCCCTATAGCCAAATTATTTATAACAATGCGGACATTCAAAATCGTCTAGCTTTTGATCCTCAGAATGATCAATATCTCGTCATTTCAGAAGGTTGGCAACAGAATCAGCGTTATCATGATTGTCTGATTCATTTAGAAATTATTAACGAGAAAATTTGGGTACAATGTGATAACACCGAAGACGGTATCACCAAAGAATTACTAAGCGCAGGCATTGCTAAAGAAGATATTGTTTTGGGATTCCATGAACCTAAAATACGTCAATATACAGGCTTCGCTGTCGCTTAACGTTCAAATATGATGGACAATTCTCAAAACCGCGATCGCCGCCAAATGAATCACTATTAGAAGAAGATTAGGGCTCTTCGTTACCCTTTATGCTAAATCAACAGACAAGATGCCAAGATAACATACTTCTAACCCAAAAATTCCGAAAGTTTCTAAAGCCATAGCCTCTCCGTTTTATTAGTTTAAGTTTATTGTTGATTCCCTCGACCACCCCATTCGTTGTCCTTCGCTCGAAATAACTAATTATTTCTCCAAACCAGTTTCGGATTGTTTGACAACTCTTGGTAAAAACACTGGAGGATTTTGCCAACCATTCCGAGATGGATAGCATTCCCTCTGTCGGATTCTCTGAGGTTTCATAAATCTTTCTAAATTCTTCCTTTAATTCCTGCATCTTTTTCAAACTTGGGAAATTTTCTTTGATAGCTTCTAGTTTGATTTTTTGGGTTTCCGTTAAATCTTTTTCATTTTTTAACAAGCTATATTTACTTCGCTTTAAAACTTCTAGCTTCGCTTCTTTTTCCGCTTTCTGTTTTTTATTTTTCTGCGCTTCTACCGCTCTTTTTTCTGCTCTTCTCTGTTCGTCTAACTCTTGATTAATTTGTTTCATTACATGGAATCTATCGGCGACTACCTCGGCCGATGGCATCAATTCTTTCACCAAATTTTTATAGGGCAACCAAA
>Ga0082207_1001382_pt1 | contig 11608 bp, 10 predicted proteins | sample LakMenEpi10Aug09_FD_71540 | JGI IMG/M metagenome (GOLD analysis project Ga0082207, IMG submission 71540) | reverse complement strand
CGGCGCCCGAGATCGCCAGCGGCCTGCGGTTCCTCGCCGAGACGGCGGCGTTCGACGGGCTGATCGTCAACTCCCAAGCCTGCCGCGACCTGATCCGTGCGGCGCTCGGGCCGGTCGCCGACCGCTGGAAGATCGACGTGGCGTTTCTGCCGGTCGTGCTCGAGGCCGCGCGCGACCCCGCGGCCGCCACGGCAACGCTGCACGTCGGCACGTTCGGCACCGGTGGGGACAGCAAACGGCTCGACCTCGTGGCCGAGAGCCTGCAGCTTCTCGAGCGGACCCGTCCCGTGCGGCTGACGGTCGCCGGCTGGGCCGCGGCCCGGCACTGCCGTGCGGCCGGGATCGCCGCGCTGCCGTTCGTCGAGGTTCACGACGCCATCGACGACGGCCGGCTGATCGAACTGATGCGCACGGTCGACGTGGCCGTGCAGCTCCGGTCGCCGGCCCACGGCGAATCCTCGGGCGCCGTGGCCCGGCTGCTCGGGCTCGGCAAGCAGGTCGTGGTCACAGGCGAAGGGAGCTTCGCCGAACTGCCACCCGCCCTCGTGACCTGCGTGCCGGCCGACTGCCCGCCGGCGCAACTGGCGGCGGCCATCGAGGCGGCCGCCGTCAGACGGCCCGACGAAGCCGCCGTGCGCGAGGCGCTCGAGCCGCTCTCGCCGCAGGCCTTCGAGGCACGGCTGGCCGATGTTGTGCGCGGCGCATGCCGGGCGGAAGCCGCCCACCCCACCAGACTCTCGGCATGAGGCCATGACCATGGTGCCCGCTGCCGCCGATGGGAAGGTTTTTCCCGCCGCCTTGCAGACGCGGATCGATCTGACGCTCTCCTGCCGTGACAGCGACACGATCCCGAAGGTCGCCGACGCGGGAATCGTCGTGGAGCGGGATGGAGCGTCCTTGCAGGTGATGCACGACGGCACGCTGGTGAACGCCGACGGCTACTGCGGAGCCTGGATCACCGAGATCATCCGCCGGCTGCGGGGCCATCACGAGCCGCAGGAGGAACTGATCTTTCACCACCTCCTGCCGCATGCCCGCCCCGGCAGCCTGATCGTGGAACTGGGCGCCTGGTGGGCGTACTACACGAACTGGTACCTCGGAGCCGTCCTGGGGGCCGAGGCGGTGTGCGTGGAGCCCGATCCGGCCAACCTCGAGCTCGGCCGTGCCAACCTGGCGATCAACGGCCGGGCGGCGGAGTTCATCAACGCGTGCCTGGGGGGCGAGTACCGGCCACGGTTCGAGTTTCGCCGTGCCGTCCATGGGGGCACCATCACGATCGAGAGTCTCGACATGCCGGCCCTGGCCGCGCGGCTCCGGGGCCGCAGCGTCGAGATGCTGCACATGGACATGCAAGGCGCCGAGCTGGCGTTTCTCCGGTCGCTGCCGCGGGCCGGCACGGGCGTGCGGTTCGTGATGGTGTCGACGCATCACGAGTCGATCAGCGGCTCGGCCACCACGCACACCGACTGCCTCGCGGAGCTCCGCGGCCAGGGGGCCGTGATCCTGGCGGAGCACGACGTGCTGGAGTCCTACAGCGGCGACGGCCTGATCGCCGCCAGTTTTTGCCGCGCCGACGCTTCCCTTGCGCTGCCGCCGCTGAGCCGGTTGCGGGGACGCAATCCCCTGTGGTAGCGACGCCATCGCAGGGCGGAGCGATCAGGCGGCGGCTTGACGATCGCCGCCGCGGATCGCCAGCCGGACGCCGTGCTCGTAGTACCAGCGGAAGTGGCTGCGGACGTTGATGACCAACGTCGCCACGCTGGCCCGGTAGTCTTCCAGACTCCGCTGCCGGCCGCCGCCGGCGTTGATTCTTTCGAGCCGTGGCGTGCCGTGGATCCCGAACTCCGCGGACACGGCAGCGAGACCGGATTCGAGCGCGGAGAACTCGATGAGCCGCGTGTTGGCCCAGGCGGGGCCGCCGACGTCGAAGAACTCCTCGTACTTCGGCATCTCTTTTTGCACGACGGCCATCCAGAGAAAGTCGCGGAACGTGCCGTTGCGGGCCGCGTCGATGAACGGCGAGACCTCCATCTCGGCCGGGGTTTTCTTCCAGAACTCGTAGAGCGACACGAGCATCTCGAACGGCTCCCGGATCACGCCGATGATCCGCAGGCCCGTGTGGTCGGCCGCGGTCCGCTTTCTTCGGGGGGCCAGCCAGTCGGCCGGATTGAGCAGCCGCAGGCCGCCGGAGAAGGTCCGGGTGTGGCCTTCCCCCATGAACCGCAGGCTGCGGCGCACGTTCATGTGCGGCCGCTCGGGATCGAGGTGCATGGCATCGGGAAACGTGGTCGTGAACCACTGGAACATCGTGCACCCGGCAGTCTTCGGGTAATGGGCGAACGCGATGTTTCCGGCGGTACTGTGGATCATGGCTCGTTCCCGACGGCGAGTCCCCACCTAAGGAGGTGGTTGAGGTGACTGCCGCTCTATCGACATCGCAAGGTGTTCGGCTTTGAGGTTTTTGACGAGGTTTCCCGACCTGCAGTCTGAGAGGGTTCGGGGGGCGCGGGGGGGCTGCGTCAGGCGGCGCGGCCGATCAGATGGCCCGCCCCGCGGACGGTGCCATGGCTGTAATACCAGCCGAAATACTCCTGCACCCTGTCCGTAAGGCCTCCGGCGGCAGCTTGGTAGCCGTCGAGGTCACGCCTGCCGTCGTGGCCGTTGCGGTGTTCCAGGGCTGGGGGCTGGTGGAGCCCGAGCTCGTGGGCCAAGGATGCGAGTGTCGTGTCCAGGGAGCGGAAGTCGAGCAGCCGGGTCTGCGGCCAGGCCGGCCCGCCCGCGTCGAAAAAGCATTCGTACGTCGGCAGCTGACCGTCGATGACCGCCAACCGCAGGAAATCGACGAACGCACCGCCGCGGGCCGCGCGGATGAACGCCGCCGTCGGCTCCACAGCGAACGGAAAATCCCGCCAGTATTCGAACAGGGACACGAGCATTTCAAAAGGCTCTCGCAGCACACCGACGACGATCCGCGGCGCCTTCTCCGCCTGGGCGGTGCGCCACGGGAACCAGTGCGGGCGGCGGTCGTGTCTGTCAGCGGCGGCGATCATGTCCAGCGCCGTGCGCACGGGCAGGTGCGGATTGTCCGGGACGAGCAGGCGGGCGTCGGGAAACGCCCGCCGAAACCAGTGTTGCAGTGATGTGCCGCCGGTCTTCGGGTAATGGGCGAAGGCGACCCGCGACGCTCGACTGTAAAGCACTCGATCCCCCCTCCGCTGTGCCGCGGCCAGATCCCGCCAATCATTAACTTCGGATGGTCGGCTGCGGGAACTTGCGGAGGAGATGCACTCGGAGCAGGGAACGGCCGGGGTCCCGGCCGGTCCGATCGTATCGGTCGTGCGGCGCCGCGTGCGTCTGCGGGCCGCTCCATGAAGCCCATGCCACAAGCTGGAGCCTCGACGGTCAGAGACCGCCGCTCCAGGTGGCGGGCTGCGATTGCACCACCGTCTCGGGCGCCGGTCAGGCCGGGAGATCGTCCCACATCGGGCACCACAGGGGCGTGCGCGGGAAGAGCTGGGCGGCGAGCTTCTGGGCCATCTGCGTGGAGGGGTCCATGCGGCCCGCCGCCACGGCCTCGGCGGGGTCGCACTGGCCGAGCAGCAGCCGCCCCAGCTCGTCGTCGGACAGCCGCAGGTAACTGCGGCCGACCCGGCCGGCATGCACCGTCGCGGCACCGTCGGTGACGATGATCGAGCCGCGAAAGCCTGGCGCGTCGAGGCCGAGCTCGACCGTCTCGCGAACGCCCTCGGCGGCCAGCCGTTCGGCCACTGCCGGCGCGAGCGCCGTGAGCAGTTCCAACGGCCGGAACACCCTGGCCACGACCATCCGGTCGCCGCCATGGACGACACCCGCGGCGCCCGCCACGGCCTTGTGCAACGGATCCGACGCACCCGACTCGTAGACGATCTCCTGCCGGTCGTTCTCGATCGCCTCGGCACACACCCGCGCGAGGATCTCCCGCTCCAGCCCGGGAAACTCCTGGTCGGCGAGGATTTCGAGCACGCGATTGCCGGCCTGGATGCAGTAGCCGACGATGCGGGCGCTCGACTCGTGAAGCTCGTAGCGGTCTTGGCCGACGAGGGCGACGAGGATCGAGTCGAAGGCGCCGCGGCTCACGAGCCACCGGGAGTAGGCCTCGTTGCGATCGAGCGGGCCGACGAACCGCGTCGCGTTCTGCTTGTAGATGCGGAGGATCGCGGGCAGCTCCACGTGCCGCCACTGCCGCATGGTCACGGCGTCGCCGGACCGCTGCTTGCACTCCAGCAGCCGCGCCAGGATCTCCGTCGGCCGGCCGGGCGTCGCGCAGTCGCGGCCCAGTACGCTCCAGCCGAGCTCGTGAAACGAGGCGGCGATCCGGGTGCGCGAGAAGGCGACGACGGCGCCCGACTGCCGCATCCGTTCTTCGGCCTCGCGGACGAGCTTCTGTCCGTGGCCGGCACCGCGGCATTCGGGCAGCACGGCCACCCGGTCGATGACGGCGCCGCGAACGGTCGTCGCGCCCACCAGCAGGTCGCGGGGCACGATCTCGACGTGGCCGACGATGCGGCCGGCGAGCCGGGCGACGAGGCGATTGCCGGCGTCGTGTTCGGGATGGTCCACGGCGGCGTGGAACTCGGCTCGCGTCGGGGCCGAGGGCAGGCCGGCGAGCAGCTGCAGGATTTCGCTCTGGTCGCCGGCGCGGGCCGGGGCGACGTGGCACTCCTCGAGCATCCATGCCGGGGGGGTGAAGATCGGCACCGGCTGGTGCGGCAGATGGAGGATCGCCGGCCGTTTGGTCAGCGTCCGCCGGCTGATGACGGTGCCCGAGGGGCGGATGTCGACGGTGTGGACGGTGGCGGTCGACTTCCCGGACTCATGCGCGGGCTTCTCGGTTCCCTGGGCCAGCCGGAGCGTCTTTTTCTCCGCCGGTCGGGCGGTGCGGACGACGGGGGCCGGGGCTTCGGCTGCCGCGCGAAGCTTCAGGCGGGGCTTGGCCTTCGCGGGCCCCGGCACCGCGTTGGGCCGGCTCGACGCTCGCGCTGGAGCGGCACTCGGGGACGTTCGAACCCGCGGCGACCTCGGGGTACGACCTGTCCGACGCATGGTGTCTCCTTTCCCTGGAGCGACAGAAACCAGTCCGTTGGCGGACAAGATATGCGGGTGTTCAGCCCTTTTCCAGTAGCAGGAAACTTTTGAGCGTCTTTTCCGAAAAAAAACACCAGGGATAGCCACGCGATCGCAGCACCTCGCGCGCGTGGATCGCCGCCTCGAGCGGCGCCACGCGGGCGAGCAGATCACGGCGCAGTGGTTCGGCGGCAAGCGCCAGCCGCGCGTTGGCCGCGCGGATCTCGTGACAGCGGCGGCGGGCCAATGCCGTCGTGGGCGCGGTGTCGATCCAGCGGCGCTTCTCGTGGACGAGCTCGCGGACGGCGGCGGGCTGGTCATCCACCGGCACGAGATGCCGCTCGGGGTGGAACTCGATGTCGCGGAGCGTGTGGCGGATCAGCGCCAGCTGCCCCGCCGGATCGGCGGCGGCGAATCCGGGAAACGTGCGATCGAGGTCGAGCCGCAGCGTGCCGGAAACCACCGCATGCCGGGGCGGATCACAGCCGGTCAGGCGGTGCACGATCGCGTCGGTGAGCTGGTCGTAGGCGGCGCCGCCGATGCCGTGCACGAACACGTCGGCCACAAGGAGCCGCGAGACGAGCGTCGTCACCACCGCCCGCGGCCGCAGGCGCAAAGCATGCTCCTCCATCCGCGACAGGGCATCGACCCACTTCGAGGGAGAGATGTCGGGGGCGATCGGCAGCTCGACCCGCAGCGTTTCCATGTCGGAGAGGGCGAGCGTGCCCGGAGTGTCCGTGTTGGCGAACACCCGCCGCCGCCGCGGATCGTCCCGCGACCAGAGCCACCACGGCACCTCGACCCATTCGCCGGAGGCGTCGTGCCGCACGGCGAGGTCGGGCACGGGCCGGCCGCGGCCGCGGACCCGGTGCTGGCGGCGATAGTCGGTCAGCGCCGCGTTGTAGGCGTCGTGCAACGGGCGGGCATGCGCGAGCAGCCAGCCCATGAACACCATCACCGTCGGCAGTCGCACCAGCTCGCTGACCGGCAGTTCCAGCGTCTGCAGCCCGAATCGCTCCTCGAGCGCGTGCCGCGCCTGCGCCAGGGCCAGCCCCAGGCGGTGGCACGCGGCAGACCGCTCGACGGCCAACGGCCACCACTTCCGCAGGATCGGCTGCGGCTCGAGGGGCGCGAGCAGCTCGCAGGCCCGGCGGCCGAACGACGCGAAGCATTCCGGATCGACGATCGGCCGCTCCTCCCAGGGCATCTCTGCGGCGAACGCATCGAAGGCGACCTCCTCCGCATGGGCCGACTCCGGCGTGCCCACCGGCACGAGAACGGCCGGCCGCGCGCAGCGGTCGCTGTCGACCACGAGGTTCAGCGCCGTGCCGCCGACCTGCCGCGCGTAGGCGTCGAGCGCCGAGTTCTTCAGCCACACGCCGGGGTGGAACAGCTCCGGCTGGTGGCCGCCCATGATGATCGGCCGCGCGATCCACTCGGCCACGTCGTCCGGCCGGTACACGTCCCGATAGCTGCCGGTGTATTCGGCGGCGACGGTGAGCACCTCGCGACGGGTGGCGGCGACGAGTTCCCAGAGCCGCAGGTCGCCGATCCGCGTGTCGAAGGCCGCGCGGAGCAGGCGGTTGTTGTCGACGAGGGCCTCGATCGAACCGCATCCCGGCTCCGGCGTCACCGGCGGATCGACGAGCCGCGCCCCCGACGCTTCCGGGGCCACGGGGGCTGCCTTCGGGGGGCGTCGGAATGGAGGCATTGCCGCAGTTCAGGAGGCCAGGCCAGCGGCCCCGGCGGCGACGGCCGCCTCCGCGCGATCGAGCACGCTACGGTAGTAGGCCAGACGGGTCCCTGCATCGTCCAGGGCGCCCCCGAAACTCCGCGCCAGATCGAGATACAGCAGCGGCACGGGCAGTTCCACGATCTTCATGCCCGCGGCCGCGGCCTGCACCCAGACCTGCAGCGGCATCGCGTAGCCGGTCTCGGTGACGTGCAGCGCCTCCAGCGACCGCCGCGAATAGGCCTTGAAGCCGCAGAACGCGTCGGTGATCGCGAGGCCCAGGCGGGCGTTGATCTCGGCCGTGATCTCCATGTTGATCCGCCGCCGCGCCGCCGGCGGCCGACTGTCGCCGGGAAACCGCTTGAGATAGCGGCTGCCGCTGACGATGTCGGCCGCGGCCGCCGCGGACACGAACTCGGGAATCAGCCGCGGCTGGTGCTGGCCGTCGCAATCGATCGTCACCAGACCGTCCCATCCGCCGGCGAGCGTTTCCCGAAACGCCGTGGCGAGGGCCGCGCCGTAGCCGGCGTTGGCGGCGTGGCGGACGACGCGGATGTCGCCGCGAGCGGCTTCCCGGGCGGCGAGCAGGGCGGACGTGCCATCGGTGGAACCATCGTCCACCACGAGCACGTCGGGCGTGAACCGGAGCACCTCGTCGAGGACGCCGTCGACGTGCGCCGCCTCGTTGAAAACCGGCAGGGCGGTGAGGAAGCGGGGCATGGCGGCACCGTGCAATGACGCAGGCTGACTAACCCACAAGCATAGCGCCGAAAACCGGCGGGGCAACGCGCCGGTGGCCGGCCGTTCGTGTCAGCCCGGCTCGACCCATGCGAGCGGATCGCGTTCCGCCGCGCTGGCCCAGCATTCCAGCCCTGGCACGCCGGCTGCGAGCCGTTCCGCGAGCACCCCCATCGAGAACCGTTCACTGGCATGGTGCCCGACGGCGACGACCGCGAGCCCCGCCGCCGCCGCCTCGATCGCCTGATGCAGCTTGATCTCGCCGGTGAGCAGCGTGTCGCACGCCCCGCGCACCACCTGCGGGATGCAGTCGCCGCCGCTGCCGCAGACGATCCCCACCCGCCCCGCCGGCCGCCCGGCGGCGCCGACGAGCTGGACGTGCCGCACGCCCAAGGCCGCGGCGGCCCGGCGTGCGAGGGCGGCGACCGTCGTCCCCTCCGCCGCCGAACCCGCGCGGCCAAAGCCGACCAGCGGCAGTTCCCGGTCGGGCTCGAGGGGCGCGACGTGGGTCAGGCCGACAAGTGCGGCCAGCTGGTCGTTGATTCCGCCGGCCGCGGAATCCCAGGCCGTGTGCGGGCTCCAGACGCCCGCGCCCGCGCCGACGAGCGCCAGCAGCACGCGGCCGACGTGGCCGTCGGCGGTGAGCCGGGCCACCGGCCGGAACGGCAGCGGATGGTGGGTGACGACGAGATCGGCACCCTGGCGCACGGCCTCGGCAGCCACGTCCTCGGTGAGCGACAGGCAGGTCATGACCCGCTCGATCGTCGGCCGCCGTGGGCTGACGAGCAGTCCGACCGCGTCCCAGTCGGCGGCCAGCCGCAGGGGCGCGAGGCTTTCGAGTTCGGCGGTGACCGCGGCGAGCGACGGCATGCTCCGAGGATACTATGCTGCGGTTTACGCGTCATCGCGTTTTCCTCCTCCGCGACTCAGCCATGGAAACCGACCGTCTCTCGGTGCCGACCCGGGCGCTCGCCCGCGATCTGCGGACGGCGCTGCGCCGGGCTCGCGACCTGGGGTTTCGCGGCGTCGAGCTCGACGCCCGCGGCGGGCTCGATCCGGCGGCGGTCACGCAGACCGGGCTGCGCCAGATTCGCAAGTGGCTCGGTGACGAGGGGCTGACGGTGTCGGCGGTGTCGTTTCGCACGCGGGGCGGCTACGGCGACGCCGAGCGTCTCGAGGGACGGATCGCGGCGACGAAGTCGGCGCTCACGCTGGCCCATGGCCTCGGGGCGGGCGTGGTGCTCAACCATGTGGGCGAGATTCCCGCCGAGCCGACCGGGCCGATCTGGCACCTGCTGCTCGACGTGCTCGCCGATCTGGGCAGATGGTCGCAGCAGGTCGGCGCGACCTTGTGCGTCGAGGCGGGGCGGGCGGGGCCAGCGGACCTGTTGCGGCTCTTCGCCGCGCTGCCGGAAGGGGCGCTCACCTGCGACATCGTCACCGGCGCGCTGGTCGTGCACGGCCACGATCCGGTGGCCGCGGTCGAGGCGCTGGCCGGGCACGTGGCGCGGGTGCATGCCACTGACGCGGTGGCCGGGGCGTTCGCGGGCCGCGGACGGGCGGTGATCCTGGGCACGGGGCAGGTCGATTTTCCGGCCGTGTTCGCGACCCTCGAGGAGCGCGGCTACCGGGGCTGGATCGGCCTGGAGCCGGTGGAGGACCGGTCGGCGAGCGCCGAATTGGCCGCGGCCGCCGAGTTTCTGCGGGTGCTGTAGCCGCCCGCAGGCTCTGCATGGCCGGCGGCCGGCGGCGCTGGTACTCTCAACCGCATGTTCGCGCATGCGCCGCGGATGCGGATCACGACCTGGTGTGCGGTGTGGGGCTATGTGCTCCTCGCCTCCGGCCTGCCGCTGCCGTTCGGTGCCGTCCAGCCGGTCGGCGGCGGAGCCGCGAGTGAGGCAGCCGGCAAGCGGCTGGCGGCGAAGGATCGCTCCCAGCCGTTTCCCTGCATGGACAAGCCCTGCGGCTGCGCGACGGCCGAGCAGTGCTTTACAAGTTGCTGCTGCCATACCCCCGCCGAACGGTTGGCTTGGGCAAAAGCCCATCACGTCGATTCGGCAGTGCTCGCGGCGCTCGAGCGCCGGGTCGCGACCGAGGTCGCCAGGGCAAAGCCGGCCGGCAGCTGCTGCGCCGCCAAGGCCACGAAGCAGCCGGCCTGCTGCAGTGATCGCGGCGGTCCGCCCCGCAATTCCGCCCATCAGCCCGAAGTCTGCGCTGAGTACCACTCGCTCGCAGCCGAGCCCACTGGCGACGATTGCGAGCCGACTTTTCTGCCGGCAAGCCCCGCCGAATCCACGCGGGCCGCTTCGCGGATTCGCACCGTGACGCTCCAGGCGATGCTCGCCTGCGGCGGCATCGTCACCCAATGGGTCGCGGTCGGTGGTTCACTGCCGCCTCCACGGGTCGAGCTCTCGCAGCAAACGCCGTTCGTCGCCGTCTGCATCTGCGGCGATCATGCCGCCGACAGCATCTCTGCGGCCCCTGCCCTGCCGCCGCCCCGGGCCGCCTGACGCGGCATTCTGCCGGCCTTCAGAGGGCACGTGCGGCCACTGCGGTCGCCCGCGCCTCCGCGCTGTTTCGCCGCCTGCTCACGGCTGCCGCCGTGCGCGACCGCGGCTGCTCAGGCAGCACTCCCCATCCCCATCCACACACGGACTCGCTCCCTCCATGCATGCCCTGATCCCCCCGCAGCCTGCCGGCCCGCGGCTCCGGCGCGGCTTCACGCTCGTCGAGCTGCTGGTCGTCATCGCCATCATCGGCACTTTGATCGGCCTCCTCCTTCCTGCAGTGCAGTCGGCCCGCGAGGCCGCCCGACGCATGAGCTGCACGAGCAACCTGAGGCAGTTCGGACTCGGACTGCTGAACTTTGAAAGTGGTCGGCGGCACTTTCCGCCGACCGATGCACGGCCATCAGGCACCACCGCCTGGTCGGCTGGGGGGGGCTGGTCGCTGCACGCGCGGGTCTTGCCCTACATGGAGGAGGCGACGCTGGCAGATACCTTCGACTTCAAGCAGGCGGCGTTTCGCGGCACGTTTTCCGCGCAGGAGCCCAATCCGGCTTTTGTCACCGCGTTCGCCACGCCGATCCCGGTGCTGCTCTGCCCCAGCGATGGGGCGCCGGCGGTGCAGACATCAGGCAGTTTCAACTACGGCGGCAACAACTACATGGTGAGCATCGGGACCGCCACGGCTAACGGGCAGGGCGGGATGCTCTGGAACTTCGCCAAACCCACCGACGGAATCGTGTACGAAAACTCGAAGGTGCGGATCGCGCAGATCACGGACGGCGGATCGAAGACGGTGATCGGGAGCGAAGCAGTGCGCAGCATCGGCAACGACACGACCTTTCCCGCCGGGTCGCCGCCTCCGTTTCCGTATCAGTACACGCTCAACGGCTCCACGGGCTGGAACAGCAGCACGCTCGTGCCTCCAAGCGGGGCCACACCCACCACGGAGAGCATCGATTCGCTCATCAATCAGTGGCGGTCGCTCACGAGCTGGCGGGGCGCGAGTAGCCCGTCGATGCGCGGCCGGGGACTCGCCTGGGCCGCCACCACGGCGGGCAACAGCCTCACCAATGGCTTCCTGACCCCCAACAGCCAGATCCCCGACTACGTCGTCCACTGGTCGGGCTTCTTCGGACCGAAGAGCCGCCATCAAGGCGGGGCCAACGTGCTCTTCGCCGACGGCCATGTGGCGTTTCTCACAAACGAAACCGATGTGGCCGTGCACCGCGCACTCCACAGCATCAACGGCGGAGAGGTGGTGAACCTTGACTGACTCCCAGAGAAAGAACGTTTCGATGCAGGCCGCTCATTTGATTCAGGCGGCGATCTGTCTGGCGCTCAGCCCGCTCCACGTGTGGGCCCACGATACGTGGGTCCAGACGGCGGCGCGGATCGTGCGACCCGAAGACGTCGTCCACGTCGATCTGGCCCTCGGCAACCACGGCAACGAGCACCGCGATTTCAAGTTCGCCGGCAAGCTCGCGTCGCTCGACGGGGGCGTGCCCGACGTCATTCGCCCGCGCGGCCG
>Ga0082207_1001378_pt1 | contig 11647 bp, 9 predicted proteins | sample LakMenEpi10Aug09_FD_71540 | JGI IMG/M metagenome (GOLD analysis project Ga0082207, IMG submission 71540) | reverse complement strand
GCTTCCGCCTCTTTGGCCGCCTTGGTGCTCATCTGACCGGAGAACCGCACGACGGCAACCCGCCCCCCAAGCCGTTTTCGGACCTCGACTCCTTGGCCTGTCGGGGCCGGTACCTCGGAATCGGCGATCTCCTTGGGCATCACAAACCCCATCTGGACAGCCGATTCGCTCTTGTCATTTTCCATAAAAACAGGGGTCGTCATCGCGATTTTCTTGTCCGATGCGTTGGCGCCGCTGATGTACCGAAACAGCTTCATGAAACTGCCGTCTCGGCCTTGCGCATCGAGCTTGGTTCGGGTCGCGACGAGCATCAAGTCGCTGTACTCGCGAACCTCGAACTTTCCGTCCTTTTCGACCACCTTGTACTCGGCCGACTCATAAGCCCCTCGCGCCATGGTGTTCCACGCCGCCAAGGCGGTAAAAATCAGCAATCCGGCTGCCGATAGATAGATCATTCGACTGTACTTCATAGGGAATACGCCCTCCGGCGATAAGGAATGGACCTGGCGAGTTACTTTACACTGTATCGCCATGTCAATCCGCCGCCATTTGTGTGAAAATGGCGTTCGTCCCTAGCCGATGCAAGCCATCGAGTACGAGCCGGAGTACGAGTCGGAGTACGAGTACGGCGATGCGGAGTACGAAAAAGCAGGAAACCAGCGATTGCCCACTAAAACCCCCGAATAGCCAGGAAGCCTTAGGTTTTTCGTATGTTCATCTCCATCGGACTCGTTCTCTTGGGCCTCGTTCTGCTTGTCATCGGTGGAGAAGCTCTCCTGCGCGGCGCCGTCGGACTCGCGACGCTCTTGCGTTTGACCCCTGCGGTCATTGGACTGACCGTCGTCGCAGCAGGCACCTCGGTACCCGAACTGGCCGTCAGCGCGATCGCTGCGATTCAAGGCAAGACGGATATCGCAGTGGCCAACGTGGTCGGGTCGAATATCTTCAACATCACAGTGATCTTGGGCATCTGCTCGATCGTCTGCCCGTTGGCGATCACCGGCAATACGATCAAAATCGAGTATCCAGTGCTGGCTCTGGTGACCTTGTTATGCGTCGTGATCGCCCGCGATGGCCTGATCAGTCGGCTCGATGCTCTCTTATTCCTTGCCCTTTATGTGGGATTCACGGCGTTTCTGGTTCGATTGGTTCGTCGGCAAATGACGAAGACCGAGACCAGGGAACTCGAACAGGAGGTTTCCGAACGGAATCCAGAGCCTTCCAACCCTAAAGGTTGGGTGTGTTGGTCGTTCCTGGTACTGGGCATAGGGCTTTTGGCTGCTGGGGCACAAGCGACCGTTACAGGAGCGGTCGATTTGGCCAGGCTGCTCGGGCTCTCCGAGCGTGTTATCGGCTTGACCATCGTTTCGGCTGGCACGGGTTTGCCTGAAGTTGTCGCTTCCTTGGTCTCAAGCGTGCGAGGCCGAAGCGATGTGGCGATTGGAAACGTGATCGGTTCGAACCTCTTTAATATTCTTATAATTCTCGGACTCGGGGGTATCGTCCGACCATTACCTGTCGATTCCGAGCTGGTGTCGAACGATGGCTGGTGGATGCTGGGCCTGACGCTCGTGCTTTTTCCGATCATGTTCACCGCAAAACTCATCAGCAGGATCGAGGGATTCGCTCTGCTGGCACTCTATGTGTTGTATCTATCGTTGCTACTGCTCGTCTAGTGGGCTCGGCCGTCGAGGAATTCGCTCAAATCCTTATATCCGACTGGGCTATCGCGCAATCGAGATAAATCTGTGCCTCTTGGTTCCATCCACCATGCGGCTTTAAGGATTCCCTCGATAGTTCTCCGGGCCCGCCCTGCAAGAATCCATACGACGGCAAAGTTACCCATGATTTCTCCGACGTTTGAGCGCTCGAGCTTTCTTCCTTTGATTTTTTTAGTAGCACCTTTCGATATGGTCGTTTGTTTCTCGCAACGCCGTGGTTTCGTACACAGTAGGAGATGGATCATGTTGCAGTTAGCGATTACTTGTTTGATCATCGCGTTGATCGCCGCCATTTTGGGATTTGGAGGGATCGCGGGATCCTTCGTGGGAATAGCAAAGATTTTGTTTGTGGTTTTCCTTGTACTGGCGGTCTTGTCGATCGTTTTCAACGGAGTAAGACAGACCCGAATTTAGGATTCTGCCGAGAAAGAGTGTTGCTAATTCTTTTACTCACAGGACGACTTTAGGAGAAGCATGCGATGAGATTTCATTCGTTCAAAAAGCAATTAGCTCTGTATGGTATTGGGTTGGCTTTTGTTTTAGGTTGCGAAAAAAATATGCCGGACGCGCCTAAGGCGGTTGCCACACCTGAGAAACCATCTGAGGTTTCGTTTGATGATGTGAAGCGAGATGCAGCCCGATCGATCACTACGACTGCGACATATTCCCAACAGGAGAGAGACAGTATGATTGAGGACATGAAGGCAAAAATGGCTACGATGGACGAAAACATCGAGACACTTCGGCTTAAGGGAAAGAACCTTGCAATCGATGCTAGGGCCAACTGGGACAAGAGCATGGTCGCTCTTGATGAAAAGCGGAGATTGGCAAAAGAAAGGCTAGACGAGATCGGGGAGTCAAGCTCCAAAGCGTGGAGTGATCTTGAGAAAGGCGCGAAAGCTGCTTGGGAGGATCTTTCAAAAGCATTCCAAGAAGCATCAAGCGAGTTCTGATCTCACTAGGGTCGTCCCGGGCAACTGATGATTCCGAAAAACATCTTTGGCAAGTCGCCGCTCTCTATGAGCGATTCGTGTCGGGAGTCGAAACATACAGTAGCCTAAAAAGCTTCTTTGATTTACCACAAGACGCCGCCGCTTGCGCGTCGGGCGGAGCTATTGGGGACAATAGCTCTACACTGGAAGCCTTAAGCATCCCAAACTCACCGCAAAGTCGCAAAGTTCGCCAAGTTTAAGAAGGTGCAAGCCGCGGGCGATTTGCTATAAGCCCCGCACCGATCCGATCGGGCTACACCGCCGGGTTCCCACGCCTGCTCTAGCCCAAACGCTGCGTCCGGAAGGGCTTATTTAAATCGCCCAACCGCTTGCGCTGGTTGGCTCACCGACATGTCAAGTGCCGCGACTGTCCACTTCGGGGCATCCATTTGTTTTGGCCATTTTTCGTGCTCGTGCTTGTGCTCGTGCTCGATGGGATCAGTCGCTTGGTTTCAGTGATTTATCGATAAGCGGCTTGAGACGCTCCGCGTAGAGGCTGTACCCTGCGAGCGAAAGATGAATGTTGTCAGGTGTATAGAGCGTCTTTTTGATCGTGCCATCGGCATTGAGAAAATCGTTTGTCAAATCGAGGATTCGCACTTTAGGGTCACTGTCGATCTTCAGTGGATCGAGGGCATCGTTGGTCTTTTTGATGTCTTCGTAGAAGGTTTTTCCGGGTGCATGGCAAGGCAGGATCTTCGCCAGGATGACGTCCGCCTTGGGGAATTGGTCTCGGACGTTGGCCACACACATCTGTATCCCTTTGGCGGCAGCTTCGATGCCCGTCTCAGGCGTGAAGAACATGTTGTTGTTGCCGATCATCACGATCACCAAGCGAGGTTCGAGGCCTTCGACGCCGCCGTGATCGAGCCTCCACAATACGTTCTGCGTTTTATCGCCGCCGATGCCGATATTGATCGTCTTATAATCTCCAAAATGCTTCTTCCATGCGTCATTGAGGGTCCCTTGATCGAGCGGACTGCCCCACTGCTGGGTGATGCTGTCGCCGACGAGAAGGATGTCGATGGGCCCCTTGTTCGCCTGCACGTAGCTCACCAGTTTCGCATGGGTGTCTAGCCAAGCGGACCCGCCCCAATGCCCTGCCGCCGGGACGAGCGGCCACATCGTCGGCAGATGCTTATTCGACTCACGACCTGGTCGGCGATCATGCTCGGGTTTGTCGATCACGTACGCTTTTTCTTCGGTCGAAAGTGGCCAACCGGTTTTCTGCGGCTCGGCCGTTGCATAGGGATACTCGATCCCTGTTTTGGTTTGTGGCTGAGCGATTTGCCCGGAGAACCCTAGTAGAATCCATGCCGAGAGCGACAGCGATAGCGATAACAATACCGAAAGTCTATTCATGGTTCGTGCTTGAGGTCTGGAATCCTTCGTACTCGATCGATCGCCTCGAACAGCCATAGTATACAGGGTTTTCCTTGCGCCTTTGCGCCCTTGCGCCTTTGCGTTTTTTTCCGTTGATCCCGTAAAAACGCGGGGTCTGTCCCTGGTTTTCATGAATCCAGTCCGCCCGCGGCTGACTGTCAAACGAGGTACACTACCAAACAGCCGGATCTCTACGCGAGTTCCACTACCTGGTCGTACAAAGAGAGTTGTTTGAAAATTTTTGAAGCCTTAACCAAACATGACGACACAAAACACTACCGATTTGATCATCTGCCAAGACTTGGCCTACAAGGGACCTGGTCGCATGTGTGTCGTTTTGGACCTCGCTCTGGAAACGGTCACCTTTGAGAATTGCTTCCTCTCTAACTCTTTTTTGTCCGTGAGTAGAATAGCCGTATTCGAATGTTCTTTCAGCGAGATCACTAAGGTCATCGATTTTCTCGTCGGAAACAACACAGGAATACTCCTGCGAGCGATGTTTTTTCTCGGTGGGGTAGACACTTCCCATCTGCGTTCCATCTTTGTTCATACGCCAGATGGAAATGCCAGAATCTTCGCCGACTGGAAAGATTTCGAACCATTGCGGTCGGCACTGATCGAAAAATGCAAACCATCGCGTGGAGGTGGTTTTGGGTTAGATAACCCGACGATGTGGCCCTTGATCGCGTTCGTTTTTCTTCTTCTTCTTGTCGGGTTGATTTGGATTCTCGTGTGAACCATTTCCAAAACGTCGTGTTTGCTTTTTCGTACTCAGTCCGCTTACCTAACCCCTGACCCCCACGATGATCACTCGCTTGCTTCCTCGACTGCTTGCTCTTGGCGGATTGTATCTATTGGGATCGACCTGCATGGTGCAAGCCGATTCACCTCCCAATGTGCTGGTTATCCTCGCCGACGATCTCGGTTACTCCGACCTGAGTTGTTACGGTGGCGAAATTCAGACCCCCAACATCGATCGCTTGGCCTCCGGCGGTCTGCGTTTCTCGCAGTTCTATAACTCCGCCCGATGCTGCCCTAGCCGCGCCTCGCTGATGACCGGCCTGTATCCAACCCAAACTGGAATCGGCGATTTCACTCTCCATGTTCCCGATGAGAAGCGGGGCCCAGGATACTTGGGCCGTCTCAACGGCCGTTGCGCGACGATCGCCGAAGTGCTCGAACCTCGCGGCTACGGATGCTACTATGTTGGGAAATGGCACATACACCCTCAGACGGGTCCCATCGATCGAGGCTTTCACGAGTTTTACGGCTACACCCGCGATCACTCCCACGACCAATACGACCGTGACTTTTACGTGCGGCTTCCCCAAGGTCGCGCAAAGGAAATCGAACCCCCTAAAGACCAGTTCTACGCGACCGATGCATTCAACGAGTATGCGATCGAATTCATCAAACAAGGGCAATCCAAAGAGAAGCCATGGTTGCTGTTTTTAGCCCATTCCTCGCCCCATTTTCCAATCCAAGCTCCCGTCGAACGGGTCGAGCGTTACGTCGATCTCTATCGACTCGGTTGGGATCGGCTTCGCGCTGAACGCTTTGAACGGATGAAAACCATCGGACTGATCGACTCGCAAGCCTGGACGCTGAGCCCCTTGTCCAACGTTCCGGTCGACTCCGAACCTATCGCCAACGGATTCTCTGGAAAGCCGAATCCAGCTTGGGATTCTCTTCCGGTCGATCGACAAAACGATCTCGCTCAGCGTATGGCTGTCTATGCAGCGATGGTCGAGTCGATCGACATGGGTGTGGGCAAGATCCTCAACCACTTGGAGAAGACCAACGAACTCGATCGCACGTTGATTTTGTTTTTAAGCGACAACGGTGCTTGCTACGAGTGGGGTCCGTTCGGGTTCGACGGGGATTCGCGCAAAGGGATCACGAAACTGCACACCCAAGAGGAACTTCGACAAATCGGCAGGCCCGGGACTCATCAAGCTTACGGAAGCGCTTGGGCGAACCTCAGCAATACTCCTCTTCGCAGCTACAAGCATTTCACCTACGAAGGTGGGATCATCAACCCGTGCATCCTTCGTTATCCTCCCATGACCCAGCAAGCGTCGGCCCAGCAAGCTTGGGTGCATCACCCGTCGCACATGATCGATGTGATGCCGACGATTCTCGAGGCCACCGGTGCGAAATATCCAACCCAAGACGAAATCCCCGACCTACATCGGCTCGAAGGACATTCCTTATTCGACATCGCGCGTGGCGAGCAACGCGATCGAACACTCGGGTTCGACCACCAAGCGGCACACGGTTTGCGCCAAGGGGACTGGAAGGTCGTTTGGACCAAACGCTCTGCCGATCCGATCCGTTGGGAACTGTTCCATTTGAGCCAAGATCGCTGTGAAACCCAGGATGTTTCGAATCAGCATCCCGAGAGGCTCAAGCAAATGGTCACCGAATGGGAGCGATGGGCTTCGAGAGTCCTGGTCGACTACAAAAAGCTCTGGTAAGAACTACGCTCGGCGTTCGAGAGCCGTTAGGAGCTGCACGAGAGGGTCGAGCAGCCTGGGCGGTTCCGGGCCCACTCGGGCCGCTTCTTGGCATACTGCTCCATCCCCGGTTGCTCGGCATAGGGATTGCGAAGCACCTCAAGCAATTGCATGATCCGGCTCGGATCCCCATGCAATTCGGCTTGGTCGATGGCCTCCTGGGCCAAGTAATTCCGCAGCACATACTTCGGATTGACCGCTTCCATGATCGATCGTCGATCGGTCGCTTCGCCTTGCTCCTGCCGCACCCGAGCCTCGTAGCGATCCATCCAATCGAGGATACGCTTGGCATAGGTCTCATTGCATTCCTCAGGTCGGTAATGAGCCTCCTGGAAATGTTCGAGGATCCGTTGGACTCGCACCGAAGTCTGCTCATGGGCACTTGGATGGACCTGCCAAGTTCCCAGCAATCGGTAGAACAAGGTCATGTCCGTCTCAGTCGCTCGGAGCAATTCGAAGAGGGATTCGACCAACGAATCCTCTGCAGATGTCCAATTGCTCAGTCCAAGCTTGGCCAGCATCGTCGATTGCCACAGCGTGTTGATCGTCTCCACATAGAGCTCCATCGCCCCTTCGAGCGCGGCTTTGTCCTCCATGCATGGAAAAATCGCTTCGGCCAATCGGCCTAGATTCCAATACGCGATTTGGGGTTGTTGGCCATAGCAGTAGCGGCGGCCTTGGGCATCCGTGGTATTGGGCGTCCAAGTCGGATCGTAATCCTCGAGCCACCCGTAGGGTCCGTAGTCGATCGTCAATCCCAGAATCGACATGTTGTCGGTGTTCATCACGCCGTGGACGAACCCGACCCGCATCCAATGGACGACCATCACCGCAGTGCGTCGGCTGATTTCGCGAAACCAAGCTGCGATGCATTCGGAATCGATCGCTTTATGGTCAGCTACCAGCTCGGGAAAATCGGTCCGAATCACGTACTCGATGAGCTTGCGAAGATTCGCTAGATCGTTTCTTGCTCCTAGGATTTCGAAATTGCCGAACCTGACAAAGCTAGGAGCGACTCGGCAAACAATCGCTCCGGGCTCGCGTTTGGGTCGACCGTCGTAGAACATGTCGCGCACTACCAAATCGCCTGTGCCGACGAGCGACAGGGCGCGTGTGGTCGGAACCCCCAGATGGTGCATCGCTTCGGAACAGAGGAATTCGCGGACGCTCGATCGCAGGACCGCGAATCCGTCGGCGCTGCGGGAGTAGGGGGTTGGACCGGCCCCTTTGAGCTGCAGCATCCAACGCTCCCCTTGTGGGTTGATGACCTCACCGAGATTGATCGCTCGGCCGTCTCCGAGTTGGCCAGCCCAATGACCGAACTGATGGCCGCCGTAGCACATGGCAAACGGTTCCATCTGCGGCAAAAGCTGGCGGCCCGAGAAGGCATCGAGGAACCACTCGGATTGCACCTCGGCGTCGTTAAGCCCGATCAAATCCGCCACTTCCGAGGCATGGGCAAGAAGCTTTGGTGCGGTGGGTTTGACGGGCAGGGCGGGTGAATAGCATGCGCCCAGGACCTGGCGCGACGGACTACGCCCCGCGCCCTCGGTCGTCTGGTTCGAGAGGGATTCGCCCGGTAGTTCACGCACGAATCGGTTGTCGAAATCCAGAGGCATGCGTTGCAATCTAGCTGGTTGTTGGGAGGTTAGATCAGAAGAGCGAGTCGGGCTTCGAATCGGCTTTGCAGCACGTTATTCGAGGACCATGATTTCGACTTTGCGGAAGTCGATCGGATGGCTCTCGGATTGCAGGGAGATCGTCCCTCGCTCGAGTTGGACCATTCCATCTCGGATCAGAGGCTTGGCATTTGCGTCGCTCGGATCGAGCTGCGGTCGCTGGTACTCCAAGACGACTTGGCCATCGACGATATGTCGGATGACTTCGTTGCCGAGGACTTCGAATTCCGCCGTGACCCATTGGTCGCCGTGGTAGGTTTTCGATTTCGAGTTGGTGCAGTGGGGTTTGAAGAGCTTACCGTCCATTTCGACGTGGGTGCCTGGAGTGCACAGGTTGAGCGTCGTTCGGGGATCTTTGCCGTTGCCACCTAGGAATTGGGCTTCGATCGAGCAGGGGAAGTCTTGGTCGATGGACATGGTTTCGGGGCGTTGGCCGTGGAGCATCACGCCGCTGTTGCGGATTGCCCAACCTGGCCCTCCGGTGGCTTGCTCGCCTACGAATCGGTATTCGATCTTGAGGCGGTACTTGGAGTACACACCGTCAAAGAACAAGTGTCCGAATCGCTCCTCGAACTTTTCGTAGCCGTCGTAGCGGACTTGGATCATCCCGTCCTGAACGCGAAAGGTTTTGGCGTAATTGTTTCCGAGTTCGAAGCCTCGGATTTTTGGGGTCCAGCCAGTAAGGTCCTTGCCATTGAACAGGGAGACCCATTGGCCTTTCTTTTGGTTTGGGGTTGCGGGTTGAGCGTTCCGTTGCTCGAGGGTATCCAAGTGGACTTTGGCCACGTCCCCCATGTAGCCTGGTACGCCAAGCGCGACGCACTTTTGCATCCATTCGAGGGCTTTGGCTCGGTTGCCGACCGCATCGTAGTACAGGCCGATGTAGAGGTAGCCATAGAAGCGATCGTAGTCGGCTCCGTTGACCAATCGTTTATTCTTTTCCGTAGCCGCGATGACTTGATCGACCGTCGCTTTGCCTTGGATCATCTGCTGGATTTGCATCATCGGTACGCGTTCATCATTGCCCGATAGGAGTACGTCTTTTTGTGCTGCTGCAAGCCCCTTGAGTTTGACGGCGCAGAGGAAATGCCAGAAGGCGTTTTCGACGTCGTTGGGATTCACTTCGCGGTGGACCGCGAATTGATCGAGTCCCTCTTGGAATTTTCCTGCGTAGTACAAAGCGATCCCGCGCTGCCATAGGTAGGGTTTGACCTTGGGGTCGATGGCGATCACTTTGTCGAAATCCGGCAAGGATTCATCGATTTTCCCGGTGCGAAACAGCAGCGATCCTCTGGCCAAGTAGAGTTGGGACAGATCGGGTGCGGCGGCGATGGCTCGGTTAACCCCCTCGAGAGCTTGGTCGGCTGTCCCCTCTCGCAAGGCTTTTTCGACGACATTGTTCCAGCCTCGCGTGTCCTGAGGGTCCGGTTCACGGTCTTGGGCCATGGCCAGCGATAGCGGCAAGGTGGCAAAAACCCAGATGGAAAAAACCCAGGTGGAAAAAACCAGGGGCAGCAGAATGCATAGGGCCCGCGAGGCGAATCGGTGCGAGAGGTGCTTGCGCATATCCTGGACAATCCTTCCGAGATTTTCGGATCAAGTTGGACAATCGGACTACAGGTGACGGGCGATCTTGGCTCGTCATTCTATGATATTTCGAGATAATTGCATCGAGGTAGTTTTTTCGTAAGCTTTGATCGAGGTGAATTCCATGGTATCCCGGACATCGCATGGTTCGACACTGATCCGAAACGCCCAGGTGGTTTTTCCTGGTCGAGTGGCCCAGAGCAACATTCTGTTACTCGACGGAAAGATCGCCTCGGTCGACGCGGCTCCGACGACCACGGCCGACCAGATTGTCGACGCCGACGGATTGGTTTTGTTTCCCGGATTGGTCGACGACCAAGTCCATTTTCGCGATCCGGGACTGACCCATAAAGAAGACCTCGGGACTGCGAGCCGAGCTTGCGCTGCGGGCGGTGTGACCAGTTTTTTGGAAATGCCCAACACGAAACCCGCTGCGATCAATCAGGAACTCATCGAACAAAAATACGCGATCGCAGCGTCGAAGTCGCTCGTCAACTATGGCTTCTACATGGGCGCAACGGCGACCAATATCGAAGCCCTCAAGGTCGCCACTGGCATCCCCGGCATCAAGATCTTCATCGGATCGAGCACCGGGGATCTACTCGTCGACGAACAAGAAGCACTCGAGCGAATTTTCGCTGAAACCAAAGTTCCCATCTGCGCCCATTGCGAAGATGAAACGACTGTCCGATCCAACCAAGCTCGCTTGGGCGCGAACCTGACGGTACACGACCATTCGCGGATCCGGGATTATCCAGCGGCGATCATCGCCACACGTCGATCGATCGATTTGGCGGTACGGCATAAGCATCGATTTCACGTCCTGCATGTGAGCACCGCCGACGAAATCCCTCTTTTGGAATCGCATGGAGGTCTGATCACTTCCGAACTGTGTCCCCATCACTGGCACTTCCATGTCGGCGACTACGATCGCTTAGGAACCCTGATCCAGATGAATCCGTCGATCAAAGCCGCTAGGGACAACGAGCTCCTTTGGCAGGCCTTGCTCGATGGAAAGATTCAAGTCGTCGCGACCGACCATGCTCCCCACACTCTGGAGGAAAAAGCCCAACCCTATCCGCTATCACCAAGCGGTTTGCCGGCCGTTGAGAACTACTTTGCTCTCTTGCTCGATCGCGCCTCGCGGGGCGAATGCACTTGGAATCAGATCGCCTCCTGGACGGCTGACGCTCCTGCGCGGGTTTGGGGGATCGTCGGAAAAGGTCGGATCGAGGTCGGCTATGATGCCGACGTCGTGCTGGTCGATCCCAAGCTGACACGCACCATCCAAAACGAAAAGCAGTGGACCAAATCCAAATGGTCTCCTTGGCACGGAACGAGCCTACAAGGTTGGCCTATCCGGACTTGGTGCAACGGCCAGTGCGTCTACGAGCTCGACCCCTCGGGCGATGGGATCATGCACGACCAGGGCGTTGGTCAGACGGGAATCGTCGGATCCCTAGGGGGTGCTCGACGCTTGACGTTCGATCATCAGCGCGGTGGTTACTGGAACACCCCCGACGGGATTGGGGTCTAGCCTCCAAAATCGGTACCGCACCAACCCATCGCCCAGAGCAATTGCAACTGGGCGCGGTTGTAATTCGATACGGTGCTCAGGTAGGCTCGCTCCGAAGTTTCCATCGCTTGGGCCGATTGGAGAACCTCGATCGGTAACCCTTGGCCTTGGCCGATCCGCTCGAGATTCTTCATGTAAGAATCGCTTGCCGTTCGTGCGGCTTGGTCGCTGACTACGAGGTGTTTGCCGCGGG
>Ga0082207_1001377_pt1 | contig 11664 bp, 4 predicted proteins | sample LakMenEpi10Aug09_FD_71540 | JGI IMG/M metagenome (GOLD analysis project Ga0082207, IMG submission 71540) | reverse complement strand
TTCGGGGTACAGGAGGGACAACTTATGGTACCCTCTCCTGACAAGAACTCATCTCTCATACTCAAAAGGAAAGACTCCTGAGAGTGAGGGTCCTCCATATCGAACTCCTGAGGAATTAAATCCTCGCCAATGTTGGAGGTGCTCACCCAAAAAGTGTGAGCAGCTCCGACAGCACAGAAGTTCAACCTGGGAATGGACTCGGCTCCATAGCCTGAAAGGGAATGGACTCCGAGTTCAGATCCCGGAGTTGGTTCTTGGAGAAGGGGGTGATTGTCCTGAGACCAATGGGAGGGTTCCTGAGAGTACCAAAAGCTAGTCTGTTCCCTGTATCTCCTGTCCGCCAGGCCGTACAGGTACTGATCGCTCAATCTGAGTGAGCGATTATGATAGCTTGGCACATGTACTTTAGAAGTCCATCTCAGGGCCAGAGGGTAGGGCTGAGGAACAAGAGCTTGATAACGCTTGTCAAAGCCTCCCGCTAGAGTGTTAGTATAAGTACGGGAAAGGCTGAAGAATTTGCTGAAGCTAGGATCAACTGGGAAAGACCAGTCTGAAGGAGACACAAATCTAGTTTTCATACAAATAGAGGGCATGATCACAGGATTAGTCACCTGGGCGAAAGGGCTTAAGCACAAACAGTCTGGGGCAAGAGAATGTTGAATCTTACTGTGGGACCTGCTATATATCTGAGGATAATGCAACAAATCACCTGTAAGGTGGTGGAACTCGTCAGGATATATAGGCTCGGCATGATCACTTCTAGGGACAAGATTCACAGGGGACTGGATCAAAGTGAAATCCTTTCCCATGCGAAACCCCTCTATTATGGAGTGGTCGTGACAAACGTCCCACAGAACTTGTCCAAAAGGGAAAGAAGAAGCAACAAATACATTTTGATTTGATCTTGCAAGTTCAAGAATATCGCCCGAGCGCAGATCTCTTTTTGACATTGCATTGTTTATCCAGTTGAAAGCTGGATGTGAAGGGGAAAGAAGGCCCTTGTTTTGTTTTGTTAGATAGACATAATTACGATCGACTACCTCTGGGTCGTCATTCTCAGTTACGTTTGCAAAAGAATAGTTTTTTGAGAAGTTTGATGGAGGACGATAGTAACTACCACGGCCTCGGCCTCTATACTGGTTCCCTTGAGCTCCTCGGCTGTAATCACGATACTGAGCTTGTCCTCCCGGCAGGTAAGCTCCAAGTGGGTACGGGATTTCAGCACGGGACTGGATGACAGCATGAGAGTCCGCTTCTGAAATTTTTTCAAATATGAGAATTTTTTTCATTTTTTATTCGAGAATTGTGTCAAATGGCTGCACCCTAATCGAACCAGAAATGACTGCACCCTAGAAATGATGTTTCAAGTAATATAGAGGCACAAGTTTATTTTCATCATAAATTTTATTTGTTTATACAAACTTCAGCTGAGATATAATGAGAAAACTAGTAAATAAAAAGAATAAGTCACGAGATTTATTTTATAAAAGGAATAGGTCACGAGATTTATTTGATGGGAGTATCCAAGCGAAATCCTGAAATTCAGATATTACATTCAAGAATTTGTTGGGAACTAACCCTTTAAAATGAGGATAAAGAGACTCATAATTGTGGATTCTGCTGTGAAACCTGATCGTTTTGATTGATAATTGAGATAGAGTTAATGGGGATTTTCTGCTTCCAAGCACCAAACACACTGCAGTTGTATTGAAACAATTGCGATCTGAGATTTTTAGAGACTGTATATTTGTGGTACAATATATTTTGTAACGTAGTAACGGTAATGTTTCAGAAATACTTAAGAGAGTAAATCCAGGCTTAATTAATGCAGTTACCGGTATAAAAGATTTTAGTGGACAGCTTTTAGAAAATATCAACTCTTCTCTCTTGGGTGAACTGCTAAAAAGGTATATATCCATCTTGCTTCGTATAGAATGATTGTGTCTAATCCAGCTTCATCTATGTATTGCGACGAATAACACCTCTCACCTTAAAGAAAAAACAGACATTTTATTGGAACATTTATTTAAGTAAAGTTCAAACTTTTCTATTTAGCATCTATCCAATCTTGAGTGTTCAGAGTCATTTTTTGGACCAAAACGCCAAATATCTAAATGATCTGTACCATAAACAGACGTAAATGAAACTAGTGTTTTGTTAAGGTTGAAAAACCCTGATAGATTCTCAAAACTTCCAAGCACCAAAAATAGAGTGCCGCTAGTCAACATATCTTGATCTGTGATTTTTAAACAGTGTCCTTCCATTAGACTCTGGATTTTTATGGTGTTACTTTGATAATTCTTTCTTATCATGACAAGAGTAAATCCCACATTTAAGATCAAAGTATGAGAAGGCTTTGAGGATTCGGTAATAAATTTGTCTTTAGACAATGCCACTCGTACACTGTAACTTAGACTATTAAATATATAAACTTCTTTTACTCCTTGGAACCAGACAGTATGTATGTCCTGTGAAGCGGTAGGTTTTGTTGCGGTAAAGTTCCCACCTTAAAAGAAAAAATTTTAAATGGGGGGTGTCATGAGATTGGATAATAGCTTTTTTAACTTAATCACGAAATTGTTAGCATGAAGCAATATGACGATCACCGCTGATAGTAGTTTATAAATATAGTAGGCTAGATTATATAGTCTATTATATGATCTTGACCTACCTTTTTTCGGGATTTGTGCCACCGCTTGGACTTCAGAGATTGGATGACCAAAGATTTGGGCTCCAGTAGAAGCTGGGACAGGACCAGGCTGGATTGGAAGGGTTTCTTCCTTCTTCTTCATTTTCTTCCCAACCACTGCATCTGAGCATGTTGACATATGGCTATCAGAGCTATTTTTCTTTTGAAGATGTCTTTTGACCGGCTGAGATTGTAGATCGCCGGAATCTGTCGAACTTTCGGAATCAGAACTGGAACTTGTGCTGGTACTTGAAGAACTCGATGATGAAGTTTCCTTTTTCTTCTTTGATTTGTGGCCTCGCTTCGATCCGGATGCAATAATGCTTATTAGTTCATCGTACTTATTTTTATTCTTAGATTTCTCTTTCTTCTTCTTGGCTTTCTTTTTGTCAGAACTGGATTTCCATTTAGGAACTACTTCTGGAGAAACGGGAGCTGCTGAGCGGCCTCTTGAGGGTCCGGCGGGAGCGGGAATAACAAAGTTGCTCGGGGCAACCACTGTAGAATAGCTTTGCTGATCTATTCTTTGTCGGGAGTTTACTGGCACGGGATTCTGCCCTGGATGGAATTGTTGGCGTAGACTCGGGTCTAGTCCGGGTGGATAGGATTGGTGGTATGCCTGCATAGGCTGATAAGGGGGAGGGGCTGCATTGTTGGGGTCGTATGGGATGGATGGGCGGGGGGGGTCGGGGTTGTGTACTATTCCAGATTGGCGAACCGCTTGAGTTTCTCCCTTTACCTTTTTATGTTTGGCCTTAGAAGAAAGCCCGGCAGAATTTTCTGCCATGATGGATGAAAACCTCCTTTCTTATGTAGAAAATTTTTCTAATATCAAGGAGAGAGTTCAAAATAAGACTGATGGTACAAGGCTTGAGAGGGGCCTTATATTGTCGGGAAAATCCCAGAATGCCTATTCCCCACTCCTCTTTCTCCCCTTTTCTTCTTACATAACTCCGGCGAATTACGCAATAAGAGTGTAATAGAGGAGCTGAAGCGTGAGAAAATTTAATAATTGTGTAGATTCTGGAATCTTTACAGGAATTTGATATTTGGAAATTATATCTAATACAGTAGATTACATTATGTGGGGTTGTTTCATACTTTATTACTTTTATTTACAATATCTTTTCTGTCATGTCCCCTCTGGTAAAACCATTAAAGTAAGCATTCTGTCAAATAAAAGAGGATACCTATCGAATTAGCGAGTACCCAAAATGATCCGCTACTTCTGTTTGATCAGTGTAGCATAATTCAGTTTAATCTTTTATTCAACAGAAGAACTTTAACTCCTCTATCAGACGACAAAAGACAGAAACATAGTTTACTTATATGCTAATACAATAAATATTTTGTTATATTATTTCTTACTACACTTTACTTCAATTTGGAAAGTTTTTTATTTTATGGGATGCACATAAGAAATGAGGAGATATGCTTGATTTATCATCGAAAACCTTAGAATTATTTTTATTTTGACAATAAGTTTCTAAAATATTTTCTTTAAAAATGCCTTGAAATAGCTGGGCCTCTTTTGATGGTTATTTTCTCTGTAATTCACAGCATGATTCAGATTGGGCTGGTCAGAAGTGCGAAGTTCTTGTTGCATCTGTTGCTGCCCGGAGCCTTGCAGTTGCAAATTTTTTTTAGAATTAAGGTTCGGCTTTGGGGGAGGCCGAGAGTTAGGTAACATGGAAATATCTTCTGCTAAATTATAGTTTCTTCCAGAATGGGAATCAAAAAGAGAGGGTTCGAAATTTATTTCTATGTTGGAACTTGACCCTTCATATGGATTAAATCGTGGGTCGTCATAAGGTATTATTTCGTCTGGATCATTAGGGGTTTCGATATTTTTAGTATTTTCATCAGAATGGTCAGAATCTTCATTATTCTGATTGTCTTCCTGTCTTTCTTCATCAAGAACTGAAGCACGGTCTATTAGCCCTAAAGGAGTGTCTAATACGGGAATCGAACCTAAAGTTTGAGTACGTTTTTCATTATTTAGATTTAAATCCCAACCTTTGGTTAATAATAAACGAAACTCTTTTAAAGATAGAGGTTTTAGAAATTCGTAATAGCTTGTGACATCTCTACCTGTTTCGAGATCAACCAACTGTACATTACGTGGATTTATGGTTTTAACCCTATATGGACCCTTGTATGGTAACTTTAATATCGTACTTCCAGGCGCAGGCTCTTGGTTTTTGAGAAATACTAATTGTCCTTGATAAAAAATAGGTATTTTACTCCTGTTTAAATAAGACTGCCTTTTGAGTCTATCCTGCACTAATTGATTATAGAAATTTCTGTCAAATGTGTTGAAAGCATCCTGTAGGTCATTTTGAGCCTCCTCCGCAATATGTGCTAAGGGATAAAATTCTGTTGGTGAATTGAAATGAAGGGATTCTCGAGTCATGCCTAATGATAAAATTACTTGTCGGTTTACTGATTGAGTTACTGTAGGTAGTATCGTGCACCAGTCGGTTCTACGTTCAGGGTTTTCCGAATCGTAAAGTATTTTCATGAAACATTTTTTAAATAGCTTTATTGTTGTTTCAGCACTATTTTGATGGTGTGCGTATGGCACTGAATAGTGAATTTCGACAGGGATCATTTTTACTAGGGTTTTCGACGCTTTCGTGAAACTTGTTTCGTTATCCAAATATAGATGCCTATACAAGCCCATTGTGGAAAAAATACTGAGAATTCCCTGAAGTGCGGAACTGCCCGATTTATCTTTTAAAGGTACAGTCATTACATATTGTGAGTACGCATCTACTGCTAGTAGTATATACTGAAACTCTGCTTTTGGGAATGGTAAAAGATCCATGTACACACATTGCCTTGGACCCGTTGGCTTCATTGTTCTTTCAGGTCCTGAGATTATTTTACGTATATCTATTTTTCCAGCCAAGACACAAGTAACGCAGCTCTTTACGTATTCTTTTATAAACTTTCTAGCTCTTCTGTGGTAGTAATAAGACTGAAAATTCTTCTGAGTGGAAGTGATACTTGGATGTCCCAAACTTTTGTGCAGACTGTATATAACTGAAGGCAATAGGATATCGGGTAGTGCTATAACACTTTTGTACTCGCGGAGATCGGGGTCATAAGTCCTTTTGAACAAGACACCTTTTGTTAAATGAAATGCTGGAAAATCATTATCCTTTTCTCTTACTGACTCATATATTTGATTCAAGTAATCATCTGAAATTTGACATCTAGAGAGAGTCTCTCTTGAGATTGATTGTTCCTTTATGTGCTCCACTGCTATAAGAGCTAATTTTTTACACATATCAGATATAGCTTCTTCTTTGCTTATTCTCTCCTCGTTGCTCAAAATATTGTTGCTCATAAGATAAGCCTTTTCTCGAACCAGTATCGTATTTAAATGGGTTTTATGGTGAATAAGCTCATAGGTGAGCTCGTCCAAGCACGATTTAACGTGGGAACTTGTGTAAGATTGTATTTGAGGCATTGCTTTGTGAGTTCGCTTTGACATAATTAGGCTATTCTCCAATTTTTTAAAGTCCCGTATAATGTTAGTAGCCATATCTGGATCTGTTGGCAATAATACCTGAGTATTTAGCTCTGATATTTCAAGATCAGTGGGAACAAGATCTTTAATTATTTCGTGGAGGAAACTTGTTTCTAGTTGATTAAGAAAAATGGAGGGAGATTCGGCACTATGAATATTATTTAGCTGTCCGTCAGAACTTCCGAAACAGCCAGTGCCCCTTTCTGTGTTAATCTCTATTTTGGAGAGAGGTACAAGCTCTGGGTGAATTACAGGTGAAATCAGTAATTGAGCCAGAAAATCACCTCTATTTATTTGTATGTCGAAAGAATTGCAATTTTTTAGAGACAATTTTATTGTTCCAGAGTAGTCATTATCAATAACTCCAACTTGTATATAAATTTCTAATTTAGCAGTGCTTGATCTTGACACCAATTGGCCATAATAGTTGGATGGTATAAAAAATTTTAAGTGAGTGTCGCACAAGATTCGTTCAGAAGGATTTAAAGAAATGGTTTCTTGTATTGGAAGGTCGATACCTGGTGAACTATAGGCACAACGGGGATGGAGATCGTGAGGAAATAAGCGTGAATAATATAATTTCGCTGTTTTCTGTGAATGTGTGGCCAGAAGATTACCATTTTTTAGTGAATAAAAATCGGAGCTATCCGGCATACCGAATTTAATCGTTTTTTCAAAGTCAGGAGGATACGAGGGAACTTGTGTAAGCTCAACCGGAGAAAAATTTTTTAAAGTTAACTTTTCATTTTTTCCATTCTTTCTAAATTTGTCGGAAAGTAATTCGGAATATTCCTTTTTCATGTTGTGGTTCCTTTCGAAATCTGTTTTGTAAGTGAGTTCGGAAAAATCCAGAGAGCTGCTAGGGGGAAGATCGACTATGGCGTCTTCCAGTCGTTCCAGGTTTAGATCTTCGGAGATGTCTTTTCTTAAACATTCTCGTGCGTCTAGCCCTTTCTTTAAAACCATTTCTATAGTACTGATTGGAAATAGAGAGGGGTACAGTGTAGGGCTTATTAGCAAATCAGCTATATATTCACCTTCACAAATTTCAATTTTAGTTTGCCCGTAATTTTTTATAATGAGCTTTATAGTGTTGGAACTATCATTTCCTAATATTCCAGGAAATACATTCACTTCTAGAAATTTTGAGTTTTGTCTAGCTTTGAGTTGTCCATAATAATTTCTGGGAATAAAAAATCTTATTTTAGTGTCCAAAACTGCCTTTTCAGCCGGAAATAAGATAAGACTTTTTTGAGCTGGTAGCATGATGCTAGGATATCTACTGTAAGATTTTGGTTTATGAATAGCACCTGGGCTCAGAGAATAGTTTATTATTGCCTTTTCTTGAAGATCGCGAGGGAAATGAGGGGATCCTACGTTTTTTAAGCTATTTAGAACGAGCTCATGGCTAAGATAAGCTTCTTTAAGATGGTTCATTAACTCGTTAGTTCGCATGTTTTTTAGATTTTCCATCAAAGTAGTTCTCATTCGAACTGCCTGAACTTTGTCCAAATTACTGTACAGTTGTGACATTGTCAAGTCTATAATTTTTTGACACATTTGAGAATAAAGCTCTTTATCCTTGTGTTGGATAATTTGGATAGCGTTTAATTTGACGTTTCCATTCTGAATAAGATTTTTGTCATTCCAACCTTGCAAGAGTCGCATTGCACTATAATATTTCTGCTCTGGTGTACACTGTAAAAACAATTTATACAGATCTTTGATTGGTCTTGGCGTGGAAATTTTATTCTTTTTTCGGGGGAATGAATCCATATGCTCAGAAGGTATTGGAGTGGAAAAGTAAAAATACAAATCTCCCTCTGTAAGAACGCATGGTTTTGTAAGAGGGGGAATCCTATTTGCCTGCTCTTTACTGAGAGAGAAATACGATTTTTCAATAAATCTGCTATCTTGGAATGCTCTACTAAACAAGTCCGCTAGATAATTTACTTCGCTTGGCACTGAATATACTATATGAGGGATTTCAAGCTGGATTTGGGCTAACTTATTTACCAGTCCATTACAAGCTATACTATACTCGCGATTTCGGGAGACCCACATTAGTGAACGAGCATCAGTAAAAACAATTATGGATTTGCTACTGGATAACAAATATGGTCGGTAGTGTCTGAAACCTTCGACCATTGCATAAGTTTCTTTGAAATGGATACTTTTAAGAGAGTCAGTATGGCTAAAAAGTTTTGAATAGCATCCCACCACTCGTAGGTCATTTCTTTGTTCTACCCATAAAATGCATGATATAGCAACTTTGCTTGCGTCACACGTAAGTACTAGCTGCTCCTCTCTTTGAGGAATAGTCAACTTTATATCCAAAGCGATGATAGTTTTTATTCTTTCCCATGCTTCATTTACCTTTTTGTCCCAAGAAAATATACCACTTCGAAGTACCTGGTTTAATGGAAATTTTAACTCGCTGAGCTGCGGTATAAACTTTTGCCAATAGTTGAACGAGTAAAGTCGGGATTGTAGGGTGTAGAGACTGTCAGGTTTCTCCCATGTGAGTATACTCTTTGCCTTTACTGCATCCAATGCCAGCTCAGCACGGTTAGGGTTTACCTGAACTCCCAAGACTTTAAGAGTTTTCGCGAAAAAAGTACATTTGTCAGGGGATATCTTTATGTCATGTAGTTTATAGGCGATTATTACTGCTTCCAAATGAATGAGATGAATCTCAAGATTATCAGAAATTATCCAGCTATCGTCTTGATAAAAGGCGAAAAAACTTTCAAAATCATCTGGCAATTGAGAGGCATGGCTTTTGCTTATTAACTTTTTTATTTCTATCATGGTTTCTGCAGAAAATATAATCTTCATGGCTTCGTCCCAGCAAGCGGGGGCGTTCATGAGCCCTTGGGCCATTCGATTAAACTGATACAGCTTTTTTCCTAGATAAAAAGCTGTCCAGGGCCTTGAAGCATGATCAAGAACTAAATGCCAGTATGCTTGGTTAGCATCTATTGAAGAAACAATTTTGTTTTGCATTCTTGTAAATATTGATTCTGGAAGGACTGGCTGAGATTTTTTTACGTTTTTTGTGTTCAAGTTTATTCTGCGTAAGTCCTGCACAATGCGAAAAGTGAAAGTTTTTTCTCCTCTTACTTGAGCCAGATATGTACTTGCTTTAGTGAGATCTCTCAAACCTTCATATTTTGGAACCAATAATAAATTGCTTATAGTTTTTGGGTCATGACATTCTCTAATTAAGTCCAATTTTTCGAAGGTTTCAAAAGTTTTTCGGCAGAACTCTAATTTTTCAGGTGACATGTATCTCTGCTTTTCTGGAGGAATCGGTTTATCTATTTCTATTTGGACTAAAAATGCTTTAAACTTGCCTACATCTAGTTTAGAAGTAGCAAAAACAGTTTTATGAGTACGTAAAAGATCCCAAAGCGAAGAACTTATTTTTTCTGGAAGCTCAGCATCTACTGTGCAATCTTTATAGGATCGTTTTTTATCTAAATTGGTGGGATCTATTATCTCATTCAGAGATATCATTTCGTCTTCAATGTCCACCGTATAATCAGGAGATGAATAATCGTTATATGAATCATTATTTAAGCAGTTCTCGTTTGAGTCGGGTGAACTAGGATTGGTCTTGTACCTCCTTTCTTTATTAAACCTTTTTGAGTTTAGTTCAGGAACTAACTCATTATTTATAGAGAGGTTTTTATTAGCCGAATCGTGGTCGGGAACAATATACATAGAGGACAATTCAGGAATTATCAAAACATTATTACTTCGGTCATGGTCATTTGAAATTTCGAGAGTGCCTACCGGATAACCTTTAGAAACCTTAGTAGATGAGGTTCCTACATTTTTTAAAGTTAGAGTACAAATGCTGGAATTGCATTCTTTGTATATTTTTTCTACCAGCAGACCTTTAGACAGAAATGTAACTAGAGGAGTAAACTTCACCAGATTCCCCACCAAAATGTCTGAAGAACTTTTTAGGCTGATATCGACAGATTTATTTTCTGGAATGATAATAGAATCACAATTATTAACGAGAATAGTTTTATTTTCTGAAGTTTTCTGAACAAAAGGAGCACATACTGTACGATTTCTTTCAAACAAGATTATGGTGTAGGGTGTTATTGCCATAACATGGAGGGGATTTAAGAGAAAATCAGCCCCTAATATCATGTCATAGCCGTTTATGTGATGGGCTATTAAAAAAGTCATTTTATTCACAAAGGGGGAGGGAGCATCCGTAGTAAGTTTTATTGTAAGATCGACACTTCCAATTATATTATCTTTAAGCGAAGATCCAGCTACTTTCATTATCATGGATATTGGTTGAAATTCATTAATATTAAGTTTTTTAAAGTTTTCTACACTTATAAGGCAATGGGTGGAACCAGTATCTATGAGAGACTGACACGTGACTGTATCTTCAATGAATACATTCAGCATCTTCATTGATCCGGAGGGAAGTGAAAGAGAGTTCACGTGACACGTGGCCTTCTTTCTTAATATCTTCTTTCTAGGAGTCAATTTTTTCTGGATAGAAAGGAGAGTGTTAATATACTCATTGTAACTGTCAGGCCTATTTTTTGTACCTAGTTCGATAGAAATATCATAGAGTAGATCAGTTTGAGTTTTCTTTGTGTCTGGAAAACTATTTTTTACATATATTCTTGGTTTGCTGTACTTGTAACTATTTAAAGTGCATGCGCCTGATTCCATGGAATTGCATAATTTGCTAAGTGCATTAGTATACGAACAAGGAGGATACAATGATGCCACAGTATGTATTTTTTCAGAAAATGAACTATCTAGAGGCGGAGTAGATAATGGTTGCACAATAGAGGCCCCTTTCACCTTCACTGCTTCTGCTGCAATCGGGGATTTTTTTATAATTTTCATTTCAGGGATTATTAAAGGGTTAGTCTCAATGTTCTTTTCATGGCATGAAGGAATCTGAATGGAACTTAGAGAGGCAGTCTTAATGGGGGTCTCCAGTTTAGCCTCAGAAATGACAAATGGAGACCGTTCTAATTTGGGTCTTTTTCAGGGAGATATATCGAGTTTACATCTGAATGTTTTGGAGGGTACTTAGGTACTTCATCACAATCTGAAGGATAGTGATGATACTTGTCACATAGAGAACATCTATTATAATTATAGCGGGAATATTTTTTACAATCGAACTCGTGATGTCCTGAAATTATAGGGCATTTTGTACACACTTTACTAGAAGCAGGATTGTAACTGGCACTGCAATTAAATCCCTTCTTCATATTTGGATAAGCTTTTGTTGTCATGTCCTCCCGATACTGAACCCTTTTACTCTCATTCGACCTGTCTCTTGAAATATCTCGTCTGTCAGGAGTCTTCTTTCTTGGAGAACTGTCCTCAGAACCTTGGGAATTAGTACGGGGCTTATAAGGAACTTTCTGAGCTCCCTCTCTAGCTA
>Ga0082207_1001376_pt1 | contig 11669 bp, 8 predicted proteins | sample LakMenEpi10Aug09_FD_71540 | JGI IMG/M metagenome (GOLD analysis project Ga0082207, IMG submission 71540) | reverse complement strand
CTGTAGCACGATACTGATTTGTCACCGGCGCTCTCGAAACCGTCAACAACGAATCCCCATCGCCAAAATCCCAACGCAATCGGACAGCATCGCTGCTGGAATTATTTGTAAAGGTGGTGGGTGTATTCGCCTGAGGTTGCAAAGGAGTAAAGGTAAATGCAGCCGTAGGCGCATCCAATACTCGAATGGTGAAACGTGCCGTATCCGTACCGTTGCAAGTGTTTGCGTTGGTGGTGACCAGCACTACATTGTACAGCCCGGGATTATTGTACAAATGAGTAGGGCTGGATTGAGTAGAAGTCGATCCATCTCCAAAATCCCAGAAATAACTTTGTGCAGAAACTGAATTGTCTGTGAATACAGCATTGTAGGGTCGACATCCTTCCAAAGGCGTCGAAAACGAGGCTTTCACATTGGTCGCTACACTGATGGGTACCACCAACGAATCGGGACCATTACAATAAGTCGTATCGACAAGGATCAATTTCACATTGTACGTGCCTGGGCCCGGAAAACTATGGAAGACAGGTGCGCTGCCAGCTGTAACGCGTGGTGAACCATCCCCGAAATCCCACACAAACGACTGACCAGTGAATGGCCGTGGCGCCGGGGGAACCGAGGTATTATCGAACCGATAATTGAACTGTGTACAAGGTGGCAGTTTGACCGGCTGGAACCCGACCGTTGCTTTCAAGTCACTAACGCGTATCTGCATCCGGGCCGTATCGCGGATATTACAACTCGACGAATCCACTGCCACCAGCATCACGTTATATAAACCAGCCGCCTGATACTGATGAGAAGCGGTGGCTGTAGTTGTAACGATCTGCGGCGAACCATCCCCGAAGATCCACTCATAAAATACTCCGTTTGCGATCGTATCCCGAAAATCAACTGTGAGCGGAACACAACCGGCGGTGTCGCGAGGAACGCCGTTGATGCTGGATTGTACAGATGCACGAATACCGGCTAGGTCCATATCGATCTTCAGCATGGTCAAGTTACATTGCCCTCCACCTGTGGCATTGTTCGTAGTTGACCAAGCACCAATAGTCGTCGGATATGTGGGCAACGGTGGCGCACTCAATGCCTTGCAATTCCCACAGATCGCTTGATAGATAACGCCCTCTCGATCAAACCGGCTGGTACCGCCATCGACATGGTCGCATCCTTCGCCGGCCCGGTTATTCTCCCCGAAGAAACTGGCAAAGAGTAAGGACTCCGCATTTCGCTTGATGACGATGAAATAAAGATCCCTCCCATCGGTCGTTGTTTTGAATGCATTCGGTGTAACCGGTAATCCGGTCGTACCGGCACTGTTGTATCCGTTCGTATTGACAAAGAAGCCGCCCCAACCGGATATATAAATATTCTCGCATCTATCTACCAGAAACGCAATGGGCGAAATATTGGGCGTGGCCGCACCCGAACCGAAAGCCGTGGAGTAAACATAATTAGAGAGGTCTGGCTGCAGCTTGGCGATGAATTGCTTTCCGGTTGGATTGTTGTACAACGCATTTCGAATCGGCCAACTACCTGTGGTCTGTCCCATCACATACGGGAAACCTCTCGTATCGAATTGCACCCCGAACACCTGATCGATACCGGATGTACCGATGTAAGTACTCTTCACTACCGTATTACCTGCATTCGAGATGATCGCAACAAATCCATCAATGGTACCACTCAAAGACGTTCCCACGGTACCCGTTTGTGTTCCTGGCAGCAAATTGGTACTCTCGGTTCCACCGCCTACGTATATATTGTTGTTGAGCGGATTCAATGACAACACATAGGCGGCATCATTACCGTTTCCGCCGATATAACTGGCGAATTGTAAAGTCGAAAGATTCGAGGACCATTTCATCACAACCCCATCTTGAGTATCGCCGCCGAAACTTGTTTGAAAGGCTCCTGCCGTGACGGGAAAGTTATTTGACTGGGTGCAAGAAGCCACATAGGCATTACCAGCAGCATCCAGAATAATCTCACTTCTTCCATCATCCCCATAATTCCGTTGGAGTGACGTACTACTGCCTCTGACGGTGGAGATGTTCACTCCATCATCACCTGATCCACCGATCCGACGAGAGCCCAGTAGGCCAGTTCCGGCAGCATTCAGTTTTGTCACCACGATATCGAATCCACTCCCCGCGAGGGAGCCATTATTCACTACGGGATAGTTAGAAGAGTTGGTGCGGCCGGCAAGGAACAGATTGCCTTGTGCGTCAACCACCAAACTATGTGGCTGGTCTTCTCCGTTACCCCCGATGTAGGTTGCATAAACCCGGTTCGACCCATCAGGGGTAAGCTTCATGACGCACATTTCAAAGGGACTGCTCACATAGGTTGTCTGATAGGCACCTGGTGAGGTGGGAAAGGATCCTCCCGTATCAAACACAACACCGCCACCGAAAAAACTACCATCCGGACCATACGTGGCAGTGAATCCCCAGTTATCATTAGTACTGCCCGTAAAGGAGCAGAATACAATCGATGGATCGATGATGAGCGGCTTCGTACGATCAAATTGCTTTACCTGAAACCGGACCCGATTGCCGGCAACAACATAGGCGGATCCGATGGTTTGTCGGCCTGCTTCGCTGGCCTGATAGGTATACGGAATACCCTCCTTGAACCCGCCGAGAGACGTTTCAATAGACAACGCTTTGTTTTTTATTGAAAGCTTGTCCACTCCCTCATAAGAAAGCTCAATTCGATTTGGATCGCCACCGGGATGAACGATGAGATCGTATTTCAATACGCCTTGGTCGGTATAGTAACGGAGATCGATGTTGGGATAAATATTGCTGACGGTGATCGCCTGAAAACTTCGGCAGCCACCGGCCCAACGAGCGGCATCCGTGCCGATGAAATAATTCGTTACCCCGGCCAAGGACTTTTCCGCATTGACAAATGCATTTTTATCGGCACCGACAAAATCTACATGCCAGGCATGTGATCGGATCGTGAGGGGTGTGTTTTTGGGTATCGAACGACCTTGCGCATCGATGCCATGTTTGCGTTCGGCGAGTTTTTGAAGATCATTCGGATCGTGCCTTAAAAGAGTGATGCCCCCGTTCCGTAAATAAACATATCCGTTGCTGACCTCCCCGCGGTATAAAACTTTCTCATCCCACTGCCCCTTATTCTCGGTAAAAGGGATGGCAGGCTGCGCCTCTACCTGGAGCAGAATAAACAAAAAACATCCGAGGAGGTATTGATGGCGCATCTGGTATAAATTAAACGAAAAAGGGCAGATAAAGTTGGTAAGAATCTGTTAAGTCAGTGTTGACGGCCATCAGTCTAGGCAATTCGGCTCCAGCGAACGGGCCCCACTCGCTGCTGTAGGAACAGACGTAAGCCTATGTGGGCCGGATCGGCAAGCTCCGGATCACGCTCCGCCAGCTCTGCCGCGGCGGCCTGAGCGCTGAAGAGAATATCCCGATCCTGCAGCAGATTCGCCAGTTTCAGGTTCAAGACGCCGCTCTGTCGGGTGCCCTCAATGTCTCCCGGCCCCCTCAATTCCAGGTCTTTTTCGGCGATCTCGAAGCCATTATTGGTGGCTGTCATGATCGACATCCGTTCCCTGGCCTCTGTACTCAGTTTCGCACCGGTCATCAAAATGCAATAACTCTGTTCGGATCCCCTGCCCACCCTACCGCGTAACTGATGCAGTTGCGAAAGGCCAAACTTTTCCGAACTCTCGATCATCATCACGGAGGCATTAGGAACATTCACGCCCACTTCGATCACCGTAGTGGATACCATGATCTGTGTATCGCCTTCCACGAAGCGACGCATGTTGGTCTCTTTGACATCTGCCGGTTGTTTGCCATGTACCATACTGATCCAGTAGCGGGGTTCGGGGTACCAGGACTTTACCTGCTCATATCCTTTCATCAGGTTCTCATAGTCAAGCTTGGCACTTTCTTCAATCAGCGGAAAGATGATATAGACCTGTCTGCCTTTATCGATTTCGGATCGTATGAATTCCATTACCTGTATCCGCTTGTTCTCGAACCGATGTACGGTTTTGATCGGTTGACGACCCGGGGGCATTTCATCGATCACGGAATAATCCAGATCACCATAGGCCGTCATGGCTAAGGTGCGAGGAATCGGCGTAGCGGTCATGACCAGTACATGAGGTGGCTGTTGTCCTTTCTTCTGCAACTGTGCCCGTTGTGCTACGCCGAAACGATGTTGCTCATCGATGATGGCCAACCCCAACTTTTTGAATTGAACGACTTCCTCGATCAATGCATGTGTCCCGATCAACAAGGAGATCTCTCCCGAAAGCAAACCGGCTAGGATCTTCTTCCGTTCGGCCGATTTCACCGAGCCGGTCAGTAAAGCAACCTTTATGCCGATCTTTTCGAGCAGTGGCCGAATCGTATCATAATGCTGTCTCGAAAGTATCTCCGTCGGGGCCATCAAACAGGCTTGGTGATCGTTATCGATCGCCAACAACATCACCAGTATAGCCACCATGGTTTTCCCGCTACCCACATCGCCTTGTAACAAACGATTCATTTGCCGGCCCGTTCCCATATCCGTACGGATCTCTTTGATCACCCGTTTCTGAGCTCCGGTCAATTCAAACGGTAGATGTTCTTTGTAAAAGGAGTTGAATGCATCTCCCACCCGATCGAATACAATTCCTTTTGAATGGCGATGTCGCTGCAACCGAAGCAGGTTCATTCGAAGTTGTGCTACAAAGAGTTCTTCAAACTTGATGCGCTTGACGGCCGATTCAAATTGGGATGGGTCGGCCGGAAAATGGATCTGCTGAAGCGCTGCCCAACGGGAGATCAGCCCCTGCTGCCGCATCAATGCATCCGGTAAATTTTCCGGCAGGTCGGCCGGTCGTATCTGGGCAAAAAGTTGTCGAGTCAGTTTTCCCAGCGCCTTTCCGCCTAACCCTTTCGCCTTTAGTTTTTCGGTGGTGGAGTAGATCGGCTCCAGAAAATTTCGAATGACAGGCTGATCCGGGTCGATCCATTCCAACTCAGGGTGAACCATCTGAGGTCGACCATTAAAAAAACTGACACGTCCATACACCAGGCAAGGTCTGCCTGTCTGCAAAATCTTCTGTACCCAACTCAGTCCCTGAAACCAAGTCAATTCCAATTGACCGGTGGCGTCTCGCAGTTGTGCCACCAATCGCTTGGCTGATTTTTGTCCGACTACCTCAAATGAGATCAAATTGCCGGACACCTGTGCAAACTCTGATTGCGGATTCAAATCCCGGATGGCATGAAGCCGCGTACGGTCGATGTGCCGAAACGGATAATGTTGCAACAGATCGTGAAAGGTGAACAGGTTCAGCTCTTTCTTCAATATATCAGCACGAAGTGGCCCGACTCCCTTCAGGAATTCGATAGAAGAAGTTAGTATGGAATGATCGACAGCGATGAGTGGTGATTTTTACAAATGTAACAACGAGCTACCCTACGGCAAGGAAGCGCGCTCGGACTTTTCCCAGGCACTGGGCTGTTTTCCGAAACGATACCGAAACCATCCCTTTATCTGACAATAGTGCATGAACAAAAAATAAAAAGGAGCTTCCAACCAACTGATCCGAACACCTACTTTCTGCAGGCCCCACCCAATCAGCACGGAAGACCAAAACCCACCCAGTACCCAAGCAAAATATGTCAGCAGCGGGCCTGATGTCTCAAAGAAAATCAACCCGATCATTCCGAGCAACAACAGGAATAAAAAGATGGGCGCCAGCACCCAACGGAACCACTTGCGAAACATAAACTGTATCGCATAAGGTAGTGATACGGAAAATAAATCCTTCAGCGAATGTCTATCCAAAAATTGATAGGCGCCCGCTGCCATACGAATCTTTCGCTTCGCCTCTTCGTGAAGGTCGGCAGCCGCTGATTCAGTGGCTATCGCCGAGGGTGCATACGCGATGCGATATCCTTTTCGGATCACCTGCCATGAGATTTCGAGATCATCGAGCAAACAGTCCTGCGGTAAGGATTCAAATAAAAGTGTTCGTATGGCGAATAACTCCCCTGCCCCTCCGATGACACTATGCGAGCTTGCATCAGACTGCTTTAGGAAGGATTCATATCGCCAATAAAGCTGTTCGCCCACCGAGCGAGACGAAACACTATGAACACGCTTCTCTCCGGAAACTGCCCCTACCGACTGATCCGTAAATGGGTGCAGAAGATGCCGAAGTGCATCTGTTTTCAAAAAGGTGTTGGCATCTGTAAATATGACAAGTGGTGTTTTTACCTGCTCCATGGCCCGGTTGATGCTAACTGATTTACCCACTCGAGTGGATTCAGTGATCCAGGTGATTTCGGGAGATAGAGACGATGGAGCATATTCATCTGTGATCACAATGATTTTAAGATCGATCCCACTTCTGTCAAGTGAAAGTGTATTCGATATCTTTTTTGAAAGCCCCCGTTCTTTCCAGGCAGGAATGATCAAGGTTGCCGAAGCTGATAGGGAAGCTGGTAAATGTGGAGGTCTACGCTTGGAGGATAAAAGAAGAAATAGCGGATAAAAAACATATCCGATCAGGAGACCAATCCCCCCAACTAACACAACAATCAGTAAGATGATCTCCTGGATTTGCATATGCATGAAACAGATCGATAAGAGTCGGATGACGAACGAATGTAGTCTATAAAAATCATCCGGCGCAGCTGATCAGATCGGCTAAAATTCTACTTCTTTTACCGCTTAGCGATCTTGTTTCCGCTCTCCCGCTGACGGGTACATTTGAACCGACTCACGGATCCGTTTCTGAGTTGTCGATGCTTGGTGATTCGACGATTCATGCGCTTACGCCACATACGGAAACTGGAAGGCAGAGAGTTCGCGCGCATGAAATCGATGACGTCTTTTTCCTTCAACCCAAACTGCATTTCGATGGCCTCAAACGGCGTTCGATCTTCCCAGGCCATTTGGATGATGCGGTCTTTATCCGCTTCAAGCAGTTCTGAAGTATTAGGAGTTGGCTGGTTCATGGGGTCAGTCGTTGAGCTCGCGTGGTGATTGATCGGGCTTCGCGTAGGAAAGTCTGGCCAGGCGTTGCGTCGCATGATACCCGTCTAATCCAGAAATCGTTATCGTGTCTGCCTTTTCAACATCGATAGACCCATCCTCAGCCACACAAGCCGCAGGCACCGATACCGAAACAACCTTGCCGATCACCAGAATTGTTCCATTGATCTTCAGCGGGTGACTTTCCACGAATTCCATACCATATTTGATGCGGCTTTCTTTGACAAAAGGTGCTTGAAAACCGATTGAAAATTCAGGGGTTAGTCCCACCGCTTCAAACTCTGACACTTCTTTGGGATATCGCGCAGATGTCTGATGTCCCTTCAAAAAAATCTCCCTGTGAATATGATTGATGGTATACTGCTTCGTGGATTGTATGTTCTCCAGCGTGTGACGCTCCGTGGTATCGGGACGGTTCACAAATCCAATGAGGGCCGGATTGGAGCCCAAGTGAACGACCGAACTGAAAATCGCCAGGTTGGTGTTGCCACTGGTATCCATGGTTCCGATCAAGGAAGCGCTTTTAAAACCAGTCAGGGAATTCATGAAGGCGGCACGCTTTCTGGACTCCATGCCCAATATATCTTTTTCAAAAAATTGCAGAAGATCCATCAGCCCAGAAATATTTTTCTGAATACAACCGGCTGATCCTTTTGTTCAAGTCCTGTGAGTTACTTTCCGATACAAAACTTGCTGAAAATATAATCAAGCTGATCTTCATGGGTGATCTCGCCGGTGATTTCGCCCAGGTATTGTAGTCCACGACGTATATCGAGTGCGAGCAGGTCGCCTGGTATATGAGCATCCATACCATCCTCGATATCCTTTAGCGCATCTACCAACCGCTGTAAGGAATCGAGATGCCGGGCGTTCGTAACCAACGTCATATCGGGCAAGGCCTCCGCACCCACGACTTTCTCAAATAAGGTTTTCTTCAATGGATCCAGGCCCGTGCGGTGCAGAGCGGAAATAGGTATGATATCTGCTGGCAATTCGCCGCTGATCAGGTCTGACTTGTTGGCAACGAGTAGAAAACTCAATCCGGCCTGTTCCGCTTCGGTTTTCCAATCCATCACTTCAGTAAGATCCTCCCGACCGTCAAACAGATAGATCACCCAATCGGCACTGCGTATTTTCTCCCGGCTGCGAGCGATACCGGCGGCTTCGATCGAATCATCCGTATCGGCGCGTATACCGGCCGTATCGATAAATCGAAATAAGAGTCCGTCGAGCTGGATACATTCTTCGATGGTATCACGCGTGGTGCCGGGAATATCACTGACAATGGCTCGGTTTTCATTGAGGAGCGCGTTGAGCAAGGTTGACTTTCCTGCGTTGGGTTTACCAACGATGGCTACACTCACCCCCTGTTTGACGGCATTGCCGAGGCGGAATGAATCCAGTAATTGTTTCGTCGCAGCCTTCAAGGTCTCGATGAGTGATCGCAATTGTGCCCTGTCGGCGAACGTAACGTCTTCCTGGGAGAAATCCAGTTCCAGTTCGATCAGTGCAGAGAAGGTGATGAGTTGTTCCCGCAGTTGTTTGAGATCGGCCGAGAACCCGCCGCGGAGTGCATGAAGAGCGGTTCGTTGCGCAGCCTGTGTTTGGGAGGCGATTAGATCCGCTACGGCTTCTGCCTGAGCAAGGTCCATTTTCCCGTTGAGAAATGCCCTTTGTGTGAACTCGCCGGGTTTGGCCAATCGAGCGCCCAATTGGGTGCAAGCCGTCAGAACCGATTGGAGGACAAAGGCGGAACCGTGGCAGGAAATTTCGACCACATCTTCTCCTGTGTAGGAACGGGGTGAACGAAATAACGACACGACCGATTCATCCAGGGTTTTACTCTCATGGGTGAGCAATCCCACATGCAGCGTATGAGAGGATTGCTGGAGGAGATCTTTACCCGCAAAAAGGGCATTAGCGATCTGCCAGGACTTATCTCCGCTTAAACGGATGATTCCGATGGCACCGGCACCCGGGGGTGTGGCCAGTGCCACTATGGTGTCCTTCCAATCAGGTGCTTGCATAGTGGCGAAGTTAACCCAATAAAAAATCCCCTCCGAGGAGGGGATTGGCTATGAGTTTGTAGGAACTATTGCTCTTCCACGCGGAAGGTGATGGGCTGTTTGCGATAAGCCTTTACCTGACGCTGGTTTTGAATGGCGGGGTTCCACTTGGGACCTTTTTTGATGACACGCATAGCGGCATCTTCCATCCCGTAACCGTGATTCGTGAGGGCCCGAACATCACTGATGTTTCCTTCTTTGTCTACCACGAACTGCACGTAGGTGGTATAGGTACCGGCAGGAGCCCCTTCATCAGCAGGATTGAAGGAAGACAGGTTGCGCTCCAGGTATTGGCGCCATTTGGCCTCTCCACCCGGGAAGGACGCTTCGATCTCTACTTTTTCAAAGATCATGTTGTCGTCCACTTTCTCTTCGACGATCTGGGTACCGCCATCCACAACTGGTTGTACGATCCCTTCGTCTTTGATACCCTCTTGGTTCACCACATCGATCTTAGCTTCCTTGAGCTCTTCTTGTGGGGGTGGTGGCTTCTCTACCTCCTCATCCTTTTTAATGATGGGGGGTGTGAATTGCTTCATCTCCACTTTAGGTGGCTCCTGCTTCGGTGGCGGAGGAGGCGGTGGTGGTGGAATCTCTTTTTTCTCTTCCTGCTTGACCTCCTGGATGGTCATTTCGGTCTGCTTGACTAGCTCGGAGCAATTTTCGCTTCCTTTTACGAGGAAGAACAAAAGAAGCAGCAGAACAACGGTGGCGATGGTAATTCCCAAGGCTACTCGGATACGCTTCGTGTAGGTGCGCCGCAACAGATAGGCTCCGTAGTCCTTGTTACGACCCTCGAAGATGAGGTCCAGCAGATCGGCAGCCAGTATTTTATTTACTTCCATGCGATTGATTTGAGTAGAAGATGCAAATGCTGTTCAAATTTCACACGGATCACTTGATCCCTGCTTTATTGAACTCTTCTGTTTTCTTGATCAGTTCATATTCCTGGTCGAAGATCTTGACCATCGCATAGGTTCGCACCTGATTGATCGTCATTTCGTCCAGAATGTCTACAGTATTCTTGTAGGTGGCGTCCTTGGTTGGCTTGATGATGACAACGAAGTCCTTATCGGCGCAATTGCTGGCCGGTTTGCCTTCTTTTGCCATTTTGGCCTCGCATTCCGCATCCCGTACATAACGGCCCATCACCTCTTTGCGCTTGTTAACGATGATGTCGCGTACGCCATTGAAGTCGGTGTATTTAAAATTACTTCCGTCCTCCAACAGTTTTCCTTCATAGTAGTAAACAACATCATCTTTACCCAGCATCAAACTGAGTACGCCGGATTCTTTCACCTCGGTCTGATCTTTTTTGTCCTTGATGTCCTTCGGCATGTTCAGATCAAGCGTGGTGGGCTCATTCATTGTAGCGGTGAATACGAAGAAGGTGATCAGGAGAAACCCCAGATCTACCATCGGCGTCATGTCTACCCGGGTGGAAAGCTTCTTGGCTTTTTTCACGCCCGGGCCTTTCTTCTGGCCGCCATCCCCGCCGGTATCAATACTTGCCATGATTGATTCTTTACTGGTTTATCAATTATTTATTCTTGGCTTTGTTAGCCTCATAGAGTGCAGCTTCGCCGCCATCAAGCGTGGTAATGAGGTTGTACTTGTACTCTTCATTACGCTTGAGTGCTGCCACTACGGCTTCAAAGGCAGGATACTTGGAATTTGCATCTCCTTTGATTAAATAGTTCAGCTTTTCGCCGGCGAAGGCATTTTTTGCGGCACGTACCCACCAATAGAGCTGGTTATTCGCAGAATCCTCCACCGGAATGCCCGGCTGACGGAGTTTCTCAACGGCTTTTGCATCCATTGCCAGCAATTGCTTAACGCCGGCCAGGGGTACACCAACCATATAGATGTTGCGGAAATTTGCCATTTCTGAGGGGGTCAGACCCAAGCTCTGTCCATCATTGACCTCTTTGATGATATCCGTGTATTTCTGTGGATCCTTTTCAGAAAGGACCGTGAAAAACACCCGGTTCGTAGAGTCAAAGGAGATCATGACCGCATTGTTCTCGGGCAGTTTTTGAGACAGCACCGAGCCGGGCGTCTTGATCTCGACGATGTCCGGTGGCTTGAACTTGGTCGCCATGATGAAGAAGGAAAGGATCAGGAACGCGATGTCCACAAAGGGCGTCATGTCCGTATCCGTGCTCTTCCTCGCTATTTTGACACTTGGCATGTTCTACGTTTTAGAAAATTAGATGAATAGTTTTTTCGTTTCCACAAAAGCGATCGCTCTTATTTGTAAAGAGAGGCGAAGCTCTGTGTCAGCGTGAAACCGGATTCATCGATGCCATGTGTGATCGAGTCGATCTTCGTGGTGAACACGTTGTACATGATCAACGCGATCGCAGAAGTACCGATACCCAAGGCTGTGTTATAAAGGGCCTCTGAGATACCCACGGCCAGGTCACCGGCAGCACCACCACCACCTTCTTCACCTAGGGCGGCGAAGGAGCGGATCATACCGATAACGGTACCCAACAGGGCCACGAGCGTACCAACGGATGTGATAGTAGAAAGGAATACGAGGTTCTTTTGCAGCATAGGCAA
>Ga0082207_1001375_pt1 | contig 11674 bp, 9 predicted proteins | sample LakMenEpi10Aug09_FD_71540 | JGI IMG/M metagenome (GOLD analysis project Ga0082207, IMG submission 71540) | reverse complement strand
TAATAAGGAGCCACCCCGGCCGCCTAAGCTTTCAGGTATAGCATAGCCGAACCAGCCCGATTCTCCTAGCTTGGTTAGGGCCCAACCGACGTTGAGATTAGCTGTACCGTTGTTGAGGTCAGTGGCTCTTTCTTCTAGAAAAGAACTGATTTCGGAGCCTCGATCGAGCATAATTGTTCTCTCCTAGGGGTGAATATTTTCAATCGAGGTCAAACTATCTATAGGTGCGCCGACCACTTCTCTGGCTCTTTTTACCGCCGCTTCATCGGGACTATCGTAGAAACAGAGACATTTACTCAAGTCTTCGCAAACATAGGTACGCTCGAAACTGACTTCAGGCACTTGAGCGTAAAGGGGGGTTTTCTCCGCTTTTCGTTGCAGGTAAGTTTCCATCGTTAGCCCCGGTGGTAAATTCCACTGTACTAGATAGTTGGCTTTGTCTTGGCGCTCTCGCACAGTGGCTAAGTCCTGCCCAATCAAGCGCATTTCCTTGATTAGTTGCCAACTGAGCCCAGCGTTTTCTAGTACTTGTTCGAGGGAGGCGCGATCGATCGCTTTGATAATCAGGAATAACCGCCCCTCTCTTTCACCGATTAGGGCTTCGATTAACTCTCCCTGGGATTTTGATGCGAGTGTGGCGATGCGCTCCAATATCTCGCTCACCTCTTCTTTTGTCCTTTCTTGTCGATCATCCTCTACTAGATATAGAGTCATAATTCATCTGAAATACATTTACAATACATTTGAGTTTACTGTCTTTGAGAAAAAAAAGCAATATTTTCAAGAGCCTGAAAACGAGGTGACACGGGAGTAGATGGTTCAAGACCGTTTCGCTCAAGTCGTGGCCAGAACCCTTGCCTTGGGTGATATGCGTGACCCGATTTTTTCGATAACCGCTAGATCTGGCTGAATTTTTTTCAGCCAAAGACTTGACAAAATCAAAAATTTTTGCTAACCTTGTAGTATAATGGGAATCCGTCTCGGCCTACGAACTCTCTTTTTAACTCTTTCTCAAGAATAAAAATTTTAACCCGAATTGCCGGTAGTAGCTAAACTAAGAGCAGTACCAAGGGAAACGGTGACTATGGAAGTTATTTGCACGCGTCCCCACTGTCCGAAACCGCGTAATCAATGCCCAGACCTAGACGATAACAATCGCTTAACCTCGATCGATCAGAAATATTGTACTACTTGCGGGATGCCATTAATTTTAGGGGGACGTTATTTGCCAGAACGTCTATTGGGAAAAGGAGGATTTGGTGCGGCATTTTTAGTAGTAGATCGTTATAGTCCCAAAAAAGCTAAATGTGTACTCAAACAATTTCAACCTTCCGGTAATTTAAGTCCGCAAGCTTTAGAAAAAGCGAAAAACTTATTTTTTCAAGAAGCGCACGTTTTAGAAGATTTAGGACGAGAACATCCCCAAATCCCCGATCTCTATGCTTTTTTCCCTTTAACAGTCAAGAATCAATTAACGGGAGAAGAAGAGCAATTTTTCTATCTGGCCCAGGAATATATCGACGGTAAAAACTTAGAAGAAATTCTCCAACAGCAACAAAAACCCTTTCAAGAAAGTGAAGTCAAAAACATTCTCAAAGAATTACTTCTTATCCTCAAATTTATTCATGAAAATGGTTCCATTCACCGGGATATAAAACCATCTAACATCATGCTATCCAAAAATGGCCGCCTCTATTTACTCGATTTTGGGGCAGTAAAACAGGCTACCAATAATCCCAATAATACACAAGAGAAATCCACAACAATTTACTCGGCAGGATTTGCCCCTCCCGAACAACAATTAGGCAATCAGGTATCAGCAGCCACGGATTTATATGCCCTAGCAGCTACCTGTGTTATGCTCTTAACTAATCGCGATCCTGATGATCTATACGATCCGCAAAAACAGGTATGGAATTGGCAAAATTATGCCCCCAACATCAGTGCAGATTTAGCAAGAGTATTCAATAAAATGTTACTAGCAAATCCCCTGGATAGATTTCAATCCTGTGGAGAAGTTTTAACCGCTTTAAATCCTCCTCCTCCATTTTCCCCATCTCCTTCACCTTCTCCAATTCCTCCATCTCCTTCACCTTCTCCAATTCCTCCATCCCCTCCATCCCCTCCAGTGATTAGAAAAACTTCCCGCTTTTCTCTTGGAGAAACCTTCGCTAATGCTGCCTTTACAGGATTTGAAGGGACATTATTAGTAATTGCCTTAAATAGTTTAGTCCCCTCGGTAGGAATTGTCATCGCTTTTATGATCTTAGGGGGCTTAGTTTTGGCATTATTTAAAAAAGTGATTGAAGGGGTAGATTTAGCGATTCTAGCAGCAAGTACCTCCTTTGCCTTCTGGTTATATACGGAACTGCAAGGAACCCTAAGTTTCCCTGAAATTACTATCATTGCCGTGATGGCAGCCATCGGAGCAATTGCTATTACCGCCTTTTTCCGGTTAATATATCAGATAATTTTGCGATTATTTTAAAACCCTGAAAGTTGCCAAATTATCATCACTACCGCCGGTAATCGTGCCACCGAGGTCTAAAATAGTTTGCAGATAGTCGAGGATTTCCTGAGAAATTAACTCTCCCGGCATCAAAACGGGAATACCGGGGGGATAGGGACAGATAACATCAGCACTAAGACGATCGAGGGCATTTTTCCGGGATACTATCTCTGTAGGGGCAAAAAAAGCCTTTCTAGGAGAAATAGCCAAATTTCCCGTGACTGGGGGAGGAGTGGGGGGTAAACTGGTAGAGGAAGGGGATTTCAGGCATTGAAAAGCAGTAATTAGACGATTAATGTGTTCTCGATGGTTGCCGATGGAGATAATAAAAGTAAGTTGGCTGAAAGTCGGTAATTCTGCGGTGACAGCGTATTTTTCTCGCAAAATATCGTCTATTTCGTAACCAGTTAAACCAAAATCTTTGACGATTACCGTTAAACGAGTGCGATCGAACCAGTGACAACCTGGGATAGAATGGGGAAAGTCTAAAACAGAGATATTAGGAATTTTATTGAGTTCTTTTCGGGCGATAGCGGCTAAATCAAGGGTTTTGCTCAGTAAATCTAGTCCTTGCGTCGCCATTTGCTTTCTAGCACTATCAAGAGAAGCAAGAAGCAAATAACTAGGGCTAGTGGTTTGAACTAATTGTAAGGCTCGATCGACTTTTTCGGAACTAATGCGATCGCTTTTTAAGTGTAACATCGATGCTTGAGTTAAGGCCCCTAAAACCTTATGGGTGGACTGAATAGCCATATCAGCGCCGAGAGACAGCGCAGCCGGAGGTAAATCGGGATGAAAGGCAAAATGCGCCCCGTGAGCCTCATCGACGAGCAGCGGGATAGAATAATGATCGGTAATCTGGGCGATAGTTTTTAAGTCACAGCAAACCCCTTGATAGGTGGGAGAGACTACCATCACCGCTTTGGTGTCGGGATGAAGTTTCAGGGCATTTTCGAGGGATTGGGGGGTTATATTTAAATTTAGATCGATAGTGGGATTATATTCGGGATTGATAAAGATAGGCTGCGCCCCAGAGAGAATTAAGCCTGAAATTGCCGATTTATGAATATTTCTCGCCAAAATAATTTTATCTCCCTGGCCGCAAGTGGCTAAAATCGCCGCAATAATGCCACAACTGGAACCATTGACCAAAAACCAGCTTTTATCTGCCCCAAATGTCTCGGCTGCTAAAATTTGCGCTTCTTTAATCACTCCCGTCGGGGCAAACAAATTATCAAGGTCGGGTAATTCGGGTAAATCGGCTTTAAAGACGCTTTTTCCCAGTAAATTACTTAAATCCTCCCCGATTCCTTCCCCCTGCTTATGCCCTGGAGCATAAAATGGTACATCTAAACTATTGACTTTTTTTTGCAGTTGTGATATTAGCGGAGCAGATTCTGGCGAAGACATTGTGGGAAGTGGGGAAGTGGGGGGATTTGTCAGTAATCAGTAATCAGTAAACAGTAATTGGTAATTAGTGAAGATTGATCGGCGAATAATATCATTTAAAGCTTAAAACTTAAAACTTATCACTTTAATCTCATAACTGATGACTGATAACTGGTAACTGATCACTGATAACTGTTAAATATCTGTGCCTAACATTTGCAGTTTATATAAACTAGCGTAGAGGCCGTCTTTGGTTAATAAATCTTCATGGGTTCCCGATTCGACTAATTCCCCGCGTTTAAGGACAAGAATTCGATCGACATCGCGAATAGTAGAGAGACGATGGGCGATAATAATAGCAGTACGATCGACTAGAATCTGTTCTAAAGCTTCTTGAATTAATACTTCTGTCCCCACGTCTAAACTAGCGGTAGCTTCATCTAAAACTAAAATTTCGGGGTTACGAATAGCGACTCTCGCAAAAGCGAGTAATTGTTTTTGTCCTCCCGATAAATTTGAGCCCCGTTCCCGTAAAAGGGTATGATAACCATCGGGTAACTCCTCGATAAAGTGATCGATATTAGTTAATTTAGCTGCTGCCTTCACTTGCTCAAAATCATAATTTTCCCCTAAAGTAATATTGCGAGTAACATCTCCGGCAAATAGAAAAGTTTCTTGGAGAATGACACCGATATAACGTCTTAATTCCGCTTGGGGAAGATAACGGATATCGATACCATCCACTAGAATTCTGCCCTTACTTGGTTCGTAAAGACGACAGAGAAGACGAATAATCGAACTTTTTCCCGCACCGGTGGGACCAACTAAAGCGACTTTTTCCCCTGGATGAATGGTAAAATTGAGACCTTTGATAATATATTCATCGGGTTTATAACCAAACCAAACATTCTCAAAAATAATCTCGCCAGTTTGACGTTTTTCTGGGAAGTAAATCTCTTTATAATTGTTAGAATCGGTGATTTCAATGGGAATACTAATTAATTCACCAATTCGTTCTATAGCAGTAAAACCCGCTTGAAACATGGTAAATTTTTCGGCAAACTGACGCAGGGGATTAAAGAGACGTTGGGAGAATAAAATAAAAGCTGATAAAACCCCAAAATCAATGGTTTTCTGGAGAATAAAAATCCCACCTAACCATAATACTCCTCCCACGGCAATTAATCCGATCCATTCCAAAGTGGACGAGACAGCCGAATCATAAAAAATTGTTTTATCTAGGGATTGACGATATTGAGTATTGATAGCGCGAAACATTTCAGCATTAAAGCGTTCGCGGCGAAATAATTGAACAATATTAACTCCGACTACATTTTCCTGTAATTGGGCATTAAGTTTTGATAATTCCTCGCGGACTTGATAGTTAGCGATGCGGTATTGTTTTTGAAAAAAGATAATTAAAGCAGTGACGGGAAATAACATCAACACCAACAATAAAGCTAATTGCCATTGCAGGGTAAACATGGTGATGATAATAACTAAAATATTGACCAAATCACTGACAACTCCGATCGCCCCACTAGCAAAAACTTCTCCTAATGCTTCCACATCGCTGGTTAAACGAGTGACTAAACGTCCCACGGGAGAGCGATCAAAAAAACTAGAGGAAAGGGAGGTGACATGGGTAAATAAATCTTCCCGGACATTAGCAGTAATTGACTGACCGACTTTCTGCACTAGATAACCTTGCATTGTCCCTAAAATCAGTCGTAAAATAATCGAAACCGAGAGGATAATAATTAGGGTATTGATGGCTGCTATTAAGGGCATTCGAGCCAAAAAATCCCAAGTTTGTTCCTTTTGCAAAAGGGAGACCGCTTGACCGATAATTAAGGGTTGGATCGCCCCTGTGAGAGATAGGGGAAAAAGGAGTATTAATGACCAAAATAGCAGGGCTTTTTGCTTTTTCGCGTAGGGAAGTAATCTTAATAATAAGCTCCAGTCATTTTCTTTGACCGGAGGGGACACAGGGGAGGAGGATAGACTCATGAAGGGGTTTCCAATGAAATTCTCGGCAGCCGGGGAGAAATTACGCCCCTATTGCTAACTTTTCTAACAGGCGATCGATCTGGAAATATTCCTCCATTAATTCTCGAATACAAGCGACTTTTACCTGTTCCTGTAAGCGAATCTTCCCGAAGGCCTGATCGACGATTTCCACGGTGGTGAGAGTATCTAAATTTACCGAGAGAATCGGTACTTCTAAATCCTCAGCCCGGCCCAAAATCAGGGGATCTGGAGAGATAGAACCAGTTAAGATTAAACAGGTGGTGGAAGTTTCTAGGGCAGCTAACTGTAGGTCTGTGCGATCGCCACCCGTAATCACGGCCATATTTTCCCCCTTGCGAAAATATTCTAAAGCGGCGTTGACATTCATTGCCCCGATCGCTAAACTTTCTACCATCCAATCCAAACGATCGGGCCGACATAATACTTTGGCCCCTAAAAGATGGACAATTTCCCGAACACTAATACTACGCAGCAGTTTACTAGCGGGTAACAGTCCTAAAACTTCCACACCTTGGCTTACCAGATAGGGTTTAAGGAGAGATTGTACTTCCTCCCAATCATCGGCCGGGATATCACTAATCACTACCCCCAGCAGCTGATTATTTAATTCCTCTCTTGCTTTCAGCAGACTCTCGGCAATTAGGGGAGAACTATAGCGGGCCACCAATAGGATCGGAGTCTGGAGAATTTTGGCCATCTCCCCCATCGATAACTGAAAAATACTCCCTTCCCAGAGAGTCCCCGGCCCTTCGAGGAGGGTAATATCACTGTTAACCCGATCGAGATAGCCAGCAAGAATATTACCGTAGTCCTGTTTATCTGCACCTTGCAGACGTTTAGCAACGGAATCCACATCTGTATAGATCACGGGTAAACACAGCTGTTCGGGGGATAATTCTAGTAATTGCCGGATAAATTCTACATCCTCATCGACCAATTGCCCATCGACGTATCCCGGACAATTGCCCACTGGTTTGCCGTAACTTATCTCTAGTCCTTTTTGCCGCAAGAGATGTGCTAAACCGACGATAGTTCCCGATTTACCACTGAGGGGTTCTAGGGAAGATATGAGTATAGATTTGGCTGATTTCGCCACGATTTGCTCCTTTTAACCCGTAAAATCCCGACTTTTATTCTTCAAATCGCAGCAGTTTCCGATAAAATCCCTGCGAAAAGTCGGCTGAACCTAGCTGCTTAAAGAGTTTAATCGCATCGATGAGATATTCGATCAACTCGGCGTTAATAATCGTCATCTCATAGCTTAGGTCGGCCTGTCCTTCAAATTGTAAACGACAACGGGTCAATTCCGAGGGCAATTTTGATACATACCAAGATGCCACAAAGGGAATCCCTTGACTGTTTTCTATGCGACGACGACCTTCTAAAGATCCTCCTTGATACAAAGCGATCGCATAGGGCAGGATACTATGTTTGTCCTTGGCATAGTAGGGCATATATACTACCACATCGGCCTTATTAGCGGGTTCTAATTGTTCGATAGTCGGCATAATTAGTTAATTCTTTGGTTCACAGCCAAGTTACCATTGACACTGATATTTTCCATATATTTTAACCGATCGCCCCGGGAATCTCCCGAGCGAGAAAATAGGCAGAATTGACCACCAGATCATCTTCCTATACTGAGGTTATCATCGGCTATAACTGGTATATGAACCCGAAAAACCGTGCCGGGGTAGAGGGAACTTGTTTGCTCGGGATTGGGACTGATAAATTCAATCCTCCCCCCCATGCTGGTAATTAATTCTTTGGCGATCGCTAAACCCAATCCTGTACCCGGTATATCTCCCCCTGCTTGCACTCCCCGGTAGTGACGTTGAAAAATTCTTTCTTGATCGCTCCTCGCTATACCATAACCCGTGTCTTTAAAAACAATTTCTACACTATTCTTAACATTATGCACCTCGACGGTGACTTTTCCGCCAGCAGGAGTATATTTGAGGGCATTATCAATTAAATTGCTGAATACTTCCCGCAAACCGGGGATATTGGCGCTAATAAGTGGTATGTCTTCCCCGTGAATCGTTTCTAGACGGAGATTTCTCTCTTTGGCTACCGCTTGGGCCGAAAGGAGCAGCGGATCGAGAATATCATGGAGATCGATCGGAGTTAGTTGGCTGCTGTCAGCAGGCAAGAGAAAGGCGGTGGGGGAAGATTGCGCTTGCAGGAGAGGAATATCGACAGTGGGGTAATTTTCGCTTTCTTGGTGGATTTGTGCTTCAAATTCGGCGATTAAGTCCCGAACTCGATCGCTTTCCCTCAGGATACCAGTAATGGCGGGATCGTTACCTTCTTCGGCTAAAAGCCTTTTGAGCAGAAGTTTACCAAAGGTTTTTAAAGCGGTGAGGGGATTGCGGATTTGATGGAGAAAGGTATCGAGGCGCTGACTTTGCCATTGTCGATAATAACGTTCTTCTCCCAATTGGCGATCGAGTACACAGGCTAAAGCGAGGGTTTGGGTGATTTTTTCCATCTGGGTTAATTCCCAACTTTGCCAAGGTCGTTTTTCTCTGGTTGCCACCAATAATCCGATCATGCCCTCTTCATACATTAAGGGTAAAAACAAGCGATGACCGCTGACGGTCTCCTGATTACTCCAGAGGTGGGATAAATCTTCTAACTTAACCGCAGTTAACAAGTCTGCCGCCGGTTGCCCTGGTTGTAAGGAAAGCCGCTTTTTTTGGGGAGAAGGGGGGTTAAAAGGCGGATAAACAACGACTGGGATTAAATTACTCGATAAAGGTTCATTTAAATAAACTGCACTTCTGTCCGTTTCCATTTGCTCTCGCAAAAGTTCCATCTGTGCCTGACAGAGGGCAATAAAATCATCACTCAGGGGAGTCCGGGAGGGGGAGGAGAAGGGCATACCAAGAAAGTAAAAAGTAAAAAATCAGAAAACCTAGATACAGCTAGGGTTGCGAGTTTTGTTTCCCAGTTTACATAGGGGAGAATGACCCTCCTCTTGAGTCGAGGGCAACCGGCAAAAAGCAATTAGGACAAGGGTTTGGTCACTATTTTCGGGGTGGATCACGGTATATATTAAAAAAAGTTTAAGAATAATAAGTTTTGTATCGGGATTTGGGGCAGTGTTTTCGTCAGAAAAACTTAAACCTAGTCTCAGTCTAGCTTCTAGTCAAATTTGTCTGTAATTAAGTTTGTGAGGGACACTTGATTTCTTGGTCTAGAAGGGATATAATCGCTACGGCTTTTGTAACTATCATTACCATTACAGCGATTAGCCAAAACAGGAGGTAATTGGGTTGGCCAGAAAACGGAAACGTAAGAGTCGCCGTCGTCAAGAAGGACGTAAGATACTTGAACTCATACCCCAGTATAGTATTGAAAGTGGCGAAGATAAACCTGTAACTGCGGCGCGCAAGTACATTCAAGCTATAGGCATTAGCCCACCAGCTTTATTGATTGTTAAGCGTAACGAGCATACAACCGATCGCTATTTCTGGGCTGAAAAAGGACTGTTTGGAGCGCAATATGTGGAGGAAAACCACTTCCTTTTCCCAAGTTTGCGCGACCTGCAGCCCCAGCCTCAGACCGTCAAAGCGGCGGTAGCAGTTGCCAAATAACTCAAAGGACTATTAATGGTATCATGGAAAGTAAACTCGTTTACCGAAAAGTAAACGAGTTTTTTTTGTCTAAGTCCCAATAAGAAATCTGAGGCCGAAAAACAGCCAAGTTTTAGGCGACATTACCTGCTGTGGCAGTAATAATTTGACGTACTTGAGCATCGGTCAGATTAGGATTGGCATTCAACATTAAGGCCACCACTCCAGCTACATGAGGTGCTGCCATGGAGGTTCCACTCAAGAAACCATAGCCACCATTAGGGAGAGTAGAATACACTTGCACGCCGGGGGCAGTGACATAGCTCATCGAGGAATTAGAGCCAGCACGATTGGAGAAGGAAGCCATCTGGTTAGAACTATTAACGGCACCGACGGCAAGACCCCAAGAGGTGGCACTGGAAGCGGGATAACCGGGTTGAGCTGCCCCCGCATTACCGGCGGCCATAACCACGATAACACCGCGACTGCTGGCATACTGGAGGGCCGATTGAACTGCACTGCTAGTGCTACCACCCCCCAAACTCATATTAATTACATCAGCACCGTTATCTACCGCGTAGCGAATTCCTTGGGCAACGCCACTATAGCTGCCACTACCGGAATCGCTCAAAACTTTCACTGGCATAATTCTGGAATTGTAGGCCACACCAGTGGCTCCGAAACCATTATTACCAGCAGCAATGGTTCCCGCCACATGAGTACCATGGCGGTTGCCATCTAAAGTGTTATTATTGCCATTGGCAAAGTTCCAGCCATAAACGTCATCAACGTAACCGTTGCCATCGTTATCAAGCCCATCATTGGCAATTTCGCCCGCATTCGTCCAAATATTGCCCGCTAAGTCGGCATGATTGCGGTCAACTCCTGTATCTAGTACAGCAACGATGACTCCTTGTCCTGTATAACCTCTTGCCCAAGCTTCGGGAGCATTAACTAAGTTAACCCCCCAGTCATTAGCACCACCAAAAGTGGGAACATCGGCAAAAGGACTTTGATTCAAGGCTCCAGCGACGGCTGCCGCGGCATTAACTAAACCGTATCCTGAAATGGCACTATATCCGGGGGTGACTGTGGCTGTGGTAGCCGACAGGCTTAAGTTATAGTTAGTGCTGCCACTATAGGGATAAACCCGGACAAAGTAAGTACCCGCATTCAGTTGACCAGTAATACTCTCACTGCTGTTACTGCCATTCGTGGAGCTAGTAATCTCACTGCCATTACTATCTAATAAGGACACATCAGCATCGGCACTTAATCCCGTTAAACTCAGGCTAAAGTTGCTACTGGTTCCTAAACTAAAACGATAGTAATCATTGCTGTCTGTAGAACCAACAAAATCACTGTAGCTGGCCGGAGTTGCTCCAATGGTGATATCACGCGCCGTTGCTAAGGTATTGCCGGCGTTATCTAAGTTACTAAGATTAAGATCAAAGCTCGCTACTTCTTCTTTGAAAAGAGATGTGGCTAGATTAGTGGCTATGGAGGGAAAAATTGATGACTTATTCCCCGTTAGGAATTTCTGAAAATATGAGGAATCTAGACCATCTATATAGTTATAGATGTCGTTGGCGGCCAAGTTATCTATCATGGTGTTCTGGTCGTTTTTTAATGGTTAAATGGCTGATAGAACAATCAAGAATATCTGACCAGACAGACAATATTTGTCAGCTTTTAGGTAAGTCCCCAAAAAAGCAGGCTAATTCAAATCTGAATTGCATTAGTGTCCGAGTTTATACGCCTATTCAAATCTGGATTCCACCACTCTCTGATCATATTCCACAGAATACCTTGAAGGGGGTTCGATAGTCAAGACATTTTTGGTTCTTCGGTTTGTCTTGTGCAACGGACAGGATTATAAGAGATGAAACCCTTATAGAGAAAAACATTGCTGCGATTTTTGTTAATTGTTTTTGATCTAGAGCGAACTAATCAATTAAGTCTCTTGCTAGATAAGGATTTAGTCGATTTATGCCCCCCCTATCGAACCATAACAAGTAACGAAGAACCACATTTTTGGGGACGTATGAATGTTGACATCCTCGCCGCCCTAAAAGTGCGGCGATTCCTAAACCTCACGATTTAAGTTTCTGCTTCAACCACCGTTGCATACCACGGTTAAAAAACCATGTACTGTCTTACACAAAGT
>Ga0082207_1001372_pt1 | contig 11683 bp, 6 predicted proteins | sample LakMenEpi10Aug09_FD_71540 | JGI IMG/M metagenome (GOLD analysis project Ga0082207, IMG submission 71540) | reverse complement strand
AACTTCGGCAGGACTCGAAGCGTTGGTTCGCTCTGGCATGCGGACGGAAGACCCCCCGTCTGTCCGACGAATGACCGTGACGGCATCCTCTGTAGGGTCATCGAGTGCCGTGAACGGATTGACCGACTGGTTGACGGAGTCATCACCGGGAAGCCGATCGGCACTGGGGAGCAATTCGGTCGAACCAACGTCTGCGGCACTTTCCACTTTGGGCCCGGCCTCGGGGTCAGAATTCGGCGCTGGATAGGATGACATTGGTTCGTCCGACGGGTCGGAAAGGAAGGTGATCGACCGCCCCAGAATTTCTACAAAATACCTGGAAACCTCGACAGGCAAGGGAAAACAACTCTTTGACCATTCCCACTAAGTTTAGATCGTAGCCCATCCCGGTTCAACGAAACCGGGCCGATCGCGCGAGGCGAAAAAGGCGAAAAAGGCCGATCCTCCCGATAATTCGGAAAGACCGGCCGTAAGAGAGAGCCAGTACCGAACCGTTTTTTCAAAAAACCTTAGACGGTGTTTCGGAAATCACCGAACGACACAATCTGACTCGCCTGCGCCCCGCGGACACGCCGCGTCGTCACCCGCCATCGTTTCGCAACAAGCGGATCGGGGGCAGGAACTGGCTCCCCGAGCGCTTCATTCGTCCCCACGGCAATTCTCGCTGCTGCAAGCCTCGCGACCGCAAGATTCACAGACACAAGGGCCGCCATCGCGACAGACACAATCACTATCGCAGCAATCGTCGGCACATGCGGCCGGAACGGTCACCGCCTGATCGTCAGATCCGATCGCTTGAAACTACCGGCCGACACTGCCACCAAGCAACACCGCCAAACCGAGGGGTAGCAAAACCTTGAGCATCTTTCAGCCTCTCTGTCGTTGTATGAAAGCAGTTACGTAACGGACGCGTGGCGACCTAACGAAAACCGCTTGCAGGTACAACGCGAGCGGTGTTGACGGGTCGACGCGACTCATTTGAACGCGGGATAGAAACGTCGCAGTCAATTCAGCCAGCGAGAAAGCAGGACAGAACATTGGCGACCCGTGCTCGAAGCCAAACCCAACGGGACACGCGTTCCCGGACGCGGGAACAAAGACGCCAGAGGCAATGAGGCTTCAGACAACCGATCGCTGACATCAAGCAAGCCGTGAGAAATTCGCGGGTCAAAGCCCCGTTGCGGCGATGGCGGTCCCAAGCCTGAGGCCCACGCTTCTTGGCATTCGCAGACGGGGAAGATCTCTCCGAAAGCGGTAACGCCTTGATGAGCGGCAACGAGCGCGGAAGACTCCCCTCCAAACCCTGGCCCGCAGCAAAGCCGCTCAAGCCCTTCGTAGCCCGCAACGCCTGATGGCTTCGGATCGACCTGGCAACATGAGCAGATGTCCTGCGGGGAGACCATGCTTAGCCCGGAACGAATTCCGAAACAGCAACGGTTGCAATGCGACACAACCGGCCCCAGGGACAAGAATAGAATCCCTGCAGAAGCGAGGAGAGATGCCGCGGCAGGGAGCGTAGACCCCATCCTGCCGCAATACTACGCATGTACCCTGGCGAAGGCAACGAATCCATGCTTTCGCAAGCCTTATCCCAGGTCCATAACCGACCCCAGAAAGTTCAAGATCATTTGGCACCGGAGCGATCGGGGCGATACCCTGTCGTACTACGATCACGGCGTTCTTTTTTCGAGCGCTTAACGAACCGCTGCTGTTGATCCGAGGTGGCCTTCGACGCTGCCCCTTTTCCGATCGGACGTTCGGCGTCGGCTTCGGTCTCCCCTCCCTTCTGCCCCGGGGAGGAAACCCCGATCTTGTGGACAAAATCACCACGAAATTGGTCACCCGCATCCTGTCGCCGGCGTTCGATCGCCTCTTTAGGGGGCCGAGATGGGATCAAGCTATCACAGCCGTCTCCGATCAAATCGGTCCGACCGGCCTGCCGCAGCGCCTCACGAACCTCGAAATAGTTTTCGGGTTTAAAAAACTGCATGAGGGCCCGTTGATGCTTCCGCTCCTTCAACGCCTTGGCGACATAAACCGGCTGTTTAGTGAACGGGTCCAACCCCGTGTAATACATCGTCGTGGCGACGTCCAAAGGGGCCGGAATAAAATCTTGGACGGCATCAGGTTTGTAGCCATTGCGCTTCAAGAACAGCGCCAATTCGATCATGGCATGAAGGTCGCTTCCGGGGTGCGAAGCGATGAAGTAAGGGACGATAAACTGGTGCTTTCCGACCCTGGCCGACTCGTCCCGAAAGACTTCCGTAAAATGTTCGAAGTCGTCGTTCTTGGGCTTCCGCATTTTATTGAGAACCCCGGCATCGACATGCTCGGGAGCTACTTTCAGCTTGCCGCCAACGTGATGGGCTGCGAGTTCCCGCAAGTACTCGGGTGATGTGCGTGCCAGATCCATCCGAACCCCGCTCGCTACGAGTACTTTTTTAACGCCAGGAAGAGAACGCGACTCCCGCATCAACTCGATGACCGGTGTGTGGTCAACACCCAAGAGCTTGCAAATCTTTGGGTGCACGCACGATTGGCGGCGACAGACCGCCTCAACATCGGGGCGTGTGCATCGCATCTGGTACATGTTCGCCGTGGGTCCGCCGATATCGCTGACCACCCCTTTGAAGTCAGGAGATTCGCTCATTTTGCGAATCTCGTTGAGCACCGATCCTTTGCTACGGGACTGGATGATCCGACCCTGATGCGCGGTGATCGAACAGAACGTACACCCGCCGAAACACCCCCTCATGATCGTGACCGAATTTTTAATCATTTCGAAGGCGGGTATTTTCTCCTTGTACGAAGGGTGTGGCAGTCGGGTGTAAGGGAGCCCATAGATGGCATCCATTGCGGCTTCGCTAATCGGCAACTGAGGAACGTTGCAGACAACAGCCTGCGTCCCGTGCTTCTGGATGAGGGGCCGGGCGTTGAAGGGATTGGTTTCGTTGTGAATGATCCGGGTCGCCTCTGCAAAAGCTACCTTGTCGGATGCGACATCTTCGAACGACGGGAGTTGGAGGAGTGAATCAAGGACAAATTCCGGGGGCTGCTCTTTGGCCCCCAGGGCATAGGCAACGCCCCGCATATTACGGAGGTCCTTGACGGACTCGCCCGCCTCCAAACGCTTCGCGATCTCAACAATCGCGTTTTCCCCCATACCAAATCCGACAAGGTCCGCCTTACTGTCCAGCAGGATCGATCGTTTGACCTTATCGCTCCAGTAATCGTAATGGGCCAAACGCCGAAGGCTCGCTTCAACCCCGCCCGCGATCACCGGGACCCCTTTGTAGGCTTCTCTGGCTCGCTGACAATAAGCGAGCGTCGCCCGATCGGGCCTCAAGCCGATTTTGCCTCCCGGGGAATAGGCGTCGTCGTTGCGCACCTTCTTATTGGCGGTGTAGTGGTTGATCATCGAGTCCATGTTTCCCGCGCTGATCGCGAAAAACAGTCGGGGACGCCCAAACCGTCGCCAAGCTTCGCAATTGTGCCAATCGGGTTGACTGACTATCCCGACCCGGTAGCCGGCCGCTTCCAGCACTCGACCCAAGATCGCCATCGCGAAACTGGGATGATCGATGTAGGCATCGCCGGTGACAAAGACGATGTCGATTTCATCCCAACCTCTTCTCCGAGCCTCCTCGGCGCTCATCGGCAAGGGGGAGGTTGCGATCGGGCCATCCGGCTGACGGGTCGGACGGTCCATTCCCGCCGACTGTTCCCCCAGACGCGACAAAAAGTCCGCATCGGAGGCCCGTAAGATCGGCTCGGGATTGCCAAGACCAGCGTCCTTCGAAAGGATGGGCAACTGCATAGATCAAATCCGAATGAAAGCGTTGAAACCGTCGCTCTATTCTAGAGCCGTCCACCCCAGCCAACAGCCGTTTTTTAAAGGGATTGTTGAGGTTTTGCCGCGGCCGATCGGTACGTCCCCAACCATCACCACCAACCCGCCGCCCCGTCCACCGGTCGCGGATTGCCTTGGGCATTCCCGTCTTGCCCCAAGAGTCGAAAAATTGCTACTACCTTCCTCGTTACGAGGTTCGGCCTTAGACGGCCCCCCCAAAGACCGGTCCCAATCCCTCGATCGAGGAGCCTGGAAAAGCCATGGATGGCCTCTTGTGTACCCTCCGCAACCGCATCACCCTCTGCTTGATTTCGGCATCCGCCGCGATTCTCTGCATGCCGGAGTCTCGGGGCGAGGAAGCAGAATGGATCTGGGCGAACGGCTCTGAAGCGGAATCGATCCCGTTAGGAGAGACGGTTTTTTTTCGAAAACTGATCAATCTTAAGGTGGCGGCGGAAGGAAAGATCGAACTTGCCGCTGATGACTCTTACGACCTTTACGTTAACGGCAAACGGGTCGGCTCCGGCAAATCGCTGAAGAGCCTCGACAGTTACGATATCTCGGACAAATTGGTGGTCGGGAGAAACATCGTCGCCGTGCGTGCACGCAACACCGCCGGAAACACGGCGGCGCTGGCGGCGAGGATCAGCATCCGCCCCGTCTCCGGGGGGCGTTGGTTCACGTTTAGCAGCGACCCTTCCTGGAAAACGACGCGCAAACAGGAGCCTACCTGGGAGACGGTCCTTTTCAACGATCAACTCTGGGGCGCCGCCAAGGCGTTCGGCAGGTTGGGCGAGACGGCCCCCTGGGACAGGGAGGCTGACGTCTCGATCGAATCCGCTGTCGAAGAATCCGCCCGCTTTGAGGCTCCGAAAAACTTTCGTGTCCAACGGATCTTCGCCGACGATCAAGTTGGTTCGGTGATCGCGATGGCTTTCAACGAATTCGGTCACATCATCGCCTCCCAGGAAAATGGGCCGTTGTTGCTCCTGCACGATCGCGATGGCGATGGGATCCTGGACACCTCACGTACTTACTGCGAAGAGATCAAGTCGTGCCAAGGGATCCTGCCGCTCAACGGCGAAGTTTTTGTGACCGGAGTCGGTCCGGAAGGAATAGGCCTTTATCGACTCGCCGATAAAGATCGCAACGGCAGCCTTGAAAGCATCAAGCGGATCGTGGCCTTTGAGGGGCAGGCCGGTGAGCATGGCCCGCACGCCGTCACCCTGGGGCCTGACGGCATGATTTATGTGATCATCGGTAACCACATGCAAGCGGTCGGCAAGACAGGACCGGGACAAACCTTGGTCGATTCCTATGAAGGCGATCTGGTCCCTCGTTATGAGGATCCGGGTGGTCACGCGCGGGGGATTAAAGCGCCAGCCGGCACAGTCATCCGAACCACGATCGATGGCAGCGTCGTGGAGAAGGTTGCCGGCGGACTGAGGAATGCCTACGACCTCGTATTCCATCCGGAGGGGGGTCTGTTCGTGCACGACAGCGACATGGAGTCCGACATCGAGACCTCCTGGTATCGGCCGACCGGCTTGTACGATGTCACCGAAGCGGGGGAATTTGGCTGGCGGAGCGGTTGGGCGCAATGGCCCGAATACTACATCGACCGCCTCCCGATGTCGCTCGATACCGGCCGGGGCAGCCCGCCCGGCGGGGTCGTCTACGAGCATTTCCGATTCCCCGTCCGCTATCACAATGCGATCTTCCTTGCCGACTGGTCCGAGGGGAGGATTCTCGCGGTACGGATCAAGCCTGATGGGGCCGGATTCTCGGCAGAGAGCGAAGTCTTTGTTAAGGGGAACCCCCTCAACGTCACCGATTTAGATGTCGGTCCCGACGGCGCGCTCTACTTCAGCACCGGCGGCCGCGGCACAGGTGGCGGAATTTATCGCATCGAATGGACGGGCGAAGTTCCCGAGCGGATCGGCAATCTTGGGACCGGGGTCGCCAAAGCGATTCGGCAGCCGCAAATTTATTCCGCGTGGGGCCGACAAGCGATTGCGGGTGTCAAAAATGAACTCGGCGGCCAGTGGGCAGAATTGGTCGCGGGTGTGGCCTTCAGCAATGACAATCCGTCTCACTACCGGACGCGTGCCTTGGATTTGATGCAACTCTTCGGGCCGATCCCGAGCGAGGATTTGTTGATCGAACTGGCGTCCGCCCCATCGGCGGCGGTCCGCGCGAAAGCGGTTTCGATGATGGGCTTGCACCCTGCCCCACGCAGTCGCAAGCAACTAGAGAAAATGCTAACGGACGGCGAACCCCGAGTGCGGCGCGCCACCTGCGAGGCGATCCTGCGCAGCGGACAATGGCCCCAATCAACGGACGCCTTGGTAGAAATGCTGGGCGATCAGGACCGGACCCTCGCGTTCGTTGCTAGGCGGGTGCTCGAACGCATGCCCGTCGATTCCTGGAAGGCCCAGGCCCTCGGACATGAAGAGCCTCGAGTACGTATCTTGGGGTCACTGGCACTAATCAACGCCAACCCGAACGAAGCCACAGCGATCGAGGTCTTAGCGAAGTGCAGCGAATTGCTGACAGGTTTTCTGAGTGATGCCGAATTCGTCGACACCTTGAGGGTTTGCCAGGTCGCACTGCATCGAGGCAAAGTGGCGGCGGACAAAATTCCGACGCTCAGGGACCAGATCGCCGAGGAGTTTCCGGCTGGGGATACACGGATGAATCACGAACTGATCCGGCTGGCTGCCTATCTTGATGCCGACGGCGTTGCCGAGCGGGCACTCGATTTTCTTAGCAGTGACGCACCCCGAGCGGACCGTACCTTGGTGGCGATGTACATGCAATTCATGTCCCACCAGTGGACGGCGGTGCAAAGGTTTGAGTTGCTCAAGTACTACGAGTCGACCGCCCGTGAGTCCGAGAATGGTTCGCTCCCGCTGTACCTGATGTCGGTCACCAAAGACTTCGCCGACACATTTTCTGCGGATGACGCCGCGGCCGTCCTGGAGCAAGGGAACCAGTGGCCGAATGCGGCATTAGCCGCGATCTATCGCCTGCCGAAGCCGATCTCTGCGGAGGTGGCGGCGACATTGCGGCAACTCGACCGACGCATCGCTAGCGAGGGCCTCTCTGGGAACGTTTACACGCGTCTGCGCACGGGCATCGTCGCCGCCCTTTCGAGTATCGGAGACGAACAATCCAGCGAATACCTCCGAGAGTTGTGGCAACAGGAACCCGAACGGCGGCACCTGATCGCACTCGGCTTGGCGCAGAAACCGGACGGCGAAAACTGGGATTACCTGATTCGAAGCCTCAACGTCTTGGACGGAGAGGAAGCGATGGAAGTGATCCGAAAACTGAAGACGGTTCGGATCGCAACCGATGACCCGGGTGCCATCCGCCAAGTCATCTTGATCGGGCTCCGTGCACAAGCCGACGGCCGGACGATCGATCCGGTCGAGCAACTGCTGGTGTACTGGACCGGCATGGAACGGCCGCAAGACGCCCAGGCCTCAATGGACCTCTGGCAACGGTGGTACGCCAAGGTCTATCCCGACCGTCCTCCGGCGGAGCTCCCCAGCGGCGAAGAATCGAAGTGGGATTTGGACGAGTTGGTCCGCTACATCGAATCGGACTCCGGCAGAAAAGGTGACCCCAAGCGAGGCCAAGAGGTCTACACAAAGGCGCAATGCGCGGCCTGCCATCGCTTCGGCGACCTAGGCGATTCCGTCGGTCCCGATTTGACAGCCATATCGCGTCGATTCACACGCCGCGAGACCCTCGAGTCGATTCTCTACCCGGCTCACGTGATCAGCGACCAATACATGAACAAAAAGGTCCTGACGCTTGACGGAAAGGTTTACGTCGGTTTGGTCAGCGACGACGGCACGGGATCGCTCGCCATTCGTGATTCGCGAAACCAAGTCACCTCGGTCGACGATCAAGATGTCGACCAAGTGCTTCCAAATAACAGCAGCATCATGCCGGCAGGATTGCTCGATAATCTGAGCCTTGATGAGATCAGCGACCTGCTCGCTTACCTGGGTGTCTTGCCGGCGATCGAGGTCGCCAGCCGTGATGACCAAACGTCCGCAAAGTGACCCTTACCCTGAATGATACGCCCGATTCTCATCAGCGCCATCCTGGTGGCGGCGAGCGGTTGTACCACTTGGCACAACGACTCGCCGCCGCGGTCTCCCGCTTTCTCCCTACCGACCCCGAAGCGAGAGCCGGGGGCAGCGGTTCTCGACATCGCATTTGTCTCGATCGACACCCGGGCCGATATCGAGAAGCTTTGGGAATCGATTGACCAAACCGTGATCCCGCTCGATGTCCGACAGGGGTGGGAACTTAACGGCCTAAGGATCGGCCGGGTCCAAAAGCCCATCGATTTCGACCAGCGGCTCGCCGCGATTCGCCGCAAGTCGGAGGAAAGTCATGGCGCGATGGAGGCCACTGATGTCCTTTCCGACCTGTCCCACGAAGACCGACGAATCACATGCCGGATAGGCAAACGTTACGAACTGCCCGTCCGACAGCCTGCCACGGAGGACCAAAGCGTTCTGCTTCGGATCGGTGCCGACACGGTCGGCCGAACCCTCTCTCGGTCACAGCCGTTATTCGCGATCAGGGCGACAGCCGCCGATATCCACTCGATCCAACTCGCGCTCAGCCCGGCGATACAGCACGGCGAACTCAAGCAGACCTGGGTGGGCAGTGACGCTGCGCTCCGGCTTGATAACCGTCGCGAATCGTGGAACCTCGATGAATTGCTGGCGGAGACCCGACTGGACCAGGGATCGATTTTGGTTGTCGGCAGTATCATGCCGCCGATCGGCTTGGGCCGTATGATGTTTACGGGCGTCACCGCCGAAGGTGATGAGGATCGGGTTGTGATGGTGATTCGTGTCACCGAGTTACCCGAATTAGACTACCGATAACCCGGGCACCATGTTCGTACTCCTAACCGGCTGTGGCGGTTTTTTGGGCCGCCGAATCGCCCTCAAACTTTTGCGACGGGGCGACCAAGTGCGAGGTTTCTCGCGCCACAGTTATCCCGACCTCTGTGCCAGCGGCATGGAGCCGTGCTTAGGAGATGTGACTGACCCGAGCGCCCTGACAAATGCTTGTCGTGGTGTCGATGCCGTCATCCACTGCGCCGCGGTCGCCGGCATCTGGGGCGATTGGAATACATATCATTCCGTAAATACCCTGGGCACACGACATGTCATTGATGCCTGCCGTTCGCAAAGGGTGCCGGTCTTGGTGCATTGCAGCAGCCCCAGCGTCACCTTCGACGGTTCGCATCAGTCCGGGATCGACGAGTCGGCCCCTTACCCCAAGCATCATCTTTGCCACTATTCGCACAGCAAGGCGCTGGCGGAACAGGCCGTACTCGGGGCGCATCAACCCGGAACGCTCCACACCGCAGCGCTGCGGCCGCATCTCATCTGGGGCCCCGACGATCCCCACCTCTTTCCGAGGCTGATCGATCGGGCTAGGCGGGGACGCCTTAGGATCGTCGGCGATGGTAAGAACACGATCGATACGGTGCATGTCGATAACGCGGCAGCGGCTCACGTGGCGGCCCTCGACCACCTTCGCTCCGCGAAACCGGCTGGGGGAGGACGCCCTTTTTTCATCACCCAGGGCGAACCGGTAGGGTGCTGGGATTGGATCGCCAAAGTACTTGAAATCGCTGGGGTCGCTCCCCCAACGAGGCGGCTAAGCCTGAGCACGGCTTGGCACCTGGGTGCCGTCCTGGAAAAGGTTTATCGTCTCGGCGGGTTTCGCGGCGAACCGCCGATGACAAGATTCCTCGCCGCCCAACTCGCCCGAGACCACTTTTTCGATATCACCGCTGCCAAGAACTTGTTGGGGTACATGCCAAAAGTCACGACCGCGGATGGGTTGCACGAATTGCAACGGCATTGGCGTCACGACTAGTCGGGGCGAAGCCACCTGCCTGTCCGGTGCCGAGGGGTCACGTATCGAGCTTCGCCGATCCGTTTGGTACAACGATCGGGATCCATTGTCCTCACGCCCTAGGTTTTCTTTATGAACTCGGCCCACCCACACGCGCCGTCACGATCGGCCGCCCCTCCCCCGAACTCGCTCACCCCCGAACAGGGGCTCCATTGTGGGCATTACTTCTATCGATTCGGTAGCCGGCAAGCAGCGGCTACCGGACAGGCGGAGTTCATCGCCGCGCTAACGCCCCCCGAGGAGATTCGTCCCGAGCGGATGCAAGGCTACATCGTCACCGGCCACAAGGCGGATTTCTGCGTGATGGTGATGGACGCCGACCCGCTAAAGGTCAACTCGGTACATCAAGAAATACTGGCCGGGCCGCTAGGAGACCTGATCGAGCCGACTTGGTCATTCATTTCGGTCAGCGAGGTTAGCGAGTACGTGCCGACGGAGGAGCAGTTTCGGCAAAACCTTATCGCCGAAGGGCTTGAAGCGGGATCGGCGGAACTCGAATCCAGAGTCAAGGCGTATGTCGACCGGCTCCCGATCATGAATCACCAGCGGCTTCGCCCCGAGTTTCCCGAATGGCCGGCCGCTTGCTTTTATCCCATGAATAAAAGCCGTGTCGTCGGGGCCAATTGGTTCACCACCCCATTTTCCCTCCGCCGAGAATTGATGGCCGAACATGCCCGTAGCGGGATCGCCTTCGCCGGCCGCGTTAGCCAAGTCATCACGGTCGGTGTGGGTTTAGACGACTGGGAATGGATGGTCACCCTTTGGGCCAGGAACCCCCAGTACCTGAAGGATATCGTTTACCGGATGCGGTTCGATGAGGCGAGCGCTAAGTACGCCGAATTCGGCCCCTTCTATACGGGTTATCGGGCGACACCTCAAGAAATTCTCAAGCACTGCCGGATGGACCGATCATGAAATCCGCGATCACCATCAGCTTGGTCGAAGAAGCCCGGGGAGGCCCATTCGTTTTCTCGGATGATCTCTCTAGGGCGATCGGTAAAGCGGCAAAACTCGGCTTCGATGCGGTCGAAATTTTTCCCCCATCCGCCTCCGCTTTGAACCGCGGCGATCTGTCTCGACTCCTCTCCGATCACGGGATCAAGCTGGCAGCGATCGGCACCGGCGCGGGCTGGCTACGGCATCGACTTAGCCTAGCTGACCCCGATCCGTCGACACGCCGCAACGCCGCAGAATTCATTTGTGAGATCGTTGAGATCGCGGCTTCGCTTGGCGCCAGCGCGATCATCGGCTCGATGCAAGGACGATGGGGCGCAGATGTTTCTCGCGAACAAGCGCGCGACTATCTCCTGGAAGGATTGGCGACATGCTCTGGGGTAGCGAAGGCCCATGGGGTCGCGCTGCTTTACGAACCTCTCAACCGATATGAGACGAACCAAGCTTGCACGCTGGGCCAAGCGGCGAGCCTGCTCGAGGGGTTGGGCGAGAACCATCCGGTCAGACTGTTGGCAGACCTCTTTCACATGGGGATCGAGGAATCGGACGTCGCCGGCGCGATTCGAGCCCAGGGCCGGATGATTGGGCATGTCCATTTTGTCGATTCAAACCGCCGTCCCCCCGGTTACGGGCATACCGACTTCGGCCCGATCATTTCTGCCCTTCGCGAAATCGGTTATACGGGCTATCTTTCCGCGGAGGCGTTACCCTACCCCGACGCGGATGCGGCCGCCCTGAAAACGATTCGGGCGATTCAATACCTGACCGACCGGCTTCCGGGATGAGGCCGGGATTCTCGCACGACACTTTCGCCCCGATCACAACGGAATCCCCATGCTACGTCACAAACTGATTCACCCCCAAATCAATGCGATTCTCGGCGCTGCCGGACACCACTCCACGATCTTGATCGCCGAC
>Ga0082207_1001371_pt1 | contig 11685 bp, 5 predicted proteins | sample LakMenEpi10Aug09_FD_71540 | JGI IMG/M metagenome (GOLD analysis project Ga0082207, IMG submission 71540) | reverse complement strand
GCTTGCCGAAGCTTTCGTCTTTGATGCGTTGCGAAGGAGATTGCCGGGGAGTCGACGTCGGTTGGCGATCCCGGCCGAGAAGTTGGCGCGGGAATCATTTTCACCAGACGAATCGATTTGGCCAGCGATCGGGGCCGAAGGTTCGGGGGACGCAGGTTCGGGGGATGGGGCCGTGTCGGCGGTGGCTTGGGCGGTTGGGAAATTGCCGCCGCGAGCTAGGCAACTGTTCGATGCGGGGCTTTCGCCCGAGCGGCTCGGGGCGGAATTGATCGCGCAATCGATCGCATCGGAAGCGGTCGCGTGCGACCTTGTCTTGGGGCTGATCGACAGCGAGGTGCAGCGGCGGTTGACCCCGCAAGACGCGACGGCGCTTGGGGTGAGTTGGGACCGCGAATGCGTCCGCTGGATTTACGACCCGGCGACGATCCCGCCAAGGATGGCCGAAGGTTTGGCGGCCCGTTGGGGGATCGAGCGTGCACGATGGGAGGAGCCCGATTGGGATGGCGCGGCGCGGATCGCACAGGGGGTCTGCGACATGCGATCGGACCTCGCTTGGGCGTGGGAGGTGATCGCTTATCGCGACCATCGTCAGGATACTTTTGCGGGTGCGGCGCCCGCGGATCGGGAGGTCGCGGATCGGGAGGTTGTCGGGCGGTACTTGCGAGGCTCGCTCGCCTCGTCCTTCACCGACCAATCGGTCCGCTTCCGCTCGCATTTCGACACGGATTTGGTGAGTAAGTTTTCGGTCGCGCGGTTGCTCGAATTGGGGGCCGCGGAGGTGCTCGACCCGGCGTATTTAACGCTATTGTTGGAATCGCCTGCGAGTGACCCGCGGTCGCTGGGGTGGCGCGATCGTGTTTCGGCCCATTGGCTGGGCGAGGCCGATCGGGGTGGCGGCGATCCGTTGGCGATCTGGGCCGTGAACGACGACCCGGCCCCGGACAGCGATTACAATCTCGTGTACCGGGCGGGATGGGACGTCGGGTGTGACAGCATCCGCCAATACAAGCTGGTGCTGGAGCGTTTGGCGGCGGCGGCGGATGCGGCGGGGCAGCACGGGCGTGCGGCTCTGGCGAGGACCCATCGGGATTGCTTGGTGGCGAGGTATTCGCGTCGTTAAGTGTTGAGCCCGCTGCATGAGTAAATGCGATATCGCGATCGAGTTGGACCAGCCCGACAAGGAGCTGCGGGTCGGTGACCGGGTCATCGGCCACGTTCGGATCATGACCGATCGGGACACGACATGTCGCGGGGTGTACGTCGGCTGCGTGATTCGCAGTGACATCCCGGGGGGCAAGACGGAGCAGCGGGGCGAAGTCGTCAATCTGTTCAGCGGGAACATCACGGCGAACCAACCGATGGTGCTTCGGTTCGACATCCCGACATGCATGGGGCCGGGGAATTATCGGGGGGTCCACCTCGAGATCGGTCATCACATCGAGGCCCGTGCGGACATCCCTTGGGCGATCGACCCCAGCGTGCGGCGACCGATCGAGGTCGTCGCGGGCGATACGGAACCGATCCTCGGATCCGAACCGATCGGCAAAGGGGGGTTGAAGGGGGCGTTGGGTGCGCTCGTGGCGATCGGCTTTGTCCTCTCGAACTTCGTCGGGATGGGGCGGATGCAAGTCGGTTGGTTGGTAGGGATCGGGTTGGTGGTCGGATCGCTGTTGATCGTCTTTTGGTCGCTGTTCGTGCTGTTGCCGAAGTGGAGGCTGGGTCGGTGCGAATTGGCATTGCGGGAACCGAAGATTTCGCCCGGGGATTGGCTGCGAGGAAGTTTCCTGATCACGCCGCGGACGTCAATGATGCCGCGAACGATCGCGATCCGCTTAACGCTCGCGGAGCAGTGGAAGGTCGGCAGCGGCGACGAGGAACGGACGGAACGCCTGCCGATCTATTCGCGCGATTTGGTGGCGTTGGAGCGACCGCAGCTTGTCGGAGGCATGCCGAAACGGATCGACTTCGCCACGCGGTTACCGCCGATCGCCGCCTATTCGGCAACGCTCGATCGGTGTGCGGTCTCGTGGTCGCTGGAGGCGGATGTGGCGATCACCGGGTTGTCTCAATTGGGTAGGCGTCAGGAATTATGGGTCGCGCCGGCGTCGGATCGTAGCCGCCGCATGAGGCTCACGACGGCCAATGAGGCGCAGCGGTTTCAGGAATTGGAACCGGAGCGATTCGACGAGGTGATTTCGCGGTTGTCCGGCGGCGATGATCCGGAGGACGAGCTGAGCTTTGCCGAAACGGCGGCGCAGTTTTGGAAAGCCAGGAATCGTCCCGCCGATCGCCAGCGGTTGGTCGACGGTTTGGGCGGATTACCGCTGGAGGTTTGCGTGCGGCTGCAGCGAAGGCCGATCCGCGGGGCGGGTGACGAGACTCGGGGAGGCGAGGCGGTGGTCCGATTTTGGGGTCAGTTCGACGACCCGCCGCTGCCCGTGACGGTCGTGGTACCGGAGGAAATCAGCGACGAGTTTGAAGAGGCGATCGGTCAGGATTGGTGTGGTCTCTCGGAGGTGGTCGGTTGGGACGAGGCTGCGGGACGTTTGGTACTGCGGGTCATTTGATCCGGTTCGGCGGGACGTGGAATGCGGGCTCGGCGAGGCTGATTGAATGACACGTTTGGGGATAATGACACGTTTGGGGACGGAGCGAGTGGGTCGGTGAGCAGGGTGATGAATGGATGGGAAAGGGTGGGCCTAATCACGTTTTTGTGGGCGGTGTTCCCGATTTTTAGGGGGGCATTGAAGTCCGGTCGCCGACGGGCGATAACGCTAAGGCTTTTCCGATCCTCATGTTTATAAGCAGGGATCTCGCTCGTCAGGTTACGCAGGTCGGTCGTTCTTTCTTTTCGGTTCGGTCTTCTTTTCCGTTTCGAGAGACGCTTCGCGGCGGTCTCCTTCGGGTGCGAAAATGGTGATGTTGTACGCTCGTTCGCGCGTTACACGGGTGTTGATGTCCGTGTTAGGGCTCTCGGTTGGGTTGGGACTGGGTTCCCGCTGGGTAAACGGTGCCGAAACGGCGAAGCTTTCGGTGGCGAGCGACTTTGCCGGCGGTTCGGCGGAGGTGCTCGGGATCGACGTGGAAGGGTCGAAGATCGAGATCCGACCGGCGCTAAGGTTCGGGCGGGGTTGGCCATGCTGGTGGTATTTTCGGGTCGATGGGGCGACCCCGGGTCATTTGTTCAAAGTGGTCGTAAGAGGCAACCGCGAGGCGTACCGGGGCGACGAGCGGTTGTCGGCAAACTGGGCTTTGCCGCAGCGTGCCGCGATCAGCACGGATGATTCGAAGTGGGTTCATACGCCGCCGGGGATTGTCGAATCGGATCACGCGACGTACCAGTTCATGGCGCCCGCCACGACCTTTTGGATGGCCTGGGGTCCGCCCTATTTGACGCGGCAGGCGGAGGCGTTGCTCGCTGACGTTGCCACGCGTCACCCGACATCAACGCGTTACGAGTTGTCCCGATCGCGCGAGGGGCGGCCGGTCCGAGCGATCCGGATCGGAGGTGGTGACGCGGCGACGACGGTGTGGCTGCAAGCGCGGCAACACGCTTGGGAGTCGGGCAGCTCTTGGGTGGCCGACGGATTTTTGCGATGGGTCGCCGGTGACGAACCGCAGGCGAAGCGGTTGCGAGCGCAAGCTGAAATCCATTTCATACCGATCATGGATGTCGATAACGTCGAGCTTGGGGCGGGAGGAAAAGACGCGGACCCGCGGGACCACAACCGAGACTGGGCCGCGGCACCGATCTACCCCGAGGTCGCCGCGGCACAAGTCGCGATCGGCAAGCTGATCGATGCCAACCGGCTGAAGGTCTTTCTCGACCTGCACAACCCGGGCCCTAATGACAACCAGCCGTTTTACTTCGGCCCGAGCGATTATGACCAGTTGCCCACGCCGACGAAGAAGGGCTACGACCGGTTCCTGGGACTGACATTGCTGCATGTCGCCGAGCCGAGCGGTTTCTTTCCCAAGTACCGATATTCGACCTATGTGAAGACGCAGGAAGAACGGGATCGGATCAGCCGTTATTGGGTGGCCAAGCGGGGGGCCGGGAACGTTGTCTCGTTGACGCTCGAAACCTCCTGGGACACCCCAGACGGTACGGTCGAAGGGTATCGCCAGGTCGGGGCGGGGTTGGCGCGGACCGTCGCCGAATTTCTGGCGGGCGATTGATAGAGTGGTTGCCCGCAGGCCCTGCGGTGCGGGTACAATCAATAGCCGCTCGTGGTGAGCAGGCCGCGGCCGGATCGTCGTGACCTTGGTCTGGAAAGCGGTTCGAGCCCCGTCCGTGAACGAGCTTTAGGAAGAACGAGCTTCGACGCGGTTGCGGGGCAAGCGGCCCCCACATCGAATCGACACGTTGCGTCCCCCGCCTCGAGCTCACCACCCGGATCACGACGGCCCTCTCGACAAATCCCACCCTAGCCCACCGATCGAAAATGCGAGCAGACGGATCCCTTGGTTTCGGTTGTCTCGGTCCCCTGGTGAGGGGCCTGCGACTTTTCTTGGTCGGGATGACGATGGCGATCGCCGGGACATCGGTCTTCGGCCAAGAAAAATCCCCCGCGGCGAACGAAGAGCCGGCGAAAGGCGTGCCCGGCGACGGATCGACGGTTGTCGTTCGGCAGACGCCGCTTCCGATCGAGGAGGCGATGCGACAATTCGAGATCGCGCCGGGTCTAGCGATCGAATTGGTCGCGAGCGAGCCCGAAGTGATCGATCCGGTCTCTGCGGCCTTTGATCATCGTGGCCGTTTGTGGGTCGTCGAGATGCGTGATTACCCGACCGGGCCGCTCGAGGGAGAGGGGTTCGGTGGACGGATCAAACTCTTGACCGATGCGGATGCTGACGGCCGTTTCGAGAGTTCCAAAGTCTTCGCCGATAAGCTCGTCTTTCCTACCGGGGTCCAGCCCTATCGCGATGGCGTGATCGCGACGTTGGCGGGTGAGGTGGTTTATCTGGCCGATACCGACGGCGACGGCGTTTGCGACCTGCGTGAAGTCTGGTTCACCGGGTTCAGCCAGGACAACGAGCAATTGCGTGCGAACCACCCGACCTGGACGATGGAAAATGAGATTCACGTTGCCAGCGGGCTGAGGGGCGGGGAGGTTCGGTCGAACGAACCGCGCTGGGCGGCCGGGGACAAGCCGTTGTCTCTGGCGACCCGCGATTTCCGCTTCTCGCCGCTGGGAGGGTCGTGGCGGGCCGTTGCCGGAAATTCGCAGTTCGGTTTTTATCAGGACGAGCTGGGGCGGAGCCATGTCTGCAGCAATCGCAACCCATCGACGCTGCTCTTAGCCGAGGCCAGCCAGGTCGAAGCGAACCCGCTCTTGCCGCTGACGCAGTGGAAGGTCGACGTGATGCCGGCGGCGGAACAGAGCCAGGTCTTCCCGCTGGTCAGCGCGTGGACCACGAGCAATCTGCACGCCGGCCAGTTCACCGCGGCATGCGGGACGTATCGCTATCAGAGCGACCTGTTGGCAGATGTGATCGGTGACAGCTATTTCGCTTGCGAACCGACCGGATCGCTGGTGCAGCGTTATCGTCCGACCGGCGGCGGGGTCGTGCCGACAGCGACTCGCGATCGCGAAGGGGCCGAATTTCTGGCGTCCCGCGACCCGTGGTTCCGGCCTGTCGATCTGTTCGACGGCCCCGACGGGGCGATGTATGTCGTTGATATGCATCGGGCCGTGATCGAGCACCCGGCTTGGATGCCCAAGGAACTTCAACAGCGCGGTGACCTGCGTTGGGGTAACACCGCGGGGAGGATCTATCGCATCGTCGCAGAGAATGTGGCATCGAAGGGGAAACCGCCGACAATCGATTTGGAAATAGCATCCGCCGTCGAGCTCGTCGACGCCTTAGGCCACCCCAACCGCTGGCGGCGAGAGACCGCGGCGAGGAGGATCGTCGAAGAAGTGAAATTCGGCAATAGGATCGACGTCGACGCGGTCGCACCGCTGCTGCGTGATTCGATCGTTTCGGAGGCTAAAGCGAAGAGTGATGGCACTTCTGGGCGCGGGGCGACGCGGGCCCTGTGGTTACTGCATGCGATGGGCCGCCTGACAATCAATGAACTTGCCGCCGCGACCCGACATCCCGATGCCGCGGTCCGCTTGCAGGCGGTCCGTCTGTTGGCAATGCGCCCGGGCGAGCCCGTTGCTAGTCGACCGGACAAGCCCGTTGTTAATGGACCGGGCGAGCCCGTTGTTGATCGCCCCGGCGAGCCTGATGAAGAGACGCAAACGTTGCTGGCCATCCAAGCGGAGGACAGCAGCCCGATCGTCCGGTATCAGTTCCTGTTGGAATGGGCGATGAGGGGAAGCGATTCGATCCGCGCCATGATTGCGGCGTCCGCACGTCCGAGGGAAGGCGATGCGGCGTCCGACCGCCTCTGGATCGGCAACGCGTTATCGCTGGTCAGCGAGCCGATCGGGGCGAGTCTCCTGCGTGACGCACTCGCCGACCCATCCGGTCTTGAGGGGTCAGCGGTGACGACATGGGGACCTTTGGCTAAGCGGTTGGGCTGGGCCGGTTCGGCAGAAACGTTGGCGGCGCTGATGGGAACGAAGGGCGCGACGGCCGATGGGCTTTTCGCGGAGTTCGCGAGTGGCTTGGCCGTGCGTGGAACCGCTTGGGCGACCCTGTCTGAAAAACTGGACCCGGCGGCAAAGGTCGAGCTGGGGGCGAGGTTGAGCGCCGACCGCCAGCGAGTTCTCGATGAATCTTTGCCGATGGAGCAGCGGTTGGTGGCGTTTCGGCGTGTTAGCCTCGACCGGGGAGACGCCACGCGTGAACTTTGTTTGCAGATCTTGAAAGGACGCGGTGATGAACTGTTCGTCGAATCGCTGCAAACGGTCAGGCATTTTCCCGTTGACAAGTTACCCGAGCTGCTTGTTTCGCGCGTGACCCAATTGCCACCTCGGGCTACGACCGCGGTGGTGGCGGCGATGATCGGCAATGCGTCGTGGACGCCAAGCTTGCTCGATGCGATCGAAGCCGGAAACGTCCCATGGGGATTGATCGACCCGACGTCGATGGGAAGGTTGCAACGGCATTCCGACGCCGCGATCGCCCAGCGGGTCAAGACGATGCTGGCCGGTAGGACAACCGTCGACCGACAGGAACTGGTCCGCACATACACCGAAGGTCTGGCACAAAACGCTAACCCATTTGCCGGCAAGGCGGTCTTCGTCAAGCAGTGCGCTGGGTGTCACCGGATCGACGGCCAAGGGGTCGTCGTGGGACCGGACATTTCGGACATGCGGACCCAAACGCCCGAGCAGATCCTCTTATCGATCCTCGATCCGAACGCTGCGATCGACGCGAATTTCTATCGCTATGCGGTCCTGACCGCCGATGGCCAATTGATCGAAGGGTTGCTCGAAGAGAGCAATCAACAATCGGTGACGCTGCGATTGCAAGACGGTGTGAGGAAGACGTTGCCCCGGGATGAGATCGAACAGTTGCGAGCCACGGGGGTATCGATGATGCCGGAAGGGTTCGAAAACCAGATCTCGCCAGAAGCGATGCGCGACCTCGTCGCCTACCTCAAGCGTTGGCGTTTGCTGTCGGGTGAGATCCCGCTGGGGCAAAAGTGACCGGCAAGTCGAATCGGGAAGAGTTGCCGTTGATGCGAGGGCTCCCCAAAGCGGATGACTTGGCGGCCAGGGAGCTGGTCCTGGCCAGCGGTTCGCCGAGACGGAGCGAATTGATGGCGGCAGCCGGTTACCGGTTTCGGGTGGTGTTGCCCGATGATGCGGCCGAAGATTTGCCGCGTCCGGGAGAACCGGCCGAAGAGGTTGTCAAACGGTTGGCTTACCAAAAGGGGGCAGATGTCGCGAGGCGGCTCGCCTCCGGGAGGGTCATCGCGGCGGACACGATCGGGGTTTGCGACAACATTCTGCTGGGAAAACCCGCCGATGCAGATGACGCGCGCAGGATGCTTCGGTTGCTGCGTGGACGCGAGCATCACGTTTTAACAGGGATCTGTTTGTGGGATATCGAGGAGAGCCGCCGGGTGATCGAAGCGGTTCGGACCGACTTGGCAATGGACGCGATTAACGACGCAGAGATCGAACGTTATATCGAGACCGATCGGTGGCGGGGCAAAGCGGCCGGCTTCGGTTATCAGGACGCTAACGATTGGCTGCGGGTACTCCCCGGCGGGAGCGAAAGCAATGTCGTCGGGCTACCGATGGAGCGACTCGACTACTGGCTTCAGCGGACCGAAGCATGGCCAAGGGTCAGCGACACCGAGCGGGATCACTAACCGAGCGGGATCACTAACCGAGCGGGATCACTAACGGGATGGGGAAGGCTCCGAGGACATGCATTTTCGACATGCACCCCCCGCAAAGGCTACCGGAATAGCAGTCGCTTTGAGGTCAATCGCCAAGCACGAGTTCGGTGATGCGACGTTTCAGTGGGATCGACGGGCATCACTTCAGGTCAGTCCGTTTTGGGTCGCGGTTTCCCTTTGCCGGGTGCTTTCCCTTTACCGGCCGGTTTTCCCTTTGCGAACGGCTTCGACGACCCGAACGAATCCGATTTTTTCATTGGCTTGCCACCAGCGAACGCTTTTTTGAACGGCTTGCCACGGAACGGTTTGGGGGAGGGCGTACCCGATTCGTCCCCCTGCGATTTGGTCCGCGGTTTCCGTGGCGGGACGACGTCTTCGGCGAGTGCCGCGATCAGCTTCGCGGGGTCGTCGTCATCTTCGCGTTTCTTGTCAGCCTTTTTCTTCGGGGGTGGCGCCTTCCGCTCGGCGAATTTGGTCGCGAAACGGTCCCGAGAGATCTTCAGCGGGTGACCGGCGACGCGGGTCTTTCCGAGCGCTTCGAAGACGGCCGGGGGCATCCCATCGGGGAGGTCGACGATCGTGAAATCGTCCATGATCCGAATGCGGCCGATCTCTTCACCGCTCAGTCCGGTCTGGTTAGCGATGGCCGCGAAGAGTTGCCCCGGTTGGATGCCATGGGCTTTGCCGATTTCGAGTCGGTAGCGTTGACGATGGGAGGTGTCGATGGACGCGGGCTGGTCGTGCCGCTTGCGTTTGGCGAAGCGGTCATCGCTAGGAACTTCGGCGCGACCCCGTTTATCCGCGAATTCGCGTGGGGCCTCCGCAGGGGCGCGATCGCGACCACCGGACTGGCGTTCGCGAAACGTTTCGCGATTCGGCGAGCGGCCGAACGTTTTTTCACGGGCTGGGGCGGGGGGGGCGACATCCTCAAGTGGCCTGGCGAAGAAACGGCGATCGCCGACGGTCATCACGGCGAGGGCAGCGGCGACCCGTGTCGGGTCTTCGCCCGTCTGTTGGCAATATTCGGCGACGAGTTTGGTGAGCGTTTCGAGCTGGCGACTTTGCAGGGCCTCGGTGATCTTCGCCTTGAAACGCTCCGACCGGGCGGCGTTGATCTGGTCGACCGGGGGTTGCTCGCGGAACGCGATCGTTTGGCCGGCGGCCTTTTCGATCGAGCGGATGACGCGGCGTTGGCTTGGGGTGACGAGCAAGATCGCGGACCCTTCGCGTCCCGCGCGGCCGGTCCGTCCGACGCGATGGATGTAAGCCTCTTGATCGTGCGGGAGATCAAAATTGAACACGTGGCTGACGCGATCGACATCAAGCCCACGGGCCGCGACATCGGTCGCGACGAGGATGTCGATCTCACTCGCCTTCAACTTGTCGACGGTTCGTTGGCGTTGCGCTTGTGCGATGTCGCCGTTGAGCGCGGCGGCATTGAAACCGCGTGCGATCAGCCTGTCGGCGACTTCGACAGTCCCCATCTTCGTCTTGACGAAAACGATCACGCCGTCGGTCTTTTCGACTTCCAGCAACCGGCAGAGGACCTCGATCTTGTTACGGGGCGAGACGACGACATGCTCTTGTCGGGTCGTCGTGGCGCCGGTCCGCGCGGTATCGACGGTCACCGATTTCGGATCGCGTAGGTTGCGGTCTGCGATCTCGCGAATCGGTTCGGGCATGGTCGCGGAGAACAGTGCGATCTGACGCTCCGCGGGGACCTGCTCCAAAATCCAGCGGACGTCATCGATGAAACCCATCCTGAGCATTTCATCGGCCTCGTCCAAGACGAGGGAATGGACCTTCGCGAGCGATAGTGCTTCCTGCTTGATCTGATCAATCAGCCTGCCAGGGGTACCAACAACGACATGCACGCCACGGCGAAGCGCGGCCACTTGGGGCGCATAAGCCGCGCCGCCGAAGACCGCCAAAACGTTCAAGCCGCTCAAGCCGGCCCCATATTCGACAAAGGCATCGGCCACCTGAACCGCCAATTCACGGGTCGGGCAAAGGACGAGAACCTGAGGCGATTTTTGCTTGAGGTCGACCTTGGCCAGCAGCGGCATCGCGAAGGCCGCCGTCTTTCCGGAACCCGTCCGGGAGCAGCCGACCAAATCGTGACCGGCAAGAAGGATCGGGATCGCTTCGGCCTGGATCGGGGTGGCTTGCGTGTATCCCGCATCGGCAGCGGCTTTAGCGATCGGCTCGGGCAAACCGAGTTCAGTAAACGACATCGTTGGTCTGGTGATGGGGGGCGAGGGAGCCCGGTCCATTCTGGGTACCGATCACGAAAGATCCAGCACCAACTGGCCTCGAATGGATCCCAAATAAACGCTGGCAGTGGTCCGTTCGGGTCCATCGCTGGGCGGGGCCGACTCCGCGAAATTACGGCGCACGACACCTTTCAAGGCTACCACCGCCCCCAAAGCTGTCCAGCCCAAATCGGTGGCAGACCGGGACCGATTCCACGGCTTAGGCCGTGATCGACGGTCGAAGATCGATCCACGATGGCTCGAAGCGAACTCGCCTCGAGCGGATCCGATGGCTACGAAAAAAGCTCGAACCGACACCAATTGGGTCGATCCGAGCCTTTCTCGATAACCTGCAACTAACGATTAAGCCAGATGCTGACCGCTGGCCTTAGTAGCGAGATTCCTTGCCCGGCAACTTCGAGGGCCAATCGTCATTGGTCAACCAAACGAGCGAGGTCGAAGTCGAAGCAAACGAATCGGAATCCGCAGGCTGGTTCGCTGACAGTTCGGCCGTCGTCCCGCCAGCGACGCTGACGCGGAGTTGGTTGAAGTCTTTGTCCGCAGTCACTTGGCTCTGGTGGTACGTTGGTCGGAACCCGGCCGGTATCTTCCCAAGAACCGCATTGAGCGCGGACTTGCTTCGGAGGCCGACCAGCGAAAGCTCGACCGTGTTTCCGACACGACGAAGAATCGCCCGATCGATCTTCGCCGCAGCCGGCAATTTCAACGAGTCGGAGATTTCTCGGGCGCCGGTCGTTTCAAGTCCGCGGCTAACACCGGCTGGGCCTGGGGGCCCTTGCTTGCCCTCTTTACCAACCGGTCCGGCAGGGCCGGCAGGGCCAGCCTTGCCATCTTTGCCCGCAGGACCTTGTGGTCCGGTTAGTCCAGCCTTGCCGTCTTTCCCAGCAGGACCGGCAGGACCCGGCTTGCCATCTTTGCCCGGCAGACCGTCCTTCCCGGCGGGGCCGGCAGGACCCGGCTTGCCGTCTTTGCCTGACAGGCCGTCTTTACCAGCAGGACCGGCAAGTCCCGGCTTACCATCTTTGCCCGGCAGGCCGTCTTTCCCAGCAAGGCCGGCAGGACCCGGCTTCCCGTCTTTGCCCGGCAGGCCGTCTTTCCCAGCAG
>Ga0082207_1001370_pt1 | contig 11686 bp, 7 predicted proteins | sample LakMenEpi10Aug09_FD_71540 | JGI IMG/M metagenome (GOLD analysis project Ga0082207, IMG submission 71540) | reverse complement strand
CGAGCCACCGCCGCGCGCGGGGGGTCCCCCCCCCCCCCCCCCCCACCCCCCCGACCCCCGGCTTCAAATCACCAACCAGGATCAACAGCCCGTTGGGCCCCTTCGCCACCCCCGATTCGGATGCCGCCACACCTGACTCGGATGTCGCCAGCCGGGCGGCCGATCCCAGCATCCATAACACAACGGCGACGAACCCCATTCGGTTCGATCGACCACGACGCCTCGATATCGTGCGGGCCAAAGATCGCCCCTCAAAAAAGTAAGCCCAAGTGCCTATCCCCATTCGGCAATCCGCCACGATCCTTGACCGACGGGCTCCGCGACGGTTAGTCTAATCTCCCCGCCTGGGCAAAGGGCGCCGGCAAAGCGGAACGCCGGGGCGGCCCGCCGACTCAATTTTTCGCTCCCTCAGCTTCGCGTGGGAAATGTTCGGGACCCGTAATCGAAACGAACCGTTGCAGCGACGAATCCTTTCGTCGGTCGTGCTGATTTCGTTTCTATTCGGCTATTTCCCGATCCCGATCCCCGTCTTTCGCGGGTCGGCCGACGCCTCATTAGGCGAGTTCCCTTGCCAAGGCGGGGCTTGCGGTTGCGGCTCCGCCAAAAGCTGCTGGACGAGCTGCTGTTGCATGGGCCCGGCCGCCCGCAAGGCCTGGGCCAAGCGAAACGGCGTCCCCCCGCCGAGCTACGCCATCCTCGATGAATCGCCATCGCCCCCAACGACATCGCAGGCGTCGCACACCCCCGCGACATCAAGCTGCTGCACCGCCAAACGGCCCGCTACCGCCGCTGACGACTGCCGCGCGACCGATCAAGCCACTTGCGACATCGCCGCATCATCACGCGATCACAAATCGACCTCGTGCTGTGACGCCAAACGATCTTCAACCAAAGACGGCTCCGCGAAACATGCCGCGGTGAACCAAGCCGATACCAGCGACGCGACCACGTTGGCATTCGCGCTCAGCATCCAAGCGATGAAGTGCCGCGGCGCCGCATCCGATTTCAACTGGCTCCCTTGGTTCGTCTGGTCGATCCCCAAGGGCACCTCGGTCATCGATCACGGGACCGACATCATCGACCGGCTGGTCGACCAACAAGCCGATTCTCTCTCGATGGGGCCTTCGCCCCCACCCCCGCGGGTTTGACGCGGATCTGACGCCCCACCAAGGGGCTTTCGATCGAAGCCGTCCCTTCCCGAGACGGCTCCCCGACGTCATTGGGTCGTGCCGCCGAGCTTTTCGTCTCGCGAGCGGTTCGCACCTTCCCGTTCCTCCGCCCCATCTTTTATCGAGAGTCTTGAATCATGCCGCGCCCCCGCCTTGTCCCCCGCGACCCCGGTCGCGAGGGCCGTTACCCGTTTCGTCGCCATCAACGTCCCCATCAACGGCGTCTCAATCACCTGAGCCGATCGGCCTTCACGCTCGTCGAGCTCTTGGTCGTGATCGCGATCATCGGCGTGATGGTCGGGCTGCTCCTTCCGGCGGTCCAAGCCGCACGCGAGGCGGCCCGTCGGATGCAATGTTCCAACAACCTCCGCCAGTTGTCGCTGGCGATGTTGAATTACGAATCGTCGTACAAAAAATTCCCGATGGCAGGGACGGTCGACACCGATTTTTCGGTCCAGGCCCGAATCCTCCCGTTCTGCGAACAGGCCCAATTGAACGATCAGCTCGATTACGGCTTGCCGGCCTTCACCGGCCCGTTCAACGCGAAGGTCCCGCACCCCAAATTCGTCGCCCCGTTCGCCCTCCCGGTCGCGATGTTCCTCTGCCCCAGCGACCCCGCCCCCGGCGTCACGACCGTGACCGTCAACGGCACGCAATACGCCTACGGCGGACTGAATTACATGGTCAGCTACGGCAGCGGCACGGGGACGAATTACGACCTGCGGTTTCGCACCGACGGGATCGTCTTTCAACGATCCAACCGCGGCTTCGCGTCGATCCTCGACGGCACATCACAAACGGTGATGGTCAGCGAAGCGATCCGCAGCATCGGCGATGACATCACGCTCGCCGCGGGAACGACCCCCAAATTCCCCTACCAGCAAACGCTCAACGGTTCGGCCGGGGTCAGCTCCGCGCTCAACCCGACCCAAGGGTTGCTTGCGACCGGAGCCCCTTGGAGCAATTTCGTCGACTCCCGCGGGATGATCTCCAACCCGGTGCTCGAACCCGCCTGGCGAAGCTTCACGTCATGGCGCGGCGGGACAAGCCCGGGCTTGCGCGGCCGCGGGACGTCGTGGGCCTTCACCGGCGCGATCAATTCGCTAACCAACGGTTACAACCCCCCCAACAGCCGCATCCCCGACCTGGTGACCCACTTCACCGGCTTCTTCGGGCCACGCAGTTTTCATAAAGGGGGCGCGAACGTCGGCATGGCCGACGGTTCGGTCCGTTTGATCAGCGACAGCATCGACACGCCTCTGCACCGCGCGCTGCATAGTTGCGACGGCCGCGAAGTCGTCGGCGATTTCTGATCGTCCTGCGGCATCACACCGCCGCGAATCCCCTCCGCCCCGTCTTCCGACCCCAACACCGATCATGAACACGCCTGCCGAACCGAACCGTCCCGCCCGCTGGCCCGACTATCGCGCCATCTGGCGTTGGCATTTTTACGCCAGCCTCTTCTGCATGCCGATGGTGATCCTGTTGTCGCTCACCGGGGCGATCTACCTCTTCAAGCCGCAGATCGATCGGTGGGAGGACCGGTCCTTCGACCGGCTCGAACTTCGCGACCCCCCCGCCAATCCCTCCCAACAAGCCAAGCCGTCACAACAAGTAAGAGCGGCGATCGACTCCGTCCCCGGGTCGAAAGCGACCGCGTTCGAATTGCCCGAACTCCCCGGCGGGGCGAACCGCGTCATCGTGCAAGATGGGAACGAGTCGCTACGGGTCTTCGTCCACCCGGAAACGGCCTCGGTCCTCGGCAGCCGCGGCGATAACGCCACGATCATCCGCTGGATCCGCACCCTTCACGGCCAATTGCACATGGGGGTTCGCGGGTCGAACATCGTCGAACTGGCCGCCTCCTGGACCGTGATCATGATCGTCACCGGCCTGTGCCTCTGGTGGCCGCGAAACAGCAACGGCTGGGGCGGGATCCTCTACCCGCGACTGACACGCAGCTCACGCCTCTTTTGGCGCGACCTGCACAGCGTCACCGGCGTCTGGGTCTCCTTCGCCGCGCTCTTCCTCCTGGCGACCGGGCTCCCTTGGGCCAAATTCTGGGGCGAATATTTCCGATCGGCCAGGGCGGTCGTCTCGTCGGTTGCGAGCCAAGACTGGACGATCGGCGGCGAAGAACCTGGCCACTCGGCTTCGGGTCACGAAGGGGGCCATGGCGGCGGGGAGCATGGCAACCACGGTGGCGGATCGCGCGGCGAAGGGTCACGCCGCGGCGGCAACCCGATGCCCGATTCGCTCGATGGGCTCGATCGCGTCGTCCCCGTCGCCGCGTCACTGGGCCTCGCCCATCCCGTGATCATCAACGCCCCCGCCAACGGCTCGAACCTCTGGACGGTCAAGTCCGACGCGCAAAACCGCACGCTCCGTGTGACTTGCAAGGTCGATGCCACGAGCGGACAAGTCGTCGAGCGCGAAGATTTCGCCGACAAGTCGCTTGTCGATCGTGCCGTCGCGATCGGCATCGCGGCCCACGAAGGACAACTCTTCGGCTGGTTGAACCAACTGATCGGACTGCTGACCGCGCTGGGGCTGATCGTGTTATCGACGAGCGGCTACGTGATGTGGTGGCGACGCCGATCCGTCGCGACGCTGGGCGCGCCGGCCGCGTTGCAAGAACCCCGCTTCCGCTGGCCGCTGGCGTTGGCCGTTATCCTGCTGGCGATCTACCTGCCGCTCTTCGGCGCGTCGTTGGTGATCGTACTGCTCGCCGAACGGTTCGTGCTGCGACACATGCCATCGGTCAGCCATTGGCTGGGGCTCGAACCGCCCACACCATCGCTCGCCGCGAGCGTTGATTGAATAACATTCCGCCTGATCGCGACGAGGGCTTGACCTGCCTTCGTTCGAGCGGGCGAACGTTCGCTTAATGCGAATCCGACCCCCCCGCGTACTTGCCATCGAGCTCGTGCATCGATTGCAAGTGCGTTTCGATCGATGCGGTCAGCGCCGCAGGGTTGTATCCCCCTTCCAACACGCTGACGATCCTCCCCCCGGCATAGCTCGCCGCCAACGGATGGACGATTTCGGTCAGCAGTCGAAAGTGCGACGTCTCTAACCACAACGACCCGATCGGGTCTTCGCGATGGGCGTCGAACCCGGCGCTGATCAACACCAATTCGGGCTTCACCCGCGCGGCGAACTCGACGAGCGATTCGCGGAACATCGCCATGATCTTGTCGGGTGGCGTGCCGAAGCTGATCGGCAGGTTGCGGGTCATCCCCGCGCCAGCCCCCGCACCCGTTTCGTCCGCCGCGCCGCTGCCGGGATAGAACGGGTAGCGATGCATCGAAAAGAAGCCGACTTGGGGATCTTCCCAAAAGATCGCTTGCGTCCCGTTCCCGTGATGGACGTCCCAATCGACGATCAACACGCGCGACAACCCGAGCGTTCGTGTCGCGACCGCCGCACCGACGGCGACATGATTGAACAGGCAAAACCCCATCGCGCGATCCCGCAGCGCGTGATGCCCCGGGGGACGAACGGCACAAAAGGCGATGCGGTCTTCACCACCAACGACCCGCGTCACCGCATCAACGACCGCCCCGCTGGCGAGCCTAGCCGCCTCGTACGACATCGGGCTGGTGACGGTGTCGGGATCGAGCCTTCGACCTCCCGCTTCGCAGGCCTCGCGGATCGAATCGATGTAGCCCGCCGCATGAACGAGCTTCAGTTGATCGAGCGTCGCCGGGGCGTACTTGGGCCGCGTAGCACCCCACCTCACGACCCAATCATCAAGCCTCCCTTCCAGCGGCTTTAACCGCCCCGCGTTCTCGGGGTGCGAGCCGGTGTCGTGCTTCAAACAGAGCGGGTCGTAATAAATCAACATCCGGCCAATTCCTCAAAATTCCGAACCAACGCCTTCGCGAATTCGGCGTCGTTGATGTGATAAGGCAAACGGACCAACCGGCGATCGGCGGTCACTCGCAACGATCGCTCAAGCTCATCAAAGAGCGCGGCGTCGGCTTGCGGGTCGTAAAACGGTCCCCCTTCCACATCGATCGCCGAGACCCCTTTCTCAGGGACGAGCAACCTCAACGGGGCGGTCGACCGATTCAGCTTCGTCGCGATCCAACGGGCGATCTGATGGTTCTCTTCAGGTGTTGTCCGCATCAACGTGACCTGCGCGTTGTGCACGTGAAACTTGCGGTCGCGAAACCGATCGGGGACCGTCTCTCGCGCGCCGAAATTGACCATGTCGACGGCACCCAAGCTAAGGACCAGCGGAATGCCGCTGGCGATCAACCGATCAAACCGCTCGGGCCCCCCCGGGAAAACGCCCCCGACGATCTCGTCGGCGACTTCGGTCGTCGTGATGTCGAGCACCCCGACGATCAGCCCCGATTCGACGAGCCGTTCCATCGCTCGCCCCCCGGCGCCGGTCGCGTGGAAGACGATCGTGTCGAACCCCTTCGCTTCGAGCTGCTGACGGACCGCGGTGACGCACGGCGTCGTGACCCCGAACATCGTCATCGCCACCGCCGGCTTCGCCTTGCCAGCAGCCCCACGCCGCACCTGTGACGCCATCCCCGCGATCGCGCTGCCGGCATTGGCCAGGATCTTTTCCGAGACGGTGTTCAAACCCGCGATGTCGACGACCGAATACATCAGCGTGATGTCACACCCTTCGACGTAGGGGGCCGTGTTGCCGCTGGCAACGGTCGAGACCATCAGCTTCGGCAGCCCGATCGGCAAGGCCCGCATCGCCGCCGTGATCAGCGCCGTCCCGCCGCTGCCGCCGATCCCGATCACCCCCGCGACCTTCCCCGCGGCCGTTTCCCGCACGAGAAAATCTCGCAGCGACTCCCCCATCGCCGTCACCGCCGCCCCGCGATCGGCTTGCCCCAACACCCGCCCCGCCAAGATCGTCTCGCGAGCGATCTCCGGTGGCACCGTCGGCGGCCCGAGCGTCCCGACGTCGACCGTGACGACACGCACCCCCATGTCGCGCACGATCCCGGCGACAAATCCGAGCTCCGCCCCCTTGGTGTCCATCGTCGCGATCGCGTAAACCGCGGGGCGATGATCGTCTGGCAAGTTCGCTGGGCTCATGATCGCGATCACACCAAAAGGGAATTCCGAAAGGCCGCGAATCCGAAAGCCGCGACCGCGCAAAAGGCCTAATCTAGCATTTTCATCGGCCGTTCGGCGGCACAACGACGCCTCGCGAAGCGATCCCGCGTCGATGATAATGGCATCTCAAGGTCGGCCGCCGATTCGGTCTCGATCGGGTGACGCTGGTATGACAAGCATCGGCCGGTCGACCCTCGGTTCGTGGCCGTCAGTCAGCACGCCGATCCGCCGCGACGCTTGTAGGTTTCACGGTTCGAATCGCTTCGGATTTCGCGGCGACAGCACGACGGGTCGGTCAAGGATCGCAAGGTACGAATCATCATGAGCAAATTTCATTTCGTCGTGCGGGGCATCGCCACGACGCTGACGATCGGCATCTCCTGTTGGGCCACATCGGATCGGACCTTCGCCGAACCCCCCGCAGCGCCCGCCGCTTCGATCGACTTCACACGCGACGTCCAGCCGATCCTGGCGAACCATTGCTGGAATTGCCACGGGCCGGACGAGGAGTCGCGACAAGCCGACTTAAGGCTCGACCTTCGCGACGAAGCGGTCTCCGGGGGTGCGGTCGTCCCCTCCGATGCGAAGGCCAGCCCGCTGGTCGCCCGGATCGATTCGACCGACCCCGACGAAGTGATGCCGCCCCCGGATGCCAAGAAGCCGCTGACGCCGGCACAGCGCGAAACGCTCCGCCGCTGGATCGACCAAGGGGCCAACTTCGCCAGCCACTGGGCCTTCATCACCCCCGCCAAGCTCCCGCCCCCCGATGTCGATCTGCCGACCGAAGGGGTGACCTGGATCGATCGTTTCATCGCCCAGAAGCTCGCTCGCGAAGGGATGCACCTTTCCCCACAAGCCGACCGCGGGACGCTCCTCCGCCGCGTGACGCTCGACTTAACAGGGCTGCCGCCAACGCCACAAGAGCTCGACGCGTTTCTCCATGACCCATCGCCCCAAGCTTACGAAAAGGCCGTCGATCGGCTCCTCGCCTCGCAAGCCTACGCCGAGAAGATGGCCGCCCAGTGGCTCGACCTCGCCCGATACGCCGACACCAACGGCTACAACAACGATGAAGATCGCACGATGTGGCCGTGGCGCGATTGGGTGATCCACGCCTTCGACGACAACATGCCCTACGACCGGTTCCTGACCGAACAGCTCGCCGGCGACCTCCTCCCCGAACCCTCCCGATCGCAACTCGTCGCGACCGCGTTCCTCCGCAACCAAGGTCACAACACCGAAGGGGGGATCATCGCCGAAGAGTACCGCGTCGAATATGTCGCCGATCGCGTCCACACCACCGCGACCGTCTTCCTCGGGTTGTCGATGCAGTGCGCCCGCTGCCACGACCACAAGTACGACCCGATCAGCATGCAGGAATACTATCGCTTCTTCGCCCTCTTCAATAACCTCGACGAGAAACAAGCGAGCTACAGCAAATTCGTCGCGGCCGAACCGTTCCTCCGCGTCCCCAGCGATGCCGAAGAGGCCGAACTGAAAGGGCTCGATGACCGGATCGCCGAACTCAAAGGCCGCATCGAGAAGCGCGAAGCCCTGGCCCCACAAACCTTCGCCACTTGGGCCGCATCGCAAGATGACGCGGCGCTGATCGCGAAGATCGGCCAATCCCCCAAACACCACCTGCCGCTCGATCGCCCCGAAGCGATACCCACCGACGCCGATAATCGATGGCCAGCGATCGACTCGCTGCACCCCGAACGATCGGCAACCGTGGTCGGCAAGATCGCTTGGGCCGAAGGGCACGACGCCCAGGGACAGGGAACACCGGGACAAGCTACACAGGGACAATCGGCCCAGTTCGATGGCCAAACACACCTCGCCTTCGATGGCCTGAACGCTCAGGACGGAAGCTCCCCCTTTTCGATTTCACTGTGGATCCGTCCCGAAACCGGCGGGGGAATGGCGATCCTCTCCAAAATGGACGAAGGGGCGAATTACCGCGGCTATGACCTGCTGATCGACAACGGCAAGGTGACGATGCACCTGATCCACCGCTGGCCCGATAACGCCGTGAAGGTCACCTCCCAGGAAGCGCTCGCGGCCGACCAGTGGCATCACGTCGCGGTCAGCTACGACGGTTCCCGCAAGGCGGCCGGCGTCACCTTTTATTTCGATGGCAAACCGGTCAAGACCGAGACCAACGCAGATTCGCTCAACGACACCGCCGCGACCGATCAGCCATTTCGCCTCGGCCTGCGCGAAAAATCGCTCCCCTTCCGCGGCCGGATCGATGACGTGCCCCTCTTCGAAGGGACGCTGCAAGCCGAACAGGTCGCGCAGCTTCGCGAAGGAAAGCCGCTGACCAGCGTCGTCGATTGGGCGCGTCGACCCTATGCCGAATTGCCCGCCGATCGCCAAGCCTTCATCAAGGCCTTCGCCCTCAGGGAACTCGACCCCGATCATCCAAAGCTGGTCGCCGATCGCGACGCCACACAAAAACGCCGCGACGAACTGGCCAACACCATCCCCGCGGTGATGGTGATGAAAGAGATGCAACCGCCGCGCGAAACGTTCGTCTTGAAGCGAGGCCAATACGACCAACCCTCCGACAAGGTCTCCCCCGGCGTCCCGGCCGCGCTCCGCGCCTTTGATCCCGCGGCATCCGCCGAACCTCAAGTCACCGGCGCGTCCGCCGAACCGGGCGACCGCGCGGCCCTCGCGAAATGGCTCGTCGATCCCAACCACCCGCTGACCGCTCGCGTCGCCGTCAATCGCTTCTGGGAAATCTTCTTCGGGACAGGGCTCGTGAAAACGGTCGAGGACTTCGGGGTCACGGGCGAATTCCCCAGCCACCCCGAGCTGCTCGATCAACTCGCGATCCGCTTCGTCGACAGCGGCTGGGACGTGAAGGAACTGTTGAAGTCGATCGTGATGTCAGCGACCTACCGCCAAGATTCGAAGGTCGATCCCGATCGCTACGCCCGCGACCCCGAAAACCGGCTGCTGGGCCGCGGCCCACGTTATCGCTTGCCGGCCGAAACGATCCGCGATAACGCGCTGGCGATCAGCGGCCTTTTGTCACGCCGCGTCGGCGGCCCCAGCGTCAAGCCGTACCAACCCGAAGGGCTATGGGAAGACGTCACCGTCGAACGGCGGGGCAAGTACGTCCCCGACAGCGGCGAAGGGCTCTATCGCCGAGGGATCTACACCTTCTGGAAACGGACCTGCCCGCCCCCGTCGATGGTCAGCTTCGACGCCCCCAACCGCGAGGTCTGTGTCGCGAGGCGGTCGCGTACCAACACCCCGCTGCAATCGTTGGTGCTGATGAACGACCCGACCTACGTCGAGGCGGCGCGGGAATTGGCGAAGCGATTGCTTCTCGATCACGCCGATGACGACGCACGGGTCGACGCCGCCTACCGCCGCTGCGTCGCCCGCTCGCCTCGCGCCGAAGAATCGCAAATCATCCGCGATCTGCTCGCGCGGTCGCGGGATCGTTACGCCACCGCCCCCGAACAGGCCGCGGCACTGATCGCCGTCGGCTCACCCCCCGCCGATCCGAAACTCGACCCGAAAGAGCTCGCCGCCTGGACCATCGTGACCAGCACCCTGCTGAACCTCGACGAAACGATCTCGAAACGTTGACCCGCAGGCCGGTACGCAGATGTCCGCGCGAAGAGGCCTGCACCAACAGACAAAAATCTCATAGTAAGAAAAAAGCCAACAATAAGATTCTTATTATCAGAAAAAAATTATTATCAGTTTTTTAAAAAATCACATTTTATGAATCGACACGCAAAACCCTTCATCGGCCCCGGCGAATTCGCTTCGCGGCGGCAATTCTTTCGCAATTCGCTCCTGGGAGCCGCGGCCCTCGCGTCGCTCGATGGCGGCACGGCGGCGCCGGCAAACGCGGCCACAAAACCGCCGCACTTCGCCCCCAAAGCGAAACGGGTGATCTACCTCTTCATGTCCGGCGCCCCGTCACAGCTCGACCTCTTTGACCCCAAGCCGACGCTGGTCGACATGACGGGTAAGGATCTCCCTGACAGCGTCCGCAAGGGCCAGCGGATCACGACGATGACCAGCGGCCAAAAGAACCTGTTTTGCGTCGGCTCGCCCTTCAAGTTCACAAAGCATGGGCAAGTCGGGATGGACATTTCCGAACTGCTTCCCAACATCGCCAAGATCGCCGACGACTGCACCTTCGTCCGGTCGCTCCATACCGATCCGATCAACCATGACCCCGCGGTTACCTTCTTCGCCACCGGCAACCAACAGCCGGGCCGACCGACGATGGGGGCTTGGCTCGCTTATGGTCTGGGTAGCGAAAGCGAAGACCTTCCCGCCTTCGTCGTCCTCACCAGCGGCGGCGGTGGCCAAACGTTGCAAACGCGGTATTGGGGGAGCGGCTTCCTCCCGGCTCAATACGGAGGTGTTCAATTCCGTAACGCCGGTGACCCCGTCCTCTTCGTCTCGAACCCGCCCGGGGTCAGCGGCCAGACGCGACGCGAATTGCTCGATGCGACCAACAAGCTCAATCGGCTCGCCTTTGATTCGATCGGCGACCCCGCGATTTCGGCCCAGATCGAAAACTATGAACTCGCCTTCCGGATGCAAACCAGCGTTCCCGAATTGACCGACCTCTCGAAGGAATCGGCCGAAACGCTCGCGCTCTACGGCGCTACCCCCGGCAAGCCGTCGTTTGCCAACAATTGCCTCCTCGCACGCCGGATGGTCGAACGCGGCGTTCGCTTCATCCAACTTTGCCATCGCGATTGGGACCATCACGGGGGTCTGCCGTCAGGCTTGCCGGTGAAGTGCAAAGAGACCGACCAGGCCGCCGCGGCACTCGTCACCGACCTCAAGCAACGCGGACTCCTCGACGACACGATCGTCATCTGGGGTGGCGAATTCGGCCGTACCTCCTACAGCCAAGGCGAAATCAAACCCGACAGCTTCGGACGCGATCACCATCCCCGCTGCTTCACCGTCTGGATGGCCGGTGGCGGCCTGAAACGTGGTTACATCCACGGCGAAACGGATGACTTCGGTTACAACGTCACCCGCGACCCCGTTCACGTCCATGACCTTCACGCCACGCTCCTCAAGCTCCTGGGCGTCGACCACAAAAAAATGACGTTTCGGCACGAAGGACGCGACTATCGGTTGACCGATATCGCGGGGAACATCATTGAGCCGCTGATGGCGTGATCGCCACTTCCGGTGATGACGTGACCGGTTTGCGTCGCTCTCCCAGCGGCCCGAGCAGCAGCGCGGGCAACAGCACCAAATCCCCCAAGATCGACGTGCTCATCATCGCGATCATCAAGATCGCGAATTGCCGCGTCGGATTGAACTGGGCGAGCATGAATGGCAGCATCGAACAGCAACTGATCAGCATCGTGTGGACCATCGCCTTGGCACAATTCGAAAACGAATCGGCGATCGCTTGCTGTCGCGTG
>Ga0082207_1001369_pt1 | contig 11686 bp, 10 predicted proteins | sample LakMenEpi10Aug09_FD_71540 | JGI IMG/M metagenome (GOLD analysis project Ga0082207, IMG submission 71540) | reverse complement strand
CTCCTACTCGTACTCAGTGAAACGGTACTCAGTGAAACGGTACTCAGTGAAACGGTACTCGTACTCGATGGCTGTTCGAACTGCAGCGATGCCGATCGTTGATCGAGGCGGTTCGATCGAGATTCTTAGTCGATGTCCGAACGGTCGGATCTTGCACGCGTTCCTAAAGCTTGCCAAATCTGCACGTCGATGGTGCTCTGAATCGACTGGACACTCCCATCCATCATGCAGCAATTGACCAAACCGGCATGCCAACTCCGCGACGTCAAAACTGCGTAACTAGGCCGCGTCGAACTCGATCCCTCAGCCTGCGAGTTGTAATCGATGTTGTACATCACTCCGTTGTACAAGTAGGGAACCACGGTATTGGGCCCCAAAGTCACCGTGAATCCACTGTGATGTCCATGCCCGTTGGTCCACTCGCATCGCCCCGTACCTGTTCCATCCGGAAAAATCCGATCCTTGCGACCACTGTCGGCGATCGTCGCCACTTCGGCAATCGTCCTAGGCATCCCCGTCGACGGGGGACCCGCATTGCGAGTGTAAGCCTGCCAAGCATGCACCTCGCTTGCCCATAGCGTTCTGCTCAATCCGTCAGTCACCGAAGCGAGCTTGAGCGTCGAATTCGGATACGTCACTCCATCTCCACCCATATTCGTGTTCGGATCGTATACAAACCAAGTACCTAGATTAAATCCATAGGTCGTCGGATAGAGGAACATCCGATGCACACTCCCCGTGGCAGCCGTGTCGCGAGCATTCCCTCCTCGGGGATCCGACGGACATACGTACGTTGAGACCCGGTAATAATTCAGCACCGGGTAATTGCTCCAGTTGACACTCAAGTCCACTTGTCGGGCTAAAGTGTCTTGCTCCAAATAAGGTAAAAGCCGCCCATGAATGCCCCATGAAGTATTCGTGTTGACTCTCGGATCGATGCACGCGCTGGGCGGAATCCGCTTGATCGCCGCCTCGTAGTTCATCATCGCCAAGCCGATTTGCTTGAGATTGTTCGAGCACGACATCCGACGGGCCGCCTCGCGAGCGGTTCCTACCGCCGGCAAGAGCAATCCAACCAACACCCCAATGATGGCGATTACCACCAAAAGCTCCACCAACGTAAAACCCTTACGGGACGAAAGATTTCGCATCGAATTCACAACCCAAAGAAGACCCTAACCGAGATGACGGCCATTCGAGTCTGATCGCACAGCCCTTGCACGGCAACCTTGGGAACAAAAATTCACCCCTCGCCAGAAAACCTCGGCTCCCCTTTGTCCAAAACTCCCCGATGCAAACGACTCAGCCGCCCTGCGCATCGAGCAAATCCGATTCGTGCAAAAGGCGAAGCCCCTTTTGTGCCAACGTCTCAAGAGCCGCTTCGGTGTTGTCGACCGAAATGACGACCGCAGCCCCCCCCGAAAGGACTCCCAAAAGCGGAAAAGCCCTGACAATGTTGATCTCGGCTTGAAGCAACGCCATGCAGATCTCCTCAAACGGCTGACCCGATTCGGGCAACTCCACCCCAATACAATCGCTCTCGAAAACCGACAATCCCGCCCGCTCAAATGTCTCTCGGCCCGTTTCGGGATTCCGCAAAACGAATCGGACCAACGCGCAATCCGAAGAATCGTTGATCGAAAAACCGACGATCCGATTGCCCGATATCTCCAGCCGACGAACCACCTCGAGCAACTGCCCGACTCGATTCTCCAAAAAGACCGTAAACTGCCTGAGCGTCGGAAAATCTCGCCCCCGCATGGTTTGGTATGTAGGTACTGATCCCTCTGAATTGCTCATCTAGATCCTGCCTTTCCTCGATCGCCTCAATCCGCTTGTGTCTCAAAAAGCATATAACATAGGCTTCGAAAAGTCACGGACTTTCAATCGCTATTGCCACGGAGTATTCTCTTGCCGCCAAGCGACCGGATGGATTTCTTGAAGGGATTCCTCAAGCACCCTCGGGCAGTCGGCGCTGTCCTCCCGAGTTCGGTGCACCTAGCAAACGAACTGCTCCGACATGTCGATTGGAAAACCACCCGAGCTCTCGCAGAAATCGGACCCGGCACCGGCCCAATCACCCAATCGATCCTCGAACAACGCCATAAGACCACGGTGTTCTTTGCCGTCGAACTCGATCGACAATTCGTCAAACTCTTGCAATCCCGCTTCCCTAAGGCCGACATCGTTCATGCCGATGCCCGCGAACTTCGACGCCTGTGCGATTCTCGACATATCCAACATCTCGACGCCCTGATCAGCGGCCTTCCCTGGGCCGTGTTCCCATCGGATCTTCAACGCAATCTCCTAGCCGCAGTCCTCGATAGCCTCGGACCCAAGGGGAAATTCTCGACATTCGCCTACATCCACGGTCTGTGGCTCCCTGCAGGTATACGATTTCGATGTCTGCTCAATGAGTGTTTTCACTCGGTGGAAACCAGCCCCATCGTTTGGAAGAACGCACCACCCGCGATTGTCTATCATTGCCAAAAGGAGTAATCCTAAACAACCCGCGTCAATCGATCTTGCGCTCCAAATGATGCTCCTGGGCAATCGACCCGTAATAAGCAGGACGACGATCGGCCCAGCGATCGATCACGTGCTCCTTCGGAACGCGAACCAGACGCTTGTTGCGAGCCTTGGCGCAGTCGATCGTCGCTCGCAGGACTTGCTCGTTCTCATGCGGCGCATCGGCAATCGGATTGCCATTCGGATCGCAGATGCGACTGTTGCCGATGAAGCGAAACCCACGCTCGGTTCCGACCCGATTGACACTCATGAAATAGACGTTGTTCTCCAAAGCTCTCGCATTCGGAAGATACTTCGCAAAGGTATCGGCTCCAGGTGGCCAGTTCGTCGGGAGAACCAGCAAGTCCGCTCCATCGAGAGCCAGACACCTCGAAGACTCAGGGAACGAACCGTCATAACAGATATGCATGCCGATCCGCATTTCATCGGCCTGCACCGCTCGATAAAGCCCCTCTCCTTGCGTGGTGAAACGATCCACTCCCAAGTACGGCAAATGCACCTTGCGATAAGTCGCCACGAGCCCCCTGGGGCCAACAAGCACACAACTGTTGTACACCGTACCCTGCGGACCAAGCTCCAAAAGCCCAAAAACCACATGCAGATTCTTGGCCAAGCAAACCTCCGCGACCGCATCTGTGGCCGGACCCGGTATCGTCTGTGCGGAAGCTACCGCCTCATCGAGACTGGAAAAACAGTAACCGCTCAGCATGCACTCAGGAAAGACCACCAAGTCGGCCCCCTGTACCTGCTCATGGTCCAACCAATCAAGAATCCGACGCAAATTAGAATCGGTGTCGCCGAAATCTACATGCGACTGAACTCCGCATACCGTCTTGACTAATCCCGAATCGGGCACCGACACTGGGGAACTCATAAAACGTTGTTATAGATCTCTAAGGATGCATGAATCGAACCGGACGACCGACTGAAAGGTCCTCGCGTTTCTACCACGAATCGATCTAGGTTGCAACGCAGACGGACTAGCCGAACCGACCGGTGACGTAATCCTCGGTCTCACTGAGCCTGGGCCTGGTAAAAATCGTCGAGGTTTCGGCCATCTCGACTAGCCTACCGAGATACATAAAGGCGGTGTGATCGCTGATTCGCGAGGCTTGCTGCATGTTGTGCGTGACGATCAAAATCGAGTACTCTCCCCGCAATCGATCGATCAAGTCCTCGATTTTACCCGTGGCGATCGGATCGAGCGCCGAACAAGGCTCATCGAGCAACAAAACCTCGGGGTCGCTGGCAATCGCCCTGGCGATGCACAACCGCTGCTGCTGCCCGCCCGAGAGACTCAACCCCGATTCGCTGAGCCGGTCCTTGACCTCCTCCCATAACGCAGCCCCACGTAGCGACTGCTCACAGACCTGCATCAAAATGGTCTTGTCACGCTCTCCGTCAATCCTCAGCGGATAAACGACATTCTCGAAGATGCTCATGGGAAACGGATTCGGCTTCTGGAATACCATCCCCATCCGTTTGCGCAACGCGATGACATCCACCGAAGGAGCAAAAATCGACTCGCCATTGAGAACCATATCCCCCTCAATACGCACCGACTCGATCAAGTCATTCATCCGGTTGACGCTGCGCAACAACGTCGACTTGCCACAACCACTCGGTCCGACCAACGCCGTTACCATCCCTTTGGCCACCGGCATGGTGATGTTGTACAAGGCTTGTTTGCGGTTGTAGAACAAACTGAAGTCGCGGATCGATACGACCGGATCGCGATCGAGTACCTCTTGATGAATCACCGATTCGAACGTTTGACCATCAGCGATCGCTTTGAGTCTATTCATGATGCACTTTCTAGAATTGGCTCGTTTGAAACCGCTTGCGCAAACTAGCTCTAAGCCAGATCGCTGTTTGATTCAGTACCGTCACGATCGAAAGCAACAACAGGGTCGCAGTGAAAACCATCGGCTTGGCCGCTTCGCTGTTTTGGCTCTGAAAACCCAACGAATAAATCTGAAAACCCAAATGCATAAACGATCGCGATCCATGCAAAAACGGAAACTCACCATCGAGCGGCAACTCGGTGGCCAAAGGGATCGCACCGACGAGCATCATCGGTGCGACCTCCCCTGCCCCTCTGGCCATCGCCAATATAAAACCGGTGATGATCCCCGGCCTCGCATACGGCAAAACAATCCGATGGATCGTCTGCCACTTGCCAGCCCCGCAAGCATACGAACCCTCGCGAAGCGAATTCGGAACCGCTGACAATGCCTCCTCCGTCGCCACAATCACCACCGGCAAAGTTAAAAGCGACAACGTCAAAGCGGCCCACAAGAGACACCCTTTGCCAAACGTCGGATTGGGCAACTGCGCTTCGTAAAAACCATGAAAATGGGGGGACTTAACCAACAACCATACGATCAGTCCAAGCGTCAAAAGCCAAAGCAAGCCAGCCGACCAGCGAAGCACCGTTCGCATCGGGGAACGACGGGCTTCTGCTTGCCCCGAAAAGATCGATACTGCAAAAGCAATCAAACCGACAATCGCCAATCCCCCCAGAGCCGAAAACCAAGCAGCACTTGGCCAAGGCTCGAAACCAGCCTTGATCGGCCCCCCATCGATATAACCACCGACGATGTAACAAAAAAAAGACAATCCAAAGACACCGTAGACAATGCTCGGAACCCCCGCCAAATTGTTGATGCTGATGCGTATGACACTCAACAGCCAACCGCTCTTGGCATACTCCCGCATATACAACGCCGCCAATACTCCAAAAGGCATAACCGCCAACGACATGACAATCGTCATGACCACCGTACCCCATATCGCCGGGAAAAAGCCCCCCTCCATTCCAGCCTCTCGCGGATCCCCCGACAAAAACTCCCACCATCGACTCGCATAGACCCCAAGCCTCTGGAATATCCCCAATCGGTTGGTGGGGAAAAACCGCACCATATCCGCCAAAAGGATCGAATGCTCCCGAAACGCTTCCACCGAACTTCGACCATCCTCCAACCGACGAATCATCAATCGCCTTGTCGGCTCACCCGGAATCGTCACCTTGCACACAAGCCGCTGGTCCTCCACCCCAGGATCGCTCAAGCCACCATCGCCCATCGGCTCTGCGCTGAACGAAAGTCCCGAGGAATCCTCGCCCCCACCGATCAGTTCGGCCAAACCATTCGGATCCCTCAGACGACCTGCACTCAAGTCCGTCCAGTCGGCCGTGATCGTGCCTAGCGGATCGAGAATCGGAAGCTCAAAAACCACTGTCCGCTCGGCGCGCTGGGCTTCGAGCCCAGCGATCCGATCGTTGATCTCCACCATCATCTCGTCAGCCTGCCGGTTTCGCAGCACAAGCTTCGAAACCGCATCCCGGGCCGATGGACTCAAACCCTCGAGCGATCCGGTCTCTGCAGCTTTCTGAAGATCGATCCTCTCGGCAAGCTCCACGCGCCGGATCCCCAATCGAGCCTCAGCGATATTGTGGTCGATCCGCTTTAGCTCGTTCTTGGCTTCCCCCAACTCCCGATCGATCTTTGCCGTCTGACGCATTCCCTCCTGGACCAATCGAACAAAATCCTCCGGAGAAGCTTGGGCCCACGAAAGCTGCTTGGGAAAACCATACAGATTCCCCCACTCCTTGCGCTCGACCAGCCATAAGTCCGGGGCGAGCCAACCGGATTGCTCAACCAACTCAGAGCTCGAAACATAAGCGAAATGCTGATTGGAAACATCATAATTTCCAGTCCGCAGATAAAGCGTCTCCTGGCCCTCGAGCGACGCTTTCGCGTAAAGCTCTCCTCCGACTAGCGTGCCGTCTTTTCGACCATAGATCGAATAAGTACGCGGCCAGAGTGTCCAGAGACCCTGCCAAAGCACAAAGGCAAGCAGCGAAACAATCATCAAACACGCAATCGCAAACATCCCCCCAGAGAGCCATACCATGGGCTCGCCCTGTGCTGCAATTTGCGAACGCGCTGAACGTCGAATGCTCGATCGGATCATAGTTGGTAAGCCCGCTTGCGAAACCGCATCCGAACCCACTCCGCACAAGTATTCGCAACAAGAGTGAATATAAACAGCAACAGGGCCGCCAAAAATAACGTGTGGTAATGCGTCGAACCCCGAGCCGCCTCAGGCAACTCCGTGGCAAGCGTCGCCGATAATGTGCGGTACCCATTGAACGGGTTCCAGTCCATCAGCGGGGTATTGCCCGCCGCCATTAAGACCACCATCGTCTCTCCGATCGCACGTCCAAATCCGATCATCAAGGCGCTGAACAATCCACTCATCGCCGTGGGTACCACCACCCGAATCGTCGTCTGCCAGACCGTCGCACCGCACCCCAACGAGGCGCTCCGCAAATGCTGCGGAACCGATTGCAAGGCATCGTCTGCCAAGGTGTAAACCAACGGAATGATTGCAAAACCCAATATGCCGCCAACCAGCAGGGCGTTGCGCTCTTGATACGCACCGAGTAAGCCACGCCTCGCATCCCAATCGAATCCGGTAAACAAAGTGGCGACAAGAAACGCCAGAAATAATACGGAAAACGAGGCGACGAAAAATAGCAGTGTCTGCCACACAGCACGACCCTCGAGCCCCATCCTTTGCGATAACCAATCGAGCGCCCCGGCCATGGGTCCAGAAAAGAGCCAGACGACCCCCAAGACCGACAGCGGAATCATCAACAAAAACCAACCTGGCCAACTCGATTGCTGCGGATCGCTAAGCCATGACTGCATCGAAGAACCAAAAAGCCAACGCTCCAAAGGACCCGAGGCCCAAACCGCTGCGAGGATCGCAAGCGGTGGAATCATGAAAATCAAGGGCAGTCGGAACCTTCGCCATGGAATCGATCGCTCGGTCGGAATCAATATCCAAAGGTGAGCCGCCAACACAAAGAAAAATAAAATCAGCCCCACCGATAACAACACCACAAAAAGCGAATCCCGCATAATCGGTGCCAAAACCATCGCTCCAATAAACCCCAGCACAACACTCGGTACGCTGGCCATGAGCTCAATCAACGGCTTGAAACGCGACCTCCAAGTATTGCTCAGGAACTCACTTCCAAATATCGCCGCTAAGATCGCGATCGGAGCGGCGATGAGCATCGAATAAAACGTCGCCTTGAGCGTCCCAAATATCAACGGGATCAAACTCAATTTGGGCTCCCCCTGCGAACTACCAGTACTGCTTTGCCATACATAACTCGGCTCGGGGTAACCCTCGTACCACTGAGGAGTAAAGAAACTCGCAAACGATGCCTCAGGATAGTCGCCCCGGACCAAAAACCGCTTGAATCCCTCGTCGCTGCATACGAGCAACTCCCTGCCAGAACGCGTAAATTGCATGCGATACTCATCACCCAGTTCGATCGGATCCAACTGAGCTAGAAGACGCTCCGAGGTCACATGCACGATCTTCAATCCACCCACCTTGTCGGCCACCGCAACGAGTCGATGCGTCGGAGAAGATGCGATCGATTGGATCGCGGCGTTGGAACACAAGATGCGATGGATCGTTCGCAAATCCCTACCCGAATCGCTCGTCGTCAAAGACACCGCCTCGATCTCTCCTCCCTGACTCCCCAACATCCATGTCGAACGCCCAAGCAGCGGCTCACTGGCCGACAATGCACTCCACTGCGCCGTATGGGTCGTGTACCGATCGATCGGGGTCAAAATGCCGTCGGCTCCAAACCCCCAGCGAATCACCTTGCCACTCGAATCGACACTTTGCACCGAGTCTTCCAATCCGCCAATCATCAAACCAACAGGTCCCACAGCAGTCGACGAATCCGCACCTGGCACGCCGAAGTCGGCTCGCCATATCTCCACACTCTGCTTGGGCTTACCCCCTAAACCGCCAAGCTGCCTTTCGATTTGACCAACGGCGATTTGCCCCGCACTGCAAGTGGCCCAAGTCCCCTTTTGCGACGAAGCAAAAAGCGATCCATCGGAAGTCCAGACCCAATCGATCCTCTCGATGGACTTGGCGTGCACGGCAATAGGATCCAAGTACTGTGCATCGGCAAACTTGACCTTGCGAACCAAACCCGGCGACGTGACGCGATAGACAGTACGATCGCGAACAATTGCCGCGTCTTGGGAGCTTGAACCCAACGCGTCTACAAGCTCCTGATCGAGGTCGGAAATCGATGAATAACCCACATCGACTGTCCATAGAATGGCCCGCACCGAGCCATCCTCAAGCCCCAAAAGCACCGAACGATGCTGATCGTCCAGCTTGGCCACCGAAGCTCGAATCGCTTGCCCAGATCCAGCCTGCTCAGGAGGAACAATCCTCTCAAGATGCGTGCCGTCGGCCAAACTGTAAACATCCAAACTCTGATCCGGACGCACAATCCAAACCAATTCGGAATACTCGTCGGTTCCAAATGCAAGCGCCTTGCTTTCGCCGGAAACAACAGTTTGACCCTCGATCGAAGAAAACCGGACCTGGCGATCGAATGCCAATTCGCTTTTGCCGAACAGAGGAATCACATTTGCCAACAGTACCAACACCACCAAAAGGACCACAAGGATCGTTCCGATACCACCGATGGTGATGACCGCTCTGGCGATGCGATCCGTCCAATAGACTCCTGGACGCGAAGATCGATCGCGACGATGCACGCGTCGACTCAATTCCACTTGCTCGCCATCGGATGGAGTGCTGATGATGTCCGCCAAACTATCGCTAAAGAGGAAATCCTAAGGCTCGATACCCAGCAACTTCAAAGCCTTGGCTGCCGTAGGCGCATCGACTGGAAACGACCCTTCCTTGATCACCAACTCTTGCCCCTCCTGGCTGAATATGAACCTCAAAAATTCCCGCCGTACCGGGTCAAGCTTGCTGCCAGGCTTGTGATTGATCGCCAAGTACAAATACCGTGCTAGCGGGTAATCGCCACTGTATGCATGCTCGGCCGTCGGCGCAAAGGCCTTCTGACCCGGCTTGGTCGCCAACGAGAGCGTTTTGACCGAAGCCGTTTTAAACCCTACTCCGCTATAGCCGATCGCAAAAGGATTCTCACCGACAGATTGAATCACCGCCGTGCTGCCTGGCTGCTCATTGACCAAATCGCCGTAGTCACCATTGCCAAGAACTTTTTCTTTGAAGAATCCATAAGTCCCAGAGGCCGCGTTTCTTCCAAACATCGCGACATTGGCAGTCTCGTACTTGCCGGTTAAACCCAAGTCTCCCCACTGATCGATCGGATCGCCCCCGAGCTTCCGAGTGCTCGAAAAGATCGAATCGAGCTGTGGCAACGATATTTCTGTCAACGGATTGTCTCGATGCACGTAGACTGCCAACAAATCGATCGCCGTAGGAATCATCATCGGCTTGTAACCAAACTTCTTCTCGAAGTCCGCAATTTCATTGCTCTTGGCATCGCGACTCATCGGCCCAAAACTTGAGGCTCCCTCGATCAACGCAGGCATCGCTTTCGATGAACCCTGACCCTCGACCTCTGTCCGAACGCCCTTGTAGTAACCCTTGAACTTCTCCGTCCAAAGCAACATCAGCGGATTCATCGAATCCGATCCGACACTCTTGAGTTGCCCCGATACTCCCGGGACCGCCCGATAAGGCTTCAACGCAGGATCGACAGCCAACTGCCCGATCGCCTCTAAGCTCAGCGACCAAGCTGCCATGCAGACCATTGCCCCCACGAAAACGAACCTCTCGGTGGACTTGAGCAGCGTAAATCCAAGCGTCTTTTGCATCGTCTATCTCCTTGGGGCTCGACTCCAGCTCTCGCAGCCAAAATCAAACCTTCCTGTGCGACCAATCACGAATAATTCTCTTTGTTCCAAGCTCCGAATCCAGTATCCTCCTGAAGATAACCAGTTCCGACGCGACGGGGGAGATTTTCGTTCAAGCCCGACGAATGGACCAGCCAACCAATATGAAGATACTGCTAAGAATTGATGAACGAAACTACAATGAAATCCTCAATCACGTTCTCAGCCGTCCCTGAAGCCCAGGGCGGACCGTTTGTTTATTGGGGTTCACTCCAAGAAAGCATGCAATCGGCCAAGGATCTCGGGTTCGACGCGATCGAAATCTTCCCACCAAGCCCAGAGTACTTCCAAACGATCGACGCCGCGAAACTCGCCCAGCAAACCGGATTGGAAATCGCCGCCGTCGGCACAGGAGCTGGCTGGCTAAAGCACAAACTCTCGCTGGCCGATGCCGATCCACAAATCCGAGCCCGGGCCATGGAATTTCTCTCATCGATGCTCGTTGCAGCCACGCAACTCCAAGCGCCGATGATCATCGGCTCGATGCAAGGGCGATCCGGACCGGGAATGAGCAAGACTCAGGCCAAGGAGTTCCTGCGCGAAGGGCTCGAACGGCTCGATGCCCAAGCCAAAGCGATCGGAGGGAACATCCTCTACGAACCACTGAACCGATACGAGACCGACCAGTGCAATACCCTAGAGCAAGGAACCGAACTGATCCGTGGACTCTCCAGCACCAAATTGCTCGCAGACTGGTTTCACATGAATATCGAGGAAGCCGATATGGTCGAATCGATCCTCAAGGCCGGGACTGCCATCGGGCATGTTCACTTCGCCGATACCAATCGACTCGCCGTCGGCTTGGGACATCTATCGGCCCAACCGCTGATCGATGCTCTTGGCCAAATCAGCTACCGCGGATTTCTCAGCGCTGAAGTCTTCCCGCTGCCAGACTCCCAAAGTGCCGCCGAACGCACCCTCCGCTCGTTCAAGCAGTCGGTCCGAGCCGTCTGATTGGACCGATCCAAAGCCAGCAAACCGCCCCCTACAATCAGTGCCAGGCACGAATGGCTTCGTGCTCGGCCCGCTGTTTGCTAGCATCTTACCGCGTCTTAGGCCGGTGCCTGGCGTCTTAGGCCGGTGCCTGGCACCAGGAGACTGGACGGGATTTACTAGCATTCCGACGCGGAATAGCAAAGGTGCCTGGCACCGGGTTGGGGGGCTGGCAAAGGTGCCTGGCACCGGGTTGGGGGGTTGGCAAAGGTGCCTGGCACCGGGTTGGGGTGTCTGGTTTGCTAGCATCCAGGCTGGTCGCAGCAGGTGCCAGGCACCCGGTAAGTGGATGAGATTTGCCAGCATTCCGACTCAGGGACCGCAACTGGTGCCTGGCACCGGGTTGGCAGCAGTTTGCTAGCATCCGGCCAAGATTTACA
>Ga0082207_1001366_pt1 | contig 11701 bp, 9 predicted proteins | sample LakMenEpi10Aug09_FD_71540 | JGI IMG/M metagenome (GOLD analysis project Ga0082207, IMG submission 71540) | reverse complement strand
CCCCCACAAAACCCCGCCGGGGTACGAGTTGTGGGGGTCGTTGATCAAAGGGGAACTCGATGAGGTTTTGGGGAGCCGCCAATCGGGTCGCATGCGGCCCGTCGAAGATTTGGCCCCCGCCACCCCCTGAATCGTTTGCCCCGCATCGGTTAGGCTGCGGGCAGATCCTTCCCCCAGACGGTCGGCCATCATCGATCGGACCGACCAGCCATCACGAATCGAAACGAAGCCCCCAACATGATCGACCCCGAGTTCTCCGCGGCCCTCCAAAAGAACGGTTACGAGTTGGATGCCGCCCAGGCGGAACGGATCGAGGCGTACGTCAGGCTCGTCTGGACGCTGAACGAGAGCATCACCCTCACCCGCCATACGACATGGGGCCTGTTCGTCGAACGCGACCTGCGCGATTGCCTGCAATTGTCGAAACTGATCGCGACCGACGAGGACGTCTTGGACTTAGGGAGCGGCGGAGGGGTCCCGGGGATACCGCTGGCGATCCTCCGTCCCGACATCCGCGTATCACTGGCCGAATCGGTCGGCAAGCGTGCCAAGGTGCTCGACGAAATGGTCAGCGACCTGAACCTGCCGATCGCCGTCTACTCGGCGCGGGGCGAGGAGCTGCTCGAAGATTTCCGCTTTTCGACGCTCGTCAGCCGCGCCGTCGGTTCGCTCCGAAAACTTTGCGAATGGGTCGAACCGCACTGGGAATCGCTCGATCGGATGCTGATCATCAAGGGGCCTAAATGGGTCGAAGAGCGGGCCGAAGCGCGGCACGTCGGTGTTCTCAAAGGGGTCAACCTCCGCATCGCCGCCTCGTACCCGCTTGGTGACGGCGAAAACGAAGGGGTGATCCTGCAGATCTGGCCGAAAGGGAGAGAACTCGCTAAACGCTTCGGGGCACCCGGCCAAGCGGCCGACTGATCTCGACCAACGCGGCCGGCGATGCCACACGCCTGCTCCCCGATTCGAGGGTACCCCGCTCCGGGTCGAGTCGCGGCTGCGTCGCCAACAGGTACACAGCCAGTGCGATCCCCAGCGCCGAAACGAGCAGCGCCAACACGACCGAAACCATTCGGGAATAGGCCGGGGGCAAGTCCGGGCCGCGGAGCGTCCTTAAGAACCGATGGTGCTGGATCGCCGAAATCAAAATCGCCGCCGAACCGACCAGGACAAAGATCACCCCGAGCACACCTGAGGCGACAGCGCCCTGTTGGTCGATCCCTTTCGCTTCCCCGTGAGACGCCCCTGCGAAGTGCAAAAAAAGCCCAAACCTGGAGACGACCAACCCCACGCCGATGATCGCGATCCCGGTCCGCACCCACGCGAGCAACGTCCGCTCCGAGGCGAAAAAGACGCGAGGGTCTGATTCCGAAATGGGCACTCGACCAACTCCTGCTGACACTGATGAAAAGAACGCCTTCGACTCGGTGATTCGCCGCCAAAAAACAGCGGCTTTGATCAGCCGACCGGCGAAAACGGCCCGACCGTTTTCCCGTCGATCGGTCGGTTATCCCGAATCGCCGCTATCGGTCTGAATCCTACCAGAACGACGGTCCGATGGTGGCCGATCGCCCCCAAGACAGACTATACTTTGGAAGTGCGGCGGGCCATCGGCGATCGGCATTTCGGATGATTCTCGAAAACGTTCGCCCCAGCGCCCACTGGCCTGCTTCGGCCGCGATTTTCCTTCCCTTCCCACCCCAACGGTCGCCCGCAATGTTGAATTTGATCGGACGTGGTCAATCGCACCAGTGCAACGGGATCCCCCGACGCGATTTTTTGCAGGTCGGAACGCTCGGGGCGATCGGGCTCGGCTTGCCCCAATACCTCGCGGCAGCCGAACGGGGTGCGGTCGACCCGGCGAAGGACAAACGAAGCTGCATCATGATTTTTAATCTGGGTGCCCCCAGCCACCTGGATACGTTCGACATGAAACCCGAGGCCCCGGCGGAGGTCCGCGGCCCGTTCAAACCGATCCCGACGAAAGGGGCTTTTCAGATCTCCGAAATCCTTCCGCGCCACGCGGAGGTCGCCGACAAGTTTTCGATCGTCAGGTCGTGTTACCACACGGCCGCCGCGGTCCACGACGCCGGGTGGCAGATGATGCAGACCGGGCGGCAATTCACCGGTGGCATCAATTACCCCCATGCCGGTGCGGTGCTGCAATACCTCCACGGCCGACGCAGCGACTTGCCGGCCCACGTCGTCCTCCCCGAGACGATGGGTCGCGGTGGCGGCAATCTTCCCAACGGCCAATCGGGCGGATTCCTGGGCAAGGCTTATGACCCGTTCGCGCTCATGGCCGATCCCTCGGTCGCGAATTTCAAAGTCCCAGACCTCCTTCCCCCGTCGGCACTCGGCGAAGTCCGCATCGATCGCAGGCGCCGCATGCGGGCCGCGGTCGAAGGGAAACTCGCGGCGCTCGAAGCGACCGAATCGGCCCAGATGCTCGATGCTAACTTCGAAGCGGCCTATCGGTTGATGAGCAGCCCGCAGGCGAGGCAAGCCTTCGACCTGACACTCGAATCGACCGCGACCCGAGAGCGGTACGGGATGAACCGCTTGGGGCAATGCTGCCTGTTGGCCCGGCGACTCGTCGAAGCCGGCGTCCGCTTCGTGACGGTCAATTCGTTCCTCACCGTCTTCAACGAAGTCACTTGGGACATCCACGGCAGCAAACCTTTCACCACGATCGAAGGGATGAAAAACATCGTCGCGCCGATGTACGACCAGGCCTACTCGGCTTTGATCGAGGACCTCGACCAACGCGGGCTGCTGGATGACACCCTGGTCACGACGCTCGCCGAATTCGGGCGAACCCCCAAGGTCAACCCCGCGGGGGGACGCGACCATTGGCCCCAATGCTTTTCCTGCACCTTCGCCGGCGGCGGCATCCGCGGCGGGAGGGCGATCGGTGCCAGCGACCCGATCGGGGCCGTCCCCGCCGATCGACCAGCCGCCCCAGGTGAAGTCGTCGCGACGATCTTCAAATCGTTGGGGCTCGACCTGCAAACGGAATTGCCCGGACCGGGGGGCCGCCCCTTCCCGCTGGTCGATTTCGGTACCCGTGAAATCCGCGAACTCTTCGCCTGATGCTGCGAGCCCTTCCCGCCATGAACAGACTTCCCCGCGCACCGCACCGTGGAGACCGCCGCCGCGTCATTGTCGCGGCTCTTGCGGCATTCGGCCCCTCCGTCGCCTCGACGAGATGGATCCTGGCCCTGGTGTTGGTGGGTTCGATGGTTGCCCACCGATCACGACCGGCCATCGCCGCAGACGCCAACTCGGCTTCCGATACGGTGAACTTTCGCAACGACGTCCTGCCGATCTTGTCGCGGCTCGGTTGCAACAGCGGTGCCTGCCACGGCGCCCTCGCCGGCAAGGGTGGCTTCCGTTTGTCGCTGCGCGGTTATGACCCCGAGGCCGATCACGCTTCGATCGCGAAACAACTCCGCGGCCGACGCATCGAGATCGCGAACCCCGGTCAAAGCTTGCTCCTGACCAAACCGACCGGGGCGCTACCGCACAAGGGTGGCATCCGGCTCGATGCCGACAGCCGCGAGTACCGCGTGTTGGCCGACTGGATCGCCGCCGGTGCCCCGGCCCCATCAACCAACGACCCGAAGGTGCGCGCGATCCGGGTCGAGCCCGATCAGGCGATCCTCGCCCCCGGTGCGATGGCGACGATCGCGGTGAAGGCCGAGTACGACAATGGAAGGGTCGTCGACGTGACCCACCTCGCGAAATTCTCTGCCACCGACGAGGCGGTCGCGGGGGTCGACGAAGACGGGAACGTTACGGTCCGCGGCTCCGGCGAAGGGGCCGTCTTGGCATGGTTCGATTCGCGGCTCGTCCTTTCGCGGTTGACGATTCCCTATCCGAACGAGATCGACCCCGCGATTTATCCCTCGCTGCCACGCAACAATTTCATCGACGAGCTGAACCTCGCCCAACTTCAAAAATTGAGGCTTCTTCCGAGCGAACCGGCCGATCGTGAAACGTTCATCCGCCGCGCCACGATCGACACCATCGGACGATTGCCGACGGTGGAAGAAGTCGAGGCTTACGTCACCGACGACCGCCCCGGCGCCCGCGGCCGGCTCATCGATCGGCTCCTGGCCAGCGACGCCTTCGTCGATTATTGGGCCTACAAATGGAGCGACGTGTTGCTGATCAACGGGACGAAGCTCCGGCCGGTTGCCGTCAAATCGTTCTACGACTGGGTCCGTCAAGCCGTTCGCGAAAATCGCCCCTGGGACCACTTGGTCCGCGATATCCTGACGTCGACCGGCCGGAGCGATGAGGTCGGCGCGACGAATTTCTTCGCGATCCACCAATCCCCCGAAGAGATGACCGAAAACGCCAGCCAAGCGTTCCTCGGGCTTTCGATCGGCTGCGCCAAATGCCACAACCACCCGCTCGAAAAGTGGACCAACGACCAATACTACGCCATGGCCAACCTCTTCTCCCGCGTACGGGCCAAAGGTTGGGGGGGCGAACCGCGTAACGGCGACGGGATCCGAACGATCTACAACGACCAGACGGGTGAACTGGTCCAACCGAGCCGCGGCAAGCCGCAACCCCCGGCGCCACTCGATGCCGAGCCGATACCATTCGACGCGCCGATCGATCGGCGTGAGGTCGCCGCGAACTGGATCACCAGCCCGTCCAACCCCTACTTCGCCCGCGCGATCACCAACCGCGTTTGGGCTAACTTCTTCGGCCAAGGGCTCGTCGAGCAGGTCGATGACTTGCGGCTGAGCAACCCCGCCTCGAACGAACCGCTCCTAGCGGCCGCCTCGCAATACCTCGTCGACAAAGGATTCGACCTCAAGGAATTGATGCGGGCCATCCTCGACTCCGAAACGTACGGCCGCTCGAGCCAGCCGATCCCCCAGAACGCCACCGAATCGAAATACCTCACCCGATATTACCCCCGCCGGCTGATGGCCGAAGTCCTCCTCGATTCGATCGATCAGGTCATCGAAACGTCGAGCCCGTTCACCACCATCGCCTTCCCAGGGGCCGATTCGCAGAAGACCGATTTCTACCCCGCGGGGACCCGCGCGATCCAACTCTATGACGCCGCGATCGATTCGTATTTCCTCAAGACTTTCGGCAGGAACCCCCGCGAGATCACCTGCGAATGCGAACGGAGCGCCGAACCGAGCATGGTCCAGGTCCTGCACCTCTCCAACGGCGACACGCTCAACCCGAAACTCGGTGACCCCTCCAACCGAATCTCACGCTGGGTCGACGAAGGGATCAGCAACGACGAATTGGTCCGTCGGTTGTACCGCGTCGCGCTGGCCCGCCTCCCCACCGAAGCCGAAACGAAAGAACTGCTGACGGTGATCGCGGAATATGGCGATGACCGACGCCAAGCGATCGAAGATGCCTTCTGGAGCGTTCTGACCAGCTCCGAATTCACGTTCAACCATTGACAACGCGGGCGTTAATCGATGACTGCCATGACGAATCATTGGACCAAGTCGCGTGACAACGATGAGGTTCGGACCGACCCGATCACAGCGCCACTTCGGCTCGAGCGTTTGGGTCGCAAGACCTGCTTGGTGACCCGCGGTGCGTACCTCGCATCGGCCGTGGCCTGGACCTTAACCGTCGCCTTGTCGCTCCTCCCCGCACACGTTTTTGCGGCAGATGGCCCCGATTACGTCGGCGAGATCGAGCCGATCCTGCAGAAATATTGCCTGTCGTGCCATACCGCCGACGAGTCCCAAGGGGGATTGGTGATGGAGTCCCACGCGGCGCTTTTGCGTGGGGGCGAATCGGGTGCGGCGGTCACCCCCGGGGCGGCATCGAGCAGCCGTTTGTGGCTGATGGCTGCGGGTAAGCTCGAACCTGTCATGCCGCCCGACGGTGCGAAAGGCCCGTCCGCCGACGAGCTGGAATTGATCGCCGCTTGGATCGATGCCGGGGCCGGCGGCCCGGCCGGTGACGCACCGCCGAGGCGCGAACTTCGCGTCCCGATGATCGCCAAAGCCGATTCCGCCGCCGTCCCGATCACGGCGATCGCCGCACTGCCGGGGGATGACGTCGCCGTCGCACGCTTCGCCGAGGTCCGCCGGATCGCCGCCGATGGCCGCGTCGTCGCCACGCTCCCCGCACAACCCGGCAAGGTCAATTCGCTCCGCGTCAGCCCCGATGGTTCGACGCTCCTGGTCGCCTCCGGCGTTACCGGACTCTTCGGCCGCGCCGCGATCCATCGCCTGAGCGACGGCGGGCCGTTGGTCGAGATGATCGGCCATAACGACGTCATCCAAACCGCGATTTTCTCCCCGGACGGAAAACGTGTCGCGACCGCGAGCTATGACCGGACGATCACGCTGTGGGAGGTCGCGACCGGAAAACCGATTCGGTCTTTCACCGGCCACAACGGCGCCATCCTGTCGATCGCGATCTCCCCCGACGGCAAGCTGCTGGTCAGCGGCAGTGCGGACGAGACGGTCAAGGTGTGGGACGTCGAATCGGGACAAAGGCTCGACACGATGAGCCAATCCCAAGGAGAAGTTCACGCCGTCGCCATCACCCCCGACGGAGAACATGTCATCGCGGGGAGCGCCGACAACCGCCTCCGCGTCTGGAAGCTGCTCTCCAGAACCTCACCCCAAATCAACCCCCTCGTCGCGTCTCGCTTCGTCGACGAAACGCCCCTGACCCATCTCGCCCTGACCCGCGACGGTTCGAGATTGGCCGTGATCAGCGAAGGTGGGAACGTCAAGATTTTTTCCACCTCCGATTGGAACCAGATCGCACTGCTCGAAGCTTTACGCGATGTCGCGACCGACGCCGTGATCACGCCAGACGACGCGTCGCTGCTCGTTTCGCTCAGCAGCGGCGAGATCGTCCATCGACAACTCCCTATCGCCGCGTCAGTCGCTGCCCGACCTTCCGGTCCGATCGATCCGACCGCCGGGATGATTTACGTTGACACCGGGGATGTCGCTTCCGACGAAGAGCCGAAGCTGCGTCAGGCCCAGCGGCTCGCCGATGTGACCGATGTTGAAGCGCCGATCGAGCTTCCTCGCGGCATCGAAGTTAAAGGGACGATCGGTACCACGGCTGAAGAAGACTGGTTTGCCTTTTCGGCGAATGCCGGCGAAGCTTGGGTCGTCGAAACCGATACGCGTGAACTCAACAGCCGGCTCGATTCGATCGTCGAAGTCCGCGACCGGGACGCTAGGCCGATCACGCAGGCGAGGCTGCAAGCGGTCCGCGATTCGTACTTCACGTTCCGCGGAAAAGACAGCACTCAGACGGGCGATTTCCGCGTTTTTGCTTGGGAGGAGATGAAGGTTGGCGAATACTTCTATGCCCAAGGGGAAGTGACCCGATTGTGGCTTTACCCTCGCGGCGCCGACTCCGGCTTTGACGTTTTTCCGGGGATGGGAAAACGCTGGACGTATTTCGGCACCAGCGGCACGACCCACGCGCTGGGCGAACCGGCCTACATCGTCAAACCGCTCGGCTTTGACGAACCCCCGATCGCCAACGGCCTCCCCGTCTTCGAGATCCCTTGCCTGAATGATGACGAACCGACGCAAGAGCGCGGCAAGGACAGCTACCTCCTGTTCCGCGCCCCGCAAACCGGACGCTACCTCGTGCGGCTTCGCGATACCCGCGGCGAAGGCGGCAGCGATTACCACTACCGCTTGCGGCTCCGACCTGCCGCCCCCGGCTTCGCCCCGAAGGTGACGCCGATCGGCGCCAAATTGCTCCGCGGTTCCGGTCGTGAATTGCAACTGCTCGCCGATCGGCTCGACGGCTTCGACGGCGAGATCACGTTCGACATCGAAGGGTTGCCGCCGGGCGTGATCAGCAATTTCCCTGTCACGATCGAACCGGGCCAACGCTTCGCGACCGGCAACATCTTCGTCCCGATCGATGCCCCCGAGATCGGCGAGTTCGAACCGCGGATCGTCGCCCACGCGATGATCCAAGAGAAACGCTACGAACGCCCGGCAGGGACCGCGGGCAAGCTGTCGGTGGGCGACAGGGGCAAAGTGACGCTTGCCGTTTATCCTGACAACGGCGACGCGAAGGCCCCCGCACTCGGGTTCGATTCCGTTGTCAAAATCCGTCCCGGAGAAACGATCTCGCTCGTCGTGCGGGCCGACCGACAAGCGGGCTTCACCGCCGAAGTCCCGCTCGGTAAGGAAACTTCGGGACGCAACCTGCCATTCGGCTCCTACGTCGACAACATCGGCCTCAACGGACTTCTGATCCGCGAGAACGAAAGCGAGCGGCAATTCTTTATCACCGCCGATTCGACCACCCAACCGGGACGAAGGATGTTCTTCCTGAAAGGGGATATCGAAGGGGGGCTGACCACCGTCCCGATCACGCTCGAAGTCGTCAAGTGAGGCGACAACCCAGCGGCCAAGCGATGCGGCGTCATTCGTTGCGAAAGACCCGCACGTCGTTCGGGCCGTAGAAGAGGACCAAGAGCCCGCCCTTGGCGCCGTACCGCGCAAAGACCCGCTCGTGAAAGACCCATTCGCCAGGCCAGGGGTAACCGAAGACGAGGGCAAAGTCGTCGAGGTCGCTCGCCATTTGCGCGTACGCCGACGGGACCTCATGCCCCAGCGACGGAAAATCGGGGTTGGGGGAAAGGGCCTCCGCACCCGGGGGAAGGAAGTTCCCCCACACCAACTCGACCGGGACGGCAAAATCTTGCAGTGTCCCCTTCGCCTGCTCCAATAGCCGCCGCTCCGCTTCGATACCCGTCACGTCCAAACCCAACTTGGCCCCCAACGCGGCAACGACGGCAAAACCACAGCCCCATTCGAGCATCCTTCGCCCGGTCATCAAACGTTCGTCGACGATCCACCGCAAGACCCGATAGACCAGCTCGAAATCGCTCGCCACGAACTGCTCGATCTGCGGCTGGTCCCAGCGGTCCTGGAAGGCTTGGATCCGACCTTGGGCCCCGCGGACCAGCTCGATGATCTCATCCGCGATGGGGCGCGAATCGAGATCACGTGGGAACTTTACAGGAACCAGCGTCCGCGAACCGACCGATGCCGATTTCCCCCGCGGCGAGGAATCGACGAAGCCACCCGAGATCGGGTCGTACAAAGAACCGTCGATGGCCCGGTCCGCAGCGAGCTGTCGGTGTGAACGGCGCTTGTGGCTCAAAGCGAATCCCCGATCAGATGGTTCACCCCCGCGCCCATTCCAGGCAACCCTGCGGCGGGGAATCGGTGTCGTTTTATAGCGTTTTTAACGGTCGTGCGGGTCGCGAAAAATGATTCAAGTTGGAGGTTTGACGAACCTTTCCGCATAAAGTATCGTTCTCCGCGTCCTGGTCGATCGTGCGGCCCGAGAGGCTTGATGCGACCGGGGCGGAGATCGCCTCCATGACAGAGCCTGTGATCGGAAAATCACGATCGCCCGCTTCAGCCCCGTTCCGACGGGAAGCGTGTTATTTCGAAGAAAGATCGACACCGCTGAGGCCTTTAGGACGCATGTTGTTGGCCTTTTGAACGACACCTTTGATGATTTGAAGAATGGACTTTCGATACATAGCCGTAAGCGTTTTGTTGTTGATCCCCGTGATGACGGGCTGCGCCGCGACGAATGCGGCCGAACCGGGTTGGGCCCCGTTCGTAATCGCCCGCGGGGAAGAGCGTCAGATCATCCGGTCGCTCCCGATCGAACAGCGTCCCTACCGACCGCTCCATTTTTATGGCAACACGGTCCGCAGGATGCATTATCGCGGCATGCCGCTGCCGAACTTCGGCGAGCTAACCGGGCAACCGGTTCGTCCGGTCCCCGTTCGCTGATCGAAATCGGCTGGGAAACCCCCGCGGCGTGATGTGACCAACCGGACGCGTGCCGATCGGTGATTACCGGTTGGTGATTACCGTTCTGCAGGACTCAGGCGAGCGGTAGCCCGACCACCCTGCGGCCGCGGATCGAACCCTCAGGGGTGCCGGTGGTGATCGGGTCGGGCCCGAGCATCGCTTCGGCGTATTCGTCGAGCTGTTCGGCGGTTTCGAAATAACGGTCGTAGCACCAATCGCTTTCGAATTCGCAATTGTCCGTCGTGTAATCGCGGCAAATCCGTGGCCGGGTTTCGTAGATCCCGCAGCGGTGGTCCGACAGCAAGTGTTTGCACGTCGTGTGGACCAACAGGTACCACACGTCGTCATCGACGAAGACCGATGCCCGATCATGCAGCAAAAACCAGCGGATAAAGTCATATTCCCGACGTTCGGTCGGGGTATCGATCGGTAGGGCGAAATAATGACAACACTTCGCCGTGCAATGCTCGCAGAGGTTTTCGGTGTTGGGGTAATCGGCTCGGCGTTGGCGAACGAATGGGGTCTGCAGCATCGTGATATCGGCGGTTGAAGGGTCGAAAAGATCAGCCCTGGATTTGACCCGCCGGCGACAAACGAGCACGCCGCTTGCGGGCCAAAACGCGTCACAAGGGTATCACAGGCGAGCGATAATCGGTAGGCTTCGCTTGTGGTCCCGTCGCCAGGGGCAAAGCCTCGACGAACATGACTCGCCCGGGTCGGAGCCCCGCATATCCGTTATCCCGACGGGAACGATCCCCCTCAGGGTTCAGCGGTTTCGATCCTACCCGGCAGGGCCCCCAACGGGGTTTCTGCAGCGGCAACTAAAACACGGCCTGCCAGAAGCACCAGCCCACCTTACACAGCGTCGCACAGGAAGGTTAATTCAGTGGAAGTCGTCATCACCGCGCTCGGCCCGGACAACGTCGGTCTCGCCGACCCGATCATCCACTTCGTCACGGGGGCCGGGGCCAGGATCGCCGAAATCCAGATGTACGACCATGACGAAGAACAACTCTTCGCGATGCTCTGCCGCGTCGACATCGAACCCGCGTCGCTCGAACCGCTCCGGATGGCGATGCGGCAGATCGGCGAGTACAAAAAATTGGCGATCCGGGTCTGGACCGGTGACATCGCCCCGGCGAGGCTGCCACGCCTTGCGGTTTGCACCACCTACCTCGAACACACCCCGCGGGCCGTCCTCCAGGCCGTCGCCGATGGGGTGATCCCGGCCGAGGTCTCGGTCATGATCGGGAACCGACGCAAATGCGAGAAGCTCGCCAACGAATTCGGCATCCCGTTCGTGATGATCGGCAACGCCGACGGGGTCGCCGATGAGGCCGCGATGGTCGCCGCGCTCGATCGTTACGAAGTCGATTACGTGATCCTCGCCAGGTACATGCGGGTCCTACCGCCCAGCACCTGTTGGCAATTCGCCGGTGGCCGAATCATCAACCTGCACCATGGGCTGCTGCCAGGTTTCCCCGGTTTCCGGCCCTATCACGACGCCCACGGCAATCGGATGCTGACCTTCGGCGCGACATGCCATTTCATCATCCCCGAACTCGATGCCGGCAATCAGATCATCAACCAGCGAACCTTTTCCGTCCCCCCGGGAACACCGCTGGCAGAAATCATCGCGCGTGGGGAACAGGAAAACGAACCGGCCTGCCTCGTCGAAGGGGTGCGGCGGGCCGTCTCGCGCGAGGGCTACCCTCACTTCCATCCCGTCCGGGGCCGCCAAGCCATCACCCACTGATCGCGACCCATGCCCGATCGCCCCGCACGGCTATGGCCAAGCCCGTCACCCGCACACCCCCGCTGGGAACGTTTCTGGTGGCATCTGCCGACGACGGCTCAAGTGATCAACATCGCGT
>Ga0082207_1001365_pt1 | contig 11703 bp, 11 predicted proteins | sample LakMenEpi10Aug09_FD_71540 | JGI IMG/M metagenome (GOLD analysis project Ga0082207, IMG submission 71540) | reverse complement strand
ATGCGACATTTAGCTATGATATGCAGAGCTGGTATTTGTAGTCGTGTAAAGGGGTGAAAAGTCGATTCCTGCAATCGATTAGAAAATAAGTATGGAATCGAGGTGCCCATGTCCCATGTCCACGTCACAATCAATTTTTCATATGGAATCGATTTTCGGAATCGATGCCTAACTGTCCATAAACTTCTACAAATACGGGCTCTGCACTCGTAGAAAGAAAACGCTATTCAAAATGTTGTCATCTTTTTTTATGATGACATTTTGCGGACCGACCTGTAACAATCTTACTTTGGTGTACATTCGAAAATTTTGACTGCGGCGAAACGGCGGACCTGCGACCCTTCTGACCGTGCCTGACCTTCGACATTTGTGACTGCAGCGATTTTGGTACGCAGCCTTTCTCTGCGTCAGACGTCGTGTGGTCTAAACTATATAACCTATCAAATTTTGAGCCGAACCAACAATAAAAAAATAATAATTACTCATCATTATCCCTCCGTACTAGAATGAATTAATAAATTTCAAACAAGTTTTGTTATTTATTTAATGTACAATGTATCGTTACATACAAAAATTCAGAAAATGAAATGAAACATTTGAAAGACGACTGCAGTGAGTGAAAAAGTGATGACTGAGAACACAGGAGCGGAATATCCTCTCTGGGCACTTCTGTAAATCGGTAACAGTGGGTTTCTTGAAGTTTATTTATTAATATATTCGGTTCCTACAAACTGTATTGCTGTTCCGGTACGTGGTATCCGGTTCCGTAATAGTAGATGTGTCCGCTTTTCTCATCCCGGATCCGGTCTTTCTAACAATCCTGTATCCAGTATGCAGGGGTCAAATAGGCAAAAAATTTATGGACGGATCTGGAACAATTCCTAGTACAATAGGCCCAAAAAAAAGTTTAAGATCATTTTCAACAGTGTTGCGGATCTGGAACAATTCCTAGTACAATAGGCCCAAAAAGATCATGTTCAACAGTGTTGCGGATCCGGAACCACATGTTTTTGGCATCCCTGATCCGTTTCCACTAGAGTTATGGATCCGGATCCTGATCCAGAATCAGATCCGGGTTTTTATATCATCATGCAAAATTAGTAAGATAAACCTTGCCTGGATCCGGATCCATATATCATCATGCAAAATTAGTAAGAAAAACCTCGAATCCTACTATTTAGTGATCCCTTTTCACTTTTTATCTTTTAAAAATGATTTAAATGGAAATTCAAAACGTAATAATCATAAAATTTTTTTTAAAAATTGGGTTTTTGCTTGCATTTTGAAGGTTAATGACGAAAGTAGCAGGATCCGGTTCTAGGAGCATAATCCGGATACGAATTCAGATACGAATCCGGATCCGGATCCATTAGTCAGAGGCATTGAGCCGCAGATCCGGAATTTCATGGATCCGCAACACTGATGTTCAGGATTCGCTTTCTTAATATGTATCCGGATCAGGCAAACAAAATGTTATTATTCTTTTGTCAGTTTAACTCTTAGACTCAAGATCCCATTCCTAGCGTTTCTCGCCGGCTCTGAAACGGATGCGGTTGGTGCTGCGGCTGCTGCTTCGGCTGTACCCGTCGTCCGGCTCCGCATCACGAGCCTCGTCCCTCAACGCCCGCCGGCGCTTGCGGTCGTAGTCGGACGATATATTCCTATATGTTGAAACATTCTTATTATAGGAAACAACCTGATCCGATTACGCGGATTAACACTGTGAGTCTGAATTTTATTTTATAAGGGTCCGGTTCCACTTAAACAGGATCCGGATCTTTATGCTGGCTTTATACCAGTGTTGTGGAACCGGAACCGGAACCGGAACCGTAGGAACCGTAACTTTTTGACTAGTGGAACCGGAACCGTAACCGGAACCGTAACTTGTTAAAAAGTCGGAACCGGAACCGGAACCGTAATTAATTACGGTTCCGGAACCGGAACTAGACATAAAATTATGTATTTGATTTCCTTCATTAAACATTTTTTTCATTCACATTTTACCATAAATTTGTTGAAATTTATGAACTTTTTCCTTGTAAAACAGCTTACTAAGTAAAAAGTCAAAAAAATTTCCAAAATTTTTTTTGAAAAATTTGCTTTTTATGGTCTAGATATGGAGCTGGAACCGGAACCGGAACCGTAACTTTTTCAAAAGTAGGAACCGGAACCATAACTTTTCAAAAGTTGGAACCGGAACCATAACTTTTCAAAAGCCAGAACCGGAACCGGAACTGTAATAAATAGTTACGGTTCCACAACACTGCATTAAAGAACACCTAAGAGTTTTTCTTTAAGCCTAGCTTGTAAGAAAAAAATGCATTGTGCGCAGTAGGAGAAGGCGCATAAGCATGTTTGGTGCATTCTCCTATAGCGCCAAATGAGCAAAATCGCACCGTGCCTCGTTTATTAACAGGCCAAATCCAAAAACTTCAAGATACGATCTCTCCAAACTAGAAGGAAATGAATAAGCCAAGAAAACCATCTCACGCTACTGTCCCTTTAAAGTGTTATTAAAGTGTTAAAAACTTGAGACCCAACCTTGTTCGCAGATGACACCAGTACTCAGAGAGATAATGCAACAGCCACCCACAACCCTGGCGGCCCCCAGGTGCCACAGCAACGCCTCCCTCCTGTCAAACACATCAGCAACCCGGCTCAGCAGCCATCAATCCAGACCTTCAGCAAGGATTCAACAAGTCCGATCACAGTACAAGTACAACCTCAGCAAAACGGGGCTTCTCCGCTCAGTTTGGGCCAAAAATTTCGACCGGTGTATCAGAATTGCGGGACAGCAAGAGTAATTTACATACCCGGCCAGCAGCAGCCAGTTGCAGCACATTCCCAATTGATCACCGGTCCCTTTGTAATCAGTAATGAGCCGTCGCCGAATAATGGAAACCCGGGTCAAAGGGTCAAAGAGATAACCAACCCGACGACAACAATATTAACCGTCAATGGGCACTCGTCACAGAATGGCCTCCAGTCAAGAGCAGAAGATTTAGCCGGCCAAACTAAAACCACTACACTCAACGGAAACTCAGTCCAGCCGTCAGCTGGAGATTTAACATCCCTTACAATCACTTCAACCACAGCCAATGAACAGAGGACACAGTTCCAGCCAATGGCCACCACCAACGATCCGACGGGCCTGAGCGCCGCCTTGGCAGATCCGAAGCTGAAGCTGCAGACCCCCGAGGAGATAAACAGTGACATTCTTAACTCCTACTACACCTTCAAGCTAGGTTCCCCGCTCAAGGACTATATACTGAAGAAAAGGAAGTCCACCCGCGAAAGCTATACTTTAGTCGAGGTAAGAATTTTTGTTTGTAGTTTAAATTCTTAAAGTTTTTGGCTTTTTTGACAAGTCAGCGGATTCTGTTCTGTTGCGAAATAAGTACCGGTGGGGCCTTTCATTTCGGAATCTAAATATGGTGTACATTGATTGACTTAATGGAATCGCGATCCGGTTCTTGAAAAAGTGTTGTACGAAAGTAATTCCCAGTCATATCTACCTGGTACACTAAAAAATTGTCTTCGAAAGTTTTTTGCAATTTTGGCCATTAGAGTATTTTAGTGTGTAAAGTTTTTTTTTACCGGCAAGCCCGTTTTTATTTTTTATATCACTTGTTCTTCTGCAGACCGGTTGCTTGCACACTTTATGTTACAAATACTGGCCTTTTACATTCTAAATGACGTCTGTTGCTACGTACCGGTACATAAAGCACTAGCGTAGACAATTTGTAGCACGTCGATGTAAATTATACCTACTGTACAGTAGTTCCAAGACTGAAGTACCCGAAATGAGTATGGGTTTTCGTGATGGGATCCGGATCTTGTATACATATACCGGTTTAAAACAGTGTACTGTAATTCCCGGCCATACCTACGTCGTAAAATGCAAAAATTTCCTTATTTTGACTGGCAAGCCTTTTTTTATAGAATTTCACTCGTTTAGTGGCTTGCACTTTTTTGTAACAAATGCAGGTATTTCTGTTATTGACGCCTGTAGGACCTACCTACATATGTACCTACAGTGTAGGTACATACTGCAGGGTTTCGGATCCGGATCCGGATTGGATCCGTATTCAATCGGGCCAGTGGATCCGGATTCAGGAGAGCAAAATTGACCCACAAAAGTAGAAAAAATTGTGTTCATGTTTTGAAGTGTTGGTTGGCCTCTTTTGAGAGCTGAAGGCTTCTTCTGTAACTTGGACATACTTTATGGAGGCCCAGCGATAGGTAAATTGCAGTTTTGATCAAAAAAAAAAACTAAATTTTTTTTCAGCTGTAATTTTTTTTCAATTTGTGGTCATTAAAGCCTTGTATCCGGATTGGATCCGGATCCGGATCCGTATTGGTCTCCAGCCTCAACCTCTGGATCCGGATCCGGGTCCGGAAAAAATTAATACGGATCCGAAACCCTGTTACGGTACCGGTACATATGTACTGGTAGCTGACTAGGTACTGTACACGATTTGTTGCACGTCGAAGTACAGATATTTTCTGAAGTTGGGTGTCTTTTTTATTCTAACGATGTGTTTGTGTCTCTTTCTGTCTATTCTAGGCATTTTCCTGCATTTCCTGGTCGGGATCAGGTTCGGAATGTGCGCAACTGTGACCCTGAGGCCAAAAGTCAAATTCTCTAACAGGCGGATAAAGTCGACTCTGGCATAGGGTGAAGGTCTACTCTGGCGTAGGGTTTAAGGTCGACTCTGACATAGGGTTGCCCATGGTAAATGTGTTGAAGTCTACTCTGGAGTGGGTATATGGTAAGGTGAGTTTATAGTCAACTCCGGCATAGGGTCTCGCTTTCACCATGTTTTTCTTTAGATTCGGCCTCTAGTACCTGGCTAGTATGCATTTGGGTGTTATACCTGGTAAATCTTCTCATTTTTTATATATTTAAAATTAATTCAATTTGTCCTTGTTAAGTTGATGAAAATACTGAGGGATATCATTGGCGGCGAGTTAATGTTCGACTCGCGCAATCCACTCATCATTCTCTGCGACAAGGACCTGGAGGCGGCCCTCAACATGCGAGCCCTGCACGTCTCAGAACTCAGGTACGGGTACCAGCTGTACCTGCTACTTACGTCACTACATTTCAGGATTTACCGGTACTTTCTGCGTATACAGAGATGAACTCCTTGGACATCAGTTTGACAAAAGACTCGAGTCTTTTGCTCTATGCTATTCACAGTCCCTTCCACTGGCGGTTTTTAGAGAAAACCATGCTATAAACAGACAAAAACTCGGAGTAAGTGGCCACAAAAATGACCAGGTATGATTAGGATCCGGTCGGATCCGTAGTTTATTGTCCTCTCGGATCCGGATTTGTAACACGATACGGATCCGCGAATCCGGATCCGAAAGAAATTTTTGCTGATCCGCAACAGCGTCTATATTCGCTATTGCGTCTACATTAGGCATTTTTTAATAGCCTTTGTTCCGTACCGTAATAAATCGTTACAGGAGGGAGCGGTACGGTACTCTAAGAGACTAAGAGTAAAGTCGACTGACGGTTCCTTTATTCCTAGGGAGTTGGTGTACTCCCAACTGATGCGACTTCCCGAGAAGTATCAGGAGGCCCTCCAGCTGGCCGCTCTACAGCAACAGAAGTTGCCGCCAACTCCGTCTCCGCAGACCAGTCAGCCGCCGCAGACTCCGTCGCTGCCGACCAATCAGCCGCCGCCGACGACCAATCAGCCGCCGCCGACCGTGTCCCTGCCGCCGACCCAGCCTGTGAATCAGCTCCCTTCTCAGACATCGTCTGTTCGGACGACGCTCCCTACCGAGCAGCGCAGCCAGACCGCCTCTGTCGCCGCCGTGGGTGGATCATCTTCCCTGCCGCCGGCCACAGTCAGTGAGCCCAAGACTTCAGTCGTCAAGTCAGGTATAATGCGCGTTTGAAACTGCAAAGTTTAGTAAGTTGGGAACGACTGTTATGATAAAGTCGACGTGCAATTTGATGTAAAAAAAACCCGCTAGAATATTTTTTTTGGCGGTAATCGGGGAAACATTGTCGGTGTAAAATTCGCGAAAGTAGAGCCATTCAGTCTGCTCTCTGCAGCGGAAGTATGCAGTCTGGGGAATGTAGATCAATCTCATTGCCCGCGTGTAATTGGGTAAAGATGGCAACAAGCTGTACCGGAAGCTGACGAGTTTTATCTTCAACAGTTTTCTCAGGCTTTATTTGATGAGGGTGGGAGGTAAGGTAGACACGGCACGGTAGCTAGCCTATGTAGGTACCGGTTGGATGGGTTTTTACTTTTTTAGTTTAGGCATGATTGGCTGCAGGCTTGGGTAGCATTGTAGTTGGAATGGAAATGTGAGTGGATAGAAGTACACGTACGGTAAATAGTAAGATTGGCTGTCATTCAAAATACCTTTTTTAACAAAATTTTTGGGGATTTTTTATTTTTATTCGTTCTTTATTCAGTGCTGCTTCATTTTCCGCCCCGCAGAGTCGACTCTGCCGACGGATGCTGGGATCGAAACCAGGACCGTTGCAACTGGTGCATTGGCAGTCGGACGCTGTACCCACTAAGCTAGATCTCATTCAAAATACTTGGTCCGGGGATTTTTATTATATTTTATATGTATTTTTATCTACCACACTTAATTCAACACTGCTTATTCTGCCGCCCTTCAGATTCAACTGTGCCGGAGGATGCGGGGTTTGAACCGAGGAAAAATATGCGTATTTTTATGAGGTTATGTCCGAACTTGCGATACAGGTTGCCTTGTCACTCTAGAAAGAAAAAACTAAAATAGTACGGTACCGTACTTATTAAAAAAATCTAAATCCCAAAAGATACAAAAATGTTTTGATTAAGAAGCTAAGCAGGACCCGGGTTAAGACACGACAAAACAGTATACCGGTAGGTACTGGTACACTCTTTTTCTGTTGTTAGGTTTGAGCGCTATTCTCCCCCCGGCTCCAGAGAAAGTTGACCCAGCCGTCTACGCTGACAAAAATGCCAGGTAACAAGAGAGTTTTGCTGCGTGAATTTTCATGACTGGTGTTGGAAGTAGTGACCATAGGTATAGGATATGATGGTTTTTATTTTTGCCGCCAAAAACATTTCAGCTTCTCTTGTTTTTCAAGTGATTGTCAAAGAAATCGTTATCGGGGCAGGCCTCAAAGAAGACCAAGTACTTTTTGTTTTAATATCTTTGTTCATTTTTGTCCCATTGAAGGTAATTTTTAAAACTAGCCGTAGGATATACTGGATACATAGACATACGGTACCAATTTTTGCGTCATCCAATTCTACTATTTGAACCAACAGTATTGTCTTGCAGCCAGGTGCTATACTGGTTTTGATAACTCATTTTTATTACCGGGTACCACCTGTAAATGGATTATGCCTGAAGATGAAAATTTGTAAAATTTTTTTTGCTAGCCACTATGATGGTACCTGGTACCATACTAATTCTGAAAATCCTTCTGAAACCCTCTTCAGGGTCCTTGTTCCGGCTTTCTGATACAGTCTATTGCTCTAACAGTTGTTCCGAAAGCCGCCTGTTACTCTGAAAATTGTTCGGAACTCCGCCAATGACATTCTCATTTTCGCGGATTTTTCCTGCATTCCCCAATAAGGGGTAAACACTGGAGAAAATCGACCAATAACAGGAAAGGAAGCTGGTACAGAATTTTGATGTGGCTTTTGTAACAATCTTTCGAAGTAGTAATTGTTTTTATAGAAGGCAAAATCCTTGCTTATTTTCTCTTCATCAAAATGGCATAAAAAGTCGAACTGTCGGCGCTCATAAAACGAGAAGGGCCTTCTAAAAAATATATATCTCATGACTTAGTCTCTGTAAGCCCTCCCGCTTGTACCTATCTATTTGCATGCTGCTTTAAATAATTAATACGGTCTGTACTATCAGGTTTGAGCTGAAACCGGATTTCCGGATTGTACTCTCTGCCCTCCCGAACTTCAATGTTAACCAGACATTGTTTGCTTATGAAGAGGTAAGCTTTTCGAATTGTGTAAGGAAGACGGATGGGGGTGGGGGATCACTGTCTTTAATTCTATGATGAACTAACGTGTTTTAAAGGTGTATTTTTCCGAGTTTGAGTACTGTAGGCAACCCTGTTTTACCTGCCGCCCCTCAGATTTCACTGTGCCGGAGGATGCTGGAGTCGAATCCAAGACTGTTGCGACTTTTGCATTGGCAGTCAGACTCTCTAACCAATCGGCAAGGTCTCGTCCACAATCGGCCAGATCTCATTCACAATCGGTCGGATCTCACCCACAATCGCCCAGATCTCATCCGCAATCGGCCTGATCTCATACACCATCGGTCGGATCTCACCCACAATCGTTCAGATCTCATCCACTATCGGCCAGATACTGTACATGTATTATCCATTGCTGGCCAGATCTAATCCACAATCAGCCAGATATCATCCACTGCTGGCCAGATCTAATCCACAATCTGCCAGATCTCATCCACTGCCGGTCAGATCACATCCACTGCTGGCCAGATATTATTGCTTCAATATGCTAAGATGCTTGGGTTACTTGTGAATATGGCAAAAGACAATACCTACTTTACTCGTTATCTACTTTTGCGCGTTTTCATTTTTGTCGTAACCTGCATTTTAGCATTTTTATATTATATGTTAGTGCAATAACCTATAGGTGGGGGGGGGGGGCTTAAAGGTACCGTCACACCAGATTAGATCGCCCTGAATGAAAGTGGTATGGTTGTATAGGCCTTGATATGCACGGTATATGGATCGGGATGGTAAAAGGTTTTTTATTATCTGTCCGTCTTTTTATTTATTTAAAATGAATTGCCTCAGCGTTGCATGCAATTCGCTGCCTGTTACCGCAGGTAAAGAGGGTTAAAAGGGTAACCGTTTACGTTTTGGTCTTTGGAACATTCCCACAAGTTATCTTTCTACTAGTCCTGTAAGCAATTTGAAAAAGGGTAATTGGCGCACTAATAGTTAAACTCTGTTTTTTCCCTTTCATGTTCAAATGTTTTTCTTTTCCTAGGTTAGGCTGCTTCTGTCCGAATATATCCTCTCGAAAAAGGGAAGTTTCTTTGATCCGCGGAACATCAAGCTCGCCCTGGTCAAAGATGACCCTCTGGGCAAGGCCTTCCAAGTCGACTCCTTTCATCAATGTCAATTGACGTAAGTTTATTCTTTTTTAAAAGGAAATCCCAGGTTTAACCTGTTTTAAATGAAGTGCTAAAACTTTGAAGTCCTTAGAACTTGCCCAGTGTTTTAGATCTAAAGTAAAAAAAGTCGTTAGATCCGGATTCAGATTAAGAATCAGGTTTTGGCCATACCAATGTGATTTACAGAAAAGTATGTTTGTAAATAGCAGTGTTTCGGATCCGTGACATTTAGGGACAGATCCGGATCCGTACAAATAAATTTGTTTCTGAAATGAAGTTTCTGTCGGCTATCAAGAAATGCACTTCTTATGTCATCCTCTCCGTTCTTTTTTTACACTGAGATTAGTTCTGGTGCTGGAGACTTGCGTCACCTAATGTCATGTTCTTCCAATAACTTTTATTGCTAGAGGGGAAGCTTTCTTGATGCGCTGAATATCCTCTTTTAAGCTCTTTGTTTAAATTGTCAGAGCCGTGTTTTTCACAAATCTGTTCATGAATATGGACATGACAATAGTGTTACGGATCCATGACATTTTGATGTGTATTCGGCACTATTCGCGGATCCATGCCCTCTGACTAATGGATCCGGATCCTTATATTTTCGTCATTGACTTCTAACAAAAAAGTAATATTTTTGATAAAGTTTTCTGCTTAGTACTTTTTGAACGTACATTTGCATCATTTTTCAAAGATAAAAAGTCCAAAAGTTAAAGAAGTCACAAAACAGATCCAGATCCGGATCCATACCTCTGACTAGTAGATCCGGATCGTGATCTGGGAGGCCCAAAAACATGTGGATCCGGTGGATCTGGATCCACCGGATACGGAACACTGCATGCAACTAAACTAGTTATTTCTCAGGATCCTTCTGCGCAAACAGCTGATCTACGTGTCTGTTGCAACCCCCGAAGCCTCCAGCAGTATGCTGCCACCCAGGTATCAAATTTGGTTTTTTCTTAGAAATTTGTCAACATTTTAGGCCAATTCACCAGTGACTTGTTTTTTTTCTTCTCTATCGACGTTTCTTGTATTGTTGATAGACTATTCCTTTAAAAAATAAATTTGTTTTGCAGTGCTATGCCTCCGTTCCCGACTCTGGTCAAAGATACCACGCTTCCTGCGGGCGTGAGGTAAACCTCTATTACAGTAACTTGTGTATCTAGCAGTGTTAGGGATCCGTGACATGTTGGTGCGGATCCGGATCCAACAACGGATCCGAATCCTTTCTTTTCTTCAGTGACTTCAAAGGATGCCAAAAAAATATATTTTGCAAGCATTTATGATGCGAAAAGGGAAGGATACGGAGCCGGAAGGCCCTAAACCATGCGAATCCGGATCCCCAACCCTGGTACCTGGCAATTCCACATTGAAATGCGAAGCTTTTCTGATCAGCTTGTCGCCTCGTTTAGATACCAGAGCGTGGGGGGAGACACGCCTGCACCTTTGAATATTAGACTCGGCATGCAGCGCAAGCGCTCTTGCTCAGATGACGAGCAACAGTCCAAACAGCCCAGGAGGTCTGACAGTGCGCTGGCAAGGTGGGCTGCCCTTTAAGTTTTCTTCCTCTCCATTCCCCTTTCAGCTCTCTCATTCATATTTAAATTTATTTTCTGTTCCTCTTTTTCCGTCCTTGAATTTTTCTTTCAGTTTCAGTTTTTTTTGCCTCTTTCATCCCTTCTTCCATCCTTTTTTCCAGCCTCTTCCATCCCTTTTCTTGGCCTCTCCTCTTCTATCCCTTTTCTTGGCCTCTTCCATCCCTTTTCTCGGCCTCTTCCATCCTTTTTTATAGCCTCTTCCATGTTTTAGTTTTCTGCCTGCCTTCCTCTCCCGGCCCCCTTCAACTTTCTTGCGTCTCTCTTCTAAGTCTAAACTTTATTTGTCCTGCCTCTGCCTTTCATCCTTTAATGTTCCTGTCTGCCTTTCTTCCATTTTTAAATATGCATGTCGGCAATGTTGCGGATCCGGATCCGGGATCCGGTGCCTTTTTGACCCTGTATCCAGGATCTTGAATAGGATTTTTCCGGATCCTGGATCTCGGATCCCGGGTCCCAAACCCATATTTATGACAACAAAAATTACTACAGTATAAATCTTAGTGTTTTGGCAAAATATCCCCCCTCCTCTTTTGGCGCTCTTGATGGATTTGGGATTCGAGATCCGGGATGAATAAAAATTTGGATCCGGGATCCGGAATAAACATCCCGGATCCGCAGGACTTAATGTCGGAATTCGTGGATTCCAAAAGCATTCTCCTGCTTCCCTTCTACGTAGTAAAATACAAAAGAGTTACCTGAGCTTCAAACTCCTCCTAAACTTGTCACAAATAGTTCTACTCGAGGGCAATTCTGATTGTGATACAACTATTGTATCAGGGAGTACCATTCGTCGGAGGCTGAGAGCCAAGAGGAGGAGGTGGAGAGCAACAGCGAGGGGGAGGACGAGTTCGAGTTGGAGTATGACGTGGACAGCACCGAGGAGCAGGAGGAGAGACCGCCTCAGGTAGAGAGGCCTTTTACCGGGGGGGGGGGGGGGGGGAAAAAAAGAGGGGGGGGGGGGGGGGGG
>Ga0082207_1001364_pt1 | contig 11708 bp, 8 predicted proteins | sample LakMenEpi10Aug09_FD_71540 | JGI IMG/M metagenome (GOLD analysis project Ga0082207, IMG submission 71540) | reverse complement strand
AAATATTTATCAACAGGGAGAAATAGTTAGTCAGAATACTGGAGAGGAAGGAAAGTTACAGTTATCGGGTTTAGTGGTGAAAATAAATAATTATTTACAGATTTATAATCCCATTTATCGAGAGGTTTTTAATCAACAATGGATTGATAATCAATTAGCTGATTTACGTCCCTATTCTGAGTCTTTGAATGATTGGGTAAAATCAGATTATTCACATAAGCACCTGTTAAAAGGTAAGGTGTTAAAAGAAGCTACCGTTTGGGCAAAAGATAAAAGATTAAGCTCTTTAGATAAACAGTATTTAGATGATTCTCAAAAATTAGAATACAAAAGAAATATTAAGAATATATTTGTGGTTTTCGCAAGTCTTGCTACAGGGATGGGAGTTGGACTTATAGGTGCATTTAGTTGGTATCAGTATAAATATGCTTTTTGTCCTATTGGAGAAAGAATAGAAGGGAGTGATAAATGTGTTAGAAATATTATAACTAGTGGTGAACAATCGAAAATATTTATTGATGATATAAATTTTCATCTGGATAAGGGAAGCGAATATTTTAAAAAAGGAGATTATCGAAAGGCAGAGAAATTTTTTTATTTAGCTAAAGAGGCTAATCGTAATGACCCAATTCCCCAAATATATTTGAATAATACTAAAGCCAGGTTAGCAAGTCAAGCAGGGAAAGGAAAACCTTTAAAACTGGCAGTTGTAACTGGAATTGATTTTTACGGATCTACGTCCAAAGAAATTTTTAGAGGTGTAGCTGATTCTCAAGATGAATTTAATAAAAGTGGAGGAAAAAATGGCAGATTACTAGAGATAGTTATTGCGAATGATGGTAATGAACCACAAATATCAAAAAAAGTAGCAGAAAAGTTAGTTAATGAGTCAGATATTTTAGGAATTATTGGACATCATGCAAGTGAGAGTAGTGAGGTAGCAATACCTATTTACAGACGAAAAGGATTAGCAATAGTATCTCCTACAAGTTCTAGCAGCAAATTGAAGGACGATGTATTTTTTCGAGTTATCCAAACTACAACAGAAGCAGCTAAACTTTATGTAAAGTATATCAAAAATACTTTACATTCAGATAGTATAGCAATTTTTTACGATCAGAAAAGTGTTTATGCTCAAAGTTTGCAAGAAGATTTTATAAAAGCTTTTGATGATTTAGGAGGAAAAGTTGATATTAATAATACTTCTGTTTTTGATCGGGAACAAACAAGTCCACCAAATGTTGATGCAGAAATTGATATAATGATATCAAACCAAATAAAAACAGTTTTTTTAATACCTGGTGTAAAAACAAATTCAATATTAAGAGCTTTTGCAAGAGCGAGTCAGAAAAAAACAAAAAAACTGAACATAGAAAACCTAAACAGAATATTCCCTATGTCTGTTTTTGAACAGCCAACTTTAGATATAGGAGGTGATGCTGTTGAGGGTGCAAGTTTGGCCACACCTTGTGTAAACAAAACATCTTTATATATGAAAGGTGCAATAAAAAGATGGCAACAAAAAAATATTAATTGGCGTACCATGACTGGATATGATGCAACCCAAGCATTCATTGGAGCTATTAATAAATCATCGAATGAACCGACAAGATCAGAAATTCTCAAGAATTTGAAAACTCTGACACTCCCTGTTGAAAAAACCTCTGGCTATGGATTAAATTGGTCAAAGGAAAAAGACTATTTGTATCAATCTAATATTAATAGTTCATATTGTATGTATAAGATTGAAAATGGTCAATTTAAAGAGGTTTTGGTTAAGTAGTCTACCAGAAACTTATCCAATTTATTCCACATTAGGGACAATCATTGATTTTGTTGGGTTTCACTGCGTTCTACCCAACCTACTGATTGGAAAATTGATTTTCTATGTCTCTAGATTGATGAAAAATTCTCACAATTTCTAAACTTGCAGAATCTTGAGTATAGAATATAATATATGGCTTAACAGGAAAACTACGAAGTTCTGTTTGTAGTTCGTCTCTTTTTGTTCCCATATTAGGAAATTGAGCTAACATCGGAAATTTATCAAAAATCTGTGCAATTTTTTGGTCTGCTAATATTTCATTTTGTTGAGCGAGATAAATCCAAATATCTTCTAAATCTTTCTCTGCTAGTTTGGAAATCCGAAAGCGATTCATTCAGATATTTCTCCTTGCAGATGTTCCCGACCTCGTGCTTTAATTGAAGTTATCAGAGTAGATAAATTATTTTCATCATATTCTGTGTATTCACCATTTTGGAGTTGTTGAATACCTGCGGCTATATCCTGTTTTAAGGATTCAATATTTTGTGTTTTCTGGTGTTCAGTTAATCGAGAGTGTTGAATTTTTTCTACTAAGATTTGATATTCTTCTTGAGAAAGAGAAAGGATAATTTGAGTGAGAGATTCAAGAAGTCGTGTATTAATTGTAGGAATGGGTTGGTTCATAAGGCAATAATGAATGAATTATAACTTGCTTAGTTTCCTCTTCTCTTCTTTTGCGGAGTATTTCAAATAGAAAATCCTGATCTTCTTTTGATAAACTGGCCAGTGAATTAATAATTTCTTGCAAGGTTATCATAAAATCTCCGACAATTTAATCATTGGCAAATTATAGCACAATTTCCTAGTTAAAAGCTTTCCGCTACCAGAACCGTTAGATGATAATATAAATACTAACTTAATTAAAAGATAATTTACCTTTATGTTACAAATAACGCCGATTCAATTAGAAGACGGAACAATTATTTATATCGAAGCATCAGAAAACGTTGCTGTATCTATTCCCCAGCCTCCAAAAAATGAGAACCTAGATTTTCTAATTCCCACCCCTGAACAAGCAGACCGCGGTTTTAGCTTAGAAAAACTGAACGAAAAACTGAATATTAAAGAACAGGGAGACAAACTGCAAAAAACAATTCAATCTTATGCAAAACATATTATTCAATCCTTCAAAGATTTAGCCTTAGCCGAAGTTTCTGAAGTTACATTAGAATTTGGGGTTAATGTGGGAGGAATGACAGGAATCCCTTATATTGTCACAGGAGAAACTAGCAGTAATATCAAAATTACTGTTAAATGTAAATTTAAATAAGACCTAAAAATAACCATTCTGCAAATCCTCAAATCCTGGAAATCTTGATTCTGACAAAAAAGAGGGAACATATTCAACTGTTCCCCCCAAGCTTTGACACAAACTGCTGTTTTAGACTTGAACCGCTAGTTTTGCTTCTTTAGTTGTCAATCGCTCATAAGCATCACGCATTTTCAACCCTGTCAATACTTGGAATAAACCAGTACCATTGTTAGAACCGGGGTATTCACGGTGTTGTAGTAACAAGTGAGTCATCTCACCTTGATATTTGGTAGATGTTTTGCTCAAATGAGTTTCAATGTAAATTACTTCATCAAGGTTATCAAATTGACCATCTACTTCTAAAACAGAGACGTAACGCCCATAGTAAACATCAGAACCGTAGTAAAGTTGCATACCAGGGTAAGAGCAGGTCAGTTTGCGTCCACAAGGAGTCCACTGAATTGTTGAACCTTCGTCAAACAGGTAACTTGGCTCAAAACCTTCCTTGCCTTCCCGTTGTAACATCCGTACCCGTAAAACCTTACGTTCTGTATCGTTTTTGATTAAATTTGTGGGTAATACTTGCAGAACCACGTCAGCAAATTCTCTTTGTGGTTCGATGAACTTTTCAAAATCGGGTTTACGAGAATTGATTTGTGCGAGAACATCTTCATAGCGGTGGCCTCTTTCAGCCATATCCCGTTGAATTTTCCAAGCAATTTTGACTTCATCACTGATATCAAAATAAACGCTGAAATCTAACAAAGCTCTCACCCGTTCATCATATAAGGGATGCAACCCTTCCACAACGACAATATGATTTGGCTCAATCCATTCTGGTGGATCAATCATACCTGTTTCGTGGTTATAAATTGGCTTATGTATTTTTTGACCTTCCTTGAGAGCTTTAATTTGCTCATACATCAAGTCAAAATTGTTTGCTCTAGGATCAAGAGCAGTTATTCCTGTTTGTTTACGTTGGATACGATCTAGACAATGATAGTCATCTAAACAGATAACTGTCATAAATTCTTCACCAAATAAATCAATCAAGCGACGTAAAAACGTAGATTTACCGCACCCAGAGTCTCCGGCTACTCCAATTAGTACCACCCGTTCTGGCTTAGTCATAAATTCCCTCTAAATACTAAATGTGTCAATCAATAATTTTTCTCACAGCAGATTTTGAATCTAGGATCTGACCCTAATGGTATCGTCCTACGTTCTGGCTATCCAGCATAACGATGACAGACTTAAACAAATAACTTTTACGCCTATAGCAGTTACCCGTCTTAATTAGCCTAATTTTATCGCTGGTAAGTATTTAATCTTAGTGTTGCCCTAAATTTTAACAGAAAGGGGTGTACTCTCACAATATCTACCTTGATAAAGAATCTATTTCCTTAGCAATTATCTGTTGAGTATTCTGCCATAGATGATACAGTTTTTTTAGAAGTAAAAAAATAGGAGTGCAAAAAAAAAGGAAAAAAGAGTAAAAACCTATTAAAAATCTGTTAGCATTTGCTAATACAGTGTAGACTTTGGCTAAAGTCAAACCACCCTAAAGCTATGTTGTAATTTCGACTTCGTACCTAATTGGCCAGAAATATACTATCTATTTAAAATAGATCATTAATCAAATCCTTTACTGGACTATATATGGTAAGATGGGATCGGTGATTTTACTTCAATCAATCCAAACAAAGTTATAATATATTCCTTAGGGATATTTTCTGGATGGAAAGGCTTTTTTGCAAACCCGGAATTTTTGCAGGATCAATATACAGTAAAATGTTTGATCAACAAGTCTCAGACTATGTAATTAAGGAAAAAAAGATTAAAGTGATTCACTATTAACATTCTCGCAAAGACTTATCCTCTAATTTAGAAGGTGAACAGGTGTGTTTTTTGCCATGCCTACTGGTCTTGGGTGAGTGTACTCAGCAAGACATCATGATAATGATGTCATTTTCCCGACTGGCCAGTTTTGTGATCCGAAAATCCGGTAAACTAAAGCTTGCATAAGAATGGGAATGATTTTTTTGATAAACGGTTAAGTAAATATCGGAGTGGTAGAAGGAATGTACAATCAAGGTGCTGTTGAGGGTGCTGCCAGTATAGAATCAGGTAGCCGCGTCTTCGTTTACGAAGTGATAGGTCTGCGTCAGAATGAAGAAACTGATCAAACCAACTACCCAATTCGTAAAAGTGGCAGTGTGTTCATCAGAGTACCTTACAACCGCATGAATCAAGAAATGCGACGGATCACTCGCCTAGGCGGTAAAATTCTTAGTATCCAACCTGTTACAGCTTTACAGCAAGTCAATCACCAAGTTGAATCGGTAACAACTGATGAAGTGGTTAGTACAACTGATGTAGTGGTTAGTACAGAAGTCAAAGCTGAGGTGAATGCTAAGAATGAGGAAAATGGTAAACCCACACCTGTGATTAATACTAGTGAAGCCAAAGGCTTTGCTAAATCAACGGCTAAGGAGAAAAAAGGCAACACCATGACTCAAGCAAAAGCCAAAAAAGATGCTCATGTTGATGTTCCTGTGAACATTTATCGTCCTAATGCTCCGTTTATTGGTAAGTGTATCTCTAATGAGACATTAGTTAAAGAGAGTGGAATCGGTATTGTTCAGCACCTCAAATTTGATATATCTACTGGCGATTTAAGGTATTTAGAAGGTCAAAGTATTGGCATTATCCCCCCTGGTGTGGATAAAAATGGCAAGCCTGAAAAGCTCAGACTTTACTCAATTGCTTCGACTCGTCACGGTGATAATCTAGATGACAAAACAATATCCTTGTGTGTTCGTCAGCTAGAGTACAAGCATCCCGAAACTGGTGAAACAGTTTATGGTGTTTGTTCTACCTATCTGACTAAAATCAAACCAGGTGATGATGTCAAAATCACGGGTCCTGTCGGTAAAGAAATGTTATTGCCCGAAGATCCTGAAGCTAATATAATCATGTTAGCAACAGGTACAGGTATTGCGCCCATGCGGACTTACCTGTGGCGGATGTTTAAAGACGGAGAAAGAAAGGCTAACCCAGAATATCAATTTCAAGGATTTTCTTGGTTATTGTTTGGTGTGCCAACAACTCCCAATGTTCTCTACAAAGAGGAATTGGAAGCAATGGAACAGAAATATCCTCAAAACTTCCGTCTCACCTATGCTATCAGCCGGGAACAAAATAACCCCCAAGGTGGCAGAATGTATATCCAAGACCGTGTAGCAGAACACGCTGATGAGTTGTGGCAATTGATTAAAAATACAAAAACCCACACTTATATCTGTGGTTTGCGCGGTATGGAAGATGGTATTGATGCCGCTTTAAGCGCTGCTGCGGCTAAAGAAGGTGTAGTTTGGAGTGATTACCAAAAAGACCTCAAAAAAGCTCACCGCTGGCACGTAGAAACATACTAATTTAGTCACTGGTCAGTGGTCATTAGTCATTGGTCATTGGACAATTAAAAGAAGATAATTAGTAGGTAGGGCTTATGCTCTGCCTACAATTGTTTTATTGTTCTATATTTCTATATAAGTTCATTGTGGGTGCAAAATCTGTGGCTGTTAAATTAGGAATACTCGGATTAGGTACAGTAGGAACGGGGACAGTACAACTGTTACAAGACAAGGTAGGCCGTCACCCACTGTTACAGGAAATTGAAATCTATCGAGTAGGTGTGCGATCGCTCACGAAACCTCGTGCTGTAGAATTATCTCCAGAGGTGATAACTACGGATTTAGAGGCAATTGTTAATGATCCAGCGGTAGATATAGTTGTAGAATTAATGGGGGGATTAGAACCCGCACGCACACTCATTCTCACAGCTATTAACAATGGTAAGCACGTAGTTACTGCCAATAAAGCGGTAATTTCTCGATTTGGTGCGGAAATATTTACCGCTGCCAATCAAGCGGGTGTTTATGTGCTATTAGAAGCGTCCGTTGGTGGTGGTATTCCTGTGATTCAACCCCTAAAGCAATCTTTAAGCGTTAACCGCATTAGTGCTATCATGGGTATTGTCAATGGCACTACTAACTACATCCTCACCAGGATGCAAACAGAAGGTAGTGAATTTGATGATCTATTGGCAGATGCTCAGAGATTGGGTTATGCTGAAGCTGACCCTACAGCAGATGTTGATGGGTTAGATGCGGGAGATAAGATTGCCATTTTAGCATCTTTAGGGTTTGATGGGCGAATTAATCGGGAAGATGTCTATTGTGAAGGGATTCGTCAAGTCACAAAAACAGATATTGCCTACAGTGCTAAATTAGGATTTGTGATTAAATTACTAGGCATAGCTCAACATTTAGATACAGATAATTCCCAGCTTTCTGTGAGAGTTCATCCTACTTTAGTTCCGCAAAATCATCCTTTAGCTAGTATAAATGGTGTTTATAATGCTATCCTTATCGAAGGAGAACCCATTGGCCAGGTGATGTTGTTCGGTCCAGGGGCTGGTGCGGGGGCTACGGCTAGTGCCGTATCATCAGATATTTTGAATCTTGTCGCTACTCTGAAAACCAATACAGCTAAACCAAATCCTCTTTTAGCTTGTAGACATCAACATTACTCGCAAATTACACCGATTTCTGAGTTAGTAACCCGGTTTTATGCCCGTTTCCTCAGCAAAGACCAAGCGGGAGTTATTGGTAGATTGGGTACTTGTTTTGGCAATTATGGGGTAAGTTTAGAATCAGTGGTACAAACTGGTTTTCAGGGAGAACTGGCAGAAATTGTTGTTGTTACCCACTATGTTCAGGAAGGGGATTTTAGGCAAGCTTTGGCTGAAATTCAAGCTATGGAATCTATAGACAGTATTCCTAGTGTATTACGAGTGCTTTGAAGTATAAAAATATCTTCGGCTTCTTGGAGAAGTCGGGGATTTGTTATTCTATTCTTGATTAACAACAAGGTAGTTCTTCCTTATCAACTCTAGCATAACATATTTAAAATTGTTTGTCAATACCATAAATCTCTTTTTTTCGGTGGCGTTTTTGCGTTTTTTAGCGAAACATTATGGGGTGATGATGTAAATAAGGAAGACAGAGAATTGATTACCTGTCTTCTAGCTAAAGTTCGTTTTAATTGAACAAGAAATTACCACCAAAGAGGTTGATATTCGCATTGGCGCTGGTAAATCCAGATGTCCCTGATAAAGTCACTAATAATTGACCAGTACCAAAACCAGTATTAGCAGCAATACCATCACCAACTCGTACTAATGTAGAAGTACCTGATGTAATTACATCAAAATTGGCAATACCTGTAAAATTCAGTTTATCACCACCGACACCGCGCACAAATTGGTAAACTGTATCTGTAGCATCACCAAGAGTGTAATTAACGTTATCTACAGAATTATCGTTTAAACCTAAATACAGGGTATCGTTACCTAACCCACCATTGAAGGTATCACTATTTGCACCACCGATGAGGATATCGTTACCACTAGTGCCTGTCAGAGTTAGACTAGAAGGACTACCTGTCACACCATCACCATTAATATCTATACCAAAAACAGTTTCTTTAGCCAAAGCTGCTGCGGAATTTAAGCCTGAAATTGCCTCGGTAGAAACCCAATTCCAGTTACTATCTAAACGCCAAAGATGTGCTAAGTCTTGGGAAACATTTTTCCAAATAACTTGGTTTTCACTATTAACGGTTTCTGCGGCTAGAATTTGCCATCCTGCATAGATATTTTCGTAGATTTGAACACCGTTTTTAATAGCAATTGGAGTAGCTGTTCCGACTTGGGTAAAGTATTTGTTGGTGGTATCTTTAACTAATTTGGTATTACCTGCTGATTCAATTGGGGTGTAAGCACTACCTGTAACACCATCACCATTAATATCTATACCAAAAACAGTTTCTTTAGTCAAAGCTGCTGCGGAATTTAAGCCTGAAATTGCCTCGGTAGAAACCCAATTCCAGTTACTATCTAAACGCCAAAGATGTGCTAAGTCTTGGGACGCATTTTTCCAGATAACTTGGTTTTCACTATTAACTGTTTCTGCGGCTAGAATTTGCCATCCTGCATAGATATTTTCGTAAATTTGAACACCGTTTTTAATAGCAATTGGAGTAGCTGTTCCGACTTGGGTAAAGTATTTGTTGGCTGCATCTTTGACTAATTTAGTATTACCTGCTGATTCAATTGGGGTAAAAACGGCATCATTTAACATCGAAAGATGTAGGGTGTAACTATCTCCTGTTGCTGGAGGTGTTAAAGCAGAAGACGAATAGCGATAAACGCCAATGATATAATCACTTGTTGTTAGTGTTTTATAGGTGAAAAATGATGCTGTATCGTTACCCGTATTTCCGGTTTCTATACCATCATCATTACTGCTTAATAATTGGTTATTATTGGGATTCCAAAGTCGCAGTATGGTATCAAAATTATTGTTGTCAATGTCGAAAACTAACTGAGTATTTGCAAGCGCATTAAACCGATATAAATCAAATGTGCCATCTCCTGTTCCCAGAATAGTAACGTGATCATAAGTGGTGGAAATATTACTGCCATTAAAATCCTGAATATCGGCGACTACTTGACGATTAAAACTTGTATTAGCAATTACTTGAGCCGTTGCAAAAGTATTATTTCCCTCAACTTCTGGCAAAATATTTGTGCCACTTCCATTAGACATTTCTACAGCACCAATATCAACAGTAGTTCCGAAAATTCGGAGTAAATTACGTTGATCAAGTGGTATTATTTCAGTTGTATTCTGATCAGAATCAAGGTCTTGTGTATCAGCAGGAATTAGGGAATTATTGCCCGCATTGATGGCAGGACTACCCGCAAGTAAGGGATGAATGTAGGTATTACCAATATACTGTAATGTTCCCAGTCCAGGATTAGGATTAACAATATCTGTTCCTGTGCCAACAGTTCCACTTGCTCCCGTCAAGTTACCAATTAGGTTGTTATTGTTACCTGTAACTGATCCATAAATATCTTTTCCAGAATTAGCGTTATTACCAGCAACAATGGTATTTTTAAGGGTAATTTGTCCGCCTAAACGACTGTAAATTCCCCCACCGCTACTAGCTGTGTTATTAGCGACGGTACTATTAAATAAATTTAAAATACCATCATTATCAATCCCACCTCCAGGATAGCCTGACATTGTATTGTTACTAATTGTCGTATTAATGAGGTTTGCAGTACCTGAATTATTAAGTCCAGCCCCTTCCACGAAAGAACTGCTATTATAAACAATAGCTGTATTAATCAGATCAAGTTTACCATCATTATTAATTCCACTGCTACCACTATTAGATTTAATTACACTGTTAATTCCAGTAAAAGATCCCTCTCTCTCATTCTTAATTCCACTTCCTATGACTCCCTGATTATTATAGATCCGGCTATTCTCTAAAATAACTGAACCATAATCGTTTAGAATTCCTCCCCCACTTCCTGATTCTGATAATTCTCCAAGGGCTTTGTTATTGTAAATATCACTATCCCGAATAACCGCTGTCCCATAGTTAATAATCCCATTTCCTGTATTATCATGAACACTACTATTTTGAAGAGTAAGAGTACCGTTGTTTTCAATTCCTGGACACTCATAAGCCCAAGAAAAAGGACCAGAAGTATAACTAACGGTACTGTTTTGCATCAACACTGAGGCATTTGACTCGATGTAAATAGCACTGCTAGTTGCTCCGGTGATAGTGATGTTATCTAAAGTGAGATTTCCCTGAGCGCGAACTCTGAAAACGTCATTACCAAAAGCAAAAATAGAGTAAGGAGATGTATATGTTAATTTACTTCCATCAATAATTGCGGCTTCATTCCCTACCGCTCTAATGGTAACATTTCTTTTAATATTTAAAGATCCGCTGGAAGAATCCGTAGTCGTATAAATTAAAGAATAAGTTTGTCCTCCTTGCAATTCAATAATGTAATCATTGATTGTATCAGCATTGGCTATTAAAATCGCATCCCGCAAGGATAAACCACCAGTAGCACTACCATCATTTTGATCTGCGGTTGTTGTCACTGTTAAAACAATTGGTGCAGCTTGTTCAACAGCAATTACTTTTCCTTCAACAGTAATATTTGCCCAATCATTTTCTGTGTTAATTCTGTCTAATTCCTGAGTTGTTAAATTCTGTCCGCGCACCAATGCTGAGAATTTTTCTCCTTCATCTCCGGGGGTGTCTATTTGATTAATTTGAGCATCAATAAAATGCCCAATTTCTTCTAATAGAACCGCGCTAATGGCTTCTGGTGTGGAAGTTGCGATAAAATTAGCTGATAAATAAATCTTATTATTGCTGGTGGCATAAGCACCGTTAGCATTGCCCAAAGTGCTATTATCAAGAATCTCAATTTGTGGAAGTTGACTAAAATCACCAGATAACCATTTTAAACGTAGAATTTCCGCACCGCTACGGTTGTATTGTGTACCAAAAGCGGTATCGAAAACCTGCCAGAAATTATCTAAACCAGAAAAAGTGCTGAGTTGATTGTATGTCAGCGTCAGGGCAGAGTTGAGTATGGTATTCATAGATTTAATTAGTTATTGGTATTAATGATGCCCGAAGGCGATAGGAGGGGTCACAACTTGTAACACTTTTAAGTTAAAGACTATA
>Ga0082207_1001362_pt1 | contig 11712 bp, 9 predicted proteins | sample LakMenEpi10Aug09_FD_71540 | JGI IMG/M metagenome (GOLD analysis project Ga0082207, IMG submission 71540) | reverse complement strand
AGTGCATCAACAAACAGAGTCGTAAAAACACCAGAGCCGTTTTCTTCCGTCGCATATTGATCGGCAGTAGAGGCGGTGAGAATCGTCATCCCATCCATTAGCTCTGCGGCCTGCCCGACGCCGGGACGATCGCCGGCAATTCCGGAATGGCAGCTATCAAGGACGATGACACGGTTTCGGGCTTTGGACTTGTTCGCAAATGTAAGTATGTCGTTAAGTGAAATACCATCGTCTCCGATTTTGGAGTCAGACGTGATCAAGAATCCTCCAGCGGATTCGACATAACCATGGCCGGCAAAGAAAAAAAGAGCTGTGTCACATTCTGTTTCAAACAGCTCTTTGATCGTGTCGCGAAGTTCAGAGCGTTCGACGGTGTCAGTAGGGCCTGTGCCCGTCAAAATCTTTATCCCAAAATTGACTGTGCCATCACTATGGCGCTCCAACACACTCTTTACGGCATGCGCATCGTCAACGCAGCCGAACAGGCTACCACAATGTTCGTAATAGTTGATGCCAACGACCAACGCTTTCTTCATGATTGTTCGCCTAGCGGCTACCGCCGATCAGTTTCTTGAGGTTGTCCCAAGTCCAATCATAGATTTTGTCGGTCGATTTTGCTGATTTAGGTTTCGTGCATGTCTTGTTGGCCCGGCCATTTAAGAGAAAGTAGTTTACTCCTTCCTCCTGTGCAATTGTCAGTTCAGCGGACACACCAGTCGCTGTGTCGGTATGTTCGCCACAGATGACGACGACAACGTCACAGCCTTTGATTCGTGTTCGGGCTTTTTTCTTCCAGCCCTCGGAGATGGCCTCTTTGATCGAAAAGTCGGCGATCTCGAATGGGCTATCCTGGTTCTTTGCTTGGCCTACGAGGAGGGTCTTGAGGTCAAGATCGTGGTCGTAGTCAAAGCTGATAAACGTCCGTTTCTTTGCCATGTGATTGATTTCTCCAAAGTGCCGAAAGAATCCATGCATGTCGTGGGCTACCGTGATGGTCTGGCCCCAACCCCAGGAGACATGCCATGGAGACGGACATCATTCTCGCGATTGATCTTGGCCGTTACAACAGCGTCGCTTGTTGGTACGACCCCCGCACCCGTGTTGCGGAGTTCCGCTCGATCCAGACGACGCCGGAGGAGGTTCGGTCCGTTCTCGTCCGTGAGCCGGTTTCGAGCGTGGTCTTCGAGGCCTGTTCGCAGGCTGGCTGGGTCCATGACCTCTGCGAGGCAGCAGGGCTCTCGGCACGGGTAGCCAGCACGACCGGGTCGGCCTGGCAGTGGAAGCACGTCAAGCGGAAGACCGACCGCGATGACGCCCTCAAGCTCGCCCGATTGGAGGCCGTCGGCGAGATCGATCCTGTCTCATCGGCGAAGTGCTGAGGAGGTGGCGGGGCGGCAGGTAAGACGTCGGCGACCTTCGAATCTGGGTAAACGCCCTGACACCGCGATCGGAGCCCCTCTACGCCATGGCCTGACCGCTGGTGGGGTGACGCGGGCGGGGCGTGGACACATTTCCAAGGTTGGAAATGCGTCCAAGCGGCACTCTCCTGGAAGTCACAGACCCAGCCTGATGGGCTGGGTTCCATGGCCCGGGATATGCGCGGTTCCGGTGGGTCTTCGGTCGCCAATCTGGATTCGAGGAATCCTCAAATCGGTAGCTTTTTCTGCCCTCTGTGCGAGGAAGCTGGCAGAGCTGGCAAAACCGGATGTGCTCTCGGAAGTCACTGTGGGGCAACGACTAACGATCAATTTCGTGGTTTCTTCGGGACTTGCGAAACTGTCTCGCCTGAACTTTCTAATCCCAGGGTCGCTGGTTCGAGTCCAGCCGGGCGTATTTTTTTCGACGACATACGGATCACACTCGATCCTCGATCGTCGTCGCGGCACCGCAGCCGGCAGGAGACATGCTTCCCCTTCCGGAATCACATGGGAGGGATGGTGCGAGTCGCTGCCCATGCTCCGGGAGACGGCGTTGCTGACGAGCGCAGCCATGGATGGCGAAGCGAAGTCAGCATCGAGCCAGTGAAGGCCTGGAAGGCCGCAGCGAGCGTCCGGCGACGGGGCATGGGCAGCCCCGAGCAGCGGCGATGCATAGCCACAGGTTGAAAACCTGTGCTACGGAGGGAGCCTCGGGATCACGTGTGGCCCTACCGTTATGCCGATTCGTCGGATGAAGGCACGCTCTTTCGCAAGGCCTCCTGGCCGCCATGCGCTATTTGCTCCAGCAGGCGCACCAGTCCTTGCCGGCTTGGATGACTGACGGCCACGGGTGCAGAGCGTGGGCTCAGACGCGTTTCGTCTTCGGCACAGAGCCCGCGACTCAGTTCGACACTCGCCGTGGCCTTGAGCCTCGCGATCGCCTGCGGGCTCACCTCCTTCAGCCCGCGAAGCGAGAGCACCGCTCCGGTATGCGTGGCAAGAATGGAAGCAACTTCGTCCGAGACCCGCGTGAGCCTGTCGAGGCTGAGCATCGGATGCTTCACAAGTTCCCGTGCCACGTCTTCGGTCAGGTCGGTGAGATCGTTGAGCGCCAAGCCTCCCGCCGCGTGGGTCGCGAGAATCGATGCGACCGCCGGGGAGAGTTGCGTCACGCCATCGATGAAGAGGCAAGACAGCCCGTGGATGCTTCGCGGGCCGGGCTGGGCGGCCAGCACCCTGGCCCGCTGCTCGTCGAGCCTCGCCAGGCCTGAAATCTCCAGCGGCCCTTGATGCCGGACGAGGGCCTCGAGCCGATGGAGCGGCAGGTCAGCAGGCACGTGGATCAGCAGGGAACCCTGATGGCGGCCCAGGCACTCCGCCACCGCGTCGTCGACGTGCACGGCGGGAATCTGTAGCTCGCCCCGGTGGCCCGCGAGTGCCTCCGCCTGCCACGGCGTCAGCCGAGCCAGCCGCTGCAGGCAGAGGTGCCCGGCGCGTTGCCCAAAAGCCGTAGCCGCATCGTTCGAGAGAGCGGAGATTCCGTGGAGATGCAGCTGGCCCGAATGGCAGGCAAGGTGTCGCGCGGCGCGACCCGCCAACACAGCGATGCCATTGAGGTAGAGATTTCCGCGGTGGCGGGCCAGTGCCGCCGCCGCCTTCGGCCCCAACAACACGATGCCGTCGAGATGGAGATCATGGGAATGGCTGGCGAGCCCCCGTGCCGCGGCTTCGCCAAGGTGGGCCACCGCGTTCAGCGAGAGTTCACCGGCATGCCTGCCGAGCGCCCGGGCGGTCGTCTCCGAGATGGTCCGCAGGCCGTCGAGGGAGAGTGATCCGCACGCATGGCGGGCGAGCGTCGCCGCGACCGAATCAGTGACCGAGTTCAGCCCGTCGAGATAGAGATGCCCGCGGTGCTCCACGAGTTCCCGAGCCACCGACAGCGGCAGCCGAAGCAGCCCGTGCAGGTGCAGGTGGGTTTTCGCATACGCGATCACATCCGCCCGAGCGTCGTGGACCGCCGCCCGATGCAGCGTCACGCAGCCCCAGGCTTCCTCGATAACCGGGTCGTCCACGTTGCGGGACAGGCCCGCGCCGTCTGCTACCACCGGCTTTCTGAACATGTCCACGAGTTGGCGTGCTCGCGATGCATCGAGGTGCCGGATCGTGCCCGCAACATCGTAGATCGATGGCTTTGGTGCTGGCTCGGCCATACCGGTCCTCCCTGCTATGTTCAGGCTTCCAGGCCGCTTCGGGGGCCCGCGAACCGTGGCGTTGGCCCGGTCGTCAACGAGAGGATGTGGCGACCGTCCAGGAAAACGGGACTAGCCGGGGCGATCCGCCTTGGCCGCCGCTCGGGAACCGGCTCACCCGCGCAGGCAAGCCGGCCGAGGAGGTCATCCCGCCGCTGAACCGCCACGTCGATCGCCCGCGTGCCGAGCGACCGTCGGATGCGCCGCTTGCGGCCACCAAAGTGGAGCGTGTAGTGCACCCACCACGTCCCGTTGTTGCACCAGAGATGGTGCCGGGGATTGGAGCTGTCCACTCGTAATGATGGAAAACCGATGTTCATGAGATGCTCTCTTCCTTTTCGACCAAAGGAAGGGAGCCCGTGAGCGTCCCCAGTGGCTTCGGCCACCGACGAAGACGTTCATCGAAAGCTTCGCCAGCCGCCGCCTCACCCATTTCGGGGTTCCTGAGCGACGCCTGACGCACATCCTCCTGACCCGTTGCCGGGGCAGGTCACCACCTTGTGCTTTCGCGAGGTTGGCCCGGGCGGCCACGTGGGTCGCCCGAATCAAGACGGATGTACCTTCCGTCCGTGATTATACCCAGCATGCCGGGGACGGATCGCCCCTCGATCCACCATATCCGTGTCATACGCGTACCGTCCGGCAAGCCGGGGCCGGCGAACCAAAGCCGCACGAGGGCCGTATGGTTGACCAGAGGCAGTACCTTTCCTAGCCTGCCTTGAGGTGTCGTTCGTGGGAAGCCCACCGGAAACGGGTCTGGTTGTGGCGTGGTTCGCAGGAGCAGCGTGATGTTCTTCTCTGCAGAGAATCGCTCCGGTCGCCGGCGGCCTGATCGCCGCCGTGCCCAGCCGACCGCCGAGCGGCTGGAACCCCGGGCGTTGATGACCCACTCCCCTGGCACCGAGTTTTCCCTGCCTGCTGGCTTCGCTCCGGCGACAGAGCCGACCGCCTATTTCGACGTCGCCACCGGCGTGCTCCAACTCGACCCCGTCGGCCGCAACGTTGCGCTTGTCAACTTCACGTACAACACCGAGCCCGTGAACATCTCCGGCTCATCGCCGGGGCCTTTCGTGTACCCATCGGGCACGCTCCAGAGTGCCGTCTCGACGGCCACGGAGAAGAAGACATTCCCGGCTGGCGTGTGGACGCTCCTGACGACCTTCCCGGCTCGCCTTGCCGGTGCGATCACCCTGGGGAACACCCCCACCCTCGCCACGACCGGCGCCAACTCCGCTTCGACCAACGGTTGGTTCAACAAGCCCTGGAGTTTTGGCGCCGTCGTCGCTCCGAACGCGCTCTCGATCGCCGATGCCGAGCGAAACTTCGTCTCCATCACCACCACCGACATCGGCTACGGCCCGGGCCGCGACCTCTTTCAATACGCGGAGTTCGGCGTCGTTGGCAACCGCTATGGCCGGGTGGTGGTCTACGCCACGCCCGACCCGGCCTCAAAACCAAACTCCATCCTCGGCATGGCCGGCGATGAGATCGTCGTCAGTGAGTCGACGGGCAGTTCCTTCACGACGACCACGCTGGCGTCTCTGCCAGCCGGTACGACGTGGGTCAACTCGGTCTCCGGCGACTTCGATGGCGACAATCGCACCGACATCGCGACGCAGACGGATACCGGAAGTTGGTGGGTGACGACGAATCCGGCCTCCGGCACGTCAACGCCACAGAAGTGGGAGTCCACGGCGGCGTTCCAGTTCGCCACGGTCGGCGACTTCAACGGCGACAAGAAGTCCGACATCGCGGTTCGCAATCCGAGCAACGGCTCGTGGCAGGTGCTGACGAGCACGGGATCGGGCTTCACTCCCGCTCGGTTTGGCCGTTGGAATCCGGCGGTGACCTGGAGCAACGTCCTCGCCGGCGACTTCAACAATGACGGCCGCGACGACCTCGTCGGCCAACGTTCCGACGGGCAGTGGATCGTCGCGGCGAGCACTGGCACGAGCTTCGCATCAAGTTTGTGGTCCACGCTCGCGATCGGGCAGTTCGGCACCGTGGGCGACTACAACGGCGATGGTCGCTCCGATGTGGCCGTCCGCAACCCCAACAACGGCTCGTGGCGAGTGCTCACGAGCACCGGCACCTCGTTCACGGATTCGAAGTTTGGTGTCTGGGACGCTACGACCACGTGGAGCAACGTGCGGCCGGGTGACTACAACGGCGACGGCCGATCCGACCTCGTTGGCCAGCGGGCCGACGGAACATGGTTCGTCTCGCTGAGCACTGGCAGGACCTTCTCGTCATCGGCCTGGGCCGCGCTGCCGATCGGCCAGTTCGTCACCATCGGCGACTTTAACTCCGACGGCCGCGACGACGTGGCGGTGCGGAATCAGGTGAATGGATCCTGGCGGGTGCTGGCGAGCACCGGTTCGGCGTTCACCTCGTCGAAGTTCGGCAGTTGGCCGACCGCCAAGGCCTGGTCGCGGGCGTTCGCCGCCCGGGCCTAACGCGGCCAGACCTGATGCGGCCGGGCTTGGTGTCGGAACCACCGCATTGTCACTTGGCCTGCGGCAGGGCGGCTTCGATCCGCCTTGCAACCTCACCGGCGAGGATGCACGAACCCTGTGGCGTGTAGTGCACGTCGGCGGGCTTGCCGATTTCTGCCATCCGTGGAGCCGCGAAGGCATTCAGGTCGTTGATTTCAACCCCCGCCTCCTGCATCACCTCCGCCGCGGCGGCGTTGTAGGCCGCTTCATCGCCCGGCACGCGGCCCTTGGCCCCTTTGGGCACCGGTGTCGTGCTGCACCAGATCAGCCTCGCTCCCGTCCGCTGCAGGCGTTTCACCATCGCCCGCAGGTTGTCGCGATAGGTATCGAGTTCCACCTGCCGGTGGCCTGCGGCGGCATCCACCGATGTGCCGGCATCATCCACGTGCTTGATGTCGTGGAGTCCGAAGTTGAAATGGATCACGTCCCATTTCGACGTGCCGAGCCATTTCTCGATGTGCTCCAGCCCCCGCGTCGTGGGTCCGCCGTTGACCGGAATGCGGTGGACGTTGGCCTTACCCACGAGAAGTTCCCGCGTGGGGATCGTGTAACCGATCGAAATCGAGTCGCCGATCAGGAGCACCCGCGGCAGTCCGGGAACGTCCTCGATCGGGCTCAGCGCCGGGTCGGGACGCTTGGCGGACTGTCGGGCCGCGACGGCTGCAGCGGCGTCGGCGGCCAAGACATCCGACACCTCGGCCGGCGACAAACGCAGGGCCAGGCAGACGGCGACGAGCAAGGCGATCGGGCGGCAGGAATGCGTCACGGCAATGGCTCCTCAAGGCCCACATGGGCGAACATCGGCACACCGACGCAGCGGGTGCCGTCGAATCGTAACCCACCGCGAACCCCCGGTCCCGCAGATGACGCCGCACCTCGGCCTACGCCCACGTGCGGGCCTGCCAGCAGCGGGGTGAGATCGCCACGGGCCTTTTGTTTTTGGATGAGTCGAGCCGCGACATGCACGACCTGCTCAGGACCACCGAAGCGCCCCTGGTTGACATCCCATTCGACCGACTCTGCCCAGGTTACGCGGCGCTCGAGGTCCTGATGGCCCGCTACCGCTGACCCGCCACGGGAGACGGCAGAGGCGGGGCAAACCCTGCCGTTTATTCGGAAAAGTCGGGGTCCCTGCCCTCCAGCGGCCGAATCCTGAGTGGTGTTTCAGCCGTGTTTCAAGCTGCCGGTGCCGGGTTCAGCATCGCCCCTGCGCGGCGTCAGGGTGGGCCTGCTGCATGCCTTAGCCTTCCTCGGGCTGCTGGCCCTGACGCACGGCCCCGCGGCTGCAGAGATCATCGAAATCGGCACCGACCGCGACGCCTTCACGCCCTCGACGCTGACAGTTCCCACCGGCAGCGTGCTGACGGAGGGGTCTTACGTGTACATCGACAACCGCGATCTGCCGCCGACCAACAGTTACCCGGAGCTGCTCAACCGTGTCCCGGTGGCCGACTGGCTGGAGGTGCGGTTCGGCGTGAACTACTGCAACAACGGCGGCGGCTACCTCGTGACCAATGCCGAAGGTGGTGAGGGGCGCGATAACGGAACCATCTACTACGAGTCGAGCGTGCTCTACGGCGTGAAGGCGGCCGTCACGCAACAGGATGGACTGCTCCCCCAGAGCTGCTTCATCATGGAAGGATTCACGCCGCTGTACGGGGACTACTCCAGCACGGTTCCGATCGCTACCTACGCCCTCGGCTGGAAGTCCGAAGCCGAGTGGCGGATCGACGCAGCCATCCGCTACGTCTACGCGGAAGGGCTCGAAGGCTGGTTCAACAAGTGGGCGCCCTCGATCGTGTTGCGGCTTCCGGCGACCGAACGCTGGGAGGTGCACGTCGAATACTTCTCGACGTTCACCGTGGGGGCTCTCGACGAGGAAACGGTGCCGTTTTTCAGTCCCGGCACGCACTACATGCTCACCGACGACCTCGAGATCGGGCTCCGCATCGGCTGGGGCATGACCCGCGATGCGGCGGCGTTCTTTTCCGACGCGGGCTTCGGCTGGCGGTGGTGACGATCAGGCGTGAATTGCCTGGCCTGACACCGCGAGCGCCGCCTCCTTCAGAGCCTCGGGCAGCGTGGGATGGGCATGGCAGACGCGGGCGATGTCCTCCGCCGTGGCCCCGAACGTCATCGCGGCCGCGGCCTCGCCGATCAGGTCGCCGGCCGATGGGCCGATGATGTGGATCCCAAGCACCCGGTCGGTCGCAGCGTCGGCCAGCACCTTCACCTTGCCCGTCGTCTCGTCGATCGTCCGCGCCCGGCCGTTGGCTCGGAACGGGAACACGCCCTTCTTGTAGGCAGCGCCGGCTGCGACCAGTTGCTCCTCTGTCTTGCCAACCGCCGCGATTTCCGGATGCGTGAACACGACGGCCGGCACGAGGTCGTAGTCCACGTGCGACCACTTCCCTGCGATCCCCTCGGCGCAGGCAACGCCGTCCTCCTCGGCCTTGTGGGCGAGCATTGGGCCCGGGATGCAGTCGCCGATCGCCCACACGCCCGCAACCGACGTGCGGAAGTGCTGATCCACGGGAACGTACCCCCGCTGGTCGGTCGCGAGGCCGACCGTCTCCAGGCCGATGCCGTCGGTCGCCGGCCGCCGCCCGGTCGCCGCCAGCACGCGGTCGCAGCGGATCGGCTCCTGCCCTTCACACTCCACGACCGCGGCGTTGCCGTCCGCACGGGCCCGCGTCACCTTCGCGCCCAGCCTGACGTCGAGCCCCTGCTTGCGGAACAGAGCCAGCGCCTCCGTGGCGATCTCGGCGTCGATTCCCGCCAGAATCCGGTCGGCGTATTCCAGGACCGTGACCTTGGCCCCGAGCCTCCGCCAGACGGTGCCGAGTTCCAACCCAATGTAGCCGCCGCCAATCACCACGAGGTGACCAGGGACCGTGTCGAACGCGAGCGCCTCGGTGCTCGTGCCCACGAACCGGCCGTCGACGTCGACGCCCGGCAGCACGATGCTGCGACTGCCGACGGCGAGGATGATCCGGGGGCTATCCACGACCGTCACGGTGCCGTCGGAGGCGGCGACCTCGACCCGCCCTGTCCCGGCCAGCCTGCCGGCTCCGGCGTACCGGGTGATCTTGTTCTTGGCGAGCAGCGCGTCGATCCCCTTGGCGAGCGTGGCGACCACGTCGTCCTTCCGCCTCATCATCGTGGCGAGGTCGAGCGATACGCCCATGACGGTCACACCGTGGCGGGCGAAGTCGTGCTGGGCCTCCTCGAACTTGTGGCTCGATTCAAGAAGCGCCTTTGATGGGATGCAGCCGACCCGTAGGCAGGTACCCCCCATCCGGGGCTCTTTCTCGACGAGCCCGACATTCATACCGAGTTGGGCGGCTCGGATGGCGGCCACGTAACCGCCGGGTCCGCCGCCGATCACGAGGAGGTCATGGGTGGGCATGGGCTGCTCTCAGGGGGTTTTGGATCCGCAGGCCCGGGGCGAAAGCCTTCGTCGCTGTGGTATTTTCGCATGCCGTCCGGCGGAGGCTCGGAGTCCCGGGAGCGAAAATCCCAAGGCTCCTTCGGCTTCCGCCCCGGGCCTGCTCGCCGACGCGGAACGATTCGCCGTCATACTTCGAGCATCAGTCGCGAGGGGTCTTCGATCGTGTCCTTGATCCGCTTCAGAAACGTGACAGCCTCACGGCCGTCCACGAGGCGATGGTCATAGGTCAGGGCGAGGTACATCATCGGCCGGATCACCACCTGGCCGTTCAGCGCCACGGGGCGATCCTGAATCGAGTGCAGGCCAAGGATGCCGCTCTGCGGGGGATTGATGATCGGCGTCGAGAGCATGGACCCGTAGACGCCGCCATTGGAGATCGTGAACGTGCCCCCTTGGAGTTCCTCAAGCTTGAGTTTGTTCTCGGAAGCCCGGCGGGCAAATTCGCCGATCGTCTGCTCGATCTGGGAGAACGAGAGCAACTCCGCATTCCGAATCACCGGCACAACGAGGCCCTTACCGCCACCGACGGCGATCCCGATGTCGCAGTAGTCGCGGTAGACGATGTGCGGCTCTCGGTACTCCGCGTTCACCTGGGGCACCGCCCGCAGAGCCTCGACCGCAGCCCGCACGAAGAAGGACATGAAGCCGAGTTTCACGCCGTAGCGCTCCTGAAACTGGTCCTTGAACTTTCCCCGCAGCGCCATCACGGCGCTCATGTCGCACTCATTGAAGGTCGTGAGCAGGGCAGCCTGCTGCTGGGCCTCGACGAGCCGTTCCGCGATCCGCTGGCGGATCGGACTGATGAGCTGGTAGCGCTCCTCGCGGCTGCCGCCCCGTGCAGCGGCCACCGATGCGACCATGGGTGACTTCGCCGCCGGCGCAGCGGGCTTCACGGCGGGCGGCGGCGGCATCGTGGCGGCCACGGCATCGGCCTTGCTCACCCGACCGCCGGGACCGGTGCCACTGACCGCCTCGGCCGGCACGCCCGCCTCGCCAAGGACGCGGGCGGCGGACGGCATCACCCGCGGCGGCATCACCGGGGCCGCAGGGGGCTGAACGGAACCGATCGTCGTCGTGCCGTCGGTTCGCTTGACGCCCACCGTCGGCTGGGGAGCCGCTGACTGTGCCGCACCAACCCCGACGGCGGCCGGCTCCATGTAGCCGATCACCTCGCCAACCACCGCCTTTTCGCCGCTTCCCTTCAGAACCTTCGTGATGGTGCCGGACGTCGGCGCGGGCAGTTCGACCGTTGCCTTGTCACTCTCAATCTCAACGATCGAGTCGTCGGCGGCGACGGCATCCCCCTCTTGCTTCTTCCACGTGCCGACCATCACCTCGGTGATCGACTCGCCAACTTCGGGAACCTTCAGTTCGATGGGCATGGTGGTGCGCCGCCGACCGGCGGCCTCGTGGGGGATATGTCAACTGATGAATGCGGCGGAGAGCAGCTCGTTCTGCTCCATGTCGTGACTCTTCTTCGATCCCGTGGCGGGGCTAGCGGCGCTCTGCCGGCATACACCCGAGAATGGAAACCGGTCGAACAACTTCTCGCCAAAGTGGATCCGCACGAACCGCCAGGCACCCATGTTTTCGGGCTCCTCCTGAACCCACACGACCGGCGTGCCCGGCGTGTAGTTCGCGAGCGCCTCTTCGAGCGCCTGGCGGGGCAGCGGGTAGAGCTGCTCGACGCGAATGATCGCCACGTCGCGACGACCAAGCTCCTGCCGCCGCTTCTCGAGTTCGTACGCCACCTTGCCGCTGCAGAGCAGCACCCGGTGGATGTCGCGGGGAGCGGTCTCAGACGTGTCGGCCAACACCCTCTGGAACCCGCCCTTCACGAAGTCGTCCAGCGGCGAGACGCAGACTGGGTTTCGCAGCAGGCTCTTGGGCGTCATCACCACCAGCGGCTTCCGCCACACGCGGAGCACCTGCCGCCGGAGCAGATGGAAGAGCTGGGCCGGGGTCGTCGGCTGGGCCACCTGGATGTTGTCCTTGGCGCACAGCGACAGGAACCGCTCGAGGCGGGCGCTGGAATGCTCAGGCCCCTGCCCCTCGAAGCCATGCGGCAGGAGGATACGGATCCCCGACAGCCGGTTCCC
>Ga0082207_1001361_pt1 | contig 11717 bp, 11 predicted proteins | sample LakMenEpi10Aug09_FD_71540 | JGI IMG/M metagenome (GOLD analysis project Ga0082207, IMG submission 71540) | reverse complement strand
CCTCACCCGGTTACCGGAACGTCCATCGATAGTTCCCGGAGCCGAAGATGGTGGCATTGGCATTGCCGGTGACACCAAACGTCTTCCAGTTCTCAACCACCATCGACGACACGCTGCCCGAGTTGACCATGCCCAGCGGAAAGGCCCACGGCTGCGTCATCCAGCCGGCGGTGACCGCTTCACCGAGCGGGTTGGTAGAGTAAGGGGATGTGCCGCCGGCACCATTGCCGGGGTCATACGAGGTGGCGAGCGTCGGGGAGCGGGTGAGGCTCACCGTGCCGGCGATGCGGGCCGGGGCACAGGTGATCAGCGTCCAGGTGCCGGCGGGAATCGTCTTCTGGTTGGCGAGACCGGTCGACCCCGAAACGATCGCGGACGTGGGCGAGGTGCCCGTCGCGTAGGTGAGTGGGCCAGATGTCGAACCGGTCGTGTTCACCGTGCCGGTGGTGTAGGTGATGATGACCGAGTTGAGGTCGTATCCCTTGGGGTCGACCTGCAGCTGCCCCGTCAGTGTGTTGAAGTAGGCAACGGCACCGGGCTGTCCAAAAAAGGCACTGGTGGCACTGGTACGAATGGGGAGAGCTGTGCCGGTAGCGACGGCCGACCATTGGAGCCCGGACGCCGTGGTCCCGCTGATGTCGGTCGGTTGGGGCGGGACGTAAACGCCCGCAGAAGCTTGAAGAGCCAGAGCAAGAACTGCGATGAGGGCAAAGCTGATACGACGAGTGGACATGGTTGCATTCCCTGGTTGATTTCCCCCGGCGGAGTCACGGCCGCCGACAAAAGCTGAATATGCAAACAGCGTGCCAAGGCTCACCAAACTTGTGATTCCCCAGGAGCGGTGAGGCCAGAAAATCATTTTTCACGAATAAAAACGCGTTTTCTACTCCTTGGGCACCCCCTCGTAATTGGTGTATCCACCGCGCGGCCTGCTTTTCGAGATTCGCAGAGATGGCGAAATGATTTCACCAGAACTGCGAATCCGTTTCGCAAGTTTGGTGAATATTCGCAGGTTTTGAGAACCTAAAACCCGCTCAGATCGGGTCGCCCTGAGTTGGCTCGCGTGGCGGCACACAGCCCTTTTTCGAGCCTCAGAGTGAAGGCATCAACGCCACTGCTGATCTCAATGACGGCGGCTTTCCCGGCCATTACCAGGCGGCAGGTGCCTGAATCGATCCGCCGGGCGTGGCCACGCCCGCCCGAGACCGGCCCGTCGAGGTGATCGAGCCAGGCCAAGCGATGAGGGGCGATTTCCACCGCCGTGACGGCGGGGCCGTCGGTGATCGGCACGTCAGCCAGCCGCCACGTGCGGCAATGGTCGCCATCCTCCACCAGCAAATCGACATGCCGGCCTGTCGGATCGTCCGGGGCCCCGGTGTGTTCAAGCAGGGCGAAACGAGGCATGGCATCGTCGGCCTTGCGGCCGCGGGTCTCAGTAGTCGGCCGCCTGTGACTGCGATCCGCCGATCGCTAGGGGCTTTGGGCGGTGGCGGACTGCCCGCCGGGCGTTTTCGTCACGAAGTCGCTCGACCGCCGCCTCCAGGGTCATCGCGCCGAGGTCGCCGTCCACGCGGTCGCGGAGGCTCACGGTGCCGGCTGCCTCGTCCCGCGGGCCGCAGACAACCATCATCGGGATCAGTTCCAACTGGGCTGTGCGAATCTTGGCTCCGAGCTTTTCCGCCGCGAGGTCGAGGCCGACCCGCAGGCCCGCGGCCTCGAGCCGGGCCTTCACCTGATTGGCATAGCCCTCGCTCTTTTCGCTCACCGGGATCACCCGCACTTGCTCGGGTGCCAGCCAGAGTGGAAACGCCCCGGCGAAGTGCTCAATGAGCACCCCCACGAACCGCTCCATGCTCCCCAGCGGCGCCCGGTGGATCATGACCGGCTGGTGCTTGGCGTTGTCGGCCCCGATGTACTCGAGATCGAACCGCTCCTTGCTCGGCAGGTTGTAGTCGAGCTGCACCGTGCCGAGCTGCCACTCGCGGCCGAGCGAATCGTTGATCACGAAGTCGATCTTGGGGCCGTAGAAGGCCGCCTCGCCCGGCTCGGGCTCGCAGCCTGGCAGGTTCATGCGGCGGGCCACTCGCTCGATCGCCGCCTCGGCCTCGTCCCATCGCTCGGGCGGGCCCACGTACTTGTCGCTCGCGGGGTCTCGGAACCCGAGCCGCACCCGGAAGTTGTCGAACGCCAGGCTTTCGAGGACTTTCAGCGTGAAGTTGATGCAGCCCTCCACCTCATGCTCCACCTGCTCGTGGGTGCAGAAGATGTGGGCGTCATCCTGCGTGAAACCCCGCACCCGAGTCATGCCACCGAGTTCGCCAGACTGTTCGTAGCGATAGACCGTGCCAAACTCGGCCAGCCGCAGGGGGAGATCCTTGTAGCTGTGGGGCCGGGCCTTGTAGATCATCGTGTGGTGCGGGCAGTTCATGGGCTTGAGCAGATACTGCTCGTCGTCGCTCATCACGATCGGCTTGAACTGGCTGTCGGCGTAGTAGGGATAGTGGCCCGAGATCTTGTAGAGATCGACCTTGCCGATGTGGGGTGTGTAGACCGGCTGATAGCCGCGGGCGGCGAGCTCTTCCCGCACGAAACTCTCGAGCGTGCCGCGAAGGATGGCCCCCTTTGGCATCCAGAGCACAAGCCCCGACCCGACCAGCGGGCTGGTCGTGAAGAGATCGAGCTGCTTGCCGAGCACGCGGTGGTCGCGGCGGCGGGCCTCTTCCAGCGCCGCCAGATGGGCATCGAGGTCTGCCTGGGAGAACCACGCCGTGCCGTAGAGCCGCTGGAGCTGGGCGTTGTTGGCGTCACCCTTCCAGTAGGCACCGGCGATGTTGGTGAGCTTGAAGGCGCCGATGCAGCCCGGGCCCGGCACATGGGGCCCCCGGCAGAGGTCGACGAACTCGCCCTGGCGGTAGAACGAGAGTGACGGGTGTGCCGCCAGGCCCGTTTCGATGTGCTCGGCCTTGAGCGGCTGGTTGAGGCCGCGGACGATCTCCACCGCCTTCTCGCGTGGCACCTCGACCCGCTCGAAGGCCTCGTCGGCCTCGATGATCCGCTTCATCTCCGCCTCGATGGCCGGGAGATCCTCGTCGGTGATCGGGCGGGACGCCCGCATGTCGTAATAAAATCCCTCGCCGACCGTGGGCCCGAAGGCGAGTTCGACGCCCTCGAACAACCGCATCACCGCACGGGCCATGACGTGGGCCGCGGAATGCCGCATCACCGGGAGCGCCCGGGCATCGCCTGCGTAGAGGGGCTCCAGCTCGACCGTGCCAGTGGTTGGTAGCGGGGCGTCGAGGCCCACGGTCTTGCCGTCGAGCACTGCCGCGATGGGGCGTCCCCGGCCCTCCTTGGGGCTGTTTGTGCCTGTCGATCCGGCGTTGAGGACGTCGGTGACACGGGTGGGAGACTCACACTGGCGAACCGTGCCGTCGGAGAGGCGAACGTTGAGCATGGTGCAAAAAGCCGCTGCAAGGATGTTTTTTGGGCGAAACCGGAGCGTATCCGCCCTGTCGAGCGGGCGACAAGCGGAGATGGTGGTTTCCCGCCGCCCGGCCTGTCGTCGCTTGACTCGCCCCAGTTTGGGCGTGAGACTCGTGATGCACAAAGTGCACCCGCGGGCGATTAGCTCAGTTGGTTAGAGCACCAGCTCGACAAGCTGGGGGTCATAGGTTCGAGTCCTATATCGCCCATTTCTGGCTTCCCGCGGCTCAGGAGGCCCTCCGCCGCGTCAGGCTCTTCGGCGGCTTGGCGTAGCCGTTGTCGATGAACCACTGCCAAGCCGCCTCGACCGACTCCTTGAGCGGGCGGATCGAATAGCCCAATTCCGCGATGGCGCGGTCGCTGGAATAGTGCTGGCACAACAGCGACATGCTGGCCGCCGCCGAGTTGAGCGGCCCCTCTCGGCCGACCCATCCGGCGATCAGGTCTCCCACGCGGCCTGCGAACCGCACAACGCGGAGCGGTGCCTCGCCCCGGGGCGGCCGGCAGCCGGCCACCTCGGCGAACAGCGTCCAGGCGTCGAGGAACCGAAGATGGTGGCCGCCGAGGATGTAGCGGCGGCCCGGCCTCCCTTTCCCCATCGCCGCGACGATCCCAGCCGCGATGTCGCGGGAGTCGCCGAAGTGCTGGGAGCCGGGGGGGGCGAGCAACCCTCGCCCCGCCGCCACCTCCAGGAGCATTCGGCCGCTCGACGGCTTCCAGTCCCAGGGGCCGAGCATGAAGACCGGGTTGAGGATCACCGCATCAAGGCCGCGTGCCACCTCGTCGAGGACGACCTGCTCTGCCTCGCGCTTGGTGACCACGTAGGGGCATTCGATCGTGTTGCCGAACGGTACCTCCTCGTCGGCAGGGGTGGCGTTGCCGGTCAGACCCAGGGCGTTGACGCTCGACACGTGGACGAGCCGCGCCCCTTCCCGTCGTGCCGCTTCGGCGACGAGGCGGGTGCCTTCGACGTTCACCCGCCGCATCTCGGCGAGCCGTCGCCAGCCGACGTGCACCATCGCCGCGGAGTGAATCACCACCCGGGCCCCCGCGACGGCCTGCCGGACGCTCTCTGGGTCGGTCACGTCGCCAACGGTCCGCTCCACGTCCACCCCGGTGAACTCGCGGTCGCCAGACCGCCCGCGGACGAGCGTCCGCACTCGGCGGCCCTGACCCACGAGCATCCGGACCACAGTGTTACCCACAAGACCGGTGCCGCCCGTCACCAGGCAGTCGATCGATGGGGAAAACCTCGTTGGTGTTGCTTGCACGGAAATCACCTCGTGAGGGTAGGGTTGCTGCCACGTGTCCACTCGTCCAATCGCGCCACGGCCGAGCGGCTCCGGGAAGCGAACTTTTCTCGTGCGACCGCCGTACAGTTGGTACGTCTGTTCGCCACCAGGGAGGTACGCGCATGAACCGGGAAGATCTCGTCTCGCTGTGCGAGTTGTTCGCTGGCCGCCGTGGCCTCGTGCACGGCCGCATGAGGATTGAGCTCGACGGGTCGCTCGCCGATCCCGTGCCCGAAATCCTGAGGAGTTTTCGGCGGGCCGAAATCTCCGAGAGCGAGAAAAACGCCCTGCTGTCTCTCGTCTGCGATTCCGACGAGGAGGACGTTCTTGGCGAGGAGGCCTGCATCCTCGACCCGTTTGCCGACGAGCAAGCTTCGCCGGGCGACGACGACTGAAGGCTTGCGGCGGACGAGGGCGGCTCTCGACACGGGCGTGACCGTTAGGCGGATCCCCGCATCGACAGGCTCTTGACCGTCAGCACCGCCCCGGCCGACATCAGTGCGAGCCCCAGCCACCGCGGTGGCTCCACCACCTTGCGGAGCGGAGCTGCTTGCCAAGCGGTGGCCTGCGGACCGGCCCCCATACGGGCCGCCACGAACGTGCTCGACTTCTCGTTGAGCGTGAACGACTGGACCATCCGGAACTGGATGCCCGCGAAGAACAAGAGCAGGCCGGCGAGCAGGATGTGCTGGCGGGTGAGTGTCGTGGATGTCATGGTTTCACTGTCATCGAATCCAGCGACCCCCTCCGATGACCACGGCTCGCTATGACGGGGTCGAATGGGATGTTCCGGCTGGAGGGCCGGCGGCTCTTGGTCGGCAGGCAGGGTGAAGGGCGGTAGTTCTGGCAAATCAGGTAAGCCGAGGTCGACTCTGCGGAAATTTACTGTGGAAGCGGTCGTGCCGAGGACGATGAACCTGTCGATCGTGATGGTTATTCCGCATCCGATCGAACCGCCACCGAGAGAGGCCGACCGTGACCACTCGCCTGAAGTACCGACTGATCGTTCTCGCAACCATGACAGCCTGGGGCAGCGTGTGCTCACAGGGGCTGCATGCCGCTGACGGGATCGATCCCGCCGCCATGCCGGCGGTCCTGTCCGATGCCGGTGACGCGGCCCCCGAGGCCATGATCATCGACGACCGGATCATGCTCGATCCCGACGCCGGTGGGTCGGTGTCCGGCGAGGTCGAATCGATCCTCGCCGACGGTGCCATGGTCAATGATTCAGGCCCCCCGATCATCGAATCGGTGGTCGAGTCGGCCGGCGAGCCCCGGGTGCTCGACGTGTCGCAGGGCCTCGATGGCATGCTCATGGACGACTTCAATGTCGATGAGATGCCCTACGAGGCCAGTTCCGGCCGCTGGTTCTGGAACGGCGGATGGTATGTCGGCGGCGAATCGCTGTGGATGGAACGCAGCCGCGAGATTCGCACACCGATCGCCACGGACACTGTTCCGCTGCCCTATCGATTGGGCCTTAAGTTTCCCCAGTACACGACGTGGGCGAATCCGTTCAACGTCGCGCCGGGTGCCCGGGTGACGATCGGCAAGTCGCTTGGTCGCGACTACCTCGACCGGGATCGGGCCTTCGAGTTCGTCTACTACGGCGGCCTAGCCTGGAACAATCACTCCGGCTTCAACTCCCTCGGTGGGCGAGGTTTCGAAACCCCCATGGGCTACAATGCCCCTGGTTTCAACGGTGCTGGTACCTACGACACCTGGTTCCGCTCCGACCTCAACAGCTGGGAGTGGAACTACAAGCTCCGCCGCCGGCTCGGCCGCGATCAGATGGTGATGTCGCCGGGCGGCAACTGGATTCGGCATGCTGAACGCGGCTGGCTCCCCGCGCTGATCACGGGCGTTCGGCTGGCGAATACCACCGAGTACTTCCGAATCCTGAGCAGCAATCCCGTGGCCGGGACACCGTCCGGCACGCAGTTTGGCGGCGACTACGTGATCAACACGGACAACTGGCTCTTGGGCCTCAACATCGGCGGCGAACTGATCAGCCAAAACGAGTTCTACTACTGGGGCCTCCGCGGACGTGCCGCGCCTTGCATCGCGTTCGACAGCATGAGCCAGGAGGCCTACGGCATCAACACCACCGGCTCGCCCACGCGGCCTGACGGGCAGCCCTTTGCCCAGGGTGCCTTCTCGTTCACCGAACAGGCCAACCAAACCACGGCCGGCTTCATCGGTGACTTGACGCTCCTGGCCGGCTGGCAGATCAATCCCAACTTTTCGCTCCAGGTCGGCTACGACTTTCTCTGGGTGGCAGGCATTGCCTCCGCGGTCAAGCAGTTCAACCTCGACCAGCGTAGTACCGGCGTGATCAACACCGGCGGACAGACCTTCGCCAACGGCTTGTCGTTCGGCTTCAACGGCTCGTGGTGATTCGAGCCCGGGCGAGCGTCGCCGGCGTGACCTTCGCGGGTTACGCCCCGGCGATCACCACGGCGACGGCCTGACCGGTGGTGCAGACATTCACCGCGATGGCGGTGGCGGGCCGGCCGGCGAGCGGCCCACCGCTCACCACGTTGACGGGGCAGGCAGGGTCGGGCGTCTGGTAGTTCCGCGTGGGCGGCACCACGCCCGCCTCGAGCCCGAGCACGCTGGCCATCAGCTCGACCACGCCGCCGCCGGCCCCGAGATGGCCGAAGGCCGCCTTTGGCGCGGTGACCGGCACGTCGCCGAGCTCGGCGACGATCGCGGCCGCCTCGGCGCGGTCCATGTCGACGGTGGAGAGGCCGTGAGCGTTGACGTGGCCCACGTCGGCGACCGCGAGACTGGCCGCCTCGCGGGCCGCCCGGAGCGCCTGCCGCAGCGAACTGCCACTGAAGCCGTGCCACCGGGCGCGGGGTTCGCAGCGGGATGCCGTGGCGAGCACCCGTCCGAGGATTGCCGCACCCCGCCGCTCGGCGTGGCCGCGGGATTCCAGCACGATCGTGCCGGCGCCCTCGCTATTGACGAGGCCGTCGCGGTCGAGGTCGAAGGGCCGCGAAGCGGCTTCGAAGTCGTCGCCGCGGTGCGAGAGCTGGGCGGCACCCCGCGCCACCATCGCCGTGGGATGGAGCCGGCAGCCGGTGCCGCCTGCGAGCATCACATCGGCCCAGCCACGGCGGATCACGCTCGCCGCCTCGGCGATGGCCAGCAGCCCCGAGACGTCGCCGAGCACGATCGAGTTGTTGGGGCCGCGGGCGTCGTGGGCGATCGCCACGTGTGATGCCGTCATGTTGGGCAGGTGCTTGAGGAGCCAGAGCGGATGCACCTCCTGCTGGATCGCCTCAGCCCAGGATGAGTAGTCGAACCGGCCGTCGATGACCGAGCGGCGGTATGTGCTCTCGAGATCCTCGATGTCGGCGTAGATCATGTCGCTGCCGAAAACGATGCCGAACCGCTCTGGGGCGACGGTGCCGGCGGCGAGCCCCGCGTCGGCGATCGCCAAGTCGGTGGCGGCAAACCCGAGCTGGATGTCCCGGCTCATCACCTTGAGGCTTTTCCGCGGCCGCACGGCAAGCTTGGGATCGAAGTCGACGATCTGACCACCGAACTGGACCGCCAGGCCCGAGGCGTCGAAGCTCGTGAGCGGCCGGATGCCGCTCCTGCCGGCGACCATGGAACTCCAGAACGCCTGGCGGCCAATGCCGATTGGGCTGACGACACCGAGGCCCGTGATCACGATGTCGTCCGGCGAACTCATGGGTGTGACGCTAAACCAGCGGAGGCGTGGCGGGGAAGGGCGGAGAGGGAATCCGGGGAATCAATGCGAACCTGGCGCGGAGTGGGGAGGGTGGAGTTCCCGCCATTGTCGCGGCGGCATCGGTTGCGGGTCGGCCCAGAGACCGCGTCGTGCGCGGCGGGCGGCCGACTCGGCGGCGATCAGATCGTCGTCCTCGGCGAACCCCGTGAACGCCCAGGCCCAGCCCTCAGCCACCATCTCCCGGTTGAGGTTGCGATCGTCGAGGCGGAGTGTGCCGAGCACCCGGCCATGCTGGTCGCGGGCGTCGCCCTCGACGCGGACGATGCCTCCAGCGAGTTTGGCCACAAGGGCCGCCCGCGACTCGCGGCCCTTTGGCTGGTCGAGTTCCGGGGCGTCGATCCTCACGAGCCGCACCCGCACTCGCCGGCCCTCGGTGTCGAGGCAGGTGATGGTGTCGCCGTCGTTGATCATCTCGACCCGCCAGGCGGGTCTCCCTTGGGCGTCGGTCGCCGGGCACAAGGGGGCCGTCGCGGCCACGACCGCCGACACGACCGCCGCTGCCACCGCGTACCACACGCGGAGCCTTCGGGGCATGCCCCGCGGGGGCGGCGGAATCGCGAAGCGGCGGGCAGGCGCCCTCATCTCACTGCCCCGCGGCCGCGGGTTCGTCGCCGTCCTTCACGATGGTGATCTGTCCGGGTTCCTCGACGACGATCTGGGGGCGACCATCCCGATCCTCAATCACCCCGCGGACGCGAATCGTCGCTTTCTCGAAGTGCTCGGCGGGGCTCTCGATGCCGTCGGCCTTCAGGCGGTCGAGTCCGCCCTTGAAGATCATGACCGTGAAGTTTTTCTCGTCGCGGTGGTCGCGGCAGGAGTTGAGGAAGCAGACGGCCTTGCCAGGGAGCTTGCGGGCGGACTCGACGGTGAACTCGACCGTGCACTCCTCGCCGGCATGGGCAAGCGCGTCGGCCGAGTCGATCGCCGGGACGTCAGGCTCGGCGACAGCGGTGTCAGCGGCACTGGCGTGCCGAACCACGACGAGCAGGCAGACGAGCAGGATCGATGACGCGATGCGACGCATGGGATGGTCTCCTCAGGGGAGCTCCCATCGTAACCCCGACACCCCATGCCCGTCCTTGCCCGTACTCGCGAAACCCGGCGGCGGGACGGGATGAGTCGGCTCGCCAACGGCAGGATAGCCGACGCTCGCCGGCCTCCCCCCGATCCCTCCGCCTGCTGCGGCGTGATGGCGGCCCTGTTTCCGCCTAGGCCGCTGTGACGCCGGGGCTCTCGCCGAAGTAATACTTCTTGGCGTCGGGATTGTTGAGAACCTCGTCGGCCGTGCCGTGGCAGAGCACCTTGCCGGCGCGGACCACGTAACTGCGATCGGTGATCGCCAGCGTCTCCCGCTCGCGATGGTCGGTGATCAGGATCGAGATGCCGCCGTCGCGAAGTCCGCGGATGATCTTCTGAATCGAATGGATGGTGACCGGGTCGATGCCGGTGAACGGCTCGTCGAGGAGGATGATCCGCGGCTCGGTGATCAGGCAGCGGGCAATTTCGAGCCGCCGCTTCTCGCCCCCCGAGATGTAGTGCGCCTTCGAGCGGCGGATCTTCACGATGTCGAACTGCTCGAGGAGTTCCTCGCACCGCTTCCGGCGGACCTTCGGCGCCATGCCGATCAGTTCCATGATCGCCAGGAGGTTCTGTTCGACGGTGAGCTTGCGAAACACGCTCTGCTCCTGGGCGAGGTAGCCCATGCCGCCGTCGCGGGCCCGCTTATACATCGGCCAATCGGTGATCTCCTCGTCGTCGAGGAGCACGCGGCCAGAGTCGGGGATCACGATTCCGCAGGTCATCCGGAAGCTGGTGGTCTTGCCGGCGCCGTTGGGGCCGAGCAGGCCGACGATCTCGCCAGCCTCAACGTGGAAGTCGACGCCGTCGACGACGCGACGGCGGCCGTAGTTTTTGACGAGGCCTTCGACGCTCAGAAGCGACATCCATGCCACTCCATCAGGGCGGGGCTGGTGCGGGCGGCCCGCCGGGCCGCTCTAGCGCACGAACCGCATCCTCCCGAAGTTGGGCCACGAGGGCAATCGCAAATCCCAGCCGCGGAATCGCAGCGGAATGCTCCAGGAGGCGGGCACGGCGTGCGGCCAGAAGACCACCAGGGCCTTACCGATCAGGAGTCGGCGGTCGACGTGGTGGCCGTCGAGCCAGAGCCGGCTGTCCTTGCTGGCGGCGGAGTTGTCGCCCAGCATCAGGTATTGCCCCGCGGCGAGTGGGAACTCGAGCGAGTCATCCTCGATCACGCGGCCGTTGCCTTCGACGTCGACGGCGGCGATGTAGAAAAGGTCGCGAAGGAGCCGCAGGCTCGAGACCCGCACGTCGGCGGCGGTGATCGTGATGCCCGCGGGTGCCAGATCGCTGGGAGTCGCCGAGCCCGGCGTGGTGGGCTTCGTCTCGAGGGCGGGTGGCTCGGCGGGGAGCGGCCGCAACCAGGCAGTCGGCGCATTAAAGGCGATCCGCCGGCCGTCGATGAAGAGCGAGAGTTCGTCGTCCACATTGGCAAACTGGATTTGCCACGAGCCGCGGCCGCGGACGGGCGTGGCCGCGGTGGCCGGCGCCGCGCTGCCGGGCACGGCGAGGCTCGCACGGCCGTCGGCGAGATCGATCTCGACGCGATGCCGCTCTCCGGTTTCCACCAGGTCGAGGGCGACGCGGCCGGAAGTCGAGCGGCTCTCGAGAACGCACTCCACCGCGAGGTCACCCACGGCGTGCAGTCGCGTGGGCTGCGCGTTGTAGGGCTGGAAGTCATTGACGAGCGAAGGCGACGGTGCCGTGGGGCGGCCGCCAGTGCGGATCGTCCGCCAGTCGTCGAAGGCCGGCACGAGATGGCGGTAGCGGAGCGTGGCCGAACTATCCCCGCTGCACTCCGCGGAGAACGAGCGGCCGGAGTCGTTGGTCGTCCAGTGGCAGCCGCCCGAATCAGTCGCCGACCAGTCGGCCCAGGCCGTCGGCCAGCCGGACTTCACGAGTTCGGGCGAGACGTGGTCTGAGTCGCTCACGCATTGGAGCATCGCGAGCATCCGCTCCGGCGGCTTGCGGGCGATCGCCGCGGGTGCATCGCCGCGAGCCGTCCAGATGTCGCCGCCGGCGATCACGACCGTCTCACCGGGGAGGCCGACAAGCCGCTTGATGTAGTTGGTCTTGGCATCCTCCGGATACTTGAAGAC
>Ga0082207_1001360_pt1 | contig 11722 bp, 10 predicted proteins | sample LakMenEpi10Aug09_FD_71540 | JGI IMG/M metagenome (GOLD analysis project Ga0082207, IMG submission 71540) | reverse complement strand
CATGGACCAGAGTAAAAACCCAAGCGCTCGCAGCCTTCGAAATGATCGCCAGATGGCCGATGGCCGCACCATTCGCTATTACGACACTTCTGGCCAAAACCGCAGCGCTAAAGATGCTCGTCCTGTTGAAGAACAACCAGCTATCGGCGAACTTCGACTCGATCCCCTGGTTAACGAGTGGATTGCCATGGCTTCACACCGCCAAGGTCGAATCTTTTTACCTCCCAAAGAACTCTGTCCACTATGTCCAACAACAGGAGAACTCTTAACTGAGATTCCTGAATCTGATTTTGAAGTAGTTGTCTTTGATAACCGCTCTCCCTCACTTCGCCCACCTACTGGTGATTGGGCATTACCTGATCAAGTGGGACCAGATACTGATTTAGGGAGTGCGGCAGGTAAATGTGAAGTTATCTGTTTTACGGCAGAGCATGGAAATGCATTTAAAGATTTAACACCTGCTCGTGTGCGCGTGCTACTTGAAGCATGGATTGATCGCACCGCTGAACTCTCGCAAGAGAGCTTTATCGAGCACATCGCACCATTTGAAAACCGTGGTGAAGAAATTGGCGTGACACTCACACATCCACATGGTCAGATTTATGCCTATTCATTTATCCCGCCACGCGTTGAAAAGATGTTGACTGCAGCCAAAAAATATAAAGAGTCCACCGGCAAAAATCTATTTGATGAAGTTGTTGCACGTGAAATCCGTGATGAAGAGCGAATTATCGCTCGCAATGATCGTTGGATTGCATTTGTGCCATATGCCGCACGTTATCCATTTGAAATTCACGTCGCACCACTCAACCCAGTTGCTGATTTGGCTGAATTAACTGAACAAGACCGCGATGCATTTGCCCCCATTGCACTTGAAGTCATGAAGCGCCTAGATGGTGTCTTTGGAATTGATATGGCCTATATCGCCGCGTGGCACCAGGCACCTGTTCGTGTTGGTCGCGATGTGTTGCGCCTGCACTGGCAAATCACCAGCGTGCGCCGCGCTCCTGGAAAACTTAAATACCTAGCAGGATCTGAATCTGCCATGGGTGCATTCATTATGGATATGCGCCCAGAGCAATCCGCCGCACAACTTCGTGAAGTAGTTTTGTAATGCGCATATTGGTAACAGGTGGGACTGGATACATCGGAGCCACTGCGGTTGAAGTTCTACTGGGCCAAGGTTTTGAGGTTTCAATCCTTGATGATTGCAGCATGGGTCACGCCGACACCGTGCCAGCGGGTGTGCGTTTCGTTGAAGGTTCTCTTTTAAACCCCGCGCAAGTTGCAGATGCCCTTACGGGTTGTGAAGCGGTAATGCATTTTGCCGGTAAGTCACTGGTTGGTGAATCAGTTGCAAAGCCAGATTTGTATGAATCGGTAAATGTTGATGGAACTCGGATCCTGCTGGATGAAATGCGCAAACAATCGATTACAAAGATTGTCTTTTCTTCATCGGCGGCAACGTACGGAGAACCAAAGGTAGTTCCTATCCTAGAAACTGCAGAAACCAACCCAACAAATCCATACGGTTCAACTAAGTTGGCTATTGACCACATGATTACCGAAGAGGCAACCAAGCATGGGATTTCTGCGGCATCTCTGCGTTACTTCAACGTTGCAGGTGCGCTTAAAGCAGATCGTGGTTGGCTTGCCGAGCGTCATAATCCAGAAACCCATTTAATTCCAAATGTTTTGCGTAGTACTCAAGCTAATCCGGTCAAGATTTTTGGTACAGATTGGCCCACTGCAGATGGCACATGTATCCGAGACTACGTGCATGTAATTGATTTAATTGATGCTCATATAAAGGCCTTGAACTCATTAGGTAAGCCTGGTCATGAGATTTACAACTTAGGAAGCGGATCTGGTTATTCAGTTCGTGAAGTTGTTAATGCAGCAAGTGATGCAATTGGGCATCAGATTCCTTTTGTAGATTCCCCACGCCGTGCCGGTGATCCTGCTGTTCTGATTGCTGATATCTCTAAGGCAAAAAGGTTGCTGGGCTGGGCTCCAACTCGTGACATGACAACCATGGTTGCCGATACCTTAAATTCAATGGCGTAACCATGAGCCAGATCGAAAAGAAATTTCTAGAAACCTTTGGCGTCGAACCAGATTTAGTTGCTGCTGCACCTGGGCGTGTAAACCTGATCGGCGAACACATTGATTACAGTGATGGCTTTGTCTTGCCATTTGCAATCAAGGATCGAACTCTAGTTGCAGCTAGAAAACGTAATGACTCGACGGTTCGAATTGCATCTGCCCAGCGTCGAAACAAGATTGTCACAGTCGATATCAGCAAAGTGAAACCAGGATTAAAGGGTGAGTGGGAGCGTTACGCGCTCGGAGTTCTTTGGGCTTTGGGCGTCAACGAAGGCGTTGATTTGTTAATTGATGGCCATGTTCCACTAGGTGCGGGTTTATCCTCATCGGCAGCGCTTGAATGTTCTGTAGCAACGGCGATGAATCACTTGTTTGGTTTGGGATTTAACTTAGAAGAATTGGCACGACTTACCCAAAAAGCAGAAAATCAATATGTAGGTGTGCCTTGCGGAATTATGGATCAATCCGTTTCTTTGATGGCAACACAGGGTTCAGCTTTATTGCTCGATTGCCGTGATCTAAGTACGAAAAACATTCCTTTTGATGTGGCATCAAGTGGTTTAGAGCTTTTGATTATCGATACCCAAGCACACCACGCCTTAACCGATGGCGGTTATGCAGAACGACGCGCCTCGTGCGAATCAGTGGTTGCAAAGTTAGGAATTACTTCTTTACGCGAACTTTCGATGGAGCAATTAGAGAATTCGCGTGGACTGCTTTCTGAAACTGAGTTTGTCCGCGCCCGCCACGCAATAACCGAGATGAAGCGGGTCCTTGAATGTGTCGATGCGTTGAGTAAATCTGAGTTTGAAAAAGTTGGAGAATTAATCAATCAATCCCATGCTTCTTTGCGTGATGATTACACCGTATCGTGCCCTGAACTAGATTCCGCAGTCGAAGCAGCTTTAGCTGCAGGTGCTTTGGGCTCTCGCATGGTTGGTGGTGGTTTTGGCGGAAGTGCCATTGCATTGATTCAAGCCAGCAAAACTACGGAAACCATTAAGGCAGTTGAAAAAGCTTTTGCAAGTAAGGGTTTTAAGGCACCGCGCTTTTTTACCTCATTGCCAAGTCAAGGCGCAGAGCTTCTTTCGCGTCGTTGATTACAACGGGGTAATTGAAAGAACTTCTACCCCACCGATTGCTCCCAAAACATTGAGCAAATCAGTTGGATCATTGCCCGGCACCGCAACGGTGATGTCATCGTAACCACGACCATCTTCTGATTTCACAACTGCGAGCGCGCGAATGTCTCCACCTGCTGCGCCAATTGCTGAAGCCAAAAGCCCTAATGAACCAGGACGATCTGGAAGAGCGACGTTAAGTTGAAATAGTGCCATGGGTTAACAATACCCTGACACTATTTCAACCTCAGCCAATTAATTTGAAGGTGCGGTTCCTAAAGTGACCTTAAAACTCTGAGAGCCACCAGTTGGCAGAGTTACGGTCACGGTAATCGTTGATCCTGGAGCATATGAACGGATCTTTACGATTGCTCCAACCTGATCAGCAATCTTTACCCCATCGATAGCGGTTATGACAGAACCTGCAGGGATGCCAGCTTTTTCAGCACCTTCGTTTGGACTTAAGCGACCAATCTTTGCCCCTGTTCCGGTGAAGGTGGTATCAAAGAAAACACCTAACACTGGACGAGTCGATTTGCCGTTAGCGATTAATTCATCAACAACACGCTTTGCCTCATTAATTGGGATGGAAAATCCCAGACCGATGCTTCCGCTAGTTCCGCCTGATGACAAGGTTGCGATTGCAGAGTTAACGCCAATAATTCGACCTTGTGAATCAAGCAGCGCACCGCCTGAGTTACCTGGGTTAATCGCCGCATCTGTCTGAATTGCATTAACAAAGGATTCAGAACCAAGGGTTCCAGTTGTTACTGGACGATTTAGCGCTGAAACAATGCCACTAGTTACAGTGCTTGCAAGTCCCAATGGGGAGCCAATGGCAACAACGGATTCGCCAACACTAATCTTTGAAGAATCTCCAATAGTCACAGTTGGAAGATTTCCACGGTTAACCTTAAGTACCGCCAAGTCATAGGCAATGTCTCGACCAACAATTTGCGCCGGAAGTGTGTCGCCGTTAAGTAGCTCAACAGTGATGACTCCAGATGTTGCAGCTGATGCAATCACATGGTTGTTTGTGACAATGAATGAAGATGTACGGTCTGACTTGTAAACCCAGCCGCTTCCGCTGCCACTACCGGCGGCTGCAACAACTTTGATTGAAACAACAGTTGGTGTTACAAGGGAAGCAATACTTTTAACATCAATAGTTGGTGCGCCAAGAGTCAAAGCTGTTCGGGATGTTGTGCAGCCATTTGAACCTGCTAAGAAAATTGCCTGTGTTCGCTTATCCACACAAACCTTGACGCCAAGTGGTTCTGATGTTGCAGCGGTTGCGACACCACCGGCCACCGAAGCGCCCAATAGGAATGCTGCAATTACTTTTGTGGATGTTCTCTTCATGTGAACCTCTTTCATAGTTAATTGCAATTTTTCACTTTAACCTGAGAGATAGTTTAGAAACGCCTTACTAATTGGTGCAACTTTTAAGGGAGTGCTACCCACCCGTTTTTTACTACGACCTTTACCGTTGGAAGCGGATTAGTCGCAGGTCCTGTTACGACTGCGCCTTTCTTAAATGGATCAAAGCTTGCATTGTGAACGGGGCACACGAGCAATTTTTTTGCGCTGAAGTACTTGGTGACTCCGCCTTGATGGGTGCAAATTGTTTGATATGCAAAAACGCCGGTCTTGGTACGAAACAAGAGTGCTGGCGCTCCGTTAGCTAATTGAAAAGAAAAAGTTCCGCCGACTTTAATCCTGCTCAGTCGAACAATCTGCTGAGTGTTGGCTTCGGCCTTAGTTCCCACAAAAGTAGCGGCCACGCTGGCCAGGGCCATGCGTAATGCGGAGCGGCGTGTGAACTTCACGCTCCCTGACTTGGATTCGAACCAAGAACCTGTCGATTAACAGTCGACTGCTCTGCCGTTGAGCTATCAGGGATTAACGGTGCAAGCGCAAACTCTAGCGCACCCGAGCGTAAGGGCAAAAACTAGCCGCTGGCCTGACTAAAGAGTACCCAGACTAAAGAGAACCTAGCGCTAGATCATGCAGAGAACGACGGGCTGATTCCAGGGCTACTAACTGGGCAAATGCTGCGTTGTATTCGATCTCATTTTCGACGGGGTTCAGGCGTTGTAACGAAGATTTTAGATCTGCAATTGAGCGCGAGATTGCGACCTCACGTAATCGGGCAACAATACTTGCAACGTACAACTGCGTTGGTTTTCCATCTGCGCGGATTGGCTCAACTGAGAGTTCCATAAACAATCCTTTAAGGTTTTCATCAGCAATCGCATCTGGGGACAATTTTTCAACAGCATCAATTGCAGCACGCATCGCACTATATGCAGGGTGTGTAAATGCTCCAGTTTCAATCGAGCTCCATAAATCGCCTTCAAACAAATGTGCTTCTTGTAAGCGAACCTTTAGTACTTCACGTTCAAGAATCAACCGCGCTTCATTAGGATCTGGTCTGAAATTTGGTTGCGCAGCAACTTCTTCGCCATCATTTTGCGATTGCCGCGGAAGAGATTTTGCACCTTGTGCCACAGCTCGGGTAACAATTTCGACTTCAACACCTAACCATCCAGCAAGCAAACGTGTGTATTCGGGGCGCAAAGACTTATCTCGAATCTGTGCAACCAAAGGCGCTGCAGCATTTAGTGCATTAACTCGTCCTTCGGCAGATTCTAATTTGTGGTGGGCAAGCTCTGTGCGAATTGCAAACTCAAACAATGGAACTCGGCGCGCAATCAAATCACGCAGTGCTAGGTCTCCCTTTTCTTGTCGAAGTTCACATGGGTCTAAACCATCAGGTTCGACCGCCACAAAAGTTTGAGTCACAAACTTTTGATCTTCGCTAAAGGCACGGAGGGCAGCCTTTTGGCCCGCTGCATCCCCATCAAAAGTAAAGATAACTTCGCCGCGAAACGCGTCATCATCCATCAACAATCGGCGCAAAATTCTGATGTGGTCTGCGCCAAAAGCAGTTCCGCACGTCGCAACCGCCGTCGTAATTCCAGCTAAATGTGCCGCCATGACATCGGTGTATCCCTCGACGATCACCGCTTGGCGCTTTTTAGCGATCTCTTTCTTTGCAACATCTAGCCCGTAAAGGACTTGGCTCTTCTTATAAATCGGGGATTCCGAAGAGTTCAAATACTTTGGGCCTTGATCTTCTTCATCGCTAGCTAACTTGCGCGCTCCGAAACCGACTATGTCCCCTGAAATATCTTTGATGGGCCACATCAAGCGATTGCGGAACTTATCGATCGGACCGCGCTGACCCATCTTTGATAATCCGGCTAATTCAAGTTCATCAATGGAATATCCAAGAGCCCGTAGATGCTTGGTTAACCCATCCCATTCATCGGGTGAATACCCAACACCAAATTGCTCGCATGCAGCTTTATCAAAGCCGCGCTTAGTGAGCAGTTCACGACCATGAGCAGCATTGGGAGAAGTATTCAGTTGTTCTTGATAAAACTTTGCTGCTTCTGCATGTGCTGCAATCAATCGATTGCGGGTACCTGAAGTGACTACTGGTCCAGATGAAGGTGAATTACTTTCTTCATATCGCAAGGTGTATCCAATGCGATCTGCCAGACGCTCGATAGTTTCAGTAAAGGTTAAGTGATCAATCTTCATCAAGAATGCGATGACATCGCCACCAGTTTGGCAACCAAAACAATGAAAGTAGCCCTTGCTTGGTGTTACGTGAAATGAAGGTGATTTTTCATCATGGAAAGGACACAAACCTTTTTTCTGACCGCCACCAGCATTTTTTAGTTGAACGTAATCTGCAACTACCTCGTCGATAGGCGCGCGATCGCGAATGTATGCAACATCCTCATCCTTAATGCGACCGCTCATAGCCTCACCTTACCGATTCGCAAGTAAGCGCGCATGAAGCGCGTATGCGCCAGGATCAGTAAGTGCGGCCACTTGGTCAATAATTACGCGCATTTTGGCGATCTGATCAGCAGCCTCATTCCACGGCTTCTGGAAAAAAGAGTCCATCTCGTGTGGGTACTTCAGAAGCATTTCCACCAAATCTTTAATAATCACATGTTGCTTGGCATAGCGATCTTGCGAATGTGCAGCATTAATCAAGTAGTGCCCAGCAATCGCCTTGAGGAAATCCACCTCTATTTTTTGCTCGCGAGGAATCTCTAAATCTGCGCTGTAGCGAGACAAAGGACCTTCTCCGTGCACTTTTCGCGTTTCTACTTCAGCTGCCAAAACAAAGCGACCGATTAACTGACTGGTTGAATCCTTCAGTCGGGCCAAACTTCGGTGGCTTCCATCGTAGTAATGCGGCCATGCTGACAGTGAAGCCAAACGAGCATGTGCATCAATTGCCTCCTGTTCAGTTGCATCACTCTTGTAATCAGTGACCATCACTTTGTAAAGATCACCGAAATCATTGTTGAAATTCTTTACCGATACTTGCCCAGCAAAAATTGCATCCTCTAAATCATGGACTGAATATGCACAGTCATCGGACCAATCCATAATCTGGGCTTCAATACATTTCTTTCCAGCTGGCGCGTCTTTTCTCATCCAGGTAAAAATTTCTACATCGTCGTCGTAGACACCGAACTTGCGAGGGTTTTCGGATCGTGGCCACGGATACTTTGTTGCACCATCTAGTGATGCACGAGTTAAATTCAGGCCAACACTTTTTCCTTCCGCATCAACGGTCTTTGCTTCAAGTCGAACCAATAATCTAAAGCTTTGAGCATTTCCTTCAAAGCCACCAAAATCTTTTGCGATGTCGGCAAGTGCTTCTTCGCCATTGTGCCCAAATGGTGGATGTCCCAAATCATGTGACAAGCACGCGGTGTCCTGAAGATCTGGATCCGCGCCTAGTGATTCGCCGAGTTCGCGACCAATCTGTGCACACTCTAAAGAGTGTGAAAGTCGGGTGCGTTGAAAATCGTTTTCCCAAGGAACTGCGACTTGCGTTTTTGCCGCTAAACGTCGCAGCGATGCTGAATGAATAACGCGTGCACGATCGCGCATGAATTCGGTACGGCCCGGACGTTTTGCGGGTTCATCCAGAAACCGTTCTTTATCGTGGGCGCTGTATGTCACGGAAGTACCTTAGTAACAATGTCGGCACCAGGTAAGTGATCACTTACATGAATACCTCTGCGTCCTACAGTTATATAGGCCAAATACGCCGCCGCTTCACGAATTAAGTACCTATACCCACTGTTTTCCAGGGTGTTGGGGCCAGTTTGCACCGGTGAACAAGTTGCCAGCACACCTTGATCATTAGCCATTTTTATTGCACGTGCACAATGAAAAGGATCGGTAACAATAATGACATCGCTGACATATCGCTTTTTCATCACTTTGGCATAAGCCTTAGTGCTCACCAAAGTATCGCGACCTTCTTCAATTGCAGTTATCTTTTTAGAAGCAATTCCTTTTGTGCGTAACCAATACTTTCCTGAAGCAGCCTCTGTTGTGCGATCCCCAGGTGCACCTGCGCCAACAGTAATAATCCAGGGTGCATATCCAAGATCAAAAATTCTCTTTGCTTCAACTAAACGTCCTTCTAAAGCTTCACCTGGTCGTCCGTCCAACTGTGCAGCTCCTAAAACAACAATCACATCAGCTTGGCGCACTACTGGATTATTAGCAGCTCTCCATACCTGCGAGATTCCGTAAGCAGGAGCAATTAACGCAAGAACCACAATCACCGTAACTGTCCGACGAATCCATCTAAAGAGAAACATCTATCCGCCTGAAAATGCATCTTCTAGTTCAACGTGAACTAGTTCATCTGGATCATTGAGCCAGCCATCAGGCAAAGTGGGTGGGCGACCATGGCTTGTTCGACCGCGTGGTTTTTCGCCAACTTCTGTTGGATACGGCTGATCCTCTAACTGATCCAAAAGATTGCGCATCTCTTGTAGTGAAGAAACCATTCCTAAATCATGACGAATCTCGCGCGGAACACGGAAGCCCTTTAAATACCACGCCATGTGCTTTCGCATATCGCGCATTCCGCGATCTTCAGATTCTAAGTATTCGACAATCAGATTTGCATGGCGGAACATTACTTCGCGCACCTCATGCAAAGTTGGCGTTACTTGCTTGTCTTGACCCTTAAGCGCTGAAACAAGATCGGTAAATAACCAAGGACGACCTAAACATCCGCGACCAACAACAACACCGGCGCAGCCACTTTGTTCCACCATTGATACCGCATCACTGCCTGACCAAATGTCACCATTGCCTAAAACAGGCACTCCTGTTGGCTTTAAGTGCTCTACTAACCGCGCGATTGCTGACCAATCTGCTTTGCCTTCATACATTTGTGCCGCAGTTCGAGCATGTAAGGCAACCCAAGCAACACCTAAATCAGCTGCAGATTGTGCCGCTTCTAAATAGGTTTCATGATCACTATCGATACCAATGCGCATCTTTACCGTAACTGGAATTCCAAAAGGTTTTGCAGCTTCAACGGCTGCACCAACAATGCTGGTAAACAGTTTGCGCTTAAAAGGAAGGGCTGCTCCCCCGCCTTTTCGAGTTACTTTCGGAACTGGGCAACCAAAGTTCATATCAATATGATCAGCAAAATTTTCCTTACCGAGCATTGTTACTGCAGCACGCATCGTTGTTGGATCAACGCTGTACAGCTGAACAGAACGCGGCCATTCATCTTTGCCAGGAACAATCATGCGCAAAGTTTCTGGGCGTCGTTCGATTAAAGCTCTGGCGGTCACCATTTCAGAAACAAATAAACCTGCACCTTGTTCACGGCAGAGCGTACGAAATGGTGCATTAGTAATTCCGGCCATGGGAGCCAGAACAACCGGCGGATCAATGTAATGATCACCGCTTGCTAGTGGAAGTAAGAGTGGCTTTAGCAACCTAGTAAACGCGGTGCTAACCATGCTTCGACCTGATCCAGGCCGATGCGCTCTTGCGCCATTGTGTCGCGATCGCGAATTGTTACCGCATTATCTTCAAGAGTTTCGAAGTCAACGGTGATGCAATAAGGAGTACCGATTTCATCTTGACGACGGTAACGGCGACCAATTGCACCGGCGTCATCAAAATCAATATTCCAGTTCTTGCGAAGTTGTGCCGCGAGATCTCGTGCCTTTGGCGACAGGTCTGCGTTACGTGACAACGGCAAAACCGCAGCCTTAATGGGCGCTAAGCGATGGTCAAGTTTTAATACTGCACGCTTTTCCATTTCGCCCTTGCTGTTTGGCGCTTCATCTTCCGTGAAAGCATCCATTAAGAATGTCAGCGTGCAACGATCTACACCTGCCGCAGGTTCAATTACATAAGGAGTCCAACGTTCGCCCTTTTCTTGATCAAAGTAAGAAAGATCCTTACCTGATGCCGCTGAGTGAGCCTTGAGATCGAAATCTGTACGGTTAGCAATACCTTCGAGCTCGCCCCATTCAGTTCCGGCGAATTCAAACTTATATTCAATATCTGCAGTGCGTTTTGAATAATGTGACAACTTCTCTTTTGGATGATCGTAAATACGCAAACGATCTGGGTTGATACCAAGATCTACATACCAAGCAAGACGTGTGTCGATCCAGTACTGGTGCCATTCTTCATCGCTACCAGGAACAACGAAGAACTCCATCTCCATCTGCTCAAATTCGCGGGTGCGGAAAATGAAGTTTCCAGGTGTAATTTCATTACGGAAAGACTTACCAATTTGGCCAATTCCAAACGGTGGCTTCTTTCGTGATGTTGTCATTACCTGATCAAAGTTAATAAAGATTCCTTGCGCAGTTTCTGGACGCAAATAAGCAAGACCAGATTCATCTTCAACAGGTCCTAGGAAAGTTTTCAGTAATCCACTGAACTGCTTAGGTGTTGTGAACTGTCCCTTGTTTCCGCATGCTGGACAGTTGACCTCTGTTAAAGATGCTGGCTTCTTCTTGTGCTTTGCCTCGTACGCTTCTTCAAGGTGATCTGCGCGGTAACGCTTATTACATGCGGTGCATTCTGTTAATGGATCACTAAATGTTGCAACGTGTCCTGATGCTTCCCACACTTCCTTGGCCAAGATCACACATGAATCAAGACCGACAACATCTTCGCGGCCCATGACCATGGACTTCCACCATTGGCGCTTTACATTGTTCTTGAGCTCGACTCCTAGTGGGCCGTAATCCCATGATGCGCGAAGTCCTCCATAAATTTCAGATGATGGGTAAACAAACCCACGACGCTTTGCTAGTCCTACGATATTTTCTAAACGGTCCGTTGCCACAATTTTCTCCATCCGGCTGGCTGTCGGCGAAAAGCAACTGGTGTTACTTCCGTACGAGAATTTTACTCTGTGTACGGGCGTTCGTAGGCACCTGGCTCATCGATTGCCCGTGCGAGAAGAGGGATCGCATTCATCTTTACATTCAGATTGCTCAAAGCTCTGCGATATGAACCCACATTTTCCCAATGAGTGACAAGGGACCACATCGTTGTGTCATCCAGATTTTGCCCAAACTCGCCGTTGATAAAACCGGCACAGGCGGAAAAGGCAT
>Ga0082207_1001359_pt1 | contig 11737 bp, 8 predicted proteins | sample LakMenEpi10Aug09_FD_71540 | JGI IMG/M metagenome (GOLD analysis project Ga0082207, IMG submission 71540) | reverse complement strand
CGCTCCCTCCCTCACGGTTCGGGTTACTGGCAAAGGCTCTGTGGCCAACGGCCACTATGTTAGTAACCCGACGTGTAAACGAGGAAGCATCAGAGATACACGCAATGGCTCCTAGAGGTCAGTGCCGTGTACTATCGCTCCCTCCCTCACGGTTCGGGTTACTGGCAAAGGCTCGAGTACCTGTCACCTATCACACTCTGGCCATGGATGTTTCGGAAAGACTTAAGAATTGCTTGAGCAGTTTTCTTATTCGGAAAACTCAACCGGATCGCATCCATGCTCACTGTCCGCAAGGTCGTCTCGTAGGATTACCTTCCGTTGAGGATTCGATGAATTCTAAGGGATCATCGGCCGATACTCCAGAAATATAATAGGTTCGAAAGGATTCGACCCTAGCGGTTATGCGGGTGATTCCACACTAATTTTTGTACAGGGATGGATTCAATGGGTACTCGACGGGTGCTTCGTTGTCAAGCAAGCTTGGTAGTAGCGTTGGCTACTGCACTTATATCTCACGTAGCCTTAGGCCAAGAATCAGGATTCTCTGCGAATCCGGTTTTATCCGGGGCTCCGTACTTGATCGATTCTGCTCAGGAGTCGAATGCTGATGCAGTAACGCCTGGGATATTGAATCAAGGTGGTGTGAACTCCTCATTTGGACAAAGCATGACAAATGAGCTTGGAGCTACCGGCACCGCAGGTGATCAAGATCTTGCGACCAAGTTGGTTGATCCAACGGCGTCTGTCACTACGCTCAATTTTCAGAATCGCTTCGTATCTTCCTTCTACGGAAACTCTGATCAGCAAAATACTTTTGTTTTTCAGCCCGTGATCCCTTACAAAGCATTTGGGACCAATCATATCTTCCGAGCTACGATGCCCTATCGCTTAGATGGGCCTTTCCAAGACGGCCTTGATCCGGTCACTTTATTTGACTTGATGGTTATCCCCGCCTTCCAGGGCCGCATGGGAGTGGGCCCTGTGGTTTCATTCGCTCCGAACAATGGTAAAGGACGGGATACGATCCAAGCTGGGCCAGCGGTCGGCTATGTCACTCAAAAGGGCAAATGGACCTTGGGAGCTTTCAATCAGAACCTCATCAGCAGCGATACCAACGTGAGTTTTCTGCAACCAGTGATCGCTTACACGATCAATCCGAAATGGACCATCTCTGCGGGGGATTTGCAGGAGGGCTACGATTGGAAATCGGATCAGTGGGTGAGCCTTCCAGTCGGATTCCAAGTAGGACGATTGGTACAATTTGGAAAAACGACCCTGAGATTGGCTTACAACCCCCAGTACAACTTCCGCGATTTAGACGGCAATCCCGAGTGGACTCACCTCTTTGGCGTCGGCTTGGTTGTTAAGTAAACTTCGTTGCAGGCTAATGATCCTCGGCTAGCGTTCGCACTCTTTGCTGTCTTCAAAGCCCCTCCGGGGCCGGCACATCTGTGGGGGAGCATCGCTTGCTACCTATATCCTGGCCCGCTGGGCCACAGACCGTCAACGTTAATCAGCGCTAAGATAAACCCAATCAATCACCGCTAGCCTGAGCTTTAATAATTCCTTACTAGAGCGCTGTACGCTTGCACATGGAATGTGCCTACGACTCTGCCCGCCGTCAGTGATGTTAACCTTGTCAACACAGTCAATGCCGTCAAAACGCGGTCGCCGTCAGGCGGCTTGGCGTCAAGACATCTACCCAAGGTGCCTTTAGGCTTACTTGCCAATAGAACTTCGGACAATGCGGAAGCCGCGGTCGCTATGACGTCCTACTGGTGTGCGCCCGCCACTTTCTCCCGACCGACAACGCCATGCTGGGTCGTTCCAAGCTCCGCCACGGTCCACGCGGTTCGAGCCGGCTTGATCCCAACACCATTCCCACACGTTTCCATGCATGTCATGGAGTCCCCATGCATTCGGAAGCTTATCTCCACAAGGCGACGTTTGTTTTGATGGAAACATCGTGCAATAGGGTTCCAGTAGCTTCTCATCGCTACCAGTATTCCATTCGGTCTTACTCCCAGCACGGCATGCATAATACCATTCCGATTTGCTCGGCAGACGGTATCCATCTGCTCCCTCTACCGGTTGCCAAAGGTCTACCTCTACTTCTCCATCGACACTATTGACTTCCTTTGTCTTACCTGAGCTCCTGTAAGCAGGCGTTAATCCCTCTTTGCGACTGAGCCAATTGCAGTACAGCACTGCATCGTACCAGCTTACATACTGAACAGGATGATCGACGGTCGGACTACGACGCTCGTAAAATTGAAGCTTTGATTTATCCCGATCGCTAGGCTTCTGGACGTCGGGATTCTCATCGTTAATAAACTCCTCGAACTCACCTCGAGTCACCTCACGGTTTGCGATCCAATACGGTTGCTCAGGGACGTCGGATCGCAGGGCGGTAAGTTTGATAAAACGAGGATCTCTATGGAGAACAAGAAAGTCGAGTTCGCTCCGCATTTTATTGCGAGCATATTCGTCACCGTCGCTCCAACGTTCAAGAATTTCAATGGCTCTTTTTGCCCAATCGCTTTTCTCCGCTGGCGTTGCAGTACCGTCTGCGGCAAAGCAGGCGAGTGTGCGAGCCAGTAAGTACTGCGTATTGCGGTCGGATAACGCATTGGATTCAAGTCCTTTTCGAAGTCGTTCTTCTGACTCAGTTTTACGGCCTAGCCAAAACGGAACAACGCTTTCTATGTAAATACTAACTTCGGGACTCGGATTGGTCGCTCGCCATTGGGCTAAGGCCACGTCCGTTGCTTCGGGGCGTTTCATGCGAGCAAGTGTTAGTAAACGAAAGCCATAAGGATCCATTCCAAAGACTTCTGATGACTCGTCCCAGGGCAATTCGAGAACGGCGTCGAATTCCTCCAATGCTTCTTCGTACTCACCGAGAGCATAAGATAGCGTTCCTAACTGGTAACGAACCTCTGCCGTTTTTTGCTCCTTGGCGGGCTTTTCTTTGATCTGCCTCAAACGCTGTCGGTCTTGCCCTAAAAGATCCGGTAGTGGCTCAAACTCGCCGGAAAGTGGCCTAATTCGCACGAATGTCACCCCTTGGTCATTCACCCACCAATTCGGATCATCTTCGATTTTCGGAGCTTCCTGCCGCTCTGGTTTTTGGATATCCCACTTACGCATTAGCCAAGTGACAGCGCTGTGCGTGGAACTATCGGGGAGCCAATACCATCGATTTACCAATTCCGTGGCATCACTCTTTTCTGAGTCCGTAAAATTCTTTCTTTGACCAATCCCCAAACAGATCGCAGATCGCAATGCTGGACTTTGCAGTTCCTCAAGGTCATTCACCAATTTTTTTGTATCGATTTCCCAACGAGGGAATTCGTCGATGAACCACGTTCGCACCCCGGGGTCGGGGATATCTTCAAACTCCGTCGCTTTGGTCGCTAGTTCCGTATCTCCGATCCACAATGCAGCCAACGCTAAGCGTGCCTTGCGACGCTGCTGCTCGACCGTGGTGCAAGCGTCCATATCACTCTTCAACTTTTCGATGGATCTTTGTGGATCTTTGGCAAGTGCTCGCATCAAGTTACCTCTATCTTGATCATCGATTACTTCGAGTTGGTTGATCAGATAGTCCAGTTCAACTCGGCCAAAGTGTGCCAGCGCAATTGCTAAAGAGCGTCTATCTGACGAGCCCTCAGAAACTGTTTTGTATCTTTCCTCTAAATCATCACGAATCCGTTTCGGTTGGTTCAATTTCTTTAGTTCTTCGATATTGAAATAGACCGATGGCCCGAGTGTTTTCTGCAGCGAGTCAAGGACGACATTAATCTTCTCCGTCTGGCTTCGCACGTGCTGTTGCTGGAATGCGTAGCCTATCACTCCCCCTGTAACTAGCAGTCCTAGCAGAGCCGCTCCCCAGTTCCTCAAATGCACTCGGCCTGCTTTTTGCATGACCGCTTGTTCGGCTATCGTCCAACGCTTGGGCTGAGTCCAGCTACGGATTTGCAACCATTCGAGGAGTGTCGGCAGTTGCCTATTCTCTTGACTGTTCCCCCACGTCGCAGCGCGCTCGGCAAGTTTGAGTTCCGCACGCCCTTTTTTTGTCTCGCGCTGCTTTTGATTAATCCATTCTCGCAGGGATGGAACAAGGTAATCGTGTGTCAGTTGATAAGATCGCGATTCCTGGCCCGACTCTTGAGCGTCGTCGGCGGGTGTGATCAATCGCAGGTTCTTGTCAAGCAAACTTACCAGTTCATCAAACTCTCGTGGTCGATCTTCGTATCGAACCACCTTTTGTAAATCAGACAGCGTGCGGCGGTGGCCTTTGATGTTCGTTCCTACGGCGGGCAATAACGCCCCCAGCAGTGATCGGACTCCTTCTTGGTGCTGGCGAAACTGGATCGGTGCGTGGGCATCGCCGAAAGTCTCCTCCAAGAATGTAACACCGACCCCTGCGATACCACCAAGATCGCTAAGTGTTTTAGGTATCCAAGGTTTGGATTTCATCATCTCGGCAAACAATGCCAACCGTACCGAGATGACCTTTTCCTCTTGACTGAGTCCCTCGACGGCTTGCTGCAAAAACTGCTTGTGATCCTGAGTCCATTCAGAGCGGTCTAAAGGCAGTTTGTCGTAGGCTCGTCCAAAGAGCGCAAGAACCTTTTTCGCGTGCTCTAAATCGAACAGATCTACCATTGCACTGTTTTCACGTTCTACGATCGGGATATCGAGTTCTCTGAGGAACCGACTGACCGATAGCCAGAAATCATCGCGCACCATGACGATGGCTTGGATAGTCGAACCGTCGCATTGACGTAGGGCATTGGTCAATTCCGTATCCGAATAATTCTTGTGCCCATATAGCCACTGCTCGAACTGATCGATCACCAGAAGCAGCTTTCCTCCGCTTGGTACAAGCTTTCGTCTTCGGATGATGCTCAAGGCATCGGCAAGACTGGTTTCGGGTACTTCGGGAATCCGCTTTTGGATCTCGCGAAGCAATTTGTTAGTTGTGTCGTCAGGGGTGGCCTCGATGTAAATGGCTTCAATATTGTTCGACAATCGGGGCAGTAGACCTGCTTTCATCAGGCTTGATTTTCCGCAACCCGAGGGCCCGTAAACGAGTCCGACGCGAAAGGACTTATTGGCATCCGTGGCTTCGATTCGGTTTTTCCAGAACCGCAAACCTTCGGGCAAGCCTGTACGATCGAACGGCCCCGGGAGCAAATCTAGAAAAAAATCGGTATCCTTTTCGTCGAATGAACGGAGTCCTTTTGGGATGACTTGCACGGGGCCTGAGCGGAGATCCGAGTCCATTTGGCCTGCTACTCGACTATCGATGCGATCGCTCGCTGATGCGGCGCGATTTCCCGAGTAGGAAGACACTGGTGCGGGCTTGGTCGAGTCGACTTCTAAGTGGCTCGATATCACGTAACGGACTTCGTCGGCAAGGTCTTTTGCGATGGCGAATCGATCCGAGGGACGTCGAGCGAGAGCCTTGAGGCAGACGCGTTCGAGCTCTCTCGATATGGTCGCATCGAAGGTGCGAGGAGTTCGGATTTCGGTCGTTTGAACCATGCGAAGAAGTTCACGAGCGCTATTGGCCTTGAACGGACGCCGGCCCGATAGGAGTTCATAAAGAACGACTCCCAAGCTGTAGATATCGCTTTGATTGGAAATCAAGTGTCCTTCGCCACGGGCCTGTTCGGGGCTCATATAAGCTGGCGTACCAGCGATTTCACCTGCTTCAGTTTGATCCGTTTCGCGCAGAGCGACACCAAAGTCAGCCAAATAGGGGCGATCGTTTTTATCGAGTAGAATATTCGCAGGTTTGATATCGCGGTGAATCAAGCCTTTCGAATGTGCATAATGGAGAGCGTCTGCGATCGACGCGATGATTTCGAGGGAAAGTTCCCGGCTTGGGCGATTCTTTTCGATGCGAGTGGCAAGATCCATACCATCGATGAATTTTGAGACGATGAAGATATCGCCGCAGTCGGTGGTGCCAAGGTCGAAGACTGGGATGATGTTGGGATGATCCAATTCGGCCAGCATTTGGGCTTCGGCCAGGAGCATTTTCAAAGCAGCGGGTCCGACCCGCGAACCGAAAGTCAACTTGATAGCCACTTCGCGTCGAAGTTGATCATCGAGTCCAAGGTAGACTTCGCCGAAGCCTCCTCGGCCCAGGAGTTTCTTGATCGCGTAGCGCCCGACTTTTCGGGGTGCTTTTTCTGCGGCTTTATCGATCGAACTTAAGGGGCGAGTATTTGGTGGATTGCGAACCGGTTCATTTGCCGGCGATGTCGCTAGGGTGCGGAAGTCTGCTGTTTGATCGTCGGGTTCCTTCTGAGGAGTTTCGTTCTGAGAAAGATTCGATGGATCTTGAACCTGTTTGGGGTCGTTTTCACCTTGGGTTGTTTTGAAGTCGTCTTCGTGATTCATTAGGTGTCGCGAAAAAATGGACTAACATCGGTTTGTGAAGGTATTAGTATACGTGGTCATTGTGGCTGCTGGGAATTTCGCTCGAGGCTCGAAGAAAATTTCGCGAGGAAAATCCTCAAAGTGTTCGATTTTGATTCAGAAAGATCATGTTTCTCATTCAACAAAATCGTGTCAGCTATGATGTTTCAAACGTCGCTTGCGCGGTGCATGAAGAGAGTGATTTGCTTGATCGAGGCATCGTTTTTGAGGATGGGATCTCCGCTCGTAAAATGGGTATGAGGCCCGTGAGTGGAGTAAGGTGATCGATGCATCACGTGCGCGCACGGCCTCGGAGGACCGTGCTACGGTAACAAATTACAACGGTAACAAATTACAACCGCGTCGCAAACGTCCGCAGTCAATTCGGCTCAGCGAGTGACTGTCAGATCCACTTCGGCTTGCGCCCATTGGGCGCTGTCGCCGATGAGTTCTGCAAGACGCTTGAGCTTGACGTTGGCGGTCGGTTCGTTGCTGGATTCATGGGTCGGGGCGCTTCCCCACATGATCCTAGGCCCACCCTTGGTGGTTAATTCGAGCTTCCACCGCGACTTACCACCGCCGGTATTTGGATAGACGTACACACTCGATAGCTTCGATAGCCCATGGGATCTCAGTGGCCCGAGGAAGCGGCACAGCAAGATCGCTTCGCTGATCTGTGGATCGGCCATGATCATTCCGACTCGAGGGTAGTCCGAAGCTCGAATATTTTGAGCGTAGATGAGCATGTAGTCGGGGATGTCCTCTTGGGAGAAATCCTTCGTCGGCAAGAGAATGCCTTCGCCATCGACCGGAAGAAAACTTTCTTGCCCAGCCCCTCCCGAATCGCTGCTTGGATCCGCATCGCAGTGAACCATCGCGACGGGTTGACGAAATTCCGCGTTGATCATGATCTGACCACCGGCCATGCGATGGACCCGATGCGTTTTTTTGACCCACGGGTGTCCATCAAAAGCCTTGGCAATCACTGCGGCTGTCAAATCGTCGAGCAGACTCATACGCCCCAGTCCATTTTGCTCGAAAACCTCGGCGACGACGTCACTCTTTAGCCACGGTGGCCGGTCGCTGATGTGGATATTCTCTTGCTTGACCGCATAGTAAGCCGCATCGAGGGCCTTGGCTCCATAGAAACGCCAACCCAAATAGCCCGCCAGTAGCAAGGCCATCGGCCCTACCATGCTCAGGATCGCCGCCTTGGGAATCGCTCGAAACATCGGCTCCAAAGTTTTCGAAATAGAGAAACAAAAATAAACTGTCCTCGGAAACTAACAGGTTTCTATCGGCGTGACTACACCAATCGGTGTTGATTTACGCAAGCTAGGCAGATTACACTTCGACTAGAGGTAAGTCCGTCGTCCATTTTCGCTAAAAAAAAGGGGGCGGGTTTGGTGGATACCTTGAAGGTAACGAAGGGAGTTTGATGATGCTAGGAATTGCACTTGGAGAATTAGCCCAGCAGGTTCATGGAGAGTTGGTCGGGCAAGATCCACCCGATGAGACCGTGGTTTTATTCTGCGCGCTACCCTTGTCCCAAGCACGCCCAGGTTGCATTACGCTGGTCGATGATACCAAGCACGCTGATAAGCTTATTGGCACTCAGGCCGCCGCAGTCGTAACCCCCAAACCCCTACCGGGCTTGTCAATCCCTCAAATCGTCGTCAGCAATCCTCACGAAGCGTTCGCGACTATCTGTAAACGGTTCAAGCCCGCCGTGGTCGTCGAACGGCCTCACGGAGTCCACCCAAGTGCGACGGTCCATCCAACGGCCAAGGTGGATCGCGAGACATTCATCGATGCTGGCGTTTCGATCGATGCTGATTGCTCGGTCGGATCCGGATGCCATCTGCATCGGGGTGTGACGCTCATGCCCGGTTGCAAAGTTGGTCGCGATTGCCAACTCTTTCCAGGTGTCGTTCTCTACCCAGGTACGATCCTCGGAGATCGCGTCACCTTGCACGCCAACACGGTTATCGGTGCACATGGGTTCGGGTATAAGTTTGTTGACGGGAAACACGTTCCGACTGCCCAACTCGGCTGGGTCGAGATCGAAGATGATGTCGAAGTCGGAGCCAACAGCGCCATCGATCGTGGGACTTATGGTGTCACACGCATCGGAACAGGTACCAAAATCGACAACCTAGTGCAGATTGCCCACAACTGCACCATTGGCAAACACAACTTGATCTGCGCCCATGTAGGCATCGCAGGCAGCAGCAGCACCGGGGACTATGTGGTTTTGGCTGGTCAAGTTGGAATGAAGGATCACATCCATATCGGAGACCGGACGCAGGTCGGAGCCCAATCGGGTGTTGCAAGCGATGTCGGACCCGATCAGATCCTGCTTGGAAGCCCCGCAGAACCCATTTACCAACAAGCTCAGGTTTATGCGGTGATGAGCAAGTTGCCTGAAATGAGAAAAGCGATCCGAAGGATTGAAAACCAACTTGCAAAAGGCCGGCATTCCGAATCAGCAGAAACATAATCGCTGCGAATCCATTGCGCTCTTTTGAATCTACTGAGATCGACTAGAATACGACGCTGCGTGCAAAAGTCTAACTGATCGATACTCTGTTTACCCTACTGAGGTTACTCACTTTGCGTCCTGTGCTTGGTCAAACGGCGACAAAAGCCGGGCTCGCTTTTATCCTCATCACGGTTCTTTTGGATGTTCTTTCGCTGGGGCTTGTTATCCCCATCACCGCGAAGTTGATCAAGGAGCTTGCAGGCAACGACGCGATCGATGCGGCCAGCTACGTCGGATGGTTTGGAACCGTGTGGGCTTTCATGCAGTTCTTCTCCTCACCCTTGATGGGTGCCTTATCGGATCGATTTGGCAGAAGACCAGTTCTGTTGCTTTCGGCTTTCGGATTGGGGATCGATTACATCATTCTAGCCCTTGCTCCGAACCTGACTTGGCTATTTATTGGTCGAGTCCTTACGGGCATCACGGCAGCGAGTTTCTCGACAGCCAGTGCTTATATCGCCGATGTAACCCCACCTGAGAAACGTTCGGCTGCCTACGGTATCTACGGAGCCATCTTTGGACTGGGATTCGTGCTCGGACCTGCCATGGGTGGATACCTTGGGGACATCGATCTTCGCTTACCCTTTTGGGTCTCGGCAGCACTGACTTTTGCCAATGCATGTTATGGTTTTTTTGTCTTGCCGGAATCGCTTCCCAAGGAGATACGCAAACCGTTCAGTTGGTCGCGAGCCAATCCGCAAGGTTCTTTGAGATTGCTGAGATCTGCGCCCGGCCTACTGCCCATGGCCATCAGTTTTTTCACTTACCAATTGGCTCACACCGTTTTCAGCAGTGTTTTTGTTTTGTATACCGATATGCGGTTTGGTTGGACACCGGGCCAGATTGGTCAAACTCTTGCAATTGTCGGGATACTCAACGTCATCGTCCAAGGAGCATTGATTCGTCCGATGATGCGAATCCTCGGTGAGCGCACGATGGTATTTTTGGGCCTCATCGGGGGCATGCTCGGTTTTACCGCTTACGGGCTTGCAAGCAACGGATCGATGTTCATGGCATCGACAATCATCTTTTGCACTTTGGGTTTTTTCAGCGCTGCGATCCAGGGACTGATGTCCAAGCGGATCGATCCATCGACCCAAGGTCAGCTTTCGGGAGCGAATAGTTCACTCAATGGAATTGCAGGCATGATAGGTCCGATCTTGTTCACGAGTGTATTTAAACGGACGATCGATCCCGAGGGTGGCTTTCATCAACCCGGTGCCCCATTCTTCTTGGCAGCACTGATCCTCGGGTTAGGACTCCTGTGCGCGATGATTGCGATTCCCAAACAACAAGCCGATTCGACCCCTTCGACGTAGGATTCTCGATGAGCATGACTTCCAACCGCCGCCGATTCCTCTCGACCAGTGTTGCGTTGGGTACCGGTTATGCACTCGCAGGGAGTCCATTGGGGTTTGCACAAGACGCTCTCGATGCACCTGCAAAATCGGGTGAGCCAGATTCAGCCGACACCGCTGTTTTTTTTGCGATTGGTGATACGCATTACTTTGCCAACGAGAAGTCGACTTCGGAGTTGATGGAGTCCTCGATTCTGAACTGTCACGGACTGATCGATACGCTCAACAAACTACCTGGAACTCTCATTCCAGAGCAGTCAGGCGGCGGCTTGGTCGGCTCGATCCGAGGAGTGATTCATGCTGGTGATATCATCGACACGGGAGACAAGCGAGGAAAAATTCAAGAGTCCATGCAGCGTCGTGAGTGGGATGGCTACGTCGCGGACTTTGGGCTGACGGGCACCGAGGGCCGATTGAAGTACCCGGTTTACGAGGTTCATGGGAATCACGACAGCCCCGGCGGAGATGGCCTTGCGATCGATGGCTTGATCGAACGGACCAAGAAACGTGCTGTGTTATCACGTTCAGCCAACGGTTTGCATTATTCGTGGGATTGGGGGCCGGTACACTGCATCAATCTAGGGATTGTCGTAGGCCAAGATCGCGCGAACGATCAGCGAAGGCGTTACAACCCTCTGGACAGCTTGGATTTTCTCATTGGAGATTTGCAGCAACACGCATCGGATTTTACCAAGCCTGTGCTGATCACCCATCATGTGGATGTCGCTCGCTATAGCAAGCCGTGCGATGGAACCGATGCTGCGAATCTTGGTATGGAGTGGAACCCTTGCGATGTCGCTGCTTATTATGAAGCAATCCGCAAGTACAATGTTTTGGCGATCATGTATGGACATACGCATGTGCGAAACATTCAGCGTTGGAACGGTACGCCCCAGAAGGTGGATAATGGCATACCCCTTTTGAACATCGACAATTCCAGCCATTTCAGCGGGGGCAACCAGGCGTTCTTTTATCTGGAGGTCGATTCAAAGGAGATGCGGGTTCGCGAAATAGCTACGAAGGATTCATGGCAGAGCCATTACTGGACACCTAGCATTTGGCGATTTCCAGTAGCGAAAGCGTAAGGCTAGTAGCCCGAACCGTGAGGGAGGTAGCGATAGTACACGGTCGATGGCTTCGCGTGACGATTACTCGAGTGCTTCCTCGTTTACACGTCGGGTTACTGGGCCTGCGGCCCATGGCCTAGTAGCCCGAACCGTGAGGGAGGGAGCCATAGTACACGGTCGATGGCTTCGCGTGACGGTTGCTCGAGTGCTTCCTCGTTTACACGTCGGGTTACTGGGCCTGCGGCCCGGTGGCTAGTAGCCCGAACCGTGAGGGAGGGAGCCATAGTACACGGTCGATGGCTTCGCGTGACGATTACTCGAGTGCTTCCTCGTTT
>Ga0082207_1001356_pt1 | contig 11750 bp, 8 predicted proteins | sample LakMenEpi10Aug09_FD_71540 | JGI IMG/M metagenome (GOLD analysis project Ga0082207, IMG submission 71540) | reverse complement strand
CCCCGAGTTTTGTTCGGGTGCTTAAGGCAGAGGAGAAGAAGGGAACGCAAGGTCGCAAAGGCGCAAGGACGCAAAGGGAAGATTCTCGAACGGTTGGCTGATCGGATTCGATGGATCGGGTACGATAGTGCTCCTCAAAAGCGTTTCTTACTGCGTTCGTTTTTTACCGCGATGCGAGATCAAGCCATGAACAGAAAAGTCCGATGGGGGACTGGGGTTGCTAGGGTTGGGTTTGTCTGTGCGATCGTAGCACAGGCTCTATCGGTGAGCGTATCGAGCCTTAGTGCCCAAGCACAGGACGCCCCGGCAACCCAATCGACCGACAATCCAAAATCCAAAACGATGAACCAAGACAATCCATTTTTTTCTGCCAGCAAGCTTCCTTTTCAAGCACCCGATTTCGCATCGATCAAGCCGGAGCATTTCGTAAGCGCCTTCGAGGCCGGGATGGCCCAGCAGCTCGAACAAGTACGCTCGATCGCCCTTCAGCAGGATCCCCCCTCGTTTGAAAACACCTTGGTTTCGATGGAGAAGTCCGGGGAGATTCTCACCCGAGTCGCGGCGGTCTTTTTCAATTTGGCCGGAGCACACACCAATGATGCGATCCAGGAGATCGAGCGCGAGGTCGCCCCGAAACTTGCGAGCCATTCCGACGACATCTATCTGAACAAGCAGCTATTCGGGCGCGTCGAGCGGCTTTGGAATCAGCGAGGAGAGCTCAAGCTCAGCGAAGAACAGCAGAGGTTGCTCAAGAAGACTTATGAGGATTTTGTGCGGGCTGGAGCGAAACTCTCGGAGCCCCAGCAGGTCGAGGTCCGAGCGATCAACGAGCGGATCTCAACCCTCACGACCCAGTTTCAGAACCAATTGCTGGCCGTGACCAAGGAGCGAGCCGTCCTGGTCGATGACCTCGCTCAGCTTGCTGGGATGAGCGACGGGGAGATTGCGGCTGCCAAGCAGGCGGCCAGTGCGCGGGGGCAGGACGGTAAGTACTTGTTGGCCATCACCAACACCACCCGGCAGCCAATTTTGACATCGCTCAAGAATCGCGAGCTGCGACGACGCGTCTGGTTGGCCAGTGCGAATCGCGCGCTGGGGGAAAATGCGGGGATCGACAACCAGCCGATCGTCTTGGAATTGGCCAAGCTCCGCGCGCGAAGGGCTCAGTTGCTCGGCTACAGCGATCACGCTTCGTTCACTCTGGAGAACCAGATGGCCGGCACCCCCAAGGCGGCCATGAAGATGTTGCAGGATTTGGTACCGGGGGTTCTCGAGAAGGTCAAATCCGAGACGGCGTTGATCACCGAAGCGATGCAAGAGGATGGGTTGACAGGCCCGCCGGAGGCTTGGGATTGGGAGTACTACGCCGAGAAAGTAAGGGCCAAAAAGTACCAGGTCGATGAGAGCGCGATCAAGCCTTATTTTGAACTCGAGAGCGTTCTGAAAAACGGAGTGTTTTATACTTACAACAAACTCTATGGGATCGATTTCCAAGAGCGGACGGATTTGCCCGTGTGGCATCCGACGGTTCGGGTGTTCGACGTGGTCGGCAAGGATGGCAAGCCGATCGGATTGTTCTATGCCGACTACTTCCAGCGGGATTCCAAGCGAGGTGGAGCTTGGATGGACTCCCTGGTCTCGCAGTCGCGTTTGCTCCATCAGTTGCCCGTGGTCATCAACGTCATGAACATACCGAGTCCGGCTCAGGGCGAGCCCGCGTTGATGAGTCTCGACCACGTCCAGACGATGTTCCATGAGCTTGGGCATGGAGTGCATGGACTGTTTTCGGCGGTGGAATATCCGAGTTTATCCGGGACGAGTGTACCGAGAGATTACGTCGAGTTTCCGTCGACGTTCCATGAGGACTGGGCGATTGAGCCGGACATCTTGGCCAATTACGCTCGGCACTATCAAACCGGAGCGGTTTTGCCCAAGGATCTCCTCGACAAGGCGATCGCGGCGAGCAAGTTCAACAAGGGCTTCGATTCGTTGGAGTATCTTTCGGCGGCACTGTTGGATTTGGGATGGCATTCGCTAAGCCCAGAGGAAGTGCCCGGAGATGTTGTCGGATTTGAAAAACAGCTTTTGGGTAAGTTTGGGGTCGATTTGTCGGCCGTCCCGCCCCGGTATCGCAGCTCGTACTTTGCGCACGTGTGGTCGGGGGGCTACTCCGCCGGGTATTACGCTTACTTATGGAGCGAAGTCTTGGCGGCTGACGCTTATGCCTACATGAAGGAGTCGGGTGGATTGACATCGGCCAATGGAACGATGTTTCGCCAGAAGGTGTTGTCTCGTGGTGGATCGCGGGAGGTGATGCAACAGTACATCGATTTCCGGGGTCGGGAGCCTGGGGTCGAGGCGCTTTTGATCCGCCGCGGGCTCAAGGACTGACCACGACGACTTGGCCGTAGTATTGGCAGTAAGTCTTGACAGAATTGGGTCGGAGAGGTAATTTCCTGGCCCGAGAGTCTTTTGAGGTCGAATAGCGGTTGATCCGCCGTTCGCATTTGGAAGGCAGCGGAGGGGCGCTAACGAGTGCACCTTCGTGAGGTTTACACATCTATTTTGTCTGCAATTCGTGGACTTGAATCATGGCAGTACCAAAGAGACGACATTCGAATTCCCGCTCTGGCAAGCGTCGTGCGCACCATGCCAAGAAGCCCAAGCAACTGCAGGTTTGCAGCAAGTGCAGCACTGTAGTTCCCACCCACTGTGTTTGCCCCAAGTGTGGGTTTTACATGGGCCGCGTGGTCGTCGACATGGGCCAGACTCAAGAGTAGCCTGAGAATCTCGGGTCGTCTTGAGAAACGTCTTTTTGACAATCGGCTAAGGAGGGACCGTGGCAAAAGTCGCCCTGCTTTTTCCTGGGCAAGGAGCCCAAACAGTCGGAATGGCTGCGGGGTTGCTTGCGCGCAGCGAGTCGGCGCGAGGGTTGTTTGCTACGGCATCAGAGATACTTGGCTTTGATTTGGCTGCGTTGTGTCTCAACGGGCCCGACACCGAGTTGAATTTGACGAGCAACAGCCAACCGGCTTTGTTTGTCCATTCTGCCGCCGCTTTGGCGGATTTCTATGAGCAGCGTCCGGAGGTATCCGACCAAGTCGTCGCGGTTGCCGGCCTGAGTCTTGGGGAGTATTCGGCGCTGTTTGCCGCAGGTGCGTTGTCCTTCGAAAGAGGTGTTGCACTCGTCGCGGCACGTGGCCGTGCGATGCAGTCGGCGGCCAGTGCGGTTTCGAGCCAGATGGCCAGCGTCATCGGAGTGGACCGAGAGCAGGTCCAGTCGTTTTGCGACCAAGCTAGGCAACCGGGTGAGATTCTGCAGTTGGCGAATCTATTGTGCCCGGGCAATATCGCGATATCGGGTCACACCGAATCGATTCGGGTTTGTGAGAATTTGGTCAGCGAAGCGGGGTACAAGTTTATACGGTTGGCCGTCGCTGGGGCTTTCCACACCGACATCATGCGACCGGCCGTCGACGAGCTTCAAAGGGCCTTGGAGGATGCGCAGCTAATCGATGCGAGGGTTCCATTGGTGGCCAACGTCGATGCGCAGTTGCATGATCGCGCAAGTGAGTTTGCGGGCCTGTTGCCGCGTCAAATCGTATCCCCTGTTTTGTGGGAAGCATCCTTGCGTAAGCTCTTGGACATGGGCGTCGAACAGTTTTACGAAATCGGGACCGGCAGGGTGCTTACCGGCACCCTCAAGCGGACCGACCGCAAAGCTCCTTGCGAGGCGTTTGGGGATTAGATTCAACTTTCATTTTTTGGATTCAAGGGGCGATGCGTATGGCTACTTCATTGGGACTTACTGCAAATTTACAGGGCCAAGTCGCGATGGTCACCGGAGCCTCCCAGGGTTTGGGACAAGCCGTCGCGATACGGCTTGGGGAAAACGGTGCGAAGGTACTGTGTGTGGCTAGAAACGCCGAGAAGCTCGCCGAGACCGTCGCTGCGATCCAAGCTGCTGGCGGAGATGCGGTCGCCATGTCGTGCGACGTGACGGACCGCACCTCGGTCGAGAAGGTCTTTGAGACCGTCGAGATCGAGTACAAACGGCTCGATATTTTGGTCAACAATGCTGGGATCACTCGCGATACGCTGTTGCCTCGGATGACCGATTCGCAATGGGATGAGATCATCGCAGCGAACCTGACGAGTTGTTTTCTGTGTTGTCGCGCCGCGACACGGATCATGATGGGACAGCGGTATGGCCGGATCATCAACATGTCGAGTGTATCGGGTTTGATCGGTAACGCTGGTCAGACCAACTACTCGGCGACGAAGGCCGGGATGATCGGATTCACCCGATCGCTCTCTCGGGAGCTTGCCAAACGCAAGATCACGGTCAATGCGGTCGCTCCGGGGTTCATCGAGAGCGAAATGACCAAGGCCCTCGGAGACGCGGTGGTCGACGAGGTCAAGAAGCGGGTCCCTGCGAACCGATTAGGGCAACCCGACGACGTGGCTGCGTGCGTGCTGTTCTTGGCGAGTCCTGCGGCCAGTTATGTCACCGGCCAAGTATTGACCGTCGACGGTGGAATGACGGGCTGATCGTTGGTCCTTCTGGGGACGCTTATTGGGCGCATATTGATCGCTTATTGGGCGATTATTCCGACGGATCTGAATCGATGCTCCGCAGTACGGGAGCATCGCTGGACGCTTCGATCTGGCGAATGGTCTGTCGGACGATTTGGGCTTTGAGCAGCTTGAGTTCTTTGGGGAAGTTCTTCTCTTCCTTTTCGAAGTAGTCGGCAAGGGCGATGAGTTCAGGGATGACTTCCTGAGCATGCTTGCCGTAGCTCAGAAGGATCTTCATGAGTTCTGGGGTCCGTTTTTCGCTTGCCCAAGGGTTTTGATCGCGCGTGTATTGGACACAGGCTCGAATGCCTTCGGCGATTCGGTGTTGGGCCAGGAGTTCGAGGCCTTCGACCCGGATGGTATCGGCGAACATTTCGCCGCTGGGGGCAGGCTCGACGATGGCTTGGAAGATCGCCGGCAGGAGTGGTTGGATATCTTGGGACGATAGGTTTCGGTAGACCGAGCCGATGCTACCGCGTGCCCGTCCGTCTTGATTGACAAGTCCGACACGGACGGCGCGGTAGAGCGCCTCGCGGTCGACGCCATCGAGGGATCGGTTGAGCATCCCGTTGGGTTGATCGAACAGAGCGAAGGCCATGTAGCGTTGTTGCATGCCGCGTGGGTCATGCTCTTGGTCGGTCGTGGCAAGGAGTTCGAGGAGTTGGGGGACGGTTTGCATGGCGGCAGGGCCGATGGCCGCGAGAGCTTCGGCTGCTTTGATCCGGAGCCAAAGATCGTCGTTGTCCAGGAGAGATTCCAGAGCAGCGACAGCGGGAGCTCCGCGTCTGCGGAGTGCGGCCAAGGCTTGGCAAGCCCCGTAGCGGGCTTGGAGGTTCTCGGAGGTGAGCATCTCGGTCAACGGTTCGATGGGGACCTTTTTGCGGCGAGCCAGCGCTAGCGATGCTCGTTCGCGGACCACAGGGGACCAGCTAGAGAGTCGTTCGAAGAGTTGATCGATGCTGTAAGCGTCGTAGGTACTATTGCGATCTTGGTTGTCCCAGCCGCGGCCGTCGAGGATCAGCGATTTGGCGGTTGCAGGATCGATGGGAGGGAGTCGATTGGGGCGCCGGCCGGTGAGATAAAGCTTCTTTCCAGGAATTGCATAGCTCAGCAGATAGCCTCCGGTCGCGTCCCATCCGTGGTAGCTGTCGTGATCGGGCTCGGGTGGGCCTTGGTGGGAGTAGCTCCCATCGTAGGTTCGTGCGAAATCGAAGTAGGAGGCACCGAACTCGGCCATCCAATGGCCGGTCGCATTTGGGCCCGATTGCGACACACCGGGGATAGCCCAGAGCATGTTGAAGTAGTTTCCTGTGTGACCGCAGTCGCGTTCTGGGCCGTGCGAAGCGACGCTCATTCGCGAGAAGAACTCAGCGCCTTGGGATTCATCGAGGAGATTGAACAAGACGGCTGCCATACCGCATTTGCCGTTGTCTTCGTGGGTCTCGATCCAGGGGTGGTGATCGCCGTAGGGGATTGCCCCTTTTCCGATATAGAAGCGCAGCAGGCGGCAGCTTCGTTCGATCGCGAGGCTCACTTTTGGATCATCGACTCCGGCTTGTTGGGCCAGGACCAAGCCGATGGTCAGGGGGAGACCTGGCGCGTTCATCATTCCGTATCCGCCCAGCCGTCCGTCGCCCAGGGCGAAGCCATGTCCCCAGGAGCCGACGGCGCTTTGGCCTTTTGCGGCTTGGAGAGCCAAGCGTTGGAGGCCTGGCATGACCGACCGATCGTCGGTGGCCAGCACGTATTCCGAGAGGAGCATGATGCAGTATCCGTAGTGCCATGTCTGCATGCTTCTGGAGTTGAAGTTCGCGGCCCATTGGGCTTCCTTTTGAACCAGCGGGAGGTAATCGGGGTTTCCGCTTGCCAGGAGAGCCAGAGCGTTGAGGGATCGGGGGATGGGATCTTGGCAGCTAGGCTCGGGGTAGGAGGGCTTGGCCATACGATCGGCGAGTGCTTGGCAGCCGAGTTCGAAGAGTCGTTGGGATTTAGGGCAATCGTAGGGTGCCGTTGGGCTGTAGGTCCCGAGGACTTCGCAGGGGAGTTGGACTTCGACCGACTCTCCATCTCTCCAGCGGGTCAGATGGAGTTTCCCGGCACCCTGTTGCGATTCGGCGAAAGTGATTGCGTTGGCGAATTCGGTTCGGGGATCTGAGGAGAAGGGTTTCCCGTTGACACCCAGGATGACATCACCTGGGAGGAAAATCCCATCGGCACTGGAGTTCGGTTGGACTTGGGTGACGAGAATTTGGCGAGCGTTTTTGGTGACCAGTCGGTCCGAATGGATCCAGCCGCGCAAGCCGGTGGGTCCGAGGTTCCAGTCCTTTCTGGAATCATCGGGACGCTTATCGCCTCGGGTAAAATCGGGGCCTGCATCGGTTGATTTTTCGGCTTGGGCTGAGTCTTGGGCTGTGTCCTGAGCAAGGAGCCAAAGGGGCGATGTGCAGTAGGTGGCCAGGGCGAGAAACAGAGTCAGAAGCTTCATAGTTATGGAGATTTATTCGTTGATCACTGGGGTGATTTCGAGGTTGAGTTTTTCGCTCGAGCGGAGGATGGACATCGGGTAGGGTTTATCGGCTGGGAGTTGTTCGACGACGCTTCGGAAGTCTTCGGGGGTAAAGACTCTTTGTTTGGCGATTTCGAGGATGACGTCATCGATTTTCAGTCCAGCGTTTTGTGCGGGGCTATCGGGGTTGATCCGAGTGACGGTCACCCCGCCACGGACGGGCAGTTTGAGTTGATCGGCTTGGGATTGGGTCAGGGGTTCGACGCGCATGCCAACTTTGGCGCGACGGACTTTGCCGAAGGAGGAGAGTTCACGGGTGATCCATTGGACACGGGAGCTTGGGATTGCGAAGCCGACACCTTGGAATGAGCCGCTGGTGGTCATGATCGCGGTGTTGATACCGACGAGTTGCCCATCGAGATCGATCATCGCGCCGCCGGAGTTTCCCGGGTTGATCGCCGCGTCGGTCTGGAGCAGTTGGCCTTCGACGAGTCGGCCGAGGGCTCGACCTTTGGAGCTGATGATTCCGACGCTGACGGTTTGTTCGAGGGCAAAGGGGCTACCGATAGCGAGGACCCAGTCACCGATTTGGAGGCGGTCGGAGTTTCCCAGTTCGACGTGGGGCAGGGGTGCATCCGAGGAGATTTTAAAGATCGCGATATCGCTTGAGGGATCGCTGATGGGAGTATCGCCTAGGAGTTCTCGACCGTCGGCGAGTCGCACGCGGATCCCTTTGGATTCTTTGATGACGTGGTGGTTGGTCACACACAGGCCGTTTTCTTCGAGGATCACGCCAGAGCCGATGTTGAAGTTTCGGGTGCTGTTGCTATCGAGCAGGTCGAGTTCATCGAGAGTGGCGTCGACATCGGCGCGTTTGGCCAGGACGGTAACGACGGCGGGCATGGCTTGGTTGGCAGCATTTTGGAAGGCGATCGACAAGCTCTTGGCTTGGTTTTTCGCGAGGAGCTTGAGTTCTTGGTCATCGCCCAGAGCCGTCGAGGATACAATGGCCAGCGCGGCGATGAATTTGGGGAACGCGGAGATTGCCATTTTCAGGTAGCTTTGGGCAGGGAGTGGTAGTAGCAGAGTGTGGGACTTCGGGTCCATTCTATTTCAGGCATCGAAAACAGCGGAGTTGCAAGTGATCCCGGCGCTAATTATTTCGAAGAAAAGGGATGGCCAACGGCTCACCGAGTCGGAGATTCGGTACATGATTTCCGGTTATGCTCGGGGAGACCTGCCCGACTACCAGATGGCAGCATTGGCGATGGCGATTTTCATTCGGGGGATGGAGCCCGAGGAGATCTCGCAGTTGACCGATGCGATGATCGCCACGGGCAACTGCATGGAGAGGGTTTCGCAGCGCCCGAGGGTCGACAAGCATTCGACTGGGGGGCTTGGGGACAAGACCTCGTTGATACTCGGTCCGATGTTGGCATGTTGCGATTTGGACGTTCCGATGATCAGCGGTCGTGGATTGGGCATAACAGGGGGGACACTCGACAAGCTCGAGTCGATCGCCGGCTACCGATGCGATTTGAGCGAGCAGGAGTCAGGTCAACAGTTATCGAAGATCGGTTGTTTCATCACCGGGGCGAGCCAGAGTCTCGTGCCTGCCGACAAGAAGCTCTATGCATTGCGGGACGTGACCGGAACGGTTCCGTCGGTGGCTTTGATCACCGCGAGCATCATGTCCAAGAAGATCGCCGAGACGCTCGATGCGTTGGTGCTCGATGTCAAATGGGGGACCGGTGCGTTCCTCGGAGGGATCGATCAAGCTCGCGAGTTAGCCTTTTCTCTGTGCGCCAACGGCAAGCGGGCTGGGATAGCGACCAGTGCGTTATTGAGCGACATGAACCAACCTTTGGGGCGGATGGTTGGCAATGCCTGTGAGGTCGAGGAGTCCATCGAGGTCATGCAGGGCAAGGGACCGCAGGATGTGTGGGAGTTGACCCGGGAACTCTCTGCAAGGGTCTTGGTCAGCGTCGCTCGTGCGGTGGATTTAGAGCAAGCGCGCATGCTGCTTCAAGGGCATTTGGATTCCGGTAGGGTGATGGAGCGATTTGAGCAGATGGTGTCGATGCAGGGGGGGGACTTAGGCAAACCCAGGAGGCTTGGTCGAGTCACGGAGGTTCGAGCCCCTCGGTCCGGTTGGCTCGAGCGGATCGAGGGACAGAGGCTCGGTCAGGCGGTCATTGTGATGGGTGGCGGTCGGATGCAGGCCGGCCAGAGCATCGATCCTTCGGTAGGTCTCGCGATGGAAAGAAGGTTGGGGGATCGCGTGGAAAAAGGGGATCTGCTCGTGCAGATCCTTTGCGATCAGGAGTCTAAGGCAGAGGAGGCCCGGGTTTTGGTGCACGAGTCGATCTCGATAGGAGATAGGCCTGTGGATCGAATTGGCCTTTGGCAAGAGTTCGATTCCAGGGCATAATACGCCCGCAGGACGAGAACCTCTCGGTTTGGCTTTCACGGCAACGAATAAGTTTCGCAACCAACAGCATCGACCAAGTCATCGAATTATGTCAAAGATACTTCAGTCATTACCGATCGGCAAACGCGTAGGGATCGCCTTTTCTGGGGGATTGGACACCAGTGCGGCGATCTATTGGATGCGGTCCAAGGGAGCGATTCCGTGCTGTTACACCGCGAATCTCGGTCAGCCCGACGAATCCAATTACGACGACATCCCCAAGCGGGCCATGGAGTGTGGGGCGGAGTTGGCAAGGCTGATCGATTGTCGCGAGCAGTTGGTCCATGAGGGGCTTTCGGCTTTGCAGTGCGGGGCATTCCACATCACCACGGCCGGGGTTCCTTATTTCAATACCACGCCCATTGGCCGAGCCGTCACCGGCACGATGTTGGTTCAGGCCATGAAGAGCGATGAGGTCGAGATTTGGGGGGATGGGAGTACTTATAAAGGGAATGACATCGAGCGATTTTACCGTTACGGGTTGTTGGCCAATCCGAGTTTGCAGGTTTACAAGCCTTGGTTGGACGACGATTTCAACCGCGAGCTCGGTGGTCGCAAAGAGATGTCCGAGCTGCTTGAGAAGGCTGGGTTGGGATACAAGATGAGCAAGGAGAAGGCTTATTCGACCGACTCGAACATTTGGGGAGCGACGCATGAGGCCAAGGATTTAGAGCAGCTCGATCGGGGGATGAAGATTGTCGATCCGATTATGGGGGTACCCTTTTGGAGATCGGATTGCGCGGTGGTTCCCGAGACGGTCAGCATCGAGTTTGCCGAGGGACTTCCCGTTGGGCTCAATGGCAAGAGTTTTGCCAATCAGGTCGATATGGTATTGGAGGCCAACGCGATTGGGGGTCGGCATGGGCTTGGGATGTCCGATCAGATTGAGAACAGGATCATCGAGGCCAAGAGTCGAGGGATTTACGAAGCCCCTGGGATGGCGTTGTTTTTCATCGCTTATGAGCGGCTTGTCACGGGCATTCACAACGAGGGGACCATCGAGCAGTATCGGGACATGGGTCGTCGGCTAGGACGGCTCTTGTATGAGGGCAGGTGGTTTGATCCCCAGTCCTTGATGCTGCGAGAGACCTTGGAGCGTTGGGTCGCGCGGGTCGTGACAGGCACGGTGGTATTGGAATTGCGTCGGGGCAACGACTATAGCATTCTCGATACCCAGAGTCCGAATCTGACCTATTCGCCTGAGCGATTGACGATGGAAAGCGGGCTCGGAGAGTTTGGTCCCAAGGATCGGATCGGTCAGTTGACGATGCGGAACTTGGACATCACCGACACGCGAGGGAAGCTTGAGAAGTACCAAGAGGCGAGGCTCTTGAGGGGCCAGAGCGGAAGTGGATTCCCTCGGTTGGGCCAAGAGCCCGAGTAGGGTTATAGGGTTTCTCGGTTCGCGGTGTTCGGTAACTTTCTCTTAGGGGATTTTCTCTTAGGGGATTTGCGTGCCGATGTTGAGATCTTTTGCGGCCAGTTGGTAGAAGCGGACCAGAGCCCTTTGGAGGGAGAGTTGATTAGGTTCGAGGGATAGTGCTTTGATTTGGGTCCGAAATGCTTCTCGGTTTTTCCCGTTCTTTTCCAGGCAGTGGGCTAGGGTGTCTTGGTAGGCGGATTGTTCGGGGGCGAGATTGCAGGACCTGCGGCTTAGCATCAGGGCTTCCTGTTTGTCCGCATCGGTATTGATCAAGAGCCAGGCCAGGGTGTTCAGGGAGTTGGCGAGCCGTTTCTTTTCCATGGCTTGAAACATGGGGTTTGCCAGACGCAGGTCTCGGTCCATGCCTTCGATTTCATTTCGCAGGGCGCCGACGGTTTGTTCTTGGTCGTTGAGACGACGTCGTTTTTGTTCGGGGGATTCGGTCAATTGAGCCAGTCCGATCAGGGCATCGACGTTGTCGCTAGCGAGATGGATCGATTGGAAGTAGTCCTCGCGGGCTTGGTCGGCATTCCCTTTTTTGGCATGGTCGTTGGCGCGATAGAGGTAGTAATTCGAGGCAAGGTCGAGTTGGAATTCGTCGACTTGCATACGAAAGAGTTTTTCGGTTTCGTAGCGGCCCACCCATTTTTCCAGAGACTTTGCGGCTTGGTCGTCGCGGAGTTGGTCGTGCAGGGAGGAGGAGAGATGGTGAAGGGCCAGCAGAGTGGCCGTTTAGGGGGAGTCTTCTTTGCCTTCGAGGACTCGGCGCAATT
>Ga0082207_1001355_pt1 | contig 11751 bp, 4 predicted proteins | sample LakMenEpi10Aug09_FD_71540 | JGI IMG/M metagenome (GOLD analysis project Ga0082207, IMG submission 71540) | reverse complement strand
CTGCTGTCGCGGCTGGCGGTCAGCGCGAGCTTCCTTTTCGGTTTCCTTTCCTTCGAATGTCGTCTTTTGCTTGGTTTTCTCTGAGTAGCTGTCCTTCTCGCTTCTTCTGATGAGGGAAATTGGTGATGATGCTCGCTTGATTTTGAACTTCTCCTCTGTTGTTGTGAAGTCTGTGTTCATGGTTTCCTCCATTTGTTGTTGCAGTTCTAGCGGGTTGCGTTTTATTTGTTCATTTTGCACTTCTCTGAAGAGTGCTTTTTTATTTGACGAATATCCTCCTAGGTAACTGACGTAGTGTGATTCTTTGCTCTGTTCCTCTGTAGGGTAGCATGATTCTAACCTTATCGTTAATTCGATAAACAGTGAGAGTTGTAGAGCTTGCTGTGCGCGGATGTGGGTTGCTGTTTCCGTAAACATCATAATCAGGGCGGATGCTTGGCTATGGACTTCCGTATAATGTGCTGGGTACGATTCCTTGTTGAATATGCAGATGGCTATGCAGCCAGGGCATGTAAAGTAAGCTTCCGTCAGAATTGCATGTTGGTCGAACAGGTGAAGCATGTAGTCCTTTGGTTCTTTCACCTGAAGGACGGTTGGGCAATAGGGGCAGCTCTGAGGTCCCCTAAAGGGTTCAACCAATGGCTCATTTGCAAGAGCCTGATCTAACGAGTCGTAGCTTGGATTGAGTGATAAAATATCTGTGTTCTGCTTGTTTCTGTTTAGCTTTGGGAATCTGTACAGGTTTCCCGTTTCCTCTGTGGTTTCGCTCATTTTGCAACTTTCCATGAAATTTTTCGTATATTGTTGGATTTCTGGCCTTGAAAGACATGCGCCAATGGCTCTCAACATGTGGATGTCTTCTGACATGTCTATGTGGCTGTATTGAGGCGTTCTGAAAATAGGTGATTTTCGCGTGAGTTCGGTGATTGGCTGTCTGCAGATCATCTGTGGTGTGACTGTTCCGCACATAGAGACTGGGCTATAATAAACAGTATGGCTATTGCCGTACTTTTTTCCGATGCTAATTGCATTCCTTGCGTCGGGCAGGTAATCTGCTTCCGCATATTGTTGCCTAAGGGATCTTGGTGCGCAGATGCGCAAGAAGTGGAGGCTCTCCTGGTTGTTGGAGAGACAATCACTTGCGCACAAGCAGTTGTTTAGGTGGTTTAGTTCTGGGATTATCATATGACCGACTTTGCCTGAAGCGTCTTTAATGGTATCTCTGTGCTTCATGCTTTTAATTATGAATTTCGTAGAGTTGTCAACGGCTAGGTGGGACTGTTCTCCGTGTGGCATGTCTGGTGTTTCAAAGTTCATGGGGCAAACCAGTGCCCAGCTTTTGAACTGGAGTGCCGGTTGGTTGCCTAAAGCGATGTATCTGCCAATACATAGCGCTTTGCAAAGTCTTGCGAGGGATGCTGTTCTAGGTTTGTCGGTTCTGAGGTCGTCGTACTGGAGGTCTAGTCTTGCCATTTCCGTATAAGTTTCTATCTCTGACAATTCGGCGAATACAGGTGGCATGGTGATTGGTCTTCTTGGGATGTCCTCTGTTTTCAAGGTGATGTTAGCGGTCAGCTGTTCCAATATTTGCTCTATTTCGTAGGGTGACGGCAGGTCCTGGTACGCGATCCGTTCGCGTCCCCTGAAGTTTCCCTGGTACGTTCCCGCCTGGTGGGCGCGGCCTTGGTTTCCAATGGTAATTTGCCTGGACATGTTGGCTAGTGGTTTCCTGTGTTCCTGTAAAGGGAGGTGAGGATGTACTGATTTTGTGTTCGAATCCGGCTCCTTTAAGTACCCAAGGATGTGTATCCTTGTGTGTTACCTTGGCTGGCTGCTTGGTGACCGGCCTGCTTAATCGCTGGCAGTTTTTATCCTGACCTGTGCTCTGTTTTTGCAGTATTCGTTAAGATTCTTGGGAGGGGGGGGTTATCTCCTAGATCTTTGGGCTAAGGCTGGATTTTAAAATTCTTTCCCTTTTTTTCCTTAATTAATTTGTTTTAATGGGTAGTTTAAAAGCGTGGAGATGTGATAAAGTTTATACACTTGTGTTAGAGTTCTAAGTTGTTGATAATGTACTTGGGTTTATTGCCGCATTTTGGCGATTTATGACCCGAGTTCTGGCTTCAATTCGTCTGTATATATATTTTGCTGGGTATACATTCCTTATTGCTTCTGGCGGGGTTTAGTTGGTCTGGAGATTTTGAGCTGAAAATATGGGTCGATTTACTGACTTCATTCGCTGTCATATTCTGGAGGAATATATGGCTTCATATATGCGGGAGCGAGGCGCTGACGCAATGCTTGTTTTGCGTAATGAGAATAAGTGGGCTATGACTGGTAAATATTCCGATATTTTTTCTACAAATTTCATTTTGATAATTCTTTTGTTTAAATTCATTTTCTGAGCGTAAATTTTTTGTTTTGTGGCATTTTCTGTTTTAGTCGCTGATGTGGAGGTTAAAGAGGACTGCATTTTTATTCGCCTGAGGAAAGAGGTCGTCTGTGATCACGAGGGCTCGGATAAGGGGGTTCCTTCTAGTGTCCCTGTTCCTGTGGTAGAGGAGGTTCCCGTGGTTGGTTCTGAGGTGGTTGACTCTCTAGAGGCCATCCCTGAAGACTTGGTCTTTGAGTCTGGTGAGGCCTGTTCTCTAGAGGGGGTGGACAATATTCCTGTGGAGGAACTATATGGTGGCAGCCAGTGTGATGGGTCGGTGACTAGTTCTGGAGTGGCATCATAATGTGTTATAATTGTGCTGTAGACGTGTGTAGAATACAATATTATTTTTTCTTCTGAGTGCCAGATGTATCCGCATCTGGTCGGCTCAACGTTTTTTCTTGTGTTCGTTGTCACAATATATATTTTGATTTTTTCCTGTGCATAAGTTTTCTTGTGTCAGTGGGCTAGGTATCTCGGCGAGAGCTAGGGGGAATTTTATGCACAACAATATCCTTAGGCATACTTCTGAACAGTTTGCCGTAAGGTGGGCAGGTACGTGAATTTTGACACGTCGAGGCGCGTGTAATAGACGTGCCGCGTGTCAGAAAACACTATATAATATCCGCTGACTATTTTTGTGTATAGAATTCTGGCTTCCTCTTTCTCTCTCTCTCAGCTGGGGCTGCTGTGAAGGCAGTCTGTACGCCGTAGGCCGGACACCATGTTGCCTCTTACCTTATGTACTTATTAACCGCTTCTTTTTAGTAGAATTTGATTTCGAGCCGGGAGAACCGGACTTTTTTGTTTGAATTTTCTTCTTTTGGCAATTCGATATACAGGATGCCTTTCCTGTCTGATTGGAATGATGATTTATAACGAGTTTTGTAGTTTTTTTCTGGTCGTATTTTGTTGACGCTGAGTTCTATGGATGTTGAGAATAAAAATGAATCTTGGTTTAGTAGCTGTTCCTCTACGTAATATGGTGTGTTTGGTGTTTTGATTGTAGCGATTCTCTTTGTGCTAGGTTTTTTTGGTGTTACTGTTGGTTGGTGTGGTACTGGGAGGGTTTTCCACTGAGCTCTTATTGCTCCCGAATATTTAATTGGTAATGTGTTCACTGATATGTTTATTTTTCTTCCTGACCGTAATATTCTTGCTGCTTGAGGGGAAAATTCTTCTGTGTCATTTGCACTTGAACCGTTGTCCGGTTCCTGGCGTTCATCTTGCTCTCCCTCGGAGAGTGTGTCTTGTTTTATTATCTCAGCTTCCTCAGCTTGCTTTATTGACTCTGGATTTCCCTTTCTGTTATAACGGAATAGTCCTAGCGTTTTTAATATATCGGCGTCAAAGTGTGTTGGTAAAAGTGTTATAAATTCGTCCATTGATAATTTTCGCATATTTGCAAAATGTACTGACATTAATTCTCCTGTGCGTGGGTCCTTTAATAATGCTCCCTGTGGGAATAATTCCATTATTCTATATGGACCTATATATGTTGGTTTTAGAGGTGTTGATGGCGTATATTCTTTTCTCATTACAAGTTCATGTAGTGCAAAATCGTAGGATTTCTTGTCTGGATAGTTGAGTTTCGCTTTTTTCTTATTTTTGAGGAATTTTTGGATTGCACCTCTGAATTTATGAGATGTCTGTGTAAGGTCGTCTTCGATTTCTTGGTCTAACTTGATATCTATAATGAGAGGCAGGTGTGTTTCTAGTACTTGCTGAAAATGGACGTATTCTCTGGAGAGACCGTATTTTGAAACAAGTGTGTTGAGGCGTACTATAATAAGCGGATATAATACGTGCCATTCTGGGTGTTTAGCTATAGGACTATCGGCTATAGCTGCTCTTGCTGCGTTGAGGAATTTTCGCACTTGGCTTTCAACTGTATTTCCTCTTTGCATGTATGGGAAACTGGTTTGGTGTTGAATATTAAATGATGCTAAAAGTGTGGTTACTTCCGAGCGAAAAGTGGGATCGTTATCTGTAAGTAGGACTTTTGGCACTCCCATAAATGAAATGTAGTTTCGCAATGCGGAAGCTGTGGCTTCTGCTGATTTTGACTTCATTGGTATGAATGATATATAGAGGGAATATAAGTCTGCTATAACTAAAGCGTGGGTATGACCTTTTGAGCTTTTTGGCAGGTACATTATGTCTGCGCTTATGGCTTCTCTTGGCTGCGTGGGCGTAAATGTTCTTTCTCTTCCTACTGGCACATTTTTATATTCCACGTTTCTTGTAGCTGAGCATACAATGCATGATTTGCATATTCTCTGTATTGCTCTTCTTGCTTGAGGGTGATAATAAGTTTCGATAAATTGCTTGTACGTTTGAGATCTTGATGGGTGTAAATAGTGTTTATGAATATAAATGATTGTTGGTATTAATAGCGATGTGGGGAGGTATATTACTTGGCGCGGTTCTTGTGACTCTGTCTCTTTAAAGATTTTGCACACTATTCCTTTTTTCATGGTGTAGGCTGGTAGGGTATTTTTTCCGATTAAATTTTCTTTAATAGTGCTAATTACTGGGTCCATATTTTGAAAATATTGAAAGCTTTCCACTGTTAATTTTCTGTTCATAGATAGGTCGGCTGCTAAAAGTGCTGATATTTCTTGTTCTGTGATATTTGGCTCCGTTTGTTTTCTTTCCGTTGGTTGGGTTTCTTCTTTATTTTCTTGGTCTTCTAGTTTTAACTGTGATAGTTGAATAGTTGGTAATTTTGACTGTAGCGCGGGGCTGATTTTTTCTAACAGTGCGTTCTCAAACTCCTGTAGTTCAAACGTCTGGTGCGCTCTGTCTATGGGGGTGGAGATAAGATTTATGGCTAGGCTGTTAATGCCTATTTTCCTGGGTCCCAAATAGTCTTCAATTTTGAGGAATTCGTTTTCGTCTTTCATTATTTCTTCTGACAAAAATTGTACTGAATTTTGTGTTATGTTATTAGTGGTTGTATTTTCGAAATTTTGTCCTGTGGATCCGAATCCGCCGCGTGTAGAGTTTGTTTCTGGCCATTCGTCTATGAATTGTGGTATTTTTGCTTTTACTAGCAACAGTTGGGCGACTGCTGTTCCCTTTTTCAATATGATTTCTTTTTCTGTCATATTTTGAATTACTGCTGCTACGTAATTGTGGTATCCAATATCAATAAGTCCGAGCTGCACATTTACTTCATATTTCAGTCTTGCTGAGCTTTTATTGATAAGTAGGGCGCAGTGATTTTTGGGGAATTGGAATCTGATTTTAAGGTCCACTTTTTTTAATTCGTAGGGTGCGAAGATTTCATCCTCCTGAAGGGGAATATCGAGTCCGTTTGACTGTAGACATATTTTGGGGGATAATTCTGCTGTTGGATGAAGGTTGTACTTGACTTTTGGACTGAGTTCTATGGTGTTATGTAGTTGGACGTTGGGTAAGCTTGTGATGAAGTTTATCTTGATCTCATTTTCTACTTGATATTGCAGCTGTTCTTGCTGGATGGGGCTGATGAGTTTGAATAATTTTTCTAAGGACGTGTGAAAATTTTGTAACGATTTTTCTGTGAGGGGAAGTTTTGTACATGATAAATAATGCTTGCTTGCTTCCATAAGATTTTGTTGAATATTCCTATAAATCTGTTTTCCTTTCAGGTCTGCGTACACTGTTTCCATGATTTCATGTATTTTCTGGAGTACTAACTCATGTTTTTTAATGTCAATTGCAAGTTTTGTTGCGAAAACTTTTGCAGTGTGCAATTTTGGTTCTCGATTTTTTGCATATTCTGCTAACCATTGATGCAACATTATCTGTGCGCTGTGAAATCTTTCCTCTGGCGTTTGCTTCTGGGACATTTCGTACATTTCTTGAACTGTTTTTGGCTCATTTAGTCTTTTGTGTGTTCTGTCGTGGATGTCTTGGGGTTCCGGTCTTAATGGCCTGGTGAGAAATTCGAAAATTGTGTCCTGAGACACTCCAAAATTCTGGGGCAGAGGGGGTAAAACTGCTGCCCACTTCCTTGAGATAGGGTGCTCACGTGGAATGTTACAATTTAAATTGTCACTAATGGCTCTGCTTAAGACGTCTGCTAAAACATTTATACTGCCGGGGATGTGGTATATGCTTATATTAAGCATGGATACAAAATTTGTTAAATAATTCAGCGTTGAATTGAGGAGGACGCTGTGAGTTGACATTCTTTTTGCGTATATTAATGATCTTGCGTCTGTGTAGATTTTTATGGAGGCTTGACAGTTTAATAAGTAGGCGGAGAATACCTTCAAGGCATAGGCTAGGCTGATGCTTTCCAGCACGTATGAGCATTTTCCCAGGTCTGCGGTGCTGAAATATTTTGATGTGACTGATACTAATTCCATTTTTCCATTTTTGACTCTAAATAAACATCCTGCTGCTGCAACTTTTGAAGCGTCTGTTGTTAGAATAAGGTCGTCCTCTGGATTTGGAACTGTAAGCTTTAGTCCCAGTACGCTAAGTGCTTTTGCGGAATTCCATGCCCTTTCTTCAATTGGTCCCCACGTGAATTCTTTTTTCTTTAGCAAAAAATTAAGCGGGTATAATATGTGTTTGAGGTATGGTAAAAACATTGATTGGTACTGGAAGCTTGCTAAACGTGAATGAAGTTCATAAAGAGATGACGGTTTTTTTGTGTTCATTATTCCACTTGCTTTCAACTTATCCATTGTTAGTTGAACGTTAGATGTGTCAAAAGAGTAGCCTAGAACTTTGACATTGGTGGTAAAAAATTTTGATTTTTCGCTGCTAAATTTGATTTTCGCTTCTGTTGCTGCCATTAATAATACCTTTAGTGCTACATAAAGTTCCTGAAACGTATCTCTGAATACGAATATATCATCGAAATATGCTGACATCATCTGTTCAAAGGAGGCTGGGAGTAGTTTCTGCTCTTCGGGTGTGAGTGTCGCTTTAATTTTGTCAAATACTTGCTGAGAAAATGCTATGGCCATAAATTTTACTAAGTGGTATGGACTGCTTTTTAGTCCCATCACGAGGCAACAAAATTCATATGCGTCTTGATTCACCCAGAATGCTGTTTTATATCTATCTTTTTCTTGAATTGGTATAATAAAAAATGCGCTAGAGATATCTAGGGATATTACCTTTTTCCCTTTTAGTTTCATTAAAATTTCGTCTATTGTGGTAAAGGAGGTTTGTTGTGGAAATTCCAAAACTTCGTTAAGTTCTCTGAAATCGAGGCATATTCTGTATAATTTTGACATATTTTGTTCTCCTGTTTGATATGACGCTTTAGTGTTGTCGCGGGATTCATTTGCTGATGTTGGCTTCTTGACTAAAACGACATTACTTCTCCACGGGCTATCAGATGGGCGTACCACTCCTGCTTGCATTAATTGTCTAATGGCTTGGGTTGTAAATTCATATTTGTGAAACGGGAGTCTCCTGACTTTCTGTTGAACTATTTTTCCTTTTTTCGTGGGTAAGTCGGCTGTGTATAAGTCTGTTATCTCTAAATCTAGCTTGCTTGTGCTGAAGCGGTGAGAAAAGTTGTTAAGGAGGTCTTTTACTGGCTGTAAAAATTCTGCTGGGCAGTCTGAGTAGTCGGCTGCTTCTAGTGTTATTGTTTTTTCCAAAAGTTCGAATTTTAATTCTTGCATGTCATCAAAAAGAGTGTCTGATGGGGGTAGCGTTTCTTCTTCCATGTTGTCTCTGATATTATGGTTCATATTCAATTCAACTGACGACGGCTGCTGTTGCGGTTCTTGATTGTCGGGAAATAGTTCTTCTGTGGTGGCGTCTGTTGCGGGGGAGGGGGTTTGCTCGTCTCCTTGCAGTAGGGATGTCATCGCGGAGGAGGTACTCGCGTTCACTTTTTCAAGAGGAATTTTGATTCTTTTGTCATTGTATATGACATTTATACTTGCTGGCGAGATGCTGTGAACTTTTGTAACATCTAATAAAAATTCGGCTCCTAAGATTGCTTGAAGGTTATTAAGCTTAGTTGTTACTATAAAATGAGTACAAAATGTTGGTCGTATTATGTTGTCAGGTGATAAATTAAAATTTAAATGTGCTGTTCCTGTGATAGCGTTTGTGCTGCTTCCTGTAGCTGTTGATAGTCTCATTGTTGTCGGCGTAATATTTATGTTGAGTTTCTCTGCTACTGATTCGTGAATAAGCGAATTACTTGCTCCAGTATCCACTAATGCTTTGAATTTTTCAGTAGACGGGGGGAATGTTATGTCCACAAAATAGAGATTGTTTCCGAACGCTGCATTGTTCAGCCTGACCTCGTTTGCTTTTTTCCTTTGCTTTTCTTTCACGAATTTAATTGTTGAATCTAGGTACATGTCTATGTGTGAGCCTTCACTAGGCTTGGCTAGCTGCATGAGATTTCTTAATAATGTCGGTTCATCTTCTTGAAGGTCGGGGTATTCGTTGTTTTTTAGTTCTCTTGGTTTTGGGAACTTCATAGAGTGGAGTTTTATGTGGTCTGAAATAATTTCTGGGCATGCGCAGCATGCTTGTGGCTTTTGGACAGGAGTGTTTATATCCTCTGTCCTGACATTGTGGGCTTCGATTTTTTGTTCGAAACGCTGAAGCCCTCTCGCTTCGAACTCTAATAGTTTTTTGGTCTTCCTGGACTATCAGAGCGTTTGGTATTATTTAATTTGCATTGATCTCTAAAGTGGAATCCGGCGTTACACAGTGTACATTTTTGTGGTGCCCAGTGGTAATATTGCTTGCAGTCTGGTTCTTCGTGACCGTCATTGGTACATTTTCTACAGAATTTAGTGCCTGGTTTATAGGTCGGTGAGCAGTTTAACCCTGGTATTACTGTTTTACTTTGGTAGGGTGATTGTGACCTTCTTGAGCTTTGGCGGTCTGGTGTCCTGCTGCGTTGCCTTCTGTTGCTGTCTCTGTCTCTGGAGTAGGATCTTCTTGACCTTTCTGAATATCTGTCTCTTGATGCTGATCTGTCTCTGGTGTTCCTGGAATAATTGCTGGACCTTGACTCTGGTCTATAATTGTATGAGTCTCTTGATGATCTGTAATTAGTGGGTGTTCTGTCTCTTGAGTGTCTGTCTCTGCTGTTTGATCGGTATCTGTAGCGGCTGCTGGTGGTTGAATATCTGTCACTATAAGGTGACCTGTTTCTGCTTGACGATCTGTCTCTATTGTGTCTGGAGCTTCTGTAAGATTCGCGGCTTCTACTTCGTGAGTTTCTGTCTCCTGATGACCTGTAGTTGTCTTTGTCTCTTGATGGTCTATAGTTGTCCCTGTCTCTTGTCGATTTGTAATTGCTCCTGTCTCTTGATGAGGATCTGTCTCTTGGTCTTGGCCTGTCTCTGGAGTCTGATCTACTCTGTCTGTCAGGGCTGGTTCGTCTGTCTCTACCCTGGTTTTCCCGTCTGTCTGATGTGTCTCTTGAGTGGCTTCTTTCTTGTGAGTTGTTCCTGGAGTTTACTGGTGTACTTTCTGCATTAAGTTCATTTAGCAATGCTGTCATTTGGTACAAATTAGTGCGTAGTCCCCGTAGTCTTTCTGATTTTCTCGTTGATTTTTCTGGCTGCTGCCATTTTTTACCTTGTTTCTTTTTTAGTGCTGTGGCTAGTTCCATTTCTAATTGTTTTGTTGGTGATCTGGCGCTAAAGGAGGGGGATGGTGGTCGTCGTTGTTTGGGTCCGCTCTTTTCCTTTGAGCGTGATCTTCTTGAAGATGATGGTTGCGTTTCCGCAGGTGGTGGTGGCGTTCTCTCTCTCTCAGCTGAGGACTCTCTTGATCTATCCGGTGAACTTGGGTGGGGGGAGGATTGTCGCGAATGAGATGATGTTGATGCTTCTGATTCTGAGACCCTGCGTTCTCTGTGATTAGGGATGGTGTCTATTTTGGTTTTGACTGCGTGTATATGTGGTTGTCTCTCGTCGGGTTTCTTTGGTTTTGCTGTGTCCTCGTATTTTCTGCCTTTTTTGTTTTGGTTTCCGAGGGTGAATTCTATAGGGGTGATTTCATTGTCTAATAGTGAATCTACGGGTGTGATGTTTGCCTGGAACACTAATATCGTGTCTTTTGATTGTCCGAATTGTAGGTCATCTGCTGGTTCGCCGTTGGTTTTTTCTGACAGTATGCATGTCTCTAAAGTATCGTGGTAGTCTAATTTGAATTTCTGGAGTTGGCTGTATTTGATGATGCTTGTCAATTTTTCCTTTGTGATTCCTGTGGTGAAGTGTTGTAATCCGTTAAACAAAAGCTTGTTCCTTTGAGATTCCATATCTGGGTCGTTGTTGTAGTACGTTGTTGCTAGGGAGTAGAGGTTTGACATCGGGACTCTGAGGCTTTCATTTTTCCTTCTTGTTAACTTTTTAATTTCGTTGATAATCATTTCTCTGTCATTTACTGGCATTGTCGATGTCATGAGGAGGCGTGCTAGTTCATCTAATCTCATCTTTTGTCCTAGTTGATTCATTTCTGGCTTAAAATAACTAATGAATCTGTGTAGTACTCTTTGGTAGTGTTCTAGTGTGTAACCTATCTTGGTGCCTGTTTTGTGTAGGGTGGTAATGGTACTGTACCAGTCGACTTGCGTGTGTTTCTTGTCGATGTACTGTAGGAGGCTGTCCTCCATTCTTGTGTCATTGAGTGCTCTTCTTTTAATGAGTACCCATCGGGGAGGTTGCGCGAAGATTTTAGTGTTAATTGCTTGTTGTCTCGCTAGTGCAGCGTTGTACGCTCTTTGTATAGTGGCATCATCCTCGGCTGCTGCTGTTGCTTCGTCTCGTGCAGCTGTTGCTACTACGTTTTCATCTTCCCATTCTGAGGCTTCTATTGCTGAGTTGTAGTAGAGGGTGTTGTCTTCGTCCAGGTAGTGGATTCCGTGTTTCATCTGGCGGTATTTTGGTTTTTCTGCTATGTCGTGGTACGAGAGGTCTGGTTCGGTAAATGAGAAATCTGTGATTTTTTGCTGTGTTTCGGGTATTTTATGTGCTGCCGGTGTGAGAATTCTGGTGAGTGTCTCTTCAAGTTGGTCTCTTGCGGCATTGTCGTTGATTGGGATGAGGCGGAATGCTGTGACGATTTCTCTGACTTTGTCATTATTCTCGACTCTTTGTATTTGTTGGGTGAATGGATCCATTGTGCTAGCTGTGTTTTAGTTCTTGGGTGGTGGAGAGTTTTGGCTTGTTATGCAATCCGGATTGCTTTTTTCTTTGTTGCGGCCCTGTTATCCGTGCCAGGTTTTCGCCATGTGGGGGCTCAGGGTTTTTATATGACAAAGGTATATGGTATAACAGCCATGATGGCTTAATTAGTCTAGACCGAGCATGTAGACAACCTTCCTT
>Ga0082207_1001353_pt1 | contig 11771 bp, 7 predicted proteins | sample LakMenEpi10Aug09_FD_71540 | JGI IMG/M metagenome (GOLD analysis project Ga0082207, IMG submission 71540) | reverse complement strand
GACGCGAAAAGGGACCGCCGCGCCCCCCGCCTCCCCGGTCGCCTACGGTGTCTCCGAGGGGAAGCCGACCGACGCCCGCGTGCAGCTGCGTGGCGAGCCCGACAAGCCGGGCGCGGAGGTGCAGCGCCGGTTTCTCGAGATCCTCGGCGGCGACGCGCTTGCCGATCCGACGGCGGGGAGCGGGCGTCGCGACCTGGCAGCCTGGCTGACACGGCGCGACAACCCGCTCACGGCGCGCGTGTTCGTCAACCGGGTTTGGCAGTGGCACTTCGGCCGCGGCCTCGTGGCGACGACGAGTGATTTCGGCGTCCGCGGCGAGCCCCCTTCCCACCCGCAGCTGCTCGACTGGCTCGCGGTCCGCTTCATGGACTCCGGCTGGAAGGTGAAGGATCTGCATCGTCCCATCATGCACTCGCGCACCTACAGGCAGTCGGCCGAGGGAGCCGCGGCCGCGGTCGCCACCGATCCCGACAATCGCTGGCTCGCGCGGTGGCCCCGCAGAGCGCTCGATGCCGAGACGCTCCGCGACGCGATCCTCGCCACGAGTGGTCTTCTCGATACCAGTCCCCCGCCGCCCCACCCCTTCCCCGCGGTCGACACCTGGGCGTTCACGATCCATCAGCCGTTTCACGGGCACCACGACCACTACGACTCCGATCGCCGCAGCGTCTACCTCATGGTGCAGCGGAACCGCCGCCATCCGTTCCTGGCGCTCTTCGACGCGGCCGATCCCAACCAGAGCGTCGCCATACGCGATGCCACGATCACGCCGACGCAGAGCCTGTTCCTCATGAACTCCCCGCTCGTCCACCGGGCGGCCGCTGCCTTCGCCGACCGGCTCATCGCCGAGTCGGGCGATCCGGACACCAGGCTCCGCACGGCGACCACGCTTGCCTGGGGCCGCGCCCCCGACGCCGACGAGCTTGCCGGTATGCACGACTTTCTCGCGCGGGTCGAGGCGGAGACGCCGGGAACGTCCGAGCGCGGGTCCTGGGGGGCACTGGCCCGCGTCATCCTCACCGCCAATCCTTTTTTGTTCGTCGACTGATCGCCATGCCGCCACACCTCACTGATCCCCGTGTCGCTGCGGCGATCTCCCGCCGTGCCTGGATGAACTCCGTCGGACGGGGGCTCTTTCAGACCGCGCTTGTCGGCTTGCTCGCCGAATCCTCACGCGCGGCTCCGGTCGCGGCGCTCGATCCCCTCGCCCCCCGCGCACCGCACTTCCCCGCCACCGCCGACCGGGTGATCTTTCTTTACTCCACCGGCGGGGTGTCCCATGTCGACACCTTCGACTGGAAGCCGCAACTCGTCGCCGACCACGGCAAGTCGATCACGGCCTCCCGCTGGCTCAACAAGCCGGGGGCCTTCGAGCGGTTTCTCATCAAGCCACGGTGGGGATTCAAGCAGTACGGCCGCAGTGGCGCGTGGGTGAGCGACCTCTTTCCCTGCGTGGGGGGCGTCGTCGACGATCTCTGCATCCTCAATGCGATGCACTGCGACAGCGACGGCCATGACAAGGGGACGCTCGCCGCCCACACCGGTTCGGCGCAGTTCGCCCGGCCGAGCCACGGAGCGTGGGTGAGCTACGGCCTCGGCACGGAAAACGAGAACCTGCCGTCGTTCGTCGTCGTCGCGCCGGCCGCCCCCTACGCCGGGGCGCAGACCTGGGGGAGCGACTTCCTCCCGGGCTGCCATCAGGGGACGCTCGTCACCCCCGGTGCCGAGCCACTTCCGAATCTCAAGTCGCTCGAGGCCCGACCGGCCATCCAGCGGATGGAGCTCGACCTCCTCGCCCGGATCAACACCTCGCACCTGCGGAAGCGCGAGGCCGATGCAGCGCTCGCCGCCCGGCTGAGGTCGTTCCAGACCGCGTTCGGGATGCAGCGCGAGGCGCCTGAGGTCTTCGATCTGTCGGCAGAGACCGACGAAACGCTGCGGCTCTACGGGGTCGATCGGGGGGCGACGCAGGGATTCGGCTGGCAGTGTCTGATCGCCCGCAGGCTCGCCGAGCGCGGCGTGCGATTCATCGAGCTCGTCGATGTCGGCTCGAGCAACAACTGGGATTCCCACGGCAACATGGCCGATCACGAGAAGCTCGCCCGGGCGATCGACCAGCCGATCGCCGGCCTGATCACCGACCTCAAGCGGCGGGGGATGCTCGAACGAACGCTCGTCGTGTGGACGAGCGAGTTCGGCCGGACGCCGTTCCACCAGACGGCCGACCATCCCGGCCGCGAGCATCACAACCTCGTCTTCAGCTCATGGATGGCCGGGGGGGGAGTCCGGGGGGGGATCGTCCACGGAAGGTCGGACGAGCACGGCATCCTTCCCGTCGAAGGGGCTGTCCACACCCACGACCTCCATGCCACGATGCTCGCGGCCCTCGGCCTCGACCACGAACGGCTCACCTTCCGCCACGCCGGCCGCGATTACCGGCTCACCGACGTCGCCGGCAGGGTCGTCCGATCCGTGTTGTCTTGAAGCCGGTTCCACGGCACGCGCGGCTTCCGCGCTTGGCCCTCCCGCAGGATCGACCTGAGGCGACAGGCCCGTGAGGCACGGGTGTGATGGGATGCTGTGCTCCGACACTGCGCCCCGGCGTTCCCCCGGGATTGCCGGTCGTCTCGACGGCATTTTCAAGCGTAGCCAAGACGACGGTTGGAGTTGGCGCGCCCAAGGACATACAGTTTGAAGGTCGCCTTCGTGGGAAGCTCCTGATCATCGCCCCCAAAACGAGGCGTGCCGTCGCCGCACGCTCAACAATGCCTTCGTCCGACCGCTGTTTGATGATCGCATTCGGCTCCACGATGCTGAGCGAGGATGGGTATTCTGTCCGAGTCGCGATGGCGACCAAGGCTGTTGTCGCTGTTCAGCAGGGGGCTTCCCCCCCCCCGGTGCTCCTTGGCTTCGAGGCGCTCCGATCACTCTGGAAGAGCCAAGCTCGGAAGAAGGCCATCGAGCGGATTCGGTCGATGGGGGCGGTCCCGTTGTTGGTACCGGTGTTGCCTGTCCGGATGCCCTTTTCCTATCGACTCAACGGCTTGTGGACCTCGCTTGTGGTGTGGGTCGTCTGCCGCTCCTATGGAATCGGAATCGTTCATGCCCAAAGCCACGCGGCCGCCCTCGCCGCCGCCCGCGCGCTTGCTCGGGACCGGAGCCGACGAATGATCTTCGATGTCCATGGTGTCGACATCGAGGAAAGGCAACTTTACGGCGACCTCGATGCGAACGGCGGCGAGTATCACCTCCGGAAACGCAACGAAAGGATTGCCGCCGATCGCGCCGATGTGATCATTACGGTCAGCCAAGACCTCGAGCGGTATGTCGAAGGTATCCTCGACAGGGGTGGACATTCTTCCCGCGCACGCTTCGAGATCGTCCCGTGCGTGCTCAGTTTCTCAGCGTCTCCTGCCGATGTCGCTGTGGCGAGAGAGAAAGCCCGACAGCGCCTCGGATTGACGACACGGCCGTGTGTCCTCTACCTCGGGGGATCAAGTGGCTGGCAGCTCCCCACCGAGACGGTCGCCGCCTTCGCAGCCCTCCGGCGAACGACGCCGTCGGCTTTTCTCCTGATTCTTACCGGCGACGTCGAGGCCTTCACGGCACTCTGTCGGGAGGCCGGAATCCCGGCGGATGACTTTGCGATCACCTCGTGCCCCCACCGAGAGGTCGCAACGGTGGCGTGCGCCGCCGACGCGGCACTCCTGCTTCGCGATGACAATCTCGTCAACCGTGTCGCCTCGCCAACGAAGTTCGCCGAGTATCTTTCGATGGGGGTGCCGGTCATGATCACCGAAGTGCTCGGTGATTTTGCACGGATCGTGCGCGAGTTCGACGTCGGCGCGGTCGTCCCGGCATCGAACGACGCCGGACTCGTTGCCGCCGGACTCCGGGATCTCGTCCTCGCCTCCGAAGAGGCCAGGGCCCAGAGGCGCGAACGCTGCATCGCGGCCTGCCGGGAGGTCCTTTCGTTCGAGTCGATTCTGACCACCTACCGCCGGATCTATCGGCCCGACGTCGCCGATCCGACACCGTCCGCACGCTCTTCTTCAGAGGCATCAAGCGCATGAACGAACGCCAGCGGATCATGATCATCGCCGGCACCCGGCCGGAAGGCATCAAGATGGCTCCGTTGTGGTGTCGGTTGCGCGACATGCCCGACTCATTCGAGCCGCCCATCTTCTGTTCCACCGGCCAGCACGAGGCGATGCTCGACTCGGTCCTCGGCCTTTTCGGGGTGACGGTCGATTACCGCCTTCATCTTCTCGCCGAGCGTCCTTCCCTCGTCCAACTCGCGAGCCTGGCGATCTCCCGGATCTCCCAGGCGATCGAAGCGTCGCGTCCCGACTGGGTCCTCTGCCAAGGGGATACGACGTCGGCGATGTGCGGGGCGATCGCCGCTTTCTGTATGGGGGTCAAGGTAGGGCACGTCGAGGCGGGACTGCGCACCTACGACCGCCGTCAGCCCTATCCGGAGGAGGTCAATCGACGGATCATCGCGCCGACTGCCGACCTCCACTTCGCACCTACCACCGCGGCTCGTGACAACCTTCTCGCCGAGCGGATCGACCCGGCCTCCGTCCTCGTAACCGGCAACACCGTGATCGATGCCGTACAGGCGGTTGTCCGCCTCCCCGATCTCGACCAGCGTGTGACTCCGATCCGGGAGTGGTACGAGTCCCACGTCGGCCCACGGGCCCGCTGCATCATGGTCACCGGGCACCGTCGGGAAAACTGGGCCGACGGTCTCGCCGCCGTGATGGGGGCCCTCCGTGACATCGTGCGGCGCAATCCCGACGTGGTCGCCGTCTATCCGGTCCATCTCAATCCGCTCGTCCAGGAGATCGCCACCCGGGAACTCGCAGGCCAGGAGCGGATTCATCTCATTCCACCCCAGGATTACGCCTCGTTCACCTGGTTGATGTCGCGGTGCCATCTGCTGCTCACCGATTCCGGCGGCGTGCAGGAAGAGGGTCCGGGGCTCGGCAAACCGGTCCTCGTCTTCCGGAACGTCACCGAGAGGCCGGAGGGGATCGCCGCCGGAACGGCAGTCCTCGTCGGCACCGACCCGGCCCGGATCACCGCCGAGATCCAGCGGCTTCTCGACGACTCCGATGCCTACGGGCGGATGGCCCGGGCCACCAATCCCTACGGCGACGGCTCGGCCAGCCTGCGCATCGCCGAGGCGCTGGTAAGGTACCGTTCGTTTCCCGCAGCCTGACCGGGCTTATGCCGATCCGACGGCGGATCGGGATAGTGGGAACCGACACCCCTCAGTGGGTTGTCGCCTCGGCCCATGGGAATCCTTCCGTGCCAGTCCCCGTCATCACCACCCTCGCCGACCTCGTCCGCATCGACAGCGTGAACCCGGAGTTCGGCGGGCCGGGTGAGCGGCGCGTGGCGGATTACGTCGAGGACCGACTCCGCGCCGCGGGAGTCGAGACCCGGCGGACGGAGGTTCTCGCGGGGCGCGACAACGTGGTCGGGATCGTCCCCGGCCGCGACCGCACCCGGCAGGTGGTGCTCGAAGCCCACATGGACGTCGTCAGCATCGCCGGCATGACGATTCCCCCCTTCGATCCGGTGATCGACGGGGGAAGGATGTACGGCCGCGGATCGTGCGACACGAAGGCCGGCCTCGCCGGGATGCTCCATGCCGTGATCGACATCCATCGGTCGGGCGTCGTCCCCCCCTGCGACATCTGGCTGGCGGCGGCGATCGACGAGGAGTATCTGTTTCGCGGCGTGACCCGCCTGTGCGACGATCTCCCGGCGACCGTGCCCGGTATGCGCCCCCGGGCGGCGATCATCGCCGAGCCGACGGAGATGCGGGTGGTGGTGGCGACGAAGGGGGTCGTGCGGTGGGAGATCGTCTTCCACGGCCGGGCCGCGCACTCCTCCAAGCCCCACCTCGGCATCAACGCCATCAGTCACGCCGCGGCGTTCATCCGCGAGGTCGACGCGGCGCACGCGGCCCTGGCAGCGCGCCGCCATCCGCTCCTCGGCCCCGCCACCGGCAACGTCGGACTGATCGGCGGCGGCGTCCAGGTGAACTTCGTGCCCGACCGCTGCGCCCTCCAGATCGACCGCCGCCTCCTCCCCGGAGAGCGCACCGCCGACGTCCTCGCCGGCTATCAGGCGATCCTCGACCGGATGGCCGCCGACGATCCGACGGTGCGGGCGGAGTTGATCCCACCGTTTCTCGTTGACGAGGCCCTCGAAACCGCGGCCGACACCCGGGCAGTGACACTTGCCATCGAGGTGGCCGGGGAACTCGGGCTCGAAGGCGAGCCGGTCGGTGTCCCCTATGGGAGCGACGCCAGCAAGCTTTCCCGGCACGGCCTCGACTGCATCGTGTTCGGGCCCGGAAGCATCGACCAGGCCCACGGCGCGGTCGAGTACGTCGATATCGCCCAGGTGGAGCGGGCGGCCGAGTTCTACCGGGAGTTCGCCCGGCGTTACGAGTGACGGTGGACCGATCGCCACGCGGAGGAGAGTGACATGACGGACGTTTCCAGACGTGCCTTTCTTGCGACGACCGCCCTCGGAGCCGGACTGACCGGGCTCACCCCGGCGGCGGCCGCCGAGGACGATCTCACCGATCTCGTCGATGCGCACGTCCATGTCTGGACCCCCGACACCGCCGCCTGGCCGCTCGCGGAAGGGGCCACGAAGGCCGACATGCAGCCTCCGAGCTTCACCGCCGAGGAGCTCCTCGCCACCTGCCGGCCGCACGGAGTGTCGCGGGTAGTCCTCATCCAGATGAGCTTTTACGGCACCGACAACCGCTACATGCTCGACTGCATCCACCGCCACGCTCCCGCGTTTTCGGGTGTGGCGATCATCGATCACGAAAAGCCGGACGTGGCGGGGGAGATGAAGGCCCTCAAGGAGCGTGGCGTGCGCGGCTTCCGGCTCTATGCCGACCGGAAGCATGCTCAAGCGTGGTCCGATTCAGCCGGCATGAAGGCGATGTGGGAATGCGGTGCGGATGAGAACCTGGCGATGTGCCTCCTCGCCGATCCCGATGCCCTGCCGGCGATCGCCGCGCAGGTGGCCCGGTACCCAACGACGCCGGTCGTCATCGACCACTTCGCCAGGCTCGGCATGAAGGGAGGGCTCGAGAGCCCCGAGGGCCGGGCCGACCTCCAGCGTCTCGTGACACTCGCCGACCACGAGCAGGTGAACGTGAAGGTGTCTGCCTACTACGCCCTCGGTGCGAAGCGCCCCCCCTACGACGATCTTGCCCCGATGATCCGCACGCTCCGCGATGCCTACGGCTCGAAGCGGCTGATGTGGGCCACCGATTGCCCCTACCAACTCGACAGGGGCCCGGCGGGCGAGGAACACTCCTACGCCGCGTCACTGTCGCTGGTGCGCGACAGGCTCGATTTCCTGTCGCGCGAGGAGCGCCTCGATGTCTTGAGGAACACCGCCCGGCGGGTGTTCTTCGACGGGGCGGCGTGAACCACGATCCGGCTCAGAAGAAATCTGCGGCTCGATGCCCTCAGGGCTTCAGGGGAAACTCCGAGAGCCGCTCTCCGGTGGAGAGCTTCCAGACGACGACGCGGCCATCCTGGCTGCCGGCGGCGAGGAGATCGGCAGGCATGCCTGCGGCCACGGAGACGAGTCGGGCTGGCGACGACGGCTGATACTCGCGCACCTTCTCCGAATCCGCGAGCTTGAAGAGGTGCGCTTTGCCATTGGCCGAAGACGCCGCGAACACGTCCCCGGCCGCCACCAACTGAAACACCTCGCCACCGAGGTGGGTGTCACGGACATGGGCCGCTTCGGCGAGCTTCCAACGATCCCATTTCTGGGCATCACTCGCTGAGATCATCTCGTCGCCCGAGGGAGCGAAAAGTATGCCGCGGACCGGTGCGTCGTGCCGGCCGTACGTGGCCAGGAGCGCCCCGCTTGCAGCATCGAACACTTTCGCCGTCCGGTCGCGGCTACCGGTGGCGATCCGGACACCATCGGCGCTCCAGGCGACGGCGAGCACCCAGTCGCGATGACCGTCGATCGTGCCGACACGGGTCCCGCTCTGCGTGTCGAAGATCGTCAACGTCGCATCGGAGGAGGCGACGGCGAGCCTGTCTCCCGCCGGACTCCAGGCGACGTCATGCACGACGTCGGCCCCCCTCGCGACGACCTGCAGCAACTCGCCGGCGAGCGTGAACACGCGCACTTCCCCGAGTCTGCCGGGCACTCCCCCCGCCACTGCCAGCCGGTCTCCGGAGGGGTGGATGGCGATCCGGCTCACCCGCTCGGGGAGATTGCCGATCCGGCGCCGAACGCTGCCACTGAGCGGATCGACGACGAGGATCTCCCGCCACCCGCCGACGAGAAGGTCGCCCGTGGGGGTGAAGGCGAGCGCCGTCACCGGTGGCAGGGTCGCATAGACGGCCGGCGCCGGGGGATGGATCGGCGGAGGCATCTCATCGACGAGCAGGGTGTCGGCCGAGACGCCGTCAAAGGGGAGCCCGGCGTCGATCCACCGCGCGATTCGATCGACAACGCCCGCCGCGAGGGGTTCGCCATGGAACGGCATCCGCAGGTCCGGATCGGTGGAGGTGATGCGGACGAACCCTTCGCTCGCCGCCCGATCCCCGGCCGTGAACGCCACGGCTCCGGAAGCGCCGGCGCCGATCAGGGCGGCGAGCGAATCGGCCCGCCACGCCCCTTCGGCCTTCTCTCCTCCATGGCAGGCGACGCAGTGCTCCTGGAAGATCGGGGCGATATCGCGGACGAAGCTCACCCCGGCCAAAGGCTCGACCGGGGCCGGTGATCCGATCGTCTCGATCGACAGCACGTAGGGATGGGCGTCGCCGCCGGCATCGTTGGCATCCTGGACGACGAGAAACAGGGGCCCGGGCGCGTCGATCTCGAGCGTCGGGTCGCGCGAGTCGCTGCCGTCATCAGCGGTGGAGATCACCGCGCCGGCGGCGTCGTGAAGGGTGACCAGCGCGTCGAGTACCGATCCGCGGACACTCGCGCCAACGGCCACCCGAACGCGTTGCCCCTGTCCGGCCTCGATGCGATAGACATCGACATCCTGCGGCCGCTCGATCGACCCGAGAATCGACCGCGTTCCTCCCGACTGCATCACCACGCCCTGCGCCTTCTCGAACCCGGGGTTCGGCTCCACTTCGAGGCAGCCCCGCTGCGGCGCGAGGAGGGGGAGGCGAAAGGTCGTCTCCCCATGGGGGGCGATGGCGACGAGGACGATCTCCGCGGGGGGCGGGGCAGGGAGATCGGCGGCGGATCGCAGCTCGAACTCGACCTGCGTATCGCCTGCCTTGTCGGCCGACACCCCGTTGGGAACGCCTGCCTTTCCCTGGGAGAGAAGCGCGGCGGTGATGCCGGCCGTCATCGACCGCACCTCCGTCACCCCCTCGAGCCGCAAGCCTCTTGCCCTGACCTTCACAGGCTCACCGACGACCGCGGCCAGTGGCACGGTGAACAAGACCTGCGGAGGCTTCGGCGCGTCGTCTCCGCGGACCGGCGCGACGACGGCGACCAACGACGCGAGCCCCCACAGGCATCCGCGCAGACGAGAGCCCGCTTGGCACCGCGAGGCGACCACCGGGAGCCGAGCCCGCCACAAGCGATCCACGATGGTCAGGCTCCGAAGAGGTCGGGGATGGGGCGGCCGGCGTCGAGAATCTCGACAGGGCGGCCATCGGGGGTGGAGAGGTGCTTCCGCGGGTCGATGCCGAGGGAGGCAAGGATGGTGCAGGCGACGTCGGCCGGTGCGACCGGCTTCTCGACCACCTGGCCACCGTCCCGGTCGGTGGCCCCGATCACCGTCCCCTGTCGCACGCCGGCGCCCGCAAAGAGCATCGAGGCGGCCGGACCCCAGTGGTCACGACCGGCGTCCTTGTTGATCTTCGGCGTCCGCCCGAATTCCCCCATGCAGACCACGAGCGTCTCCTCGAGGAGGCCGCGCTGCTTGAGATCCTCGACGAGCGCCGAGAAACCGAGATCGAACTCGGGGAGTTTCTTGTCGAGCCCCTCGAAGATCTTGGCATGGTGGTCCCAGCCGGCGTAATTCACCGTGGCAAATCGTACCCCGGACTCGACGAGCCGCCGGGCGAGGAGGCAACTCTGGCCGAACGTCGTGCGACCGTATCGGTCGCGGACTGTATCGGGCTCGTTCTCGATCGCAAACGCCTCGCGGGCCCGCGACGAGAGGACGATCGACGTCGCCCGCGCCCGGTACTCGTCGTAGGAACGGATCGCGTCGTTGCCCTCGACGCGCGCGGCGAGGCGGTCGACGGCACCGAGGAGCGACTGCCGCCGATCGACCCGGACCTGCGGGAGCGCCTCTGGGGGGAGGAGGTCGCGGACCCGGTAGTTCGCCTCGTTGGGATCGCCCGTCTTGAACGACTCGTAGCGGCCACCGAGAAAGGCGCTTTTTCCCAGCTCCCACGTGAAGGAGGGATTGCGCGGGATGGCGACGTACGGCGGCAGCTCGCCACCGAAGCCGCACTCGTGGGCGGCGACCGCCCCGAGCGCGGGCCAGTCCCCGAACGGCGTGCCGAACCGCCCCGAGAGCACCCAGTTGGTCGCCGTTTCGTGGTGGTCGTTGGTGTGGGCGCCGCTCCGCACGAGACAGACCGAGGAGAGCGTCCCGGCCATTCTCGGAAGCAGTTCACCGATCCGCACCCCGGGCAGGCTCGTGGGAATCGTGGCGTATTTGCCACGAACCTCCTCCGCCGCGTCGGGCTTGGGATCGAAGGAATCGTGGTGCGAGAGCCCTCCCCCGAGGAACACGAGGATCACCGACCGGGCCCGGCCGCGAACACCGCCATGGGCCTCGGCCGCGAGCAGCTCCGGCAACGACAGCCCGAGCGGCGCAAGGCCTCCGACGCGGAGAAACTGCCGGCGTGAAAGGCCGCCGCGGGCCGCCGACCTGCCGGTGGTGATGTCGTACATGGTGGCTCTCTTCGGCGCGTGCCGATTGAGGTCAGTGGTTGAACGTGAACTCTTTGGAATTGAGCAGCGCCCAGAACAGGTCGGCGGCCACTTCGCCACGCTCCCCACCAGCGAGCGCCGCATCGACCGCCGCCCGCTCGCCCGAGTCCGGCAGCCGGCTGAGCGTGGCGAGAAACAGCCCTTCGACGAGCGAATCAACCGGACCGGTCCTGTCGGCTTCGAGAAGACGCGCGAGGGCGCCAGAGTCGCTGCGGATCTTGCCGAGGATCGTGTCGCTGTTCTGGAGGTGGAGGAGTTGCGGGAGGGTGACGTCGCCCGAGCGTTCGCAGGCACAGGCTGTCACCCTGTCGGAACGGCCGAAGGTGGAGAGGAAATAGGAATCGGCCTGTGGTCCGGGAAGCTGGATCGCCCGCGTCCCCTCGGGCGCCCCGGCAAACGTTTCGGGCACGGCCGTCGCCTTCGTGATCGCGTCGGCGAGCACCTCCGCCGGGAGCCTGCGGGGGTAGTAGTGGGAGTGGAAACGGGTGTCGTTGACGTTGCCGGAAGTCGTATCGGAGGCGAGCTGGTAGCTGCGCGAAGTCACGAGCAGCTTCATGACATGGCGGAGATCGTGACCCGAGCGGACGAGTTCCTCCGCCAGGGCCTCGAGCAGCGGCGCGTTGCTCGGCGGGTTCGTGGCCCGGAGATCGTCGACCGGCTCGACGAGCCCGACGGCGAAGAAATGCTTCCAGAGACGGTTGACGATCGCGGCCGCGAACGTGGGGTTTTCGGGTGAGGCGATCCACTCGGCGCGCCGCTCGCGCGGGCCCGGGGCGGGGGGGGTCCCCCCG
>Ga0082207_1001351_pt1 | contig 11776 bp, 10 predicted proteins | sample LakMenEpi10Aug09_FD_71540 | JGI IMG/M metagenome (GOLD analysis project Ga0082207, IMG submission 71540) | reverse complement strand
GCCTCGAATCCCTCGATCTATTCTTCCGACCGCTTGGCCTTTGTGCCAGCCGGAGAGCTAAGCGGTGGGGAGACGCTTCGTAATCTCGATGGCGACGTTCGGATCGAGTCGATCGAGCAGCTTGGCAGCGAAGAACGTGTCTACAACCTCGAGATCCACGGCGAACACGTCTTTCGCGTTGCCTCCAACGGTGTGCTGGTCCATAATAGCTCGGAGGTGGCGGGCCCACTTAAGCCAGTCGCAGGTTCTACTCGTCACATTGACTTGGAACGCGCGGACAATGGCGGTTACAGGATCGAGTTTGAGAGCGGAATGGGCTACGGTGGGAAAGGTTGGACGAATCGGGCAAGGCAATCTGCACGTCGTCACTCGCGTGAGAGCAATGATCCAGTAAAGAAGATCGAGCATTTTCCCGCAGGCAACGATAAAGAGGCATTCGATATCGAGGCCACCTTCTTGAAGGAGCTGGGAGGCCACAGGAGTCGTCGCAACTACAAACAAAATGACGCGCCAGGCAAACCCTTTTTAGGAGTACGACTACGAAGGAGCTATCCAAACGATGAAGACGGACAAGTGCTAGCGAGGATTGAGGCATCTGGAATGGACATGTCCATTCCAACTACGATCGAATTCGTAGTGGCTGTCCCCGATAAAGCAACAAGTTGCCTAATCGCAAAGACGCTTCAACAGAATGGGTTTACGACAGAGGAGTACTACGACGAAGGCGAACCCGACTACGACGAAGAAGATGAAGAGGAATTTGGGCCGTCCTGGACTGTTTATGTCCCTGTGAAATGTATTCCGTCCTACGAGAACGTGGTAAATACGCAACAGAAACTCGAATCGATCGTGAATGATCTAGGTGGAAAAGTTGACGGATGGGAGCTCAAGCTGTCGAAGGCGTAATGCCTTGCCCCAGTTGGAGGAGCGGGCGGATTCACTGGACGTTTCGCGAAAATGGAAAAAACTTGGGACTGTCCCCGTTTTTTTCCGAGAATAATGCTTTGCATTCAGGTGGAGAGAAGAGCCATAAAGGCCCACTCGCTTGATGGTACGTTCCGCGGTCGGTTTCTCATCCCCCCGCCCCTTGCTCCCCCGTTAAAGCCCTGGGGGCGACGGGGGGCCAAGCGGTTCGGGGGTTAACGCATTCGCATTGCTTGCCGAAGGGTGGGTCAAGCGAGCTTTGCCGCACCTTCCACCATCGAGCATTGGGGAAAATAATCGAACCGCCATGAATTTATGCGCCACTTGAGTTCGCCGAAGGCGCAATTTCGTTTAACCCGCAGCCAACGGCGAGGAATTTGAATAAGCCCGCCAGGTTGCTGTGAATGGGGCGAAATGAAGGCACAAACTCGTATCGCATTAAATTCCATTGGATTGATGAACCTCCCAAAATCCGGTGGCTAACGCACACCGGCAGGCAAGTGCCGCCCTCTGGGCTAAAACCGAACAGCCAAATCTCTACGGGAGATCCACTACCTTTGCGCCTTTGCGTCTTTGCGCCTTTGCGTTAATTTCTTCCAGCAGCCGGTTCCCACCGTAGGGATCACACCAGCCCAATTTTTAGTATAACTTGCATTCGGATTTGGATGGAGTCGCCTGGATATCCAGGCTTATTCGTAGCAATTCAAGAGAGATGTCGGTTTGACCATGATGCCTTTGAAGTCGGATACGTGTCGATGGGGTATTTTGTCCACGGCGGGGATCGCCAAAAAGAATTGGAGAGCGATTTCTCGAAGTACCCAGGGTATCGTCTCGGCAGTGGCAAGCCGCGACGCTGGATCGGCGCAGCGATTTATCGATGAATGCCAAGCCAATTGCCCCTTCGAGTCGGCCCCTGTGGCGTTGGGTTCGTACCAAGCTCTCCTGGAGAGCAAGGACATCGATGCGGTTTATATCCCGTTGCCGACGGGACTTCGCAAGGAGTGGATTATTGCCGCCGCCAAACATGGCAAGCACATCCTAGCGGAAAAACCTGCAGCCTTGACGGCCGCCGATGTTCAAGAGATCCTCGATGTTTGCAAGATCCATGGCGTCCAGTTCATGGACGGTGTCATGTTCATGCACAGCCGTCGTTTGGAGCAGTTGCGTCAGACGCTCGATAGTCCAACGGGTATCGGTTCGATCAAGCGAATCGCGACTCAATTCTCTTTTTACAGCGATCAGGAATTCAGGACCACGAACATTCGATCGAATTCCAAGTACGAGCCCCATGGTTCGTTGGGCGATCTAGGTTGGTACACGATCCGAATGATCCTTTGGATCAACCAATGGCGAATGCCGACTCAAATCACCGCGCGATGCATCTCGACGTTGCAAGGGCAGGGGAGTCCAAAATCTGTGCCGATGGAATTCAGCGCGGAGTTGCAATTCGATAATGGCGTTTCCGCAAACTTTTATTGCTCTTTTGCGACTGAGCACCAGCAGTGGTGTCACATCAGCGGCGAAAAGGGAAGCATTTGGATCGACGATTTCGTCCTGCCGTGCTTTGGCTCCAATGTCGGGTATGACCTGAACCGTCCAGAGTTTGTCACCGATGTTTGCGATTTTCACATGCACCGTCGATCCCAACGGTTCTCCGTGGCTGAGTACGATTCGGGCCACGCTCCGAGCCAAGAGATCAACATGTTCGATACCTTCCATGGATTGCTCAAGGGTTCTACTCCCGATGAATCCTGGGGAAGGATGACACTCCAGACCCAGCAGGTCCTCGATATGGCATTCCAAGCGGCCGGTTGCAGTCTCTAGACGATCCCGAACGCATCGCTTAGGAAAAGTGATAGGTCCTTCAGCCACACGGGCTATTCATGCCCGGTGGCATACTTGGGTTTGGGCAATGCCGGTACCTGTTTGACTTCCCCGAGCAACACTTCGACCCCTTTTTCGAGTTGTTTGTCGATTCCTGCTGGGAGTTCGCCTGGAGCGGGCCAAACGATGTAGTCGGGCTCTGCTCCATTGAGCTCCATGTCTTTCCCATCGCGGATCGAGAACCAACCTCGGAAAGGGGCCCTGAGCACGCCGATATCATTGATTCGAGCTGCGCCTGTGCTGACGACTCCTCCGGCGGTTTGAACGCCGACGAGTTTGCCTCGGCCCAAGGCTTTGATCGCATGACTGAATATCTCTGCGTTGCTGTAGCTGTTTTGATTGCACAATACGACGATCGGTTTAGACCAAGTCGCATAGATCATCCGATCGTGGGGGTATCCAATTCCTCCTCCCCGAGGGACCGTAATCGCATGCTTGGGCTGGGTCAAGGAAGTCAAAAGATGGTCGGTCGTCGATCCACCTCCATTGTCCCTGACATCGATCACAAGTCCCTGTTTTCCATAACCGACGTTGTAAAGCTGCTGTTCAAATTCCAAGAAGCTCGATTCATCCATGGCTTGGATGTGCAAGTACCCAAGCTTGCCCTCGGACAATCGCTCGACCATCTGACGGTTATTCTCTAGCCATTGCTCGTAGAGAAGTGGCTTGATACGGCCATAGGAAATGGGCCTTACGCTGATTGCGATTTCCTCGGTCGCTTGGTCTTTCATGCGTTCGACGGTCAACTGGATATCTCGATCGAGGGGCCCGTTGAGGATTTGGGTAAGGTCCATCGATGGATCGACGCGTTGGCCATCGATACTCAGAATGATATCACCGGCTTTGAGTCGGCTTTTCGCCTTGTCGCTAGGGCTCTCAGGCAGCACATCCCGGACTTTGAGGCCTGGTCCGAGGAAGGATGGATCGAATCGTGCGCCGAGGTGTGCCGTTGGATGTTCCCGTTTTCTGGGAGTTTCCGGTTCCGTGGTTTCGGCGACAGAAGGTGTAAAGCCCAGGTGCGAGCCGTTGAGTTCCCCGAGCATCAATTCGATGATCTCCCCGAGTCCACGTTCGTCATGAGCTTTTGAGGCCGCATCGACGTACTTGCGTCGGATTTCTTCCCAGTTGTTGTTGCCCATGGCCGGGTCGTACCAAATTTCGCTCATCGCTAACCAAGCGGCGTTGAAGCCTTCTCGGAATCGACCCGTTCGCGAGCGGTCATGCAGGACAGAAAAGCTGAAACCGGTTTCCTTCTCGCCGTTTTCTAGTTTTGTAGGAGTCCCTCGAGAGAGTCCTAGAATGCTGCCCGAGGCCTTGGTCCACCGCGCATCGTTGAGGACCGTAGCGCTCATGAGCTTGGGGGTTAGTTTGTCTGGGAATTCGACGCTGTACCAACCGGGTTTTCCTTCGACCGAGGCGGAGAAGGCCAGTTTCTTTCCGTCTGGACTGAAGATCAGATTCGTCTCTCGAGTGTCCTGCAGGTTGATTCGTCGTAAGCGTTGATGGATTTTATCGAAGTCGATGCGGAAGGGCTTTGCATCGGCTTCGTTGGTGCGCTCGGTTTTGGGCTTTTCTTCGACGGGTTTGTCCTTTCCGTCGGTTTTGTTCTCGGGGGTTTTGTTTTCGGCTGGATTGGTTTCAGCTTTCGGTTCCGTAGCAGGCTGTTTTGGGCGTTTCTTCTTCATTGTTTCGATCGCTTTATCGATGGTCCGATCGCGTGAAGACTCGTCGTCCAATTCCTCCTGCAGATAAACGTAGTAGATGTCGCTTTCGTCTTGGGAGCGCCGGCCGGTGAAGGCTAGGATTTTTCCATCGGGGGAGAAGACCGGCGATTGGTCGTTGTCCGGATGGCGTGAAACGTTCACTGGATCGGAATGCTTATCGAGCGGCATGATCCAGATTTCGCTGTTGAAATCATCGTCCTGGGAGGAATAAGCGATCCACTGGCTATCGGGGGAGATCGAGTAACCGACCTCGCTAAAGCCATCGACCAGGGTGATCGTTTCTTTGGTTTCGAGGTTCATGGCGACGAGCGTCCCGCGACCTTGTTGGAACAGGAGGTGTTTTCCATTGGGGGTAAATCGCAGGTTGGTTTTCGAGCCGGTCGATTCGGTCATGCGTGTTTCGACAAACTCCTTTTGCTGCCACCAGTACTTGGACGGATCTTTGGGCTCGAGTTTCCAAAGATCGACTTGTCCGTTCTCACGGCGAGAAAACCACAGGGACTTGCCATCGTTAGCAAATACTGGCGATTCCTCGTAAGCATCCGAGCGGGTGGCTTGGATGGGCTCTTTGAGTTCGGTGTCCATGACCCAAAGATCTCCGTTGACGCTCATCGCGATCTCGAGGCCATCGTCGCTAAAAGCGACTTGTTCGGCACGGCTGGTCGAGGACCGAAGAAGGTCATCAGGAAGGTCCGTATCGGCTGCGACACTCAGGGCAAGTTTCGTGGGTTGCTGGTCTTTGCCAGGTCGCAGAACGTAGGTATCGAAGAGGTGCCGAAAGACGATGGTCGAGCCGTTGCGCGAAATCGCGGGTTTAGCGATCGAATCGTCGTCGAAGCCCCAGACTTTGCGTTGACGAGCGGGTTGGTCTCCGGTCGCGAATCGATAACGCCAAAGGTCGAGTCCATGCTCGGTACCTTTTGCGAAGTAAAAGGACTTTCCACCAGGCATCCAAAGAGGCCACAAGCATTCGACTTTTTCGTGCAGTAGCTCTTTGGTGGTGTTGGTCGTCAGATCGAGCAACCAAATCTGCGCGGAGCGTTCGCCTTGGTAGCCTTTGCGCCACCAACGTTCTCCTTCCCGAACAAACAGGATGTTTTTCCCGTCGGCCGACAGCGCTGGGTTCGCCGCGGTATCATCCAGAAGTACCTTTTCTGCTGCCCGTTTCGTGATATCGACCTGGATCATACGGTTGCCGCCGCGCCAGAAATGATCGCGGCTGGCCAGAGCCAATACGCTATTGCCGTCAGGGAACCAATCGGCAAGCGAATATCCTTCGGAGTGGTAGGTCTTCTGTTCTGGAATTCCGCCTTGTGCGTCCATCACATAGATTTGATTCGAGCCGGATCGATTGCTTACAAACGCGATGCGTTTGCCATCGGGAGAGAATCGCGGTTCGGCGTCGATGGCCGGGTGGTTGGTCAATCGACTCACGGTGCCACCGAGGGTTGAGGTCGACCACAACTCGTTGGCCCAACGGAAAACCAACGTTTGGCCGTCGGGCGAGAGGCTAAAGTCGCTTGCCATGCGAATCGCGATGGGCTCTTGGGCATTTGCTCTAAGGTCAAATGCCAAGCTAGGTAAAGCTGCGATCAAGAGGATCGCAAGAAGGCGGAATTCAAATCGCATCGTATTTCGACAATCTGCGGCTTACTAGAAACACTTGGGTAGGAATTTGGCCAGTTGCTCATAGAACAATTCGGGCTGTTCGACGTTCGGGACATGGGCGCATCGGTCAAGGAAAACCAGCTCGGAACCTCGGATTTTCGACTTGAATTGAATGCCGACATCAGGCGGGGTGATTTGGTCCTGTTTGCCCCAGACGATCAACGTCGGTGTGGTGATCCGATCGAGTTCCTTCTCGACGTTTCGGTCTCGGGTTGCCCGTGACATCCTCAGGATGAACCGCGTGTAGTTTCGGTCCTGCATGGTTTCGTACCAATCTTCGACCAGTTCATCGGTAACCAAAGCTTGATCGTAAAAGATCCCGCCGATGACGGACCGAACGAATTCCCGGGTGGCTTTTGGTTTATTCCCATCGGTAAGGCTCCGTTCGTGGAGTCCGGCCGAGCCGGCCAGTACTAATCCGCAGACGCGTTCTGGGTACCGAAGGGTGTAGTCGATCGCAAGGAGTCCTCCGAGCGAGTTTCCGACCAAAACGATAGGCTGATCGATTCGGGCGCGATCGAGGGCACGATCGACTGTCTCGGTCAACTCGGAGATCGAGCGAACGCCATCGGATCGACGATCGCCTTTGCGGTCCAAAGGGAGCTGGACTGCAATCGAGCGGTAATTCTCGGCAAGGGCGTCCATCGTCCCGGTCCAATGCTCGGTGGATCCGAAAAGTCCATGAAGGAAAACGACAACTTTGGATCCCTGACCGACGTCGACGAGCGTATCGTCGACAAGGGTGGTTTGGTCAGAGTGCTTGGTTGGGAAAAGGCTAAATCGCATGATTTATCTCAAGGAAGGGACTGACTCTAGGCAGAAAAAAAGCGGCCTGCTTTCGAAGACCGCTCGTAGTGGATTCAATGAATCGATGTGGAATGGCATTAGGCCATGAAGCTGAAACTAGTTGCAGCCGCAAGCTGGTGCTGGGGCTGGTGCAGGAGCTGCATCGCAGCAGCTAGCTGCAGGAGCAGCGGCACCGCCGCAGGACTTCTTGCGTGCATGCAATCGGGCCAGGAGGCCTTCTCGCTTGGCAGGTGCACAAGCTGGAGCTGCATCGCAAGCTGGAGCTGCATCACAGCAGCTAGCAGCAGGAGCTGCACAAGGTGCTGGAGCTGGAGCTGCACAAGGTGCTGGAGCTGCACAAGGTGCTGGAGCTGCATCGCAGCAGCTTTCTGCTGGAGCGGCTGCTCCGCTGCAAGCCTTCTTGCGAGCGTGCAATCGGGCCAGGAGGCCTTCTCGCTTAGGTGCTGGTGCACAGGCAGGAGCTGCATCGCAAACCGGAGCTGGTGCTGGTTCGCATGCTGCTACTGCAGCGCCGCTGCAAGCTGCCTTGCGTGCATGCAAGCGAGTCAACAAGCCTTCTCGCTTGGGGGCTGGTGCACAGGCAGGAGCTGCATCGCAAACCGGTGCTGGTGCTGGTGCACAGCAATCAGCGGCAGCACCGCTGCAATCCTTCTTGCGGCCGAAAATACCAGCCGAAGCACTCGACGAGGTCGCGATCGCACATCCAACAATCGCCAAAGCAATAATCAATCGACGCATTCGAAATTCTCCAATAACAAAAAAGGGTATACCGCTTCCCGCGTCGTACACTCTATGGCTGCATACTCTTTGCTGAGGGTTGGCCGATCGAATGCCGCACGACCTTCGATGTCGACGCGTGATCCATCTCTCCAGGTTTCCCCATAAAATCAATTTAGGGAGCCTAGACGCTAAAGTTTAGTAAATAGTCTGCCTATTGCACCTCCTAATTTACCTAGACCTCCGATTTTAACGCGCGTTTCCCCCTAAACCCCCCCTTGTGGGGGTGTCGTGGGAAGCTTGGCCGTCGATCCGGTGGCTGGAATCCGCTTCAAAACGAGAACTTTGCGGCAAAAACCGAGCCCTGAATTCGATGGTTTGGACCGTTGGACAATGCGCCGCTGTTGATAGAATCAAGAGATCTTTTCCGACTCCTACCTTCGAAGATCCCCATGCTTGCGATTCCCAAAGTCCATTTTTCCAGGAAGCCAGAAGGCATTTCGGCGGCCTATCTCCCTTGGAAACCGGTCGGTAGGATCGACTTTGAGTCGTATCAGCGGGGACTCGAGCGTACGTGGGCCTGTGGTTTGACTCCAGCGATCAACATGGATACTGGATTTGCAAACCTACTTTCGCTCTCCGAGCGACGCGAGATTCTGCAACTTGTAGCTCGATTGGCCTCTGGTCGACCGTTTGTCGCCGGGGCTTTCGTTGAGGATCTCGATGGAGACATGCTTGCCAATTACTGCACTCAGGCGACGGAAATCCGTGCGTTGGGGGGCATCCCGATCGTATTTCAATGTTCCGAATTGGTCGAGCAATCGCCGGAAAGGATCGTGGATGTTTACCGGCGGATCGGCGCTTCGGTCGATCGATTTTTAGGTTTTGAACTCGGGAAAATGTTCGCCCCTTTTGGAGCGATCTATTCGATCGACACGTTCCGCCACTTATTGGATATTCCAAGCCTGGGGGGGCTCAAGCACTCCTCGCTTTCCAGGGCGATGGAATGGGAACGGCTTGCATGCAGGGACCGATATCGGTCGGATTTCCGTATCTACACTGGCAATGACCTTGCGATCGATATGATCCAGTGGGGAAGCGACTACTTGCTCGGGCTCTCGGCGTTCTATCCGGAAGCATTTGCACTTCGTGATATCTACTGGGGAAACCAGGACGCTCGATTTTATGAGCTCAACGATGCTCTGCAGATGCTCGGGGGCTTTACCTTTCGTCCACCTGTTCCGGCCTACAAGCACAATGCGGCGATGGTGCTTGCGATGCGCGGTGTGATCGATTCGGATGCGATCCCGTCGAACGCGCCGGGCAGGCCCTCGAGCGACCGGGAGTTTCTTAAAATATTGGTCGATCGCATCGACGCGTTGATGTCATGAATCGCTTCGAGCATGTTCGTCACAAACCGCCGACTCTTTTGCAGCGGCCACGGGGACTGATCTTGGCTCTTGCTCCCCTGCGTAGCAATGTGAACTTGAGCCGTATCGTCAGGCTCTGTGGATGTGCGGGCATCCCAGAGCTTATTCATTGTGGCCAGGGGAAAGTCGATCGTGAAATTGCAAGGGATGCGGCAGATTATGTCCAAGTCGTCCAGCGCCGCAGTCTCCTACCGGTCCTGAAGCAACTTCGCCAAGACGGTTACCGTATGGCGGGTTTAGAGCAAACGACCGGTTCGCAGTCTCTTTATCATTATTCGTTTGCCCAAAAAACCGCTTTGGTCATCGGGGCAGAGCGCGAAGGGTTATCGCAGGATGAATTGAACGTCTTGGATGACGTCATTGAGATTCCCGTCTACGGACAGCCTTATAGCTTCAATGTCGCAACGGCAACGACCATGGCTGTCTATGAGTATTGCAGGCAGTATCCGAACGGTTAAATCACTCGGCGGCCCAATAGTCGATGACCATCGCTTTGTCCAAATGCGGTTTTAGCAATTCGACGAAGGCTTTGTGGGCCGGGTGCGGTAGGTAGGCGTCTCGATCTTTCTCGCTCTTGAAGGTCACCAAGAAGCAGTGGGTGAACCCATCGTTGAGACCTTCGGGGCTGTTGTTGGTCCCGTACTCAAAGGATGCTATTTCTGGAATCTTGGACCCGAGAGCCCTGAATCCATCGACGACCTTTTGGACTTCAACGGCGGGACTGGCTTCCTTGAACTTGAAAATCACAACGTGCCGGAGCATGGTTTTTTTGTCTGCCTGAGGTTTCGATTCGGCCTGGTTACCTGCGTAGACGACCATCAGCGTCACAAACGACGCGAGCAACAATCCGCTGAGTGTTTTTATAGTCGAGATGATCGATTCTCCTAGATTCAATGGGGTTGATTATTCAGAAGGTGGGCCGCGAGAGTCTCAGATTCCATCGAGCCGAGGATCTAAGGTTTGGAGAGTTGCAAATCGAGGGTGTTGCTACCTTCGTTGATCATGTGTTCGGCTCCGTTGCCTTTGGCATCGGCAGGAACAACGTCTGCGGGGTCGATCAAGCCTTCGATGGAGCCCTTACCTGCTTTGCTTGCAGCCATCTTGCTCATCTCGTCGGAACTGCGTGAGAAGGTGACGGACTTGACGGCAGCTACCGTCAGCACATTTTTGCCGGGGGTCACTCCGGTTGCGGAGAATTTTCCGTTTTCGATATTGCAACCCACGACCGACCCTTTGCCTTCGACAGGTGTGAAGGTGACCATCCCCTTTTCAATCGGTGTGCCTTGATAGCTGACGGTGCCTTGGACGCTCGATCCGGCTGGCCCGCAGCCGACAGCAGAAGCGATCAAGCAGAGCAATAGCAGGGATGGACCGAGGGGCATTGGGTTGGATTCGGGCACAGGAGGTGACTTTGTCTTGGAGGAGCAAGGCTTAGGATCGATCGTGGTTCTTGGGGCTGGCTCTATTCCAGGATGACCTTTTCGTTGTTGCTAGCGGTTGCCAATCCTCGCCAGACGGCCAGCTCGATGCTGTTGGTTACAAAGTGGGTGCTTCCGTCGGCCATCGAAACGGAGACTCCTGAGCCGTGAAGGCTGCGGGCAGCGGCATGGGCGAGTTGTCCAGAGCGGGTCCACCAAGCGATCCCGCCTAGGCTCAAGCAGGGAGACTTGTACCGAGAATCACTTTGGTCTTGCGGACATGGTCCCAAGATCCGGTCTGGGGCGGTCGAATTCGGAGTCAGCGTGGTAGAAAAGAGCGAACCGCCCATGTTTCCGTAATGAATTTCTCCCATGGCTCCTCCCCACCAAGTGACGTTGGCCATCAGGCCTTCGCTGAGCATGATGGTGTTGGACAAGCCATCGGTGCAATCGCGCGAGCGGTTGTAAATCGTGCGAACTCTGGCATTCGTATCGAGACTTTGGTTGGGCATCACGGTAAAGAAACCTGGTCCCCATGGGCCTTGGCTCGTGTCGGTGGGCGTCGCATACATATCTCCGGGGCCCACACAACCGCGATAGTTGCCGCGCTGAAAACCGTAGGCACGCGTTTCCATCTCATTTTCAGTTTGTTTGCCATCGCTCGGGCAGATGAAAATCGACACGCGATTGTGTCGGGCTTCTCGCAACTTAGGATCGTCGCCAATGAAGGAATTCGGGCCCGGAACGGTGGTCGCATAAGGGGTCTGAGGCATGGTGTACATCAGGTTGAACATCAAGGGCTGTTCGATGTACGGGAGTATTTGACTGGTCCAAGTGTAAGAATCCCAGATATCGTATTTGCGGCAGTAAGGGTACTTGGTGTAGGCGCTCTCGAAGTTCGAGCAACCGAGGGCAAGTTGCCTGATATGGCTCATGCACTGCGTGCGTCGCGCGGCCTCGCGTGCGGCTTGGACCGCGGGCAGGAGCAAGCTCACGAGCACTCCTATGATGGCGATGACGACCAACAATTCGACCAGTGTGAAACCGGCGAGGGATTTTCGATTGTACTTTTTCACTGCCAGTCGTCTCCTGAAGGCCTCGCAAAACTCCGCCGCATCGTACACCGGTCGAATTGCACGAACAACCGCCCCGGGGATCAAAAATCCCAAGTGGGAGGTCCGAGGACGGCGTCATCGGACGATTG
>Ga0082207_1001349_pt1 | contig 11782 bp, 8 predicted proteins | sample LakMenEpi10Aug09_FD_71540 | JGI IMG/M metagenome (GOLD analysis project Ga0082207, IMG submission 71540) | reverse complement strand
GAGGTTCGAAAACGTCTGCGAAACCGTGCCGTCGGCGACACCATCGCCACCGATCGTCGCCGTCCCGAACGTGCCGTAGTTGGCCGTCGTGCCATCGGCGGCATGCCCCACATAGGTGAAGCTCCGCAGCGAGTCGGTCCGTGGATCCGCCGGCACGGTCGGCCAGTTCGTGGTGCTGTTGCCGATCGACCAGTTGCCCAGGGCGTTGAACGAGCCCTCCTTGCCGGAGCCACCCAGGTTCGCCGAGTCCCAGACGCCGTTGACGTTGGTGTCGGTGAACGCCTCGCCCGGATCCCACCGGCCGTTGGCATTGGCATCGGTGTAGGCCTCGGCCACGCCCGCCGTGCCGAACTGCTGCCGCAGCCACTCGACCGACAGGCTCGAGCCGTCGTGCGCGAGCGGGCTCGTCGTGTGCGACAGCCCCGAGTAGAGGGAGAACCCGGGCAACAACATGTCCTGGGTGCCCGTCTGCTGGCCGGCGGCCGTCCCGATGGCGAGGTTCTGCCGCTGGGCCGTGATCGTCACACTCGTTGGCTCCGAGAGCGTGAACCGATACGCTCGCATCCGATGGCTATCGCCCCAGTTGAAGTCAGTGGCATCGGCCCAGCCGAAACTGCTCGACACGGCCTGGCCGGCGATCGTCGATCCCGAGGTCGTGATCGTGCCGAAGTTGCGGCCCGTATAACTGATGTGGGCGAACGCCGATGATCCGTGGAGCGTGACGAACGCTGCCGCGGCGAAGAGCAAACCCATCGAACGAATCATGAAAATCTCCTTGTGGTTTTGTCGGTCCACGGCAAGGCCGTGATGCTCGACGATTGATCTGGCTGCGGTCCGATCCCGCGGACAGGCACGCTGCCTGCCGGCGGAGGAACCGCGTCGAACTGTTGACACACATGCGGGGCGCGTAGTCCCGCGGTTCGACCAGGTCAGACCCGCGGCGGCGGGGCGTCGGGAGCAGCACGCTCCGAGAGAAATGATTCGTCGTGACAGGCGACCTCGCCCGCGGGCTCCGTCGATTTCTCACAGGAAACGACGGGTGGGGGCGGCAGAGAGATGCCGATCGCGGACCACTGTGCCACGATGCCGCCGCAAGCGAGCATCGCCCGCAGGACAACGACACGATCGGAAATCGGCATGTCCATGTTCTCGACAGGCTGGCCGTCGTCGTCGATGCCGTCTTCGTCGAGTGAAGTCGCAGCCAGGAACCGGTATTCGCTACAGAGTTCGGCCGGATCTGCCTCGATACCGTGCGGCGGCTTCCTTCCACAGGGACCGCTGGACGAAACGGCGGAGCAACAGGACCTGCCAGGGCCGGTAGCTCCGCCGAGTGCGCGCCGCGCGAGTGCTTCGAACACGGTATCGGCGACGCGGTTGGCCTTCGCCCACGCGAGCAATTCGGCCGGCGTGTTGCAGCAGCAGTTGGAAAAGCACTGCTCCGCCGTCGCGCAGCCGCAAGGTTTGTCCATGCACGGGAACGGCTGGGATCGATCCTTCCCCGCCAGCCGCTTGGCCGCGGCAGACTGCGGATTTGCGGGCTGCATGCCGCCGAGTGGCAGCGGCAGACCCGACACGACGAGCGCGTAGCCGATCGTGGCCAGCCAAATGGTCGCCCGGCGAAAAAACGTGTCGCGCTGCATATCTCGAGAGCCTACCCCCGCGACACATGGCAGACCAGTGGCACGCCCTCTCGGCTTACGCCTCGGGCTTCCTGACCATCGAATACGGGAGGCGAGGGGCTGCCCCTGCCGTTGAGCCGGCGTATGTGACCAGCGAAGCCATGGATGGCGCAGCGCAGGCACATCCGAGTGAGTGGAGGCCTGGAGGGCCGCAGCGAACGTCCGGCGAGACGGTACGGGGTAACCTCGAGCCGGCACCAACCGTTACGGCTGGCTCCGAATGCGGGCTGCGATCGCCTCCGCCACGTCACAGCGTATGAAGGCTCGCGATCGCGTCGGCGAGTTCTGCTTCGGCCTGGAAGCCGTCGACGGGTTCGAGGCCGATCCAGCCGCGGTAGGCGCGTTCTTCGAGCGCCGCCAGCACGTTCGGCAGGTCGACTTCGCCGCTGCCGAGAATCACCGCCCGGCCGCGTCCCTTGAACGCGCCGCGAATCGCGTCGGTCGCATGCACGTGGCCGATGTGGCCCGAGAGCAGCTCCACGGCAGCCACCGGATCATGGCCGTGCACCACGAGCGAGCCGGTCACCACGTGGCACAGGAGCGAGCCCGTCGGCACGGCATCGATCACGCGCACGAGATCCTCGGGGCTCGATCTTCCCGCTTCCGCCGCGAGCGTGCATCCCACTCGCTCGCTCCAGGCTCCGAGATCGGTGACCACGTCGACGAGTAGCTGCCAGCGCGGATCGACCGGCGCGTCGGCAGCCGTGGGCGGGGGAATGTCGCCGATATGATTGAGGAGCACGGCCGCGCCGAGGGCGTGGGCGGTCTGGAGGGCGGCTTTCGTCGCTGCGATCCGCGGCTCGAGTCGCTCGGCATCGGCGTAGCCGCCGCGCGTGGGAAACGCGGCCGCCGCCACCACGAGCCCTTCGTCGGCGAGCCATTTACGGATCTGGCGAATACCCGTCTGCGACAGCTGCTCCGGCGTCGCGCCCGTGCGCAGGTCGAGCTCCACGCCCCGGAGCCCGAGCCCCCGCACCTTGCGAAACGCGGTCTTGAGATCGCGCGCCAAGGGCAGCGAGGCGACGGAGAAGCGGGATGTTTCCATGGGGAGGCGCCAGAAAGGTCGCGGAGGGGCACGGCGGATTGTATTCTGCCTGGGATGTATCCCATCGACCGGGTGACTGCCGAGCTTGAAAGCCTCGCCCCGCTGCGGCTGGCCGCCGACTGGGATGCGGTCGGCCTGCTCGTGGGGTCGCGCCGCCCCTCGATCGCCCGCGCGCTGACCTGCCTCACGCTCACGCCGGCCGTCGCCGAGGAAGCGGTTCGCGAGCGGATCGATCTCGTCGTCACGCATCATCCGCTGCCGTTCCGGCCGGTGGCGCGGGTCACGGCCGACACGGCGCCCGGCCGCGTGCTCCTCGAGCTCGTGGGTGCGGGGATCGCCGTCTGGAGCGGCCACACGGCCTGGGATTCGGCCGCCGGCGGCATCAACGACCAGCTCGCGGCGCTCGTCCATCTCGCGCACGTCGCGCCGATCATTCCGGACGAGGTCTACCCACTGGCGGGAACGGGCCGGGCGGGAGCCGCGCGCGACGGGATGACAGTGAGCGATCTGGCCCGTGCGGCGGGAGCCGCCCTCGGAGCCGTGGCTGTCCAGGTGTGCGGCCCGGCCGACCGTCCAGCGGGCCGGGTGGGAATCGTGTGCGGGTCGGGTGGCGATCTCGTCGCCGAGGTCGCCCGCGCAGGCTGCGCCACCCTCCTCACCGGCGAGGTCAAGCTCCACGACGCCCTCGCGGCAGCCGCGGCAGGGCTGGCCGTGGTCGCCGTCGGCCACCATGCAAGCGAGCGGTTTTCTCTCGACGTGCTCGGCCGTCGCCTCACCGAGGCGCTGCCCGGCCTCACCTGCCAGCCGAGCACGGCCGATACCGATCCCTTCGTCTGGCAGGCGATTTGATCGGCATTTTTTCGGCGCTACACTTGCAGGGTTCGAAGGCGGCGACATCCCGGCAATCCAGGCGGCTCCCTGTGGCGAAATTTCTCACGGCGCTTCCGGTCTTCAACGAGGCGGCCCACGTGTCGGGCGTGCTCGACGAGGTGCTGAGGTTCGCGCCCCACGTGCTCGTGGTGGACGACGGCTCGAGCGATGGCACGGCCGAACTGCTCGCCGCTCGGCACGACGTGCAGGTGGTTCGGCACCCCGAAAACCGCGGCTACGGCGCGGCCCTGGCCACGGCATTTCAGGCCGCCCGCGCAGGCGGCTGGGACGGCCTCGTCACGATCGACTGCGACGGCCAGCACCAGCCACGGCTGATTCCCGAGTTCATGACGACGCTCGCGGCCCGCCGTGCCGACATCGTCAGCGGCAGCCGCTACCTTGCCACCTTCAGTGGCGACAGCGAGCCGCCTGCCACACGCCGGCGGATCAATGCCGAGATCACCGCCGAGATCAACGCCCGTCTAGGCCTCACGCTCACCGATGCGTTTTGTGGGTTCAAAGCCTACTCGCGGCGGGCGCTCGAACGGCTCGCGCCGACCGAGCCGGGCTATGCGATGCCGCTCGAGGTTTGGGTGCAGGCCGCCGCCGCGGGGCTCACGGTGGCCGAGTTGCCCGTGCCGCTGGTGTACCTCGATCTGGCGCGGAGTTTCGGGGGCGCACTGGACGATGCGGCGACGCGTCTGGCCTACTACCGCCGCGTGCTCGATCGTGCGGAGTCGGCAGTGGCCGCCGCGGCGAGCGCGGCGAGCTGACCGCGGCCGACTGCTTCATGCCTCCATTCCGACGCACCCGCCTGGCACCCGAGCGATCGGGGGAACGGCTGATCGATCCGCCCGTCCACGCATCGGCGGCGGCGCCGGCCGACTCGATCGAGACACTCGTCGACAACAACCGCCTCCTGCGGGCGGCATTCGACACACGGATCGGCGATCTCAAGCTCTGGGAACTCGTCGCCGCCACACGCCGTGAAGTGCTCACCGTCGCGGCGGAATACACACTGAGCTACCGGGACGCCGAGCGGCCGACCGACATGGCCGACTGGCTGGCGCGGCCGATCATCATGGGTGGGCACCAGCCCGAATTCTTCCATCCGGGCGTGTGGCTGAAAAACTCCGCGCTCGACGCCTATGCCAGGGCCGTATCGGGCACCGCGATCAACCTCGTTGTGGATACCGACCGCTGTGTGCGGGCCTCGTGCAGTGTGCCCGTCGGCACGCCGAGCGCCGCGCACTTCGAGGAGGTGCCGTTCGATGCGCCGGCTCCCGAGATGGCGTGGGAGGAGCGGCCGCTCGAGGATCGCGACGTGTTCGCGGCTTTCGGTCAGCGGGCCAGCGATCTCATCGCGCCGCTGGAGCCGAATCCGATCCTCCGGCGCTGGTGGCCACTGGCCATCGAACGCGCGGCGGAGTGCCATCGCCTCGGGCTCGGGCTCGCCCAGGCGCGGCATGCGCTCGAGGCCCGCTTCGGCTGGGAGACGCTCGAGGTGCCGGTCAGTGAACTGATGCGGCTGCCCACGGTGATGGTCTTCATGGGGTGGCTGCTCGCCCACGCGCGGCAGTTTCACGAGGCCTACAACGCGGCCCTCGTCGCCTATCGCCGGATGCACAAGGTGCGCGGCCGCGGCCGGCCGATGCCCGAACTCGCCGTCCGCACTGACTCGTCGGGCGACGGGCCCTGGTACGAGGTGCCGTGGTGGATCTGGTCGCGTGACGACCGACGCCGGCGGCGGGTCTTCGCGTCGATGAGCCCGGGCGGCACGCTCACGCTCTCCGATCTCGAGACGGTCCGTGTGGAACTGCCGATCTCTCCCGACACATCACCCTCGAAATGGGTCGACGCCCTGTCCCGGATGGAGGAGCATGCCCTGCGGCTGCGCCCGCGGGCAATCGTGACGACGATGCTCTCACGGCTCTTGATCGCCGACGTGTTCGTGCACGGCACAGGCGGCGCCGCCTACGACGAGCTCACCGACTCGATCGTCAGGCAGCTCACCGGCTGCGATCCGCCACGCCATGCGGTGGTGTCGGGCACGCTGCGGCTGCCGGTCGACGGCGTCTTTCCGGAACTCGCCACCAGCAATCCGGCCGCCGAGCTGGCCGACGCGCAGCGGCTGCTGCGCGACCTCGAGTTTCATCCCGAGCGACATCTCGCGTCGCTCGAAGGGCAGTCGGCCGAGATCGTCGAGCTCGTGCGGCGCAAGCGGCACTGGATCGACACGCATCCCACCGCCACGCTCGCCCGACGACGGTGCCACGAGATCCGCGCGGTCAACGAACAGCTCCAGCCGCGCATGGAGTCGCTGCGGCATGCCGCGCTCGACCGCGTCGGCCCGCTCGCAGCGCAGGTGCATGCCCGCAGTGTCCTCGAATCTCGCGCGCATCCGTGGTGTTTTTTCGCGGAAAAGACGCTGCGATCGTTCCTGCTACTGGAAAACGACTGAGAATCGTCATATCTTGACGCCCAACGGACTGTTTCGAGTCACTCCAGGGAAAGGAGGGATCATGCGTCGGTCAGATCGTTCCCCACAGCGTTCCGCCGGTCGGGCTCCGGCACGGGCCACGGCGGACCACTCCGCCGGGCAACTGGTGCGGGCCGTCAAGGGGACGAAAAAGGAGGCCAAAAAGGCCAAACCGGCGCGTTCGAAGGCAGTCGCCACGGTCGACATTCGCCCGGCCGGCACGGTGGTCAGCCGGCGGTCCGCCACCAAGCGTCCCGCGATCCACCACCTCCCTGAACACCCGGTTTTGCCCCTCAAGCCACCCTCGTGGATGCTCGAGGAGTGCCGGGTGGCCCCGGCCCGGGCCGGCGACCAGAGCGAGATTCTCCAGCTCCTCTCGGGGCTGCCCACCGCCCCCTCCAAGGCGGAGTTTCATGCGGCCGTCGATCACCCCGACCACGACGCGGCCAATCGGCTCGTCGCCCGGCTCGCCGGTCGAATCGTCGGTCACGTCGAAGTCATGCCGCGGACGGTGCTCCTCGACGGCATTCCGCTGTCGGCCGCCACGATCGACCGCGTCGCCGTGCTCCCGGAGTGCCGCGGAGCGGGACACGGGCAGCGGCTCGTGCAGGCGGCGGAAGATCGCATGCGACACATCGGCGCGTCGATCGGATTCTCACGTACCAAGATCGCGCCCTCATTCCATGAGCTCGGCTGGTCGGTGCTCGGCCGCGACCGTGCCACCCCCGGGCGGCCCACCGAAATCCTCGCCCGGCTCCTCGAAGGACCGCAACGCGTTGGGGAGACGGTTACGATGCGGCAGTGGCGGCACGTCGAACTGCCCGCCATCCTCCGCATCTACAAGCAAAACGCTTGCAGTTTCGTCGGGCCCGTCGATCGGAGTGAGGCCTACTCGCGGTGGCTGATCAGCCGCAGTGCGTTCGATTCGATCATCGTCGCGCTCGTCGGCCAGGATCGTTACGACCTCCATGAGACGACGGCCCGGATCGTCGGCTACGCGATCCAGTCTGGCAATCGCGTACTCGAACTCATGGCCGACCCGGAGTTTCCCGGGCTGGAGCGCGACATCCTGGCTCGGGTGTGTGCGGAAGCAGTCGAAAACGATCGCCAAGAGATTGTCTACGAAGCCGCTCCCGCCGATCCGCTGCACGCCGCCGTCACGGGCTCCGAATCGGGGGCCGGTGCCGTGCAGGCCGGCGATCGGATGATCGTCGCCAAGCTGTTCCGGCCGCAGGAAGTGCTCGAAGCGATCGTGCCGCTCATCGCCAAGCGGGTGGCCGCCGCCGGCATCCGCGAAACGGTGGAGCTCGGTCTCGAGGCCCCGAACTTCCGCGGCTCGATCATCGTGACCGAGCCCCGCGGGGGCGAGGTGAAGGCCACCGTGCAGGCTGGCCGCGTGGGCCGGAGCTACCTCCGCCTCACGTCAGAGGAACTCGCGCGGCTGGTGCTCGGGCAGGGCGATCCGCACGAGGCCGTGGCGGCCGGACGGATGGAGCCATCGACCCAGGTGGCGCTCAAGCTGGCGTCTCAGCTGTTCCCCCGGCTGCCGCTCTGGTGCCCGATGTGGGACGACCTCCCGGCGTAGCCTCGCCCCGGAGAACCGCTGTGGGCCACACGCAGGCTGCCGCATGGTCTCGACTGCTCGCGGTCTTCGCCGCGGGCGGTGTCGTGGGATGGCTCAGCCTCTCGGGGGCCACGAACGCCATTGCGCCGTCAACAGCGGCCACCGCAGACCCAATTCGTGACATCGAGCGCGAGGCCGGGCAGGCGGGCTCGGCGTCCTGGGGCCACTGGGGAATCCGCCCCGACCGATACGTGGAGTGGTCGAACCACTCCAATCGGCTCATTCCTGTGTATGCGTTTGGCATCTCACTCGACGCCGTTGCCGGACCGCGGAGTGTCTACCGCGACGCCGCACGGCTCGAGGCCCTCTATGGCCGGCTGCCGGACGGCACGGCGAACACCGCCGCCGACTACTTCGACCAGACCGATATTCACGCCCTGCAAGTCGAGGCGGCCCGCGCCGGGAAGAAACGCATCATCCTCTTCGTCTTCGACGGCCTCGACTGGACGACGACCCGCACCGCCGCGATCGCCACGACCGGCCGCGTGGCCTACGACACGGGCCGTGGCACCGGCTTCGTGTTTCAGGACTATCGCGGTGTGCCAACTGACTTCGGGTTTTGCGTCACGAGCCCGGCCAACGACGGCACCTCGTTCGACGTCGATGCCCAGGCGGTGAAGAATCCGGGGGGAAAAACCGGGGGTGGCTACGACGCGGCGCTCGGCGGCGCGACCCCGTGGGCCACGGCCGTCGATCTGCGCTACCTGACCGGCCGCAGCCGCGAACGACCCCATGCCGTCACCGATTCAGCTGCGTCGGCCACGAGCCTGTGCACGGGCAGAAAGACCTACAACGATGCGATCAACGTCGATCCCGCCGGTGCGTTGCTCGAGCCGATCGCCGTCACGCTCCAAAAGCAGGGCTGGGCCGTGGGGGCCGTATCGAGTGTGCCGGTGTCCCATGCCACGCCCGCCTGTGCCTATGCGAACAACGTCAGCCGTGACGACTACCAGGACATCGCCCGCGACCAGCTCGGCCTGCCGTCGATCGCCCACCGCACCACGCCGCTCCCCGGTCTCGATGTGCTCGTCGGCGGCGGCTTCGGGGTCGACGTGCGCGACGACAAGGGCCAGGGGGCGAACTTCGAGCCGGGGAACAAATACGTCGCCGATGCGACGCTCAGCGAGATCGACGCGGTCGGCGGCGGCCGCTATCGCCTCGCACTGCGCACGCCCGGCCGCCCGGGAGCCGACGTGCTCAGCGAAGCCACCCGAGCATGCATCGCCGATGGCCGGCGGCTGTTCGGCTTCTTCGGCGCCAGCGAAGGCCATCTGCCATTCGCGACCGCCGACGGCGGCTACGATCCGGTGTTCGTGGAGCCCGAGAAGCGGGAGACGCTCGAAGGCCTGAAAAAGAAATACTCTCCGCCGATCCGCTACACGGCGGCGGATATCCGCGAGAATCCGACGCTCGCCGACATGGCCACGGCGGCTCTCGACGTGCTGCATGCCAGGGGCAACTTCTGGCTGATGGTGGAGTCGGGCGACGTCGACTGGGCCAGTCACGGCAACAACATCGACAACTGCATCGGTGCGGTGAAGAGTGGTGATGCCGCGCTACGGGCCATCTTCACGTGGATCGAAGCCCATGGCGGCTGGGCCGACACGGCCGTGATCGTGACGAGCGACCACGGCCACCTGTTCGTGCTCACCGACCCCGCTGCGTTCGCCCGGTAAGAGACTCCGAGGAAGCCCGAGGCGTAAGCCGAGAGGATGCCTTGGGCCGGGGATCCCTTCGGCTCACGCCTCGGGCTTTCATGACAGGCGAGACGCCTGTCCTACATGCGACCGCGTGCGCCGGCCAGCCACTCATCGGCCCAGGTGCGCACCCCGTCGACGCCCTTCCTGTGGCAGAAGTCGCCGAGGGTCTCGCTCGACTTCCGTTCCGCCTTGAAGCACGCGAGCACGGCCGTGATCTCCTGCGAGAGGTCCTCGAACGGCACCACGTCCTTGTACTGCGTGTTGAGCCGGTCGCCGAGCAGCCGGCCGCCGAGAAAGATCGTGTATTTCCCGAGCGTGCGGCCCACGATGCCGATGTCGGAGTTGTAGGGGCGGGCACAGGCGTTGGGGCAGCCGGTCATGCGGAGCGTGAACGCCTCGTGTGAGAGCCCGAGCTTCGCCACCTCCGGCTCGAGCGTGTCGATGAGGCCCGGCAGCACCCGCTCGCTCTCCGCCACGGCCAGGCCACAGGTCGGCAGGGCCACGCAGGCCATGCTCCACCGACGGAGCGTGCTGATCTCCTCGGAGGTCTTCACACCGTGCTCGTGCAGGATCGTGGCGATCCGGTCGCGATCCGTCACGGCGAGGTCCGTGAACAAGAGGCTCTGATGCGCCGTGATCCGCGCGCCCGGCTTGATCTCCCGCAGGATCCGCCGCAGGGCGGTCTTGAGCCGGAAATCACCGGCATCGTGGATGCGGCCGTTCTCGACATTGAATCCGTAGAAAAACTTCCCGTCGCCCTGCTCGTGCCAGCCGATGTGATCGTCGAAGCCATGGACATCGGCCGGGTGGCAGGGGGCCAGCGGCTTGCCGAAGTACTCCTCGACCTTCTTCCGGAAGTTCTCCAGGCCCATCGTGTGGATCGTGTACTTGAGCCGGGCGACCTTGCGGTCGGAGCGGTTGCCGAAGTCGCGCTGCACCTTCACGATCGCCTCGGCGATCCCGAGCACGTCTTCCGGCGGCACGAAGCCGAGCCGCTTCGCGAGCGCCGGAAACGTCTTGGCGGCGCTCGGCGTCACGCCCATGCCGCCGCCGGCCAGCACGTTGTAGCCGAGTATTTTTCCATTTTCGTGGACGACGATGAAGCCGAGATCGTTGGCGTAGACGTCGGTGCAGTTGTCTTCGGGAAGGGCGAAAGCGGTCTTGAACTTCCGCGGCAGGTAGGTCGGACCGTAGATCGGCTCCACCGCGGCCTCTTTGCCGTTGCCGGCGGCGAGCGTCTTCTCACCTGTGTCGGGATCGGTGAGCCAGATCTCGTAGTAGGCCCGTGTCCGTGGGGCGAGATGCTTGGCCAGCTCGTCGAGTTTGGCCTGCATCTGCTCGCGGACGGGATTGCCGTGAATCGGCGCGGGGCAGCACATGATGTTTCGCTCGACGTCGCCGCAGGCGGCGAGCGTACTCATGTGGTTGGCATGGACTCGCTGCATGAAGTCCTTGAGCTCGCCCTTCACCACGCCGTGGTGCTGGATCGCCTGCCGGGTCGTGAGCCGGATCGTGCCGTTGCCCAGCTCGTCGCCCATGTCGATCGCGGCGAGCAACTGCTCCGCGGTGAGCTTTCCGCCGGGCACACAGGTGCGGATCATGAACGAGATCTGCCGCTCGCTCTTTTTCCCGTCCACCGATTTGCGGGTCTCGCGATCGTCCTGCTGGTAGGTGCCGTGATTCTTGAGGAGCTGCACCGAGGGCTTCCCGAAGCCCGGGAGGCCGTCCGCGAGCTCCTTGGCGATGTCGCCCCGCAGATAGTCACTGGCGGTCTTGGCGACCTCCACGGCACTCGGCTTGGCGGCGGCGGCTGCCGACGGTTCGTCAGACATGGGTCCCTCGTTTCGAGCCTTCTTTCGAGTCCTATTAGGATAGGAGATAGGCCGCGGAAGAGCGATATGGCCCGCAGGGCCGACCGTTAGACAAGAAATCACCGCTCATGCCCCCTTGAAGATGGACGCCGGCGGAGCATCACGGTGGGAAACCCGCTTTCTGAAGCACTCGCAGCCGGCGACCGGGAGGCATTCGCCGCCCTCTACGACCGCCTCGCCCACAGGCTCTTCGCCACGGCCCGCACGATGCTCGCCTCAACCACCGAAGCCGAAGACGTCGTCCATGACCTGTTCGTGGAACTGGCCCGGATGCGGCAGCGACTCCCAGGTGTCGCCGATCTCGATGGCTACCTGTTCACGATGCTGCGGCATGCCGTGAGCCGCCGACTCCGACGCCACGCGCTCGGCCGGCGCGGGCTTGAGCGGCTCGGTCGACAGCGGGCCGACGCAGGAGGTTTCGAGACACAGCCGCCCGACCTGCCCGACGAGGGGCTCGCCCGGGCGGGCGCTGCGCTTCCCACCGCGCAGCGCGAAGTGCACGCACCCAAGATCG
>Ga0082207_1001347_pt1 | contig 11795 bp, 10 predicted proteins | sample LakMenEpi10Aug09_FD_71540 | JGI IMG/M metagenome (GOLD analysis project Ga0082207, IMG submission 71540) | reverse complement strand
AATGAAGGATCGATGATCGACGACCGCGCCGAGGTTGTTGGGGTATTGTAGTAATGCACCGAAGTAGGATGCATCGAGTGTTGCATTCTGATAATTGCCTACCACCAGTTCGATCCCAACGGGCAGGGCTCTGGTTTTCAGGATCTCGAGTGTTTGAGGGAATACCTGTTCGTCGACAAAGAATTTGGGTCGGTCGATGTGGTCTTGCTTGTTGAGGCTGTTGAAGAACATGGTCATCGCCTCGGCAGCGGCCGTACCCTCATCCAGCAAGGAGGCGTTGGCGATCGGAAGGGCTGTGAGATCAGACACCATGGTCTGAAAGTTCAGCAGACTTTCCAAACGACCTTGGGCGATCTCTGCCTGATAGGGGGTGTATTGGGTGTACCATCCTGGATTTTCAAAAATGTTTCGAAGGATCACCGAGGGCGTGATGGTATTGTAATAACCCTGACCGATATAGGTCTTAAACAAATTATTTTTTTGAGACAGTCCCTGCATGTGTTGCAAGTACTCGTACTCGGTCATAGCCGCCGGCAATTTCAGTGAGCGTTTCATGCGAATGTTGGCCGGAACGGTGTGGTCGATCAGGCTAGACATACCGCTCTCACCAATAGTGGTTAACATGTCCGTCAAGTCGGAAGGACGAGGACCGATGTGTCTGGACTGGAATTCGTTGGCTTGGATACCGGAAGATGACATGGTCGTTCAGATTTGAATTTGGCGCAAAGTTACACGGGATGGCCGAGACGCTTTGCGGACTAAAGCAAGGTGGGGATAATCCGTGAAATCTGTTTTCTTTGTTGAATGGCTGAACTACCGGCTCATTGGAAACGCCTCGCGGCATCCCGACTAAAAATATATCGTCAGTTCCTGGACCGGGTTAACCGGAACAAGGCGCTTGCCGTACTTCCCGAGCTGCACGATTCAGCCACCGAAGCCACCGATTGTCTGCAATGTGCCCAGTGTTGTAAAAGCTTCTCTCCTAGGTTCAAGACCCCGGATATCAAACGGATCAGCCGGGTGCTCGGACTCCGGGAAGGTGAATTCATTGAGCAATACCTGAAAGTGGATGAGGAGGGGGACTATGTTACCCGAACCACGCCTTGTCCCATGTTGGGTGACGATAATCGTTGCTCGATCTATGAGGATCGACCCTCTGATTGCAGAAGGTTCCCTTACACAGATGAGGATGTGTTGCTTAAACGAAGCCGCATCACCCTGGAAAATGTCAAATTCTGTCCCATAACCTATCGGGTAATGGAGGGACTGATGGACAAACTGGGGGGGCGTTGATCAGTATTCGAATTTGCGCAGACTGGGCGATCGAAACCAAGTGATCACCACAACGATCAGGGTTACACATCCGCCAAAGATGACGGAGGGGACGGTTCCAAGTGCCCTCGCCGCAAAACCGCTCTCGAATTGGCCCAACTCATTGCTGCTGTTGATGAACAACGAATTCACGCTCGAAACCCGCCCTCGCATGTGGTCGGGGGTGGTCAATTGCAGAATGGTGCCGCGGATCACAACACTCACTCCATCGAACATACCCGCGATCAGTAAGGCCCCAAAAGAGATCCAATAAATATCAGAGAATCCAAATAGGATCACACAAACGCCGAAACCGCCCACCGCGTAAAAAAGTCGCTCACCCTGCTTTCGCTTCATAGGGCGAAGGGTCATCAGCACAATGGTAATGATCGATCCGATATCGATAGCGGCATTCAACCATCCGAAACCGATCGGTCCGACCTCAAGGATCCGGTCGGCGAATTCAGGCACCAAGGCCACCACGCCACCGAACAGGACGGCGAAGAGATCCAGGCTGAGCGCACCCAGCATGATCTTATTTTGATATACAAATCGGAGTCCTTCCCGAACACTTTGCCAGGCAGATACATCCATCGATTTGGAGAGGATGGGCTTGCGCTCGATCCGCATCAAGAAAAATGCCGAAATCAATACATAGATCAAGATGATGCCGTAGGTTTTATTCACGCCGAACCAAGCGATCAGAAATCCGGAGCTGGCATGACCCGTGATGGAGGCGATGAGCCAGGTGGAGGAGCTGATGTTCGCGGCGAGAGGTAGGATGTCTCTCGGAACCAGCTGGGCGATAAGCGCATGGGTCGTGGGACCGGCAAATGCACGTATGATCCCCGTACAAAAAATGATCGCGTAGAAAAGCCAGGGGAGTGTCTTTGAAGTGAATACATCTATGATGGATGGAGAAGTGATGATGACCATGGCCAGTGTGCAGGCAGCATATATCAAAACGGAACGCAGGAGTAAGGTTCGTTTATCTGATCGGTCGATCACGTGTCCGGCATAGAGTGCCAGACAAAATACCGGGATGAACTCAGCCAAACCGGCGAGTCCGATCGAGAAAGAGTCTTTCGTGATCTGGAATAATTGATAGGCCGCCACCGTTCCCAGCATTCGAAGCGCCATGATGAGAAAGAATCGGGCAATGATGAACCGACGGAATTCGATGTGTTGCAGGGGTTGTAGTCCCGGTGAGCCGGCGAACAACTTCATGCGGTAAAGATACTATTCCTGTGGTAGGGTCAGGAAATGTTGTCCGGGTTCGTAGGCTTTCTCGAGTGCCTGCAGCATGAATTCAAAATGTGGCGGGTGATTCAGGAAGTCAGCGTTTGTGACATCGATGATCAGGGTCGGAACCGCTTGATTTTTCAGGTAGTGGCTATACGTATCCTGCAGGTTTTGCAGATAGCTGTCAGGAATATTCTGCTCGTAGGCGCGGTTGCGGACTTTGATGTTTTGCTGCAGTTTGGCAACAGGTGCATGCAAATAAACGAGCAGGTCGGGTTGGATGAGTTGCTGATGAATAATGTCGAAAAGCCGTTGGTAAAGACGGAACTCATCTGCCGGTAGTGTCACTTTTGCAAACAACAGACACTTGGTAAAAAGATAGTCAGAGATCGTTACTTGCTGAAACAGGTCGGTCTGCTGAATCAGTTCCTTCAATTGCTTGAAACGTTCCGCCATGAAGAACAATTCGACCGGAAACGCATACTGTTCCGGTTTTTCATAAAACTTGGGCAGGAAGGGATTATCGGCAAACTCCTCCAACACCAGCCGCGCATTGTAGTGTCTGCTCAGCAGGGTAGCCAGGGTGGTTTTACCGGCACCGATGTTTCCCTCTATGGTGATGAAATGATGCTTCATGTAAGGACGTTCGGCAGTTGGGGGCGACAAATTACGCCAATTGTTTTGCTTCTTGAGTCAAGAACTGATCATGACAGCAGATGAACCGGCAAGGGGTCGGAACAATTCAATAAAAGCTCCTGAATGGTTTGATTTTTTTCCGGATGCAGATAATTCGGGGCTATTTCCGTCAGCGCCGTCAAGGCAAAGCGTCGATTCGGCAATTCCGGATGGGGGATCATCAACTTTTCTGTTTGAACGATCAGATCGTCATAGAGCAAAATGTCGATGTCGATGGTTCGGGGCCCGTAACGCTCTTTTCGTTCACGGCCCAGCTGTCTCTCTATCGAAAGAATGTAATCAAGCAGTAGTGACGGTTCAAGTGTTGTTTGAAGCAGCAATGCCTGATTCAGGAATCCGGGTTGGTCCGTCCGGCCCCAGGCAGCTGTTTCATAGCGGCCGGAAACCGCAAGCACCCTTCCGAGGGTAGCCAGCGACTCGATCGCCTGATTGAAGATCTGGTCGCGATCACCCAAATTGGAACCGAGCAATAAATAGGCCTGATGCATGCGGCAAATATCCGCATTTGACCCTTCTATGCTATGCTCAATTCAGATAGATTTGCAGCAGTCATGTCAAAGACCTCCACTTACAGCCAAACCCGGGCACTGCTTGCGATCACGCGGGCAAGCTTCAAAGCCATTTTTGCCAACCCCAGTGCCATCATTTTCAGTGTACTCTTCCCCATCATATTCATCCTGATCTTCGGGGCTTTCGACAATGGTGGAAATGCCAGTTACCGAATTGCCCTCACGCCGGATTCAGACACCACCAGCGAGTTCTATCAGGGGTTGAAACAGACGCCCGTCGTAAAACTGGTTTCTTACTCGGATACACTTGAACTTAATCAAGAACTTCAAAAAGGAAAACTGACCGCAGTGCTGCAGATCCTGGCAGATAGTGATAGCACACACCGGATCATTGTTCGGTCTACCACAGCCAGTGCCAACACACTTGGATCGTTTGTCCCTGTACTCGATTATATCCGGTTGCGCATTGAGCAGGCGGTTCGCGGGGAGGAGCAATCGACCATTCAAATCGATCCACCGATCGTGACGGAAGTACGTCAATACCGAAAAATCGATTTTATTCTGCCCGGACAGCTCGGGTTCTCGATCCTGTTTTCCACGCTTTTTGGTATCGCTTTCACCTTCTTCGGCTTGAGAGAGCAATTGGTCCTGAAACGTTTTTATGCTACCCCGATCCATCGGTTGAACATATTGCTGGGCATCGGTGCCAGCCGGTTGTCATTTCAATTATTAAGTGTAACGGTATTGCTGCTCTTCGGCCATTTCGCGATGGATTTCACTTTACATCAAGGTGCCGTCACCTTTTTTGAGATCATATTCATGACGGTGCTGATGTTGTTTTTATTGATGGGCGTAGGTCTCATCTTCAGCAGCGTGGTCAAAACCGACACGTCGATTCCATTGCTGATCAACTTGTTCGGATTTCCGCAAATGATGCTGTCCGGTACATTCTTTCCGATCGATGTATTTCCCGGTTGGCTACAAAAATTTTGTTACATCCTGCCGCTAACACAGTTCAATGATGCGATCCGTAAACTGGCGTTTGAAGGAGTGCCTATCTGGGGCTGTTGGTCGGAATTGGCCATCTTAAGTGCCTGGATGGTGTTGATCTATATTGTTGCAGCCCGAACCATCAAATGGGAGTGATAGCGATGAGAATACTTAAACTTTTTTTGATCAGTCTTCTCTCGTTCTTTGTTTTGTTGACGATGGTGGGACTTCTTTTCCCCTCGACGGTTAGAGTATCTAGGGCAGTGGACCTTCCGGGTCAACAAAAAGAAGCATTGATCAAATGGATAAAGGAACCGGACTTTCAGTCCTGTTGGACAGATACGACCGGACAGATGAAGGAATTTTCAATCCTGAATGACAGCACCCTAATCTGGATCAAGCAAGCAGACCTGGAATTGACCTGGGTTTTTCATGGTGCCGATGGTGCGATCACCTTGCAGGCACTAGCTGTTGCCCATTTGGGTTGGTTGCCCTGGGATCGTTTTCGATCGTTGCTGATGGAACCCAGATATGGTCCGTGGTTAGAAAACAACTTGACAATCTTTAAAAGTTGTATCGAAAGGGCTCAGCTGGCTGATGTATCTCCCTGAATGAATCGAAGATTTCGTTTAATTCCCTCGTATCCGGTGCGCTTGAGCGGGGAATCCTTGAACATTTTTCTGAATACTTCCTCTGTCATTTCATCCCAGTCTTTTGTCGATAAGTTCAGGATTCCGGGTATTGGCGTGAAAGCCGGCTCCTGAGTGGGTTTGCTGAAACGATTCCAAGGGCAAACATCCTGACAAACATCACAGCCGAACAGCCAGCTATCGAATTTGCCGGTCGTGTCAGCCGGAATGAGTTTTTCTTTCAATTCGATCGTGAAATAAGAAATGCATTTATTGCCGGCAATCACTGGTCCGGGTAGTATCGCCTCAGTAGGACAAGCATCGATACAACGCGTGCAAGTGCCACAGTGATTAGTAGCGAATGGTTGATCGGGTTCAATTGCCAGATCTGTGATCAAAGTGGCAATGAAGAAAAAAGAACCCTTTTGCTTATTGATCAGATTTCCATTTTTTCCTACCCACCCCAAGCCGCTGCGTTGTGCCCAGGTGCGTTCCAACACCGGAGCGGAATCCACAAAGCCTCTTCCATTGATAGCACCGATCTCCGTTTCGATCTCATGCATAAATGCGTTGAGTTTGTTGCGGATGACGTGGTGATAATCTACGCCATAAGCATATTTGGAGATTTTCACTTCGGATGGAGTATTGTGCTGATCCGGGTAATAATTATAAAGAAGGGTGATCACGGAACGGGCGCCAGGCACCAACTTGGTCGGATCGGTGCGCAGATCGAAATGTCGCTCCATGTACTGCATGCTGCCTTGGTGTCCGGCCAGCAACCATTGTTCCAATCTGCGGGCATCTTCATCGAGTGGCATGGCTTGTGCAATGCCGCAGGCATCGAAGCCCAGTCGTTGCGCCATCGACTTGATCGATCGGTTTCGTTCGGTTAACTGGTTCGGTGTTGGAGCGGTCAGCTGCATGCAGGTCGTTCGCTTATTGACAGCGATTGGTCAATTGTTGCATGATCAGCTGACGGATTTCCTGATGAATATCGGCTCTATCCTCCGTGATTAGATTCTTAACCAACACCAGGCTGGAGTAACCGTTGCAATAATCAACAACAGGCCAAGTGCCAAACAATCCCGGACTGGTGAGTGCATCGGCCAGACCATTTTTTCCTTCAATCACCCAAGCACCGGATGCGTATTGAAATCCCTGCGCGTTCTTGGGTGCATATCGGACAGGCAGGCCTTCGGTCCGGATCTTTCTCAGTTCTTCGATGGATTCCATACTGAGGAATTGAACACCGTTGATCTTTCCATTATTCAACAACATAGTCTGGAAGCGCATATAGTCATCCGCATTAGAGAGCGCTCCGCCGGAGGGATTTACCGGTCCACCGTTGAGGTTGGTGAATGAAGTTCGTCTCATGCCAAGCGGATTAAGCAGTTTGGTTTTGATCAAGACGTCAAATCGTTTTTTTGTCACCACTTCCAATACGCGGCCGGCGATATTCAGTCCAACCCCGCCATACCAGAAATCAGTGCCCGGATTTGCACGGATCTTTCGAGCAGCTATACTATTGACTTCTTCTTCCAGTGATTCCATTTTTCTTCTCTCAGCCATGTTTTTGAGGATCCGGTCCTCATCGGTGATGCCGGTAGTATGACTCAGACAATGACGAAGTGTGATGTAGCTTTTGAAATACTTTCCGAATTCAGGGATGTAATTCACGACAGGATCATCCAGACTGATCTTGCCTTCTTCAACGATCTTCATCACCAGGGCTGCCGTCAGCCATTTGCTGCAGCTGGCAATGGGAACTTGTGTTTTTGTATTGAAATCACCCATTTCCCTTTTGAAGATCAGTGAATCCTTGTTCCAGATCAGTACTACTATATCGGTACCTAGTTTTTTTTGTGAGTTTTCAAGCTTGGCGGATAGATCATCCCAATTGGGTTGGGCTTGAAGAGACTGAAACTTTAGCAGTCCCACGCAAAGAAATATGACGAGCGGACAGATGAATGATCGAAATACTGACATAGTTGCTGAGTTTGAACGATTGGATTGGTGTTTGAAGCCTACTGACTACAAAAATAGTCTGTTATGAACTTAGGAAACTTTACGATAAAAGCAGCGGAAGCTGTGCAACAAGCACAACAGTTGGCCTTTAATGCAGGGTGCCCGACAATTGAAACAGCCCACTTCCTGAAAGCCTTGCTTCAGCAAGAGGATACAACGGTCGCTTACCTGCTGAAAAAGAACAATGTGACATTGGGTGTGGTGACATCCAAACTGGATGAACTGATCCAGAAACTCCCAAAGACCTCTGGCGAGGCGGCCCAGCAGATCGGTCGGGATGCCAACCAGGCCGTTCTTCGGGCAGGTGCCGTACTGGCTACCTTCGGGGATGAGTTTGTGACCCCGGAACATCTGCTGCTGGCCATCTTACAAGGAAAGGATACCACAGCGGGCTTACTCAAAGATGCAGGTTTGAACGAATCAGATTTGATCAAATCAATCAAAGAACTTCGTAAGGGGGAGAAAGTGACTTCCGCAACCCAACAAACGGAATACAACGCATTGAATAAGTATGCGAAGAATTTGAATGAGTTGGCTCGGCAGGGTAAGTTGGATCCGGTCATCGGAAGAGATGAGGAGATCCGTCGCACACTTCATATTCTCTCTCGACGGACCAAGAATAATCCTATTTTGGTAGGCGAGCCGGGTGTGGGAAAAACAGCTATTGCAGAGGGAATTGCACACCGGATCATCAGCGGCGATGTGCCGGAAAATCTAAAGAGCAAAATCATTTATGCCCTTGATATGGGGCAACTCATTGCCGGAGCAAAATACAAAGGCGAGTTTGAGGAGCGTTTGAAGGGTGTTGTTAAGGAGGTTGGAGAAAGTGACGGGAGTATCATTCTGTTCATTGACGAGATACATACTTTGGTTGGAGCCGGAGGAGGAGAAGGCGCTATGGATGCTGCGAATATTTTAAAGCCGGCACTCGCGCGTGGGGAACTTCGTGCTGTAGGAGCAACTACACTCAATGAGTATCAAAAATATTTTGAAAAAGACAAGGCCCTCGAACGTCGTTTTCAGAAAGTGATGGTGGACGAGCCTTCAGTGGAAGATGCGATCTCGATCCTGCGTGGGTTGAAGGATAGGTATGAGACCCATCACCATGTTCGGATCAAGGACGAAGCGATCATTGCAGCCGTGGAGTTATCGTCACGCTACATCACCGATCGATTCCTACCCGATAAGGCGATTGACCTGATCGATGAAAGTGCCGCCAAGTTGCGATTGGAGATGAATTCCATGCCGGAAGAGTTAGATACGCTGGAGAGACAGATACGTCAGTTGGAAATCGAGCGGGAGGCAATCAAGCGCGAGAACGACGAGTCAAAACTAAAAGAATTACAGACAGAGATCGCTAACCTCATCGTGCTGCGTGATACCCTTCGGGCCAAATGGAAAATGGAAAAAGAGCAGGTGGATAATATTCAGCAAGCGAAGCAATCCATTGAATCCCTTCGCCAACAAGCCGAACGAGCTGAGCGGGAGGGCGATTACGGTAAAGTGGCAGAGATCCGTTACGGTAAGATCCAGGCGCAAGAAAAACAGATCGAGGTGTTGACCAGTCAACTGGCTCAGTCTGCTGAAAAGCGATTGCTCAAAGAAGAGGTCGATGCGGAAGACATTGCGGAAAGCGTAGCTAAATCAACCGGTATTCCGGTTGCTAAAATGTTGCAGAGTGAGCGGGAGAAACTTCTTCACTTGGAGGAGCATTTGCATGAGCGCGTCGTCGGACAAGAAGAAGCGATCACAGCCGTGGCCGATGCCATTCGAAGAAGCAGAGCCGGATTGCAAGATCCCAAGCGACCCATTGGTTCCTTCATTTTTTTGGGAACCACCGGTGTCGGTAAAACAGAACTGGCAAAAGCTTTGGCTTCCTACTTATTCGATGATGAAAGTTTGATGACCCGTATCGATATGAGTGAATACCAGGAGAAGCACACCGTATCCAGACTCGTGGGAGCACCTCCGGGTTATGTAGGATATGAAGAAGGAGGGCAGCTCACTGAAGCTGTACGACGGAAGCCCTATAGTGTTGTCTTGCTGGATGAGATCGAAAAAGCACATCCGGATGTTTGGAATGTGCTCCTGCAAGTACTGGATGATGGAAGGCTGACCGACAATAAAGGTCGAGTCGTAAATTTTAAGAACACGATCATCATCATGACCAGTAACCTGGGTAGCCACCTCATCATGGAGGCCTTTGAACAGATCGGAGAACGTACGGTGCAGGAAGTTATGCAGCGAACAAAAGGAGAGGTGATGCATTTGTTACGGCAGACAGTCCGACCGGAATTTTTGAATCGGGTGGATGAGATCATTCTGTTTCAGCCGTTGCTTAAGTCGGAAATACAAGGCATCGTTCGGATCCAGTTGAAAGGCCTATCTGAGCTATTGGCCGCTTCGGGCATCGACCTGCACTTCAGCGATTATGCGTTGGCCTTTTTGAGCGAACAGGGATTTGACCCGCAGTTTGGAGCCCGTCCCCTCAAACGACTCATTCAAAAGGAGATCATCAACCCGCTCAGTAAAAAGATACTGGCCGGAACGATCGATCGCTCTCAGCCCGTGCTGGTAGACGTTTTTGACGAGATGGTGGTCTTTCGCAATGAACCCCTGGTGAAAGAGAAAATCTGATTTTCACTTTTTATTATAATTATTAAACAATTGTTAATCAATATGATACAATAAAAGACGAAAATCAGTGCCATCCACATTTGGATGGCTTTCAAAAAAGATTACCTTCAGTCTGAAACCGACAAACAGCTGTTTGTAGTGAACTTCTTTTCCGGCTTCGTGTTTTACAAAAAATCCCTTTTTATCTAAAAAGGGTAAACAAAAAATATGGCATTCAAAAAAGACGATATCATTATCATTGAGCCCCGAGAAATTTTCGTGGGTAATAAAGATGCAACTGTAACCTTAATGGAATTCGGCGAGTACGAGAGTGAGGAATGTGCCAAAGTGAACGAGATCGTAAAACAATTGCTGGAAGAGTTCGATGGAAAAATTCGTTTTCAGTTTCGACATTTTCCGCTGACGTTGATACATCAACGTAGCCTGAAGGCCAGTGAATCGGCCGTTGCCGCAGCACAAGAAGGGAAGTTCTGGGAAATGCACAATGTGCTTTTTCAAAATCGTCGTAACCTCGGAACAACCAGTCTCAAATTACATAGTAAAGAAGCCGGTGTCAAGAACAAGAAATTTTTGGATGACCTGGTGAATGGTGTCTATGGTTGGCAAGTGCAGGATGATCTCAAAGAAGGGATCAATAGAGGGGTGAAAGAGCTCCCCACATTTTTTATCAATGATCAGCTAGTGGCGGGCAAGCCCACTTATGCGAACTTGGCTGCTGCGATCAATGAGGCCTTGAAGAAATCGAAGCCCAAGGCGAAGGCGCCTGCTAAAAAAGCTGCACCTCGACAAAAACAACGAGCTTAATTAGGATCCCGGCCTCGAGCCGGGATTTTTTTTGCCTGCCAGAATCCTTATTCGATAAATTGCGGCATGTCGATATCGTTATCCGAAATACGCCATCCGTTTTTCCTTGGAATAGGAGGTAGTGGCATGAGTGCGCTGGCCCAATATTTACAAGGGGTCGGAAAACAGGTGAGCGGCAGTGATCGATTATTTACATCCCCCAGTGAAGTGCGTGAGAAACTGGAGGCCGCCGGCATTCGGTGCTATGCACAAGATGGTTCAGGATTTTCCAAGGACATCGATGTGGTAATCGTTTCTACGGCTGTAGAAGATACAGTAGAAGAGTACCGAATGGCCAAAGAGCGAGGTATTCCTGTTCTTCACCGTTCAGATCTGTTGGCCTTGATCGCTGCCAGCCGAAAAACGATCGCGGTAGCGGGAACTAGCGGCAAGAGTACGACCAGTGCCATGCTATACAGTATTTTGGAACATGCCGGTCTTGAACCCGGAATCATTAGTGGTGCCGGGCTGACCAAATTGATCCGCAAGGGACTCATCGGCAATGCAGCTGTGGGTGGCGGAGAGTGGCTGATCATTGAGGCCGACGAAAGTGATGGTTCCATCATCCAATATCATCCGGCCATAGGCGTATTATTGAACATCGATAAAGACCATCAGGAACTGGATGAGCTGGTTCGTTTATTCAAGGTGTTTCGGGAGCAGAGCGATGTTTTCATCGTGAATCGAAGTCATTCGTTGAGTGCAGGACTTTCTACTGATCAGCAGCTGGATTTTTCTGCAGACCCTTCATCAGAAGCAGGTTCCGTGGCGATGGACTTTCAGCAATCCGGTATGGAGATCCGTTTTCGAGTGGGTGATGTATGGTTTGAGTTGAATCAGGTCGGTCGGCATAATATGGAGAATGCCTTAGCGGCTGTTGCTGTCGCCTGCAAGCTCGGCGTATCGTTGGAAG